>Ga0265316_10001243_pt1 | contig 27393 bp, 28 predicted proteins | sample 4522metaG_FD_202092 | JGI IMG/M metagenome (GOLD analysis project Ga0265316, IMG submission 202092) | Rhizosphere microbial communities from Carex aquatilis grown in University of Washington, Seatle, WA, United States - 4-5-22 metaG | ecosystem: Host-associated > Plants > Roots > Rhizosphere >... | reverse complement strand
GGGGGTTATCCCTCTCGGGACCCCTAACCGTCATAGCCTTGGTAAGCCATTACCTTACCAACTAGCTGATGGTGCCCAGGCCTCACTTTAAGCGTCTTGCGACTTTAGCATTACTGCCACATGAAGAATTGTCCTACATTTCTATAGGTTATGCTCCACTTAAAGAAAGTTCCTAGGTATTACTCACCCGTTCGCCGTGGGTCTAAACCCACTCGACTTGCATGTCTTAGGCACGCCGCCAGCGTTCATCCTGAGCCAGGATCAAACTCTTATTAGAAAATGTAATCCTTGATGTCCAGTCAAAACCGGACAGAACTATAAATTCTTATTTGACCCCGTCCACTCTTAATAAATTAAGAGTCGGACAAAATCTGGCGATAATTTATTTTTGTAAAATGTAAATTATCAAAACATTTTTCTGTTATTCACAGAATATCATTGAACTCAAAAATTGAATTGACGCAAACATTGCATTCCGACTGGGTTTAAATCAGTCAGAACACGATGGTTTTGTACACAATATAACCGGGCGGTTATATTGTTTTCTAATCACTATTCAGCTGTTAAAGAGCGGGTTCCGCTGATTTATTTTCTGCTGTCTCATCCTGAGCGGAGTAAAGGCTCTCTGTCTTATTCCCCTCCTGCCCGAGGAGGGGCTAGGGGAGGTGGGAGAGATTCTTTACTGCGGCCACGATGTGTATTACCTGTGAATAAAAAGTGCAAATAAGGAAACAAAAAACACATTCCAGATTGGTAGGAATAGTGTTCTAATCTCCCCTGTTTTAGGGATCTCTTATAATCAGCGCTTACCGCTTACATAAGAGCAAAATTGAACCTAAATGTTATGCCGTTTTTAAGTGTGTTAAGAGTTAATTCCTAACTGCTCAGCAATTATAAACCTTTTACAAAAGAGTGTCAAGTGAAAATTTGATAAAATTAAATTTGATAAAATTTGATAAAATTTTCACTCTAGAGCGCAGCCGAGAAACCTTAAGCCTATTGACAACAAGGCCATTTTGGTAGATAATATTTTGTTGCTCGGGAGGGCAACAAAAATGCGCGAACCAAGATGGATTGCGAACCAAAGAACGATTCAAAACGCGAAACAGAGAATGCAAGATGCGGTTCATGCCCTTTGGCTTTTCCGCAACAACAACGCTGACGTCAGCTATTTTCCGCAGTTGCGCAGCTACTTGTACTTCTCGCTCCGCCGCCCCACACCGAGCGACACGATATTTCATGTTTCCGGTTGGGGAACGGAAGAACGGATCAGTCGGGAATAATACAACCGGATGAAAGCCGCCTGGCTCGAAACCGAGGCTGGCAAGGCCGACACTTGGGGCATCAACGACGCCTGGTAGAAGCCTCGCACCACACAACATCCGCTCCGGCGGAACGGCACGCCGCCGCACGGCGCAAACGACGACACGGCCAAAGGAGGGCCGGCGGCGATGAGACAACCGTCCATCACCATACACTAAAGGGTGTGCCATTCAAAAAATGGTGCACTCTTTTCCTTTGCCCAAAACCATCCAAGTTACGCATACGTTAGTTTAGCCGCAACAACCCAAAAACAACCTACGTAATTATTCCCCAAATTATCAAACCCATCTTGGATGCCGCGCGGCAACATCGCTATCCTTATAATCCGGAGATTCAAAATCTGATAATGCTTGCAATAAAACATCTTCCCACGTTGCTTCGCTGGCGTCATAACCGGATTTTTTTAAGACATCAATTAATACTTCAAGAAAGCTCGGCTCATTAAGTTCCTTTAGCCGCTCTTTTGTGATTGTTCTTGCCTTAATATACTCAACAAACTCCGTTACCGCTTCCCTTACAGTTGCTTTTTTTGGGACAAAATTAAATTCATATAAAAGTTCAACAACCAAATCCGGCCGCTTGGCCCCGACAATATCTTTTTTTGACTCCTCGCCATGACCAACTTCTTTTTCCATACTATTATTTATGCTTAATTGATTACTTAATTATTCTACATAGTTTTTTGCCTTATTTCAAACCCAAACCCATTATGCTATAATCACGCCCAAGGAGGACACACTATGTCAATGAAAGCGGTGCAGTTGGTAGCGCTTTTTGTGGGAGTGGCGATTGTTGCAGGCGCAATTTATTGCATATGCCACCCCTATTAAACCATTTCAGCATCGTGCCTTATTGCGCACTAAAAATATTTCCCCGCCCGACCATCAGCCGCCAGCGGCGGCATCCGAGCCGGCCACCCTCGGTAACACTGGTGGTCTTTTTTTGTCCAAAACCTACAAGTGCTAATTCCGGCCAGAAGCGGGCAGGTGTGTAAATAAGCACTTAGACCGATTTAACAAAGACTTTTGATAATGCTACAATATTTAGACCTCTTTAAAATCTAAAAAGAAAGGAGATGTCTATATGAGCACATTAGATATGTCCGCCAAAGGCGGATCCGCCTCCGGCGGAAAATACACACTGCCACAACAGCCCTACGGCTACAACGCCCTGGAGCCATACATAGACGCAAAGACAATGGAGATACACCACACCAAGCATCACCAGGCTTACGTGGACAAGTTAAACGCGGCCGTGGAAAAATATCCGGATCTGGCCGATATGAGCGTGGAAGATTTGCTAAAAAATATAAAAACTTTGAAAGTTGATGAAAAAGATCGCGTGGCGATACTAAACAACGGCGGCGGCCATGCCAACCATTCTTTCTTTTGGAATATTATGGGTCCGCAAAAAGAAGTTGATCAAAAACTTTCCGACGATATTGCTACGGAGTTTGGATCGGTGGATGAATTTAAAAAGAAATTCACCGATGCCGCCGCGTCCCGTTTTGGCTCGGGCTGGGCATGGCTTGTGCGCGATGAAGGCGGCAAACTCCAAGTCTACTCCACAGCAAACCAGGACTCGCCATTATCACTAGGCCACACTCCAATAATTACCCTGGACGTCTGGGAACACGCCTACTACCTCAAGTATCAGAACAAGCGTCCGGATTACATTACCGCGTGGTGGAATATATTAAAGTTGATATAATCGATAACTGGCCGCGCCCTGTACCGGAGCGTAGCGACTGGTACAGGGCGGAATGTGTTAAAACTTATATAAATAACTAACCCGGCTGAAAACAATCAGCCGGGGTTTTTTTGCGCCTGTGGCAAGGCGGGAAACTCGTCCAGCACTCGCCGCATGTAAAGTTCCGGGTAGCCAAACTCCGGTAAATAAAACACGCGGATGCCTTTTGTGTGACCGCCGGCTTTGAGCCGTTCAATTTCGGCTTGCGCCGCCTCGTAGGCCTGACGCAACCGCTTGAGATGCTCCTCCGACAAGCCTTTCGCCGTTCTACAGGCTCTTGCGGCCTGATCGAAAACATCAATCAAACCGCGAATCGTTTTGAAACTTTCGCCTTTCATTTTTCCTCCTCTGCTTTTCCTACAAAAAACCCTCTGGCTTTTAACCAAAGGGCTGAATGCTAAAAACTACTTTACCTTAGACTTCTTGTTCTTGCGGATGCGGGGCAGGTTATCCTGTTTTTCTCTTACATAGTAAAGCTTGGCGCTGGAGACAACCGGAGACTTTGTAACTTCAAGCTTAACTATATTGGGAGAATGCAGAGGAAAAATTCTTTCCACGCCCACGCCGTAGGAAATTTTGCGGACCATAAAAGTGGCGTTGGCGCCGGTGCCGCCTTTGCGGGCGATAACCAGGCCTTCAAAAATCTGCACGCGCTCCTTGCCGCCTTCCTTAATGCGTTGATGCACCTTAACGGTATAACCGGGTTTAAAGTCGGGCAGGGTTTTTAATTGAGTATCGGAAATGTTTTTAACAATGGGCATTTTAAAAAATTCCAAATATCAAATTTCAAATTTCAAATAAAACCCAAATGTTCAAATGTCAAATTTTAAAACTTTAGACATTTAAAATTCATTTGTAATTTGAAATTTGTAATTTGAAATTAATAATATTACAAACTTTTAACTACCTTACTATTTAAATTTACCAATACTTCCTTCAAATCATCCGCCAAATCACTCTCCGCTTCTATCCAGGTTTTGTCGGGCCCGCCTTGACTGCCGTCAGGCGAGGCAGGAAGCTGAACTTCTATTTTTTTGGCGTGCAGGAATTGCCTATTAAGGCCGTTTAACTTAATTCTCTTTCCGCCATATAGCTCGTCTCCCATTAGAGGATGGCCGATTGAAGCAAGATGAACTCTTATCTGGTGCGTCCGTCCTGTATGCAATTTTACCAGAAGAAGGGTGCATCCGTCAATACCACCTCCCCGCCCTGCGGGCGGTACTCCTCCTAAATTAGGAGGAGAGCTCCGCGTGATATCCTTGGATAAATGCGGAGCATTCCCCTCCTGGGACAGGAGGGGTGTCCCGCCCTGGCGGGACGGGGTGGTAGATAAATATTCTAAAACCTTATACTCCGTCACTGCCGCTTTCCCCTCCACCGGATCCTTGACGGTTTGCTTCCTAAAATCCGTTTTACTTTTACCGATCGGCGTTTCTATAAACCCGTGCGGTTTTTCCACTTTTCCCAAAACCAGCGCAATATATTCTTTTTTAATTTTGCGCTCGGCAAAAGCGTCTTTTAAAAACTCATACATTTCCGGCGTCTTAGCCACTAAAATTACGCCGCTGGTGTCTTTGTCCAAACGATGCACAATGCCCGGACGGTGGTCTTCGCCGACTTCTTTTATATCCTTAAAATGATAAAGCAGGGCTGAGGCCAAAGTCTCGCCTTTAAAACCCGCGCCCGGATGTACCACCATCCCGGCCGGTTTGTCTATAATTAAAAGCCCGTGATTATTATACAAAACCTTAAGCGGAGTATTAGTTGCCTGTAATTCAGATTTAAGATTTAAGATTTCAGATTTATGATAGACCACTTTGTCATTAAGACGCACCACAAACTTACTCTCGCTGATAATTTCCCCGTTAACCAAAACCTGTCCGCCCTCTATATCGCGCTGAATTTGGCTACGGCTAACCTGTGACAACTGGTTTGCCAAATATTTGTCCAGGCGGGTTTTTAGTTCTTCAACTATAAATTGATGTTGTGGCATATAAAAAATAATTTGTCATTCCGGAATTTTTGTCTGACACCGGCAATCATCGGCAGACAAAAATATCTGAAATCCAGAACCTGGTAAGCGCTGATACTGGATCCCGGCTCTCGCCAGAGTTTTGCCAATAAGCTCGGCCGGGATGACACAAAAAATTAAGCTAATAAATCCGGCCGGCGCTTTTTTGTCCGCTTTTCCGATTCCAACTTTCTAAATTCTTCTATATTTTTATGATGCCCGGTTAATAAAACCTTAGGCACGCGCAAGATTTGTTTTGCCTTTGTAGGGTAGGGTCGCGACCCTACCCTACCTAGGACAACCCACTTTTCAGGTTTCGTATATTGCGGATACTCAAGCAAGTTGTCAGCAAACGATTCCTTATCCGCCGATTCGTCCTTGCCCAAAACCCCCGGCCTTAATCTCATTACCGCCTCGGATATTACTAAAGCCGGCAACTCCCCGCCCATTAGCACGTAGTCGCCAATGGAAATTTCTTCGTCTGCGAACTGCCTAATCCGCTCATCAAATCCTTCATACCTCCCACAAACAAAAATCAGTTGATCATATTTGGCTAACCTTTGTGCCATCTGCTGATTAAACTTCTGCCCCTGTGGCGTAAGCAATACTGTCCGCACTTTCAACTTTCTACTTTCAACTTTAAACTTGCGAGCCGACTCAATAGCCTTATATAAGACGTCGGCTCGCAGTACCATACCAACACCACCGCCATATGGCCTGCCATCCACAGTCTGCCGCTCATCCAGGCCGAACAATCGCAAATTAACAGGTTTAATATCCAAAAGTTTTAACTTCACCGCCCGTTTTACAATGCCAAAAGCCTCCACAAAATCTTCAATGAACTGGGGGAATAAGGTTATTATTTTAATCGATAATTTTTTTGACTTCATATCATCCGGGACTAAAGAGAAAATAAGTTTATAAGTGAATAAGCTGGTCAGCTGACATGCTTATTCACTTATTCCCTGACACGCTGACCCTATTGTAACAAAATAACCCCACTCTTGCGAGCGAGGTTATTTATTTTATAGTTTCAGCGTCTTTCCGCGTTAGATTCCGCGGCCTTCCGCGATCCTATAGTTTGAAATCGTCAATGGAATCATCGGCTCCATGGCTCATCGCCATTGGGGCTTGGCCCTGGTGGCCCATGTCGCGGCCCATATCACTTCCCATTTCGCGGCGAGGGCCGCGGTGGGAACCTTCGGGTTCGTAAATTTTGAGGTTTACGCGAGCCTTATGCTTGGCGCCCACAACCCGAAGCAAAGTGCGAATAGCTTTTGCGGTCTGGCCCATACGGCCAATAACCTGACCCATATCTTCGGGGTTTAAATGCAGAGTAATCAATACTCCCATTTCGTCCACAACGCGTTCGGTCTTTACATCATCAGGATGATCAACCAAAGACTTCACGAGGAACTCTACAAATGCCTGATCTTGCTCCATAATAATAGAATTTCTGTGATAGCTACTGATTTAGCTTCGACCTTTTACATTCATTAGCCGGCTATCTTGCCCATATTATATCGCAGTTAATCGCGCAGTGTCAAACTACGAGAAACTAAAAACTACAGAACTTATTTGTTCTGTAGTTTTTAGTAGATTGTATTATATAGATTCTGTAGTTTATTTCAATATATTTAGGCTTGTCCCTGAGTTTCCGGAATTGCTTTGCTCTCTTCTACGGCAGGAATTTCCACTGGAGCGGCTTCAACTTTTGATTCTACTTCCGCGGTCGCCTCGGCGACTTCAACCGGGGTTTCAGTAGCCGGCGCGTCTGCAGACTTAGCCACTTCGGCCACCACAGGTTTTTTAGGGATAGTAAAAGCTTTAACTTTTTTCCCCTCAAACAAACCCTTGGTTATTAAAAGATTCTGGACGGTTTCGCTTAAGGAAACTTTTTGGCCGAGCCAGTATTTTAGGCGCTCTTCCTTAACCTGGAAAACTTTTTTGCGCGGATTATAGCTCCCTAAAATTTCCGTGACTTTTTTGTTGACCGGCGCTTCCTTTTCCGCCAGGACAAGTCTAAAATCCGCCTGGTTCTTTTTGCCGGTTCTTTGCAATCTGATTATAAGCATTTTATAAATTTAAATTAAGGATGTAGTGCAGGCCATCGGCCTGCCTTGATGCTATTTTGGACGTTATCGGCAATCTCTTAAGCAGCAAACTCAGAGACACCAACAACTTTCAAAATAACAAGGTTGAGCGTGCAAACATCTTACCAGTTTTGCCTGTTTCCGTCAACCAGCTGTCTTTTGTTCCCTCCCCTTGAGGGGGAGGGTTAGGGAGGGGTGACAACCCCCTATTGACTCTCTCTCTGCCATAACCTACAATACTTTATCGTGGATACCCGCTCGGCGGAAATCCCGATCCATCCAGGAACAAAAGGGGGTATACATATGGAAAGAGACGACCCGGGAAGCAAGCCGGCCAACTATACCGGCCAGCTCATCGACGAAATCAAGAGAAACCTCGATGGAATTTCCATTCTAACCGAGGTTTTAATGCTCTTTGAACGGGGCGGCCACCAGGGCTTCGCGCCCGAAAGAGTAAGGGGGCTTGTTTCGCTCATCTCAGAGGTTCAAGGCCAAAAGGCTGAACACACTAAGAGCTTGTTTGAAGAACTGCTTGCAGAATTTGAACCCGCTATACATTCACAGAAGGCAGGCTGAAACACAAGGTCCGGCGCCGTGGCCAATACCCGAACGGTGCAACCGCTCCGGACGGCGGATAATGCGTCCAATAATTGCAATGCCGCCAGTAGACCCTTTGGGGCAACTACTGGCGGCTAAAATTTTTTATTTTTCAATCACATTATGTAATGGCCGTTAAATAATGTGATTTACCAAATTTCTTTATTTCCCAATTTCCTATTTTATTTCCTTATTTCTGTTTTTCATATGCCTCCAAATCCACCACGCCGCGCCGAGGATAATCAACGCTACAATAATATAATCCAGACCCTTAAATTTATCGCGCAGGGTCATCCAGTTTTGGCCAAGCTTCATACCAATGTAACCCAAGGCCAAACTCCAAATAAACGAGGCTAAAAATACATAAATTTCAAATTTCCAAAATTTAACTTTGGAAATGCCGGCGGGGAAAGAAATAAAACTGCGCACTACCGGCAAGAGCATTCCAAAAAATGCCGCTTTGGTGCCGTGCTTGGCAAAAAAATTATCGGCCATTTGCAAATCGCGGCGGGAGATTAAAACAAACTTCCCGTATTTTTCCACCAGCGGCCGGCCGCCTTTATACCCGATAAAATAAGCGACAGCCGCGCCAAGACTACTGCCAAGGCCGCCGGTTAAGGCAATGCCAACCAAAGAAAATCTGCCCGCCGCTACCAGCGAGCCGGCAAAAGGAATTATTACTTCGCTCGGCATCGGAATGGCAATAGTTTGAATAGCCATTAACAAACCAACTCCCGCGTAGCCGAGAGTGGAAATTATATGGATAATAAGGCCGGTGACGGCCGCCAAAATATATTCAATCATAATTTAACTGTTTTTGAATTTCATCGCCCAAACCTTTTGTCCAATGGTGCCCGCTACCAGATACCTCTATAATATTATATCCTTTTGCTTTTAAAATGGCTTTGGCCGTTTTGTTAGCAAAAAAATTATCCTCTTCCCCAAAAACAAAGTTCACTTTTTCCGGCGGACACTTTGCTATCATTTGCCAAAAATTTAAATTAAAAATTTTTACGCCCGAATATGCGGCTCTTGGTAAATATTTAAAGCTGATTGTTCCTGACCAATCCACTTTACCTTTTATTGAATCGGAAAACAGGTAACGCAAATGGCATAAGACTAAACCGGCAAGAGAGCGCGGTTTAATCACGGGATTAATTAAGAGTAGTCTTTCGGATCGTCCTTCTAAAAACCATTTTAAAGCCATATTGCCGCCCAAACTGAAACCAATTAAAATTTCAGCCGGTGGAGGCTGAATTTTTTTAAATGGCGTCTGCCAAAGCCTGACTTTAGGTTCAAAGCCATAGTAACCGGCGTCAAACATCCATCCCGGCAAAAAGCATACATTCTGATTTTGGTTATTTTGCATATGCCTTAGCCTGATCCAATTTTACCGATAACAGTTTGCTGATTCCATCATCCCCCATCGTCACTCCATAAAGCATACTGGCCTGGGCCATGGTTTCGCGGTTGTGGGTTATGGTTACAAATTGGGTTTGATTGGCGAGCGTGCCTAAAATTTGGCCAAAACGGATGGTATTGGCGTCGTCCAAAGCCGCGTCCACTTCGTCCAGCACCACAAACGGCGAAGGAAAGCAGGACAGCAGACTGCACAAAAGCGCAATGGAGGTCAGCGCGCGCTCGCCGCCGCTCAAAGCCTGAATGGAAGCCAGCTTTTTGCCCGGCGGCGTGGCTTTAATATCTATGCCGATTATGTTGGAAGCGCCCTTTTCATATTTTTGCACGACTTTTTCTTCCGGCCTTAACGTGGCGGAGTCATCAGAGGCGTCTTCATCGGTAACTTCCGACAAATCCACAGCCTGCGCAGACGGCTCGTCCGCCGATTTAAGCACGCTCAAATACGCTCTGCCGCCGTTAAACAGCACACGGAAATAAAATTCAAATTTTTCGTTAATTTTATCAAACGACTCGTTAAACCTTTGCTTAATATGAACATCCAGCTCGTCTATAATCTGCCGCAAATCATCCATACCGTGTTTTAAATCGGCGACCTGGGTGCTTAAATTTGTATAGCGCGCTTCGGTTTCCTGATATTCCTTTAAAGTCAGCTCGTCCATTCCGCCAATGGTTTCCAGCTGATTTTTTAGCCTGGCAATCTTGCCTTCCAAATCTTCCGTTTGGCTTGTCCCTTCCGCGGACTGCAAATTTACCCATTCCTGATGGCCTAAAATCCTGCCGACCTCTTCGGCTAAAACTTCCATTTGGGTGTCCGTTTTGGCCTTTTCAATATTTATGACCGATTCCTGGTCTTTAATTTTGGAAATCCTGTCCTGCAAATTGCGGAATTCATTTTCCATTTGCCGGAGTTCTTTTTGGCGCGCCTCCTGCTCCTGATAATTTTCCTTTAAACGATTTTCCACGGCTAAAATTTGCGCGCCCAAAACTTCCACTTCTTTTTTTATTCTGGCTTCTTCGGCAAGCAAATCCTGCCAAAAGGCATCGGGCGAAGAACTCTCGGCTTTTTTTAGCTCCAAATCGTAATGCAATTTTTCCTGTTCAACGCCGCTTAGTTCGCGCTCCAAAAAATCCACGGACAATTTGGACTTGCTCATATTCAACTGCGCGGCATTAACCTCATTGCCTAAAAGCTCTTTTTGCTTAAGCAGTGCGTCAAGCTCCTTTTTTAAAGCCGCGGCGTTTGCCTGCGGGTCAAGGACAGAGGTTTTGGTTAAACCTTTAAATTTAACAAAAGTCCGGGACATACTTTCTGCCCTGGCTTTAATTTCGCCCATATCGGAATTTTTTGACAGCGCCTCATACAGCAAGCTCCAAGCATCCTCCAAAACTTTAAGCTCCAACCCAACCAAAGCCCAGTCAATTTGCGCGGGATTATTTAATTTTTGAGAAAGCGAATTAAGATTTTTATTTACTTCTTCCAGCGCTTTAAATTGGCCGACAAACATAGCCTCTTGCTGGCGCTTTTGTTCCTGGGCGGCCTGAATTTTAACTTTTATTTCTTCAATTTTTCCGAGCCGCGTGTGGACTTCCACCTGTAAACTTTTGGCGTCGCCGGAAACGGCAGTTTTTTGGCTCTGCATTTTGCCGCGCACCAGGCTTAAATCTTCCAAAAGTTTATTCTTCGGACCCTGCAAAGCGGCCAACTCATCCTGTATTAATTTAAAACCGCCGCCACCCTGCTGACCGGCCGCTTCCAGACTTTCCAGTTTTGTTCTTAATTCACCGGAATTTTGTTCCAAACCCTTTTTTACGTTTACCACTTCCTGCAGTTGCCCCAAAATGCCGTCCAAATTATGTTTTAACTGCCAAAAAGTCCGGCCAAAAAATTCGCGGCTGTAAATTTTCAGTTCCTGTTCTATTTCCGCCCTCGCTTCCAGTTTTTTTGCTTGTCTGCGCAAGCTCTTTAGCCGCGGCTCAATTTCCGAAATTAAATCTTCGGCGCGCATCAAATTTTGCGCCGTCTGCTCCAGCCGGCGCAAAGTTTTTTCGCGCTTCATATAGTAAGATTTTACGCCGCTGGCTTCATCCAGCAGGCTTTTGACTTCCGCGGGTCCGGCCAAAATCATCTGGTCAATTGTCCCCTGGCCAATTACCGTATAGCGTGAAGTGCCGATGTTGCTTTTTAAAACAAGATCTACAATATCCAATAATCGGACTTTATTTCCATTCAAAAGATATTCGCTCTCGCCGCTTCGGTCTATGCGCCGGCCAATACTGACTTCCGATGAATCAACGGGAATCCTCCGGTCGGCATTGTCAAAAGTCGCGGTAACTTCGGCAAAACCCTGGCGGACTTTTTTGTCGCTTCCCGCGAAAATCACGTCATCGGACTTTTTGCCGCGAATCAGCTTTGCGCTCTGCTCGCCCAAAACCCAGCGCAAACAGTCGGCAATATTTGACTTTCCCGACCCGTTCGGCCCTACAATGGCAATAACCCCGCTTGAAAATTCCAAAGTGGTTTTTTGGGCGAACGATTTAAATCCGTGGATTTCAAGCCTTTTTAAATACATATTGACAAGCTTTTTTTTTCTGTTAAAATTATATCATAGGTCTTCGGCCCGTGGTTTTTGCACCACACATTTAGCGGAAGGCCTCTAAAATAAGCTTTCGGCCCCGTGGTTTTTGCACCACACTTGCGGAAGGCTTATTTTATTTTGGAAAAACCGAAATAAAATACTTCTGATTAGTCCTTTTGTCTTCGGTAATCTGAACAAAAAATGAATCGCCTTCTTTAGATTTTCCCTCAAAACGATGCAATACTTGTGACAAACGGTTTGGATTTTGAACTGAATAGGGATCAATCCTACTATGCTGAATTAAGTCAATCGCACAGGCGTAATACTTTAGCCTTCTAAATCTGTCCCAAGGATTTTTTTGATACAAATGCTCCCAAAAATAATCTAAAAATATTTTTTCTTTGTTAAAATAAACGGACCTTACATAAGGTTTTCTTTTTGTTTTTTTTGCAAACCTTTTATAGATTTCCCGGGATTTAAGATAAACTTCATGTTGGTCACTCCCAGCCAATCTTTTTATTTTTGTCTGATAAACTTTCATTTTAAAAATTATTTTGTTTCAAAGCGTTCTCCGCCGCGGCAAGTTCCGCTTCCTGTTTGGAGGGGCCGGTGCCCTGGCCGACTTCCTGCTCGCCGATGTAGGCGCCGACTACAAAGACTTTGTTATGATCCGGGCCGGTTTCGGAAACAACCTCGTAGGTCGGCGTGACCCCGCGCTTTTCCTGAATAATTTCCTGGAGTTTGCTTTTTGGGTCCACGTAACTTCCGCCGGAAATAACTTTCGGCAATTCCACCAAAACTTCTTTGGCAATAAAATTTGTGGTAGCCTGATAACCCAAATCCAAATAAAGCGCGCCGATAACCGCTTCTATACAATTGGCCAAAATAACCTGGCGCGCCCGGCCGGTGTCTTTGGCCTCGCCGCGCGACATCAATAAAAATTTTTCAAAACCCAGGCGCTTGGCAATATCGGAAAGCATTTTATAATTGACCAGCGCGCTTCTAAAATTGGTCAGCTCTCCTTCGGGATGCGGGTAGTTTTTGTAAAGATATTCGGTGGCTACCAGCTCCAAAACCGCGTCGCCCAAAAATTCCAGACGCTCGTTGTGGGGCAAATGAAAACCGCGGTTCTCGTTCAAATATGACCGATGGGTAAAAGCCGACAAAAAAATATCGGCGTTGTTGATTTTCACGCCAAGAATTTTTTCCAGTTCTTTTTGATCTAGGGTTGGCATTAACTTTCGCTGTCCATCATCTTTTATCCCTAACCCTTGACTTCAAGACAAAGGATTAAAGATGAAAGATTATTAAAGATTAATTTTATTATTGTGGCCCTGTACCAGTCGGCCAAAAGGCCTCCGGTGCAGGGCATGTACCATTCGCTCTGCTTATTACATGGCACTGCCGATAAATATCAAGATGGCGTGCCATGTACCTAAGCGAAGCGAAGCGAATGGTACATGGTGGGCGTACCCCGACTCGAACGGGGGACCTTTACAATGTCAATGTAACGCTCTAACCAACTGAGCTATACGCCCATAAACTATGAATTTATAACTTTCTCACAAAACTCTTTAGCTAAAAATAACAGCTTTCTTTGAATTGCGGCATTACTGCACTGTAGCACACAAACCCCTTTATAATATTTATACGTAGCTATCCCCTTAGTTCTTAAATCAATCGCGGCTTTAGTAAAATTTTTCAATGGAATCCCCAACTCCCTAACCCAATACCTTTTTATCAAATTAGGTTTTTGATCAGCCCTTAAGTGAAGCTCACATTTTATTGCCCTTCTTTCTAAACCATAAACAAGCTCTAACGCTTTAATAAAAAACTTCAGAATCATTGGACTCGAACTCCCGATTGAAGTTTGAGGTAAGGTTTTAGACCCTTCACCCAAATACAACATCGCGAGGGCAAGGTCTAAAATACTTTTTTTTGACAAATCTATAGTATTTAGAGTTTCTAAGGCCTGCCTATTAGCCTCCGCCATCCTTAGTTCTTTTTGCTTGTGATGCCACTTTACAGCCTCTACGCGAGCCTTGCCTAAAGCATAGTGCCAATTTTTTAAAAGCTTTTCTTTCTGCCTTGCGGTAAGCACAACATCTTTAAACCAATAGCTCAAAGTTGAACGAGGAATCTTTAACCTTTTTTCGACATCTCTAAGTGACGCCCCACCTCTCCTGAGCTTTATTGCCTCATCTTTAAATTTGTACCATTGAGACTTCATACTATCATAATAGCATATATGGTACTAACTAACAAATACTACTAAATTTTTAATGAACTCCCGTGCCACGAACTTGCCTCCGATGTTATCAGCCTGCCTACGGCCGTTTTTTCCGCTTCCGGGTCCTTTTTCCGCGCGATAATTTCCAAAAAAAGCAGGACCAGAAAACTGTTTAAAAACGCGGCCACAAAAGCCGTAAAAAGCAAAACTATCAAACACAATACCCATATTGTAACAAAATCCCCGGAAATTGGAAACCCTCTCCGGGACATAAAACCTTTTAATATCCCGTGAACCATGGCAAAGGAAACCCCGTGGGTCAAAAGTAAAACAAAAGCCACCAGCGCCGCCAGGGAAATTTTTTTATTCCAGGTGTCCAGGGCCAGAGACAAAGCCCGGTCAAACGGCTGGCCGCACAGCACAATATAGAGTATGGCCAGGGTGGAGGTGGCGGAAATTATGCTGGAAGCCAAAGCCGAGAACAGCCAGTCCGGGTAAATTAATTTTGCGGCCACGAGCAGTGCAATGGAGCAAAAAATTACGGCGCTGATTTCCAGACAAAATTCCAAAAAACGTTTTATTGATATTTGATTCTCGCGCCGCGCCTTGCGCGCCTCTATATCCTTCCACAGCCACACGGTTACCGGCGCCATAACACACACGGCCAATATTAACCACAAAACGGAAAACGGCCGCAGGAGATGCCGGGGCTGAAGTAATTCCCCGACCAAATACAGCAGCGCGGCCTGCGCCAAAGCGAAAATCCACCAGCGCGGAAAACGGCTGGTGGACACAAGAGCTTCGTAAAAAATTTCCCGAAATCTCCGCATAACTTTTCAAAAATATCTGTGGGCCGGAAAGCCTGCCGATTTTATTTGTTGCGGGGCTCCTCGCCTCTTTAAGCCTACGGCTTAAAATCGGCTTCGTCAAACAATCCTCACTGCATAAAATCGCCAGTCTTTCCGGCCCAGCTTAAAATTAGAATTTTTAAACCGGCTTTGGCACTTCGGAATCCGGCCCCAAAACCACGGCCTCGGCTTCCGGAGCTTTTTCTTTTTCCGCCGGAATAATATCCTTAACAATTTCAAAAAACTGTTCCTGCTCCAGAGTTTCATCCTTAACCAAACGGTGGGCAATGGTGTCCAGGTGGCTCCGGTATTTGGTCAGAACCTCGGTGGCGCGCCCAAGGCCCTGCTTCATAATTTTGGAAACTTCGTCGTCTATAACCTTGGCTACGGCCTCGCTGTAATTTCGCTGTTCGGAAATTTCGCGTCCCAAAAATACCATTTCGTGATGGTCGCCCAAAACTATGGGACCGATTTCCTCGCTCATCCCGTAATTCATCACCAATTTCCTGGCAACGCCGGTGGCTACTTTAAGATCGTTGGAAGCGCCGGTCGTCAGCTCGCCAAAGACCAGTTTTTCCGCCGCGTAACCGCCGAGCAGAGCCGCAATTTCATCCAAAAAACTCTGTTTGGTGTGCAAATGCTTGTCTTCAAACGGCAGTTTCATTGTGTAACCGGCGGCGCGGCCGCGGGAAATGATGGAAACTTTATGAACAGGGTCGGAAAAAACCAGCACACTGCCGATTAGCGCGTGGCCGCCTTCGTGAAAAGCCGTGACTTCCTTTTCTTTGACGGAGAGGATGTGGCTTTTGCGTTCCGGACCAAGTAAAACTTTTTCTATGGATTCCTTAAGGTCGCTGGAGGTAATTTCCTTCCTGTCGTGGCGCGCGGTTAAAATGGCCGCCTCATTGATTAAGTTGGCTAAGTCGGCGCCGGAGAAACCCGGGGTGCGCTCCGCGATTTTGCGCAGGTCAACGTCTTTGGCCATGGGCTTATTTTTGGAATGCACTTCCAAAATCGCCTGGCGGTCTTTAATATCCGGCAAATCCAAAATGACCTGGCGGTCAAAACGTCCGGGTCTAAGCAATGCGGGATCAAGCACATCGGGACGGTTGGTCGCGGCCATTACAATAACATTGGTGTCGGTTTCAAAACCATCCATTTCCACCAAAATTTGGTTTAAGGTCTGCTCGCGCTCGTCGTGTCCGCCGCCCAAGCCGGCTCCGCGCTGTCTGCCCACGGCGTCAATTTCATCTATAAAGATAATGCACGGCGCGTTCTTTTTGGCTTTTTTAAACAAATCGCGCACGCGAGCCGCGCCCACGCCCACGAACATTTCCACAAATTCCGAACCGGAAATGTGGAAAAAAGGCACATTGGCCTCGCCGGCCACGGCGCGCGCCAGCATTGTTTTACCCACGCCGGGGGAACCCAAAAGCAAAACACCCTTGGGGATTTTGGCGCCCAACTGCAAAAACTTTTGCGGAAAGCGCAAAAATTCCACAATTTCCTTAAGCTCTTCCTTGGCTTCCTTGGCGCCGGCCACGTCGGAAAATTTTACGCGGTTTTTCCGCTCGTCGTTTAACTTAACGCCGCTCTGCCCAAACGACATGGCGCGGTTGTTGGAACCCTGCACCTGCCGCATCATAAAATAAATAAACAGGGAAATTACAACCACGGGCAAAAGTATGGGCCAGAGATTGCCCGCCAAATTGGACAAAGTACTGCCGTTGTCGTTTTGGATGGTTACGGCGCGAATTTTATCCGTGGAGATGCCGTTGTTTTTTAAAATGTCGTAAATGTTGTCGTTGCGCGCCAGCTGAGCCACCTCCAGTGTGTCGCTGTCTTTGACCTTGGCGGTAACCGTGGTATCGCTTACCGTGAGCGTATCCACTTTTTGCTGGTCAACCAAATTTATTATATTGCTTAACGACGTTGTCTGGGTCTTGGTGTTGGTGGAAAACGCGGAAAAGATCAGGGTAATCAACAAAAACCCGACTAAAATTAGAATGATATTTTTTATAATTTTTCCCATGCGTGAATTTTAATGAATGATTTTAACAGGTTAATCTATTATACAAAAATTCCGCCGATGAATCAATAGCCTGTCCCTATCCACCATCAACCCACGACCGACCCATTGACAACCCTTTATAAAATGCTATATTAAATCGTTCGGTCGGGTTCGTCCAATGGCCGGACGTAATTAAATTTGTATTTAAGGAGGATGTCATGGGTGCGCCTAATGACGTCGTTACTACCGTTACTGTGGATCGCCTTTTGCGGGTAGTTGCCACCGCGATGGAGAACGCTCATCGCTATGAATTAGCCTATCCGAATTCTTGTCTGGATATGCTTAAAGTCTTGGAGCATGAACTCAGAGGCCTCTTAAAGACTTTTGGCCGCCGCTTGGGTAAAGATTTTGGGGTAGAGTCGAACAACTTCCACGGATTTGTGCTGATTAAGGAGTGGGCATACCTCTCCCCGAGCAAACCCCAATATACTGTCTGCTTCACTGAAAGTGGTTGGATGTTGGTTTGCAAGCCGGGAAACGAAATCTCTTTCGACCCGAGCTTGTTGGCTGACATAATTGGCGGCGACTGTGGGGGAATGTCCCTGTTCATTGACGCCTGTGCTTTCACAGTCGAAGAACTCTTCCGGAAACGGCACGCCCAACTGCATGAGTTGGAAGACAGTTGTCTCATTCGAAAGATAGATGGCGCGTTCCATCCGTCCAAGTGGTGTGACACCAAGGTTTTCCTCAACAGCTTGGGTTAGTAAGTAGTAGTGGGGCTTTAAGGCCGGGATTCCTACTCGGATCCCGGCTCTTACTTTGCCAAAACAAAACTCAGGCCAATGGCCTGCGTTGCGCTATACAAGTTTAGTATTTAGTTTCTTTAGTATTTAGTAGAAATTATAACGTCTTCTGCTTTATTTTTTCCTCAAAACTTTCCAAAACATCTCCGACCAAAACTTTAACCGGGGTTTTTATTTTTAAACCGAATTCTTCGCCAGCGGCTATGGATTTAGCCGCGACTTTGCTTTGCTGAAGTTCGGTAATTTCTCCGCGGCCCATATCAACGCCGTCCCGCCAAATCGTAATATGGCTGGTCTTTTTTAGCAGGCCTTCTTCCACTCTGCCGCCAATAATCATCTGCCCTTTTTCCGTCATAAAAATCGCCAGCACCTTGGCCTTGCCCAAAGTGAATTTTTCCAGCTCCGGCGTGAACATTTTAATAACCGCGGATGTGATGTCTTCCAAAAGTTCGTAAATAACATCGTATGAATCAATAATAACTTTTTTCTGCTTGGCCAGGTTAATCGCTTTAGGATTTACTTTGGTGCGGAAGCCGATGATAACGGCTTTGGAACTGCCGGCCAAAAGGACGTCAGACTCGTTAATTTCGCCCACTCCTTCGCTTAAAATGGCAATTTTGACTTCATCATTTTTTAATTTGGCAATGGATTGTTTTATGGCTTCCAGGGAGCCGGCCACGTCGGTTTTTAAAATCAGATTTAAAGTTTTATTTTCTAAATCGCCCACAATGGCCTGCTTGGAAGAAAGTTTATGGCTGTGATTTTTTCGCTGGACCAAAATCGCGATGGCTTTGGCCTCGTCTAAAGTCGCGGTGGTTTGCAAAATATCGCCGGCCTGCGGGACTTCGGAAAGGCCGGAAATTTGCGCCGGGGTGGAAGGCGCGGCTTCCTTAAGCTTTCTGCCGGTTTCATCTTCCAAACTTCTGACGCGCCCAAACGCGGCGCCGGCGGCAAAAATATCCCCGACTTTAAGCGTGCCGTTTTGCACCAAAACCGTGGCCGTGGCGCCTTTGCCCTGGCTGACGCGGCTCTCTATAATAGTGCCGATGGTTTTACCGTGCGGATTGGCGCGGAAATTTTCCAGTTCCGCGGTCAAAAGTATCATTTCCAAAAGCTGGTCTATGCCTTTGTTCTGTTTGGCGGAAATTTCGCAGGCAATAACCTTACCGCCCCACTCCTCGGTCAATACTCCCTGGCCGGCCAGCTCCTGTTTGACTTTCATAATATTGGCCTCGGGCTTGTCTACCTTGTTTATGGCCACAATCATCGGGGTGTTGGTAAATTTGGCGCGATTGATGACTTCCAAAGTTTGCGGCCGCACGCCGTCGTCCGCGGCCACCACCAAAACGATGATGTCCGTAACGTTGGCCCCGCGCGAGCGCATCTCACTAAAAGCTTCGTGGCCCGGTGTGTCCAAAAAAGTGATTTTTCTAACTTTTGAAAAATCATCCCGAGCGGAGCGAGGGATCCCTTCTTGTTTAGAATGGTCTGATGGTTTTACTGATACTTGATAAGCGCCAATGTGTTGGGTAATGCCGCCGCTTTCGCCCTCGGCGACTTTTGTTTTACGGATGGTATCCAGCAAAGTGGTTTTTCCGTGATCAACGTGTCCCATAATGGCCACAATCGGCGGACGGAGTTTTAGATTTTCTTCTTTTTCCGCTTTTAAAACTTCATTTAAAAATCCCAAACCGTATTCCGCCACGGTTTGGTCGGCCTCTGTTTCCACTTCAAATCCCAAATCCTGGGCCACTATGCTCGCGGTATCAAAATCCACTTCCTCGTTAATGGAAGCCATCACACCGTTGTTTATTAAAACGGTAATGACTTTGGTCACGGGCAGTTTTAGCAAAAGCGCGAAATCGCGGACTTTTATAAACGAAGGCAATTTAACTTTTTTTACTTCCGCTGTGCCGGTAGCGGCCACTTTTACCGGCGTGCCAAAAGCCTCCAGCAATTTCCGTGCCACGTAATTGTCCACCTTATTAGCCTTGGGCGAAATAAAATAACCCTTCTCCTTGGCTTTTACGCGCACGTCCTGGATGGACATATTTAATTGTGACGAGAGGCTAGATAAATTCATATTTCTTTTTCCGCTGATTGATCGCTGATAGTAACGCTGACATGTCGCTGAACTAATGTTGACGTTTCAGCGTTTTATCAGCGACTACAGTAGTTCAGCGCCACTTCGGCGTTTAATAACTTATTGATTATACCCGTAAATCTTAATAAAATCAAGGCAAAAAATAAAAAACCCCCGCCGCGCGCTTGGAAGCAACGCGGCAGGGCAAGAGTGTTTACGAGATCTGGATGAGGTGGCTGACATTTGTGGGATACTTCCCGGTGTAGCAGGCGTAGCAGTAGTCTTGCACGCCCCCCACGGCTTTTGTCAGGCCGGCCAGGGACAGATAACCAAGGCTGTCCGCCCCGATGTATTGGCGGATTTGCTCCACCGTCATGTTTGCCGCCACCAGCTCCTTTGAGTAAGGAGTGTCTACGCCGTAAAAGCAAGGCGAAACGGTTGGCGGGCAGGAGATGCGGAGGTGGACCTCTTTGGCCCCGGCCTCGCGCACCATGCGGACAATTTTTTTGGCGGTGTTGCCGCGGACAAGAGAATCGTCCACCAGCACCACAACCATGCCTGCCAGCAGGCGCCGGACAGGACTAAGCTTCATCGTGACTCCGTTGCTTCTGCCGGTGGGCTTAATGAATGTCCGTCCGATGTAGTGGTTGCGGATCAGTCCTAATGCGAATTCGATTCCGGATGCTTTGGCAAAACCTAAGGCAGCTCCCATCCCCGAATCAGGCACCGGGACGACAAGGTCGGCATTGGGTACAGGGCATTCTTGGGCGAGTGACTTGCCCAGCTCCCCGCGGGACTGTTCTACCGAGCGGCCAAATACAACTGAGTCGGGCCGCGAAAAGTAGACGTGCTCAAACACGCACTGCGACAGTCGGTTATAAGTGGCAAACCGCAGAAAGGCCAGGTTTTGTCCCTTGGCAATAACCATTTCTCCGGGACTAACCTCTCCTGTGTAAGGTATTTCCAGTAAATCCAGCGCGCAGGTTTCCGAAGCAAATACCGCGCCGGTCTTGCTTTGGCCAATTACCAGCGGCCGGAATCCTTGCGGATCCCTGGCGGCGATAATACTTTTTCTGGTCAAAAACACCAGCGAGAACGCACCTTCCAATTGTCTCAAGGCCTCGGCAATCGCCCGTTCTATGGTGGGTTCCTCGCTTTGGCCTATGAGGTGCAGGATTACTTCCGAATCGCTGCTGCTTTGAAACTTGGCGCCGATTTTTTCCAGCCGGCTCCGCAGTTCTTTGGCGTTGGTCAGGGTACCGTTGTGGGCCACGCCGACCATTCCGTAAGGTGTGCGTTTCCAAAATGGCTGGGCGTTCTTTTTCAGGCTACCGCCCGCAGTTGAGTAGCGGACGTGTCCGATGGCAAGGCATCCTTTAAGTTTGGCCAGGAACTTTTTTTTGCTGAAAACATCCCGGACCTCGCCTTTGGCTTTGCGGTGGTAAAATCTTTCACCGTCGGTTGTTACTATCCCGGCGGCTTCCTGCCCGCGGTGCTGCAGGGCATGAAGGCCTAAGACAGCGTATCCTGCGGCGCGGCGCATGCTGACAGCCACGACTCCGCATTCTTCATGGATCTCGTTAGACATTTGTCCTCCTAGGACTTGGAAAATTGCCGGTAAACTGATAACTCAAAAAATTAAAAAACCTCCGCGGGTATGCGGAGGTTTAGGCGGATATGGTGCGGCTGTGTAAATTGCGTGAATCAGTATTTGGTTTGCATCGTTTATATTTCATTAGATTAAAAGTATAGCATGGGTTTAAAAATTTAAAAAGTTCTGTTTTTTTCCACTATCATTCGTAAGCGTTGGGGGATTATTTCCACGGTGACCGTAAATTTGCCGGGTTTAGTGATTGACTCTGGCCAATGTGGCAAATTGTAAAAAATACTTGTTTAGGCCCGCCGGATTTTGAGATTCGTCGGACAGTTCCAAACAGGCATTCTCGCGCAAGCGGCAAAGTTCTTTTAAACGATGATTTTGCCAGCGCGGATCGGCGATGGTTAAATCCATCAATTCCAACATTCGCTCAAATGCTTTTTGAAAATATTCGGGCTGGTTTTTTGTTTTCCAATTAAGCGCACGCCCGAATTCGCTGCCAATGTTGCCAAGCTGTTCTTCGAGCGTCATTTTTTCCCATTTCTGTTTGATGTCGGAACCGTGGATATACAGCATAGTAGTTCTATAAAGTTTATTTGCCATACAATTGGTTATGCGTACCCATGGTTTCAAAGCTGACCAAAGAATAGTTACTTTGTTCTATAAAAATTGCCCGCCAGTCGCCGGTAATATTTATACTGCGGCAACCAAGGTATTGCCCGGTAAGTTTATGGTTGTTCAATATTGGATTAAAAAGGTCTCTTCCAAAAATTTTACCGCGCTCAATAAAAGCCCGCTGGATTTTAGCAGGCGCTTTATCAAACTTTTTTTTGAATGGACTTGAATACTCAACGCGCATACTTTCCGTTTATATATTTGGCTTTCGGGTCTTTTAGCCACGCTATCGATTCCTCAAAATCATCAAAAGTCGGCGAAACGTAGCCTATTTTACGCTCTTTTTCCGCCTGTTTTAACTCATTAATTAACCATTCGCTTGGTTCTTCTTTTGGATTGGTCGAAAAACTAACAGAACGGTCTTTAATCATTTGTTTAAGATAGGCGTTTAGTACCGCGCTTAAACTAAAACCTATCTCATCGGCAATTTGATGGGCTCTTTGTTTGGTTTTCGGATCGGTTTTGATGTTTATAACGGATGTCTTCATATACACAAAGTATATATAATAGTAATTTATATGTCAAGATAATTAAAATGTCCTGTTCTTCCCCACAATCATCTTTAGTCTTTGCGGGATTATTTCCACGGTGGCCGGGAATTTGGCTACGACGCGGCCGAGCATGGTTAGGTTGGTGCCGCGGGGTTCCAGGAATTGGATTTTTTTGCACTTGATGACCGTGGTGTTGGGAACTTTTTCCAGGGCGCCTTCGGAAATAGCCGCGCGGTATTTTAGGATCTGCATTTTGTTTAAGCGCTCCAAAATTAACAGGTCTAAATTCCCATCCGTGGGGTTGGCGATTCTCTCCATTTGCGAAGACGTGGAGCGGATGTTGGCCACAAGCCCCCCAAGCCCGCTTATGGTTACGTTATAGGAATCGTCCACGCGAATGACAAAATTTTTGGCTTCGGATGACAACAGCTTCAGGCTTTGCCACAAAGAAACGTCTTTGATATTGTGGGACATAACGCCGAATTCCAAAAAGCTGATAAAATAATTGCCGGCGATTTTGGCCAGATCTATTTTTTCTATGCGCCGCGCGGCAATGGTTTTTACGCCCAAAAAAACATTTTCAATGCCCAAAATTTTGGAAAGGGTTGAGTTTTCGTCAAAGGGAATAAACCCCAAAGTAAAATCCCGGCCCTTGAGCGCGGCCAGCATTAAGTTAAAAGTGTCGTCACTGCCGCAGGCCACCAGGGTTTTGGCGCCGCGCTGGCTGGCCGTGTCCACCAAATCCTGCACGCTCCTCAGCGGCGTGACGCGCGAAGCCTCGCCGGAAATTTTAAACTCGGCCAAAAGCCCCTGCAGTTCGGTTTGCAGTTTTTCAAATTTCTCCATCGGCAGGCTATGTTGGTCTAGGATGTAGTAGTACATAAAAAGTGACTAGTGAATAGTGGGTAGTGATTAGAAAAATACAAGGCACTCCTTGCAGTTCTGCCCACTACTCACTAAACACTAATCACTAAAGCTATTCGGGTTCTATGGCCGGTTCGCTTTTTTCCAAGGAGGATTTTTTGCCGTTGCCGTTGCCGTTGCCCGAGCCGTTGCCGCCCATTACGCATTTGCCGGAAAACTGCGCGCCGTCTTCCACTCTAAAAACCATGCAGGCAATATCGCCCAAAACTTTGGCCGTGCTTTGCAAAATTAAATGGCCGGAAATTTTTAAATTCCCCTGCACTTCGCCGCCTATTACCGCGTTGCCGGCCAGAACATCGGCCATAATCTTGGCGCCCGGAATTACAAACACGCTTTGGCTGGTTTTAACTTTTCCGGCTACCTGGCCTTCTATTTTTATGTTGCCTTCGCTGTTTAAATCTCCCTGAATTTTTACGCTTGGCCCGACCACGGTTTCGGCCTGGCCGCTTAAGCTTTCGTCTAGCATTTTGTCCATAAATGTGTTTTTCTGCTGGTCTTTCACAGCTTAGTTAATGGTTGGGTTCTGTGTTTTTGTGTAGGTTTTTATAAAAAATTCCAAATAAAGCTCAAATATCAAATTTTTAAATTTCTGCATTATTTGAAATTTGAAATTGGTACTTTGTCATTTGCCCTGCTTATCGCTTGTTCTTCTTCCTCGGTCAGTTTAATATCACATTTCCCCTGCTCCACTTTTTTGGTATATATCCGATTTTGCTCTCGTCCATACATAGAGGTAATAATTACGCCGGAATTATAATCGTCCAACAAGGCCAAAGTAAAGCTAAAATTTCCGCCGCCGTCGTTAAAGGGATTAAAGCGGACCAGCCCGACCCGCTGAATGGCAAAAGCGGTTTTATTTTTTAACTCCAAAAGCGCTCTGTCCAAAACATCTTCCTGCGCGCGGCTGTTTTCCAGTTCCCGCTTTAAGGAGTAAATCACATTTTCCAGACTCGCCGCTTTTTCGCCGGCAAAAAAAGCCTTTTTTAACTTATTGATGGAAACCATTTGCCACGCGCAATAACCGCTTAAAATAAGGGCTAAAGCGGCTAAAATTAAGGTGATTGTGGGCAAATGAGAAGTCATATCTAACCCATTGTAGCACTAGTTTGGGCTTGCGTTCAACTGACATCTGGTGGTATAATTTTTTTGGAAATAAATACGTAATTTCTCTATTTCAAATATTTCTTAATTTCGTGATGAAATAATGGAAATGGGTGAAATTGAGAAATAGCCGGATTCCAAATTAAATTTAACCAGACTTACCCATGTCCAAGAAACACAAAAGAAGCGATTATCAATTACAGCAGGCCCCCGGCAATATGTCCCACGCCGCCGAATACCGCATTATTAAATTTGACTTGGTTAAGGTCGTAATTTTAAACGCGATCTACCTGGCAATTATTCTCTCTTTATATTTTGGCAATCTGCACAGCCATTTTTTGGATAACTGGTTTGCCAGGCTTTTACATTTCTAAAATAGGTATAGGTTTTATGTTGTAGCGGCCAGTAAGGTTTTAGGTAACAAGTTGTTAGGCCTTACTTACAACCTTAAACCGACTACCAAACCGGCCGCTGTGCCCAACAACCAATTACTCTACCCTGCATCACAAGTGCGGGGTTTTGTCATATATGATATAAAGTGGATAAGTTTAATTGACCAAAGGCTAAAATGGTGATAAAGTAGTGGTACTTATATCATATACGACATTTTTTAATCGCACTATAGCTTGTAGGGTAGGGTCGCGACACTACCCTACAAGAACCATTTTATGACCAAAGACCAACAGCGTATAGGCCAGTTTATAGCGGAAGTCCGCCAATTAAAAGGCTTTAGCCAAAGCGATTTCGCCAAGGCGCTCCATACCAGCCAGTCGGCCGTGGCGCGAATGGAAAAAGGCCAGCAAAATTTAACCACGGAAATGCTGGCAAAAATCAGCGGCGTACTAAAGCAGGAAATAATTCAGCTGGCTGACAAGTCGGTTAATTTTAAAATTGAGGGCGGGCATAAACTGGCCGGAACAGTTGAAATTAAAACCTCCAAGAATGCCGCGGTTGCCCTGCTGTGCGCGTCTTTACTGAATAAAGGCCGTACAAAACTTATGAGTATGCCAAGGATTGAAGAGGTTTATAGGCTAATTGAGGTTATGGAAAGCCTTGGAGTAAGGGTAAAATGGTCGGCCGATAACGACTTGGAAATTTATCCGCCAAAAAAACTTAAGTTTGCCGACCTGGACGATGAAGCGGGACGCAAAACCAGGAGCATTATTATGCTTATGGGGCCGTTAATGCATTTGGCTAATAGTTTTAGGTTGCCTTACGCCGGCGGCTGTAAGCTCGGTGAACGGACTGTGAAGCCGCATCTTTATGCTTTAGAGTCACTTGGGCTTAAAGTTACAACAACCGATGGTTGGTATCATTGTGTATCCAAACCTTTAAAACCGGGAAAGATTGTGATGTATGAAAGCGGTAATACCCCTACGGAAAATGCGATTATGGCGGCTTCTCTTCTGCCATCAGTTACCGAAATCCGCCGGGCCGCCAGTAATTATATGGTTGTGGATTTATGCCATTTTATGGAAACGCTGGGAGTAAAAATAGAAGGAATTGGGACGCATACTTTACGGGTTCATGGATTGAAAGAAATCAATAAGAATGTGGAATACAGTCCAAGCGAGGATCCTATTGAGGCAATGACTTTTTTAAGTATCGCCGCCGCTACTAACTCCCCCATCACTATTAAAAGATGCCCTATAGACTTTTTAGATTTAGAATTGTTAAAACTTGAAAAGATGGGTATGAAATTTAAGCTGGGGAAGGTTTATAAGGCGCACAATAATTACACGAATTTAGTTGATATTAAATGTTTAAATTCCGCCAACCTTACTGCTCCTGCCGACAAGCTTGAGGCTCACGATGATCCGGGTATGAATATGGACAGCCTGCCCTACTTTGTTCCCATAGCCACGCAGGCCAAGGGCACAACACTGATTCACGATTGGGTTTACGAAAATCGCGCAATTTACTATTTGGAGTTAAATAAACTTCGCGCCAACATAATTTTGGCCGATGCCCACCGAGTTTATGTGGAAGGCCCCACCGAACTTAAAGGCGCGGAAATAATTTGCCCGCCCGCTCTGCGTCCGGCCGCCATAATTTTAATCGCGATGCTGGCGGCCAAAGGCACTTCCATTCTCCGCAACGTCTACTCCATAAACCGCGGCTACGAAAACCTTGTCTCCCGCCTCCAAAAACTCGGCGCGAAAATTGAAATGATACATAGTATGTAACATTAGTACAAAATAAAATCACATTATTTAACGGCCGTTAAATAATGTGATTTTATTTTACTTCAACCGACTTTGCCCCAATCCAAGAAAGCCCATAAGCCTGCCTCATAGCATCGGCTATAGCTTTGCTTTCTATAATGATGCCCATTTTTTCCGCAAAATTCATAAAGGCCAACTTGTTGTTGTAAACATTTACTTCTATACCAGTGGTCATTAACCCGGCTGGCACTGCTATTGTCTCCGAAAGCTCTTCTTTATCGCGAAGTTTATTTTTGCGCGTCCAAATTGATCCAACAGGTGCAATGCGCTTGGCGTGCATACCAAGTTTAACCCGCTCCTTAATGTAGTCCGAGCTGTATCCGGGCAAATCTTTAAAATAAGCATCAGTCAGCCACATTAAAATTTCTTTTGGCTTTTCACGTAAAGTATCCTCAAAAATATTTTTAATTCCCTCAATGCCTTCATAAAAAGTTACCTTGGGTTTGACCTCGCTTTTGTTATAAATGGTTTGCAGTTCCGGCAAGCTGGCTTTAACGCCTTCTTCCATCTCTTTGACAAGTAGCAGTAATCTTTGCGGCGGCTCCGGCACAAATTTTGTTTTACCTTTTATTTTGGTTTTGCCCATTATCCCCCGATTGATCAAATAAGCAAGCACCGAATAAGCCGTGGTGCGTTT
>Ga0265316_10001242_pt1 | contig 27417 bp, 23 predicted proteins | sample 4522metaG_FD_202092 | JGI IMG/M metagenome (GOLD analysis project Ga0265316, IMG submission 202092) | Rhizosphere microbial communities from Carex aquatilis grown in University of Washington, Seatle, WA, United States - 4-5-22 metaG | ecosystem: Host-associated > Plants > Roots > Rhizosphere >... | reverse complement strand
ATGTTATTGGTATAACTAAAATTGTCGCCCAGGGTAATTGTTGCATCAGTAGGTAAAAAAGGCTGGACAACAGTAAATGAACCGGAACTCTGAAGATCCTTTGTAGTGTTAAAATCAGAAAAACTGCTGTTGAACGCCCTATCCTGTGAATAGGTTATTGGACTGACTGACAATGCAAATTTTGATTTTAATGCATCATTCTGGGCATTAAGGTTTTCCTGGCTCCTGATAAGACTGAGTCTCGTCTTTAATATAGTCGGACTATTCGATTCAGCTGTGGTTAGTGCCTGTTCCAGTGTAATTCCATTCTGGGAGAATCCATTGAAAGTCAATAGATTCATAATGACAAAAACTATCGTAACAATCCGTATTTTAGCACCAAATTGTTTTTTCATTCTATTCTTATTTAAATCCTTTTGTTAGTATCATTTATTACTTTTTGCCTTATGTTTGAACAATGGACATGCAATGGCATGTCCCTACTTTTATTTTTTTCCTTTCACCTTTCACCTTTTATTTCTGTCTTACCCATTTTATTGCATCTCCGATAACAGCCCTTCCGGCTGATAGATTTGAAAGAACAACTTTTGAAGTGTCGGCAGCGAGGTAATAGGTGCCCAGTTTGTTCCATCCGTTCTCGGCATTTGCATAATCAAGAGAAACCTCCTCACTTCCGCCGTCATGATAAATCCGGTAGTGAAATTCTTTGTAGGGTGGGGAAGTAGCTCCGCCGGCATCTCTTCCCTGTCCCCCGGCACCGGCTTGTCCCGGCCCTCCTCCTGTTCTGGCACCTCCTCCGAATCCGCCTGCTCTTATCATCATCCGATCGGCAGTCTTACCAATAAAACAGAAGATATCATAATAACCCGGTTTATCGATAGTCGTTCTCCATGTCAGAGTTTTGTCTCCTTTGCCACTTTTTGTGTATAACGCGGAACGGATATATTTTCCGTAAAATGCTGATTGCACAACAGGTTGCCAGTATGATGGAATACTCATCAGACTTACCTGCTGGTAACTTGTTCCTTTCTTATTCTGAATTCCCAGCAGTTTTCTTAGTCTGTTCTCTGTGATTTGCCTGCTGACTTTAAAACCCGGATCCTCGTTGTCAACTATTATACTAAACTGATCTGAAGCCGAAGGATCTGAAGAGACAATCTCTTCTCCGGAGAATTCCTTTATTACATCTTTTGATTTAATTATTTCATCAATTGGCAAAGTGATTTCACCCGGAATGTTTTTTGCAAAAAGGGTATTTATCATCATTGCTCTCGGCTGGGCGTCAAGGACAATGCCGATCTTTTTCGTCTCATGTGGCCCTAAATAAACAATTTTTGAGATATCGGCCGCCTCCATACCTCTTCCCTGTACGGATATCTGACCGCGTCCCTGCGCAGCTATCTGAAATGTTCCGCCGCCACCTCCAAAACCACCACCGCCAAAACCTCCGCCTCCACGTCCGCCTCCGCCTCCACCACGCATTGCACCGGTACGGAACGATATATTAAACAACCCACCGGTAGCTTCCTGATTTGAAGCAACAAAGTTGACCTGATATCTTGATCTTTCATTGATTACGATCTCATACGCCACCAGATTTGTAAAGAGGAATCCGGGTTGATCCTTGCCATTGAACCAATCTGAGAGATAAGGATAAAACTCAAAACCGAATTTATTTTTAATCTCATCATTGAATTTTGAAATGTCAACGCTTTTAAACTTATGGTCATCAATATATTTGGCAAACCATTCCTTAAATTCATCAATGCCTGTTTTGGATCTTAATAGGTTAAAGAAATAGTCACCCTTGATTGTTAACACATTTTTTAAAGTATCTCCACCCGGATTTTTTGCGAGCAATTCCTTAAAACTCTGGTTTTTAAGAATAAGATTAGCTTTGTCATTATCAGTAAGTGATCCAGACATTGCCTGAAAACCAGAAGCAACCGGAGAATTGACTTTCTGAAGATGCGATTCAAAAATTGCATTTATGACCGGATATTCCGACGAATAGAAATTATTCTTAAAATAGTAAAAGCTTGGCCCCAGAAGATACCTTGTAGGTTCATTTGCAGCGACACCGTTTATAAACCTGAAATTTTCACCGCTTATGAAAGTGCTTCTTATGAAACTGTTAAAGATCCTTACCTCTAATTCTTTATCAGTAATAACCTGTCCGCTGCGTGTCATTCTTTTCTTCTGCTGTTTGAACAGCTTTAAGAAACCAGCCTGGTTCATTGTGGATAGTCTTTCAGGAAGAAGAACCATTGATGGCTGAACCTCTGCACGTGTTTGTGTGCTTTCCTTAGGAAAAGAATGAAATTGAACAGGGACCTCAACCATGCTAAGCGTTTTGAAGGGATATTTTGTTGAGAAGTTTGACTCAAGATCTTTCATCAGACCCGAAATAAGCAGAGGTAAAGTGTCTTTTATTGCTTCCAGGTCCTTTTTATAATAATCATTTCCTGGGAAATGATATGAAATGTATTCAACCGAATCAACCCTTATTTTGTCAGTCTGATAGTTACCAATTGCCAGGGTCAGACCAGTAAGCGGAGATTCAGGTTTAAATATAAAATATCCGTCTTCTTTGCTCATTCTCCCCTGTGAAACCGGCAACAGGTTGTTTTCACTTTTTATTTTTAGGGTATAATTAGTAAAATCGATCTTTATCCGGGCAGGATTTGATGGGTAGTAATTAAGTCCGGCAACCGGATACCAGTTAGTCTCGGGAGTTAACAGAACATATTCCTTTGTAAGGAATGCCTGCCTCTTATTCACATTAACCATGGAAATTTTATATGGATTCTCCTTGATATTATCATTATAATTTGGATAACAGAATGATTCGTTGATACTTCCTGAATAAACAAACTCTATCTTATCACTATCCTTTGGATTGAGGATTTTTCCGGGATTTATTTCGATAATTTGATTTATTCTTTTGAAATTCAGATCTTTCCCATTCGAAGATATTTTTGAAACAGTAAGTGAAGGATTGAGGGAAAAATAATACTGACTGATAGGATCATTATTGTCATTTGAAATTTCTAAAACTGCAGTTGCCTCAAATGAATTTCCCCTGTGAATAAATTCTATAGATGCATTAGTTATACTGGCAAATTTTTTATTTTCAAACTCTCTGTTCGTCTCTATTGCCAGTCTTTTGTCGGTTACTTTTCTTTTGTAGGTTGAGTAGGTGTTTAAGGAACAGATTACGGAGCCGGCCATAAAAACGAACAATAGTATTATAGTCAGGATTCTGTGAAACCTTGATTGTGGCAATCGCTTAAATAGCAAAATTGTTGCCATTATCAGGGAGAGACCTGCAAAAAGATAGATAAGTCTCTGATTGATTATTTCACTCAAATTGTCAAACCCTATAATACCGGATTTAAAAACCGGGAGACCGAAGGCCATATAATCGAAAACAGATCCTGCTCTGAAGTAGAGATAAAAAATATCCAGAGCTGCATAACCAAGTAGAATAAGAAATGTTATTGCCTGGTTTTTTAATAAGGACATCAAAGTGAAAGACAATCCCAGGCTGAAAATAATTGTCGGTATACTGATAATAAGAAGATAATATAAGTATGCAGAAATGTCTATCGTCATACTCTTTGAAATGATATTAATTACCAGGCATATTGCAAGTATCAGGAAGTTCAGGCTCAGGAACAATCTTAGAATTCCCCATGATTTTCCGATCACATATTCAAAATTTGACATTGACCTTGTATAAAGCACTTCATTCGTGTCGAGTTTCTTGTCGCGTTTCAGGAAATCTGCAGCCAGAAAAATGACCACAATTGCCTGTGCTATATTAAGAAGGTACAAATTGATAAGCGGAAGCGAGGAAGAGATCGAGACTACCTCCCATCCTTCATTTCCTACAGGTGAGAACATGCCTATGTTCATCATTGTAAAGATGAACAGGGAACCGATAGAGAAAAGACGGAAGAACCAACTCCGCCTTAGAGTTTTTGCCTCATACCTGGCAACTGTTTTGATATTCGACAGAGATGCCATATCCAAATATTCTTATTAATCAATTAAGCTTGTCCTGAGTTTATGTTCCATATAATATACGTACGCATGTTCAATATTAGGATCTATGCTGATTGCATTATATTCAGGCGGATCATCGCAAACAATCTGGACTTCCCACCCGGTTTCATTTGGTATAGTGGAAATAACATTATAAATTTCTTTTACCTTTTCATATTCAACCGGGGTCAGATTAAGTTTGAAAACGTGACCTTCAGCATTTTTGACAAGGTTTTCGGGAGATCCGTAATAGACCAATTCACCCCTGTTGAGAAGAGCCATTCCCTGGCAGGTTGAAGAAATATCACCTACAATATGAGTTGAAAGAATAATTATTACATCATGCTGGCTTAACTGGGACAGTACATTCCTGAATTTAATTCTCTCATCGGGATCAAGTCCTGTGGTGGGTTCATCAACAATTATGATCTTTGGATTGCCAATAAGAGCCTGGGCGATGCCTAAACGGCGTTTCATACCACCGGATAGTTTGTTTGCCCTTCTGTCGCGTGCTTCAAGGAGTCCGACCTGATCAAGCAATCTGTCTACTTCCGACATTCTTTCCTTCCGGTTTTTTATGCCGGCCAGCGACCCGGCATAATCGAGAAACTCCCATGTTTTAAGTGCCGTAAAGAACCTGAAATCCTGGGGAAGATATCCCAGCATGCTCCGGACTTCTTTTCTGTGTTTTTGAATATCTTGCCCGTCAACCATTACCACTCCTGATGTGGGTTTCATAAGGGTAACCAATATCCGCATCAGACTTGACTTACCTGCACCATTTGGACCAAGCAGACCGAACATACCGGTACCGAATTCAAGATTTATATTCTTAAGAGCTTGATTACCATTGGGATATATTTGGTTGAGATTCTGAATTTCAATTTTCATAAATCTTCATTTTTGATAATTCTTTTCAGGATAAAGAAGCACCAACTTATAGACTCATAAATGGAACCAAATATTCCATCCTTTTGATTTTTTAGCTTTAATTAACTGAAATGTTTGTAAACATGTGAGCACTATGAACTAACTGTGATAGCAACATTGTAAAACTAATTCCTATTTTTGTAGTTAAAAATTTCCAGGTGGTTTATCTGACTAATAAGAGAAAAATAATTAACGACCCTGTTTATGGTTTTATAAGCATCCCGGGAGATTTCGTTTTTGATCTCATCGAACATCCATGGTTCCAGCGGTTGAGGAATATTAAACAACTGGGACTGACAAGTTTTGTTTATCCGGGAGCAACTCACAGCAGATTTCAGCACGGACTTGGCGCATTGCATCTGATGAATATGGCTATAGCTACGCTCAGAAGCAAAGGAGTTGTAATTTCACCTGTGGAAGAAGAGGCAACTCTTATTGCTATACTTCTGCACGATGCCGGACATGGTCCCTTTTCCCACGCTCTTGAAAATTCGATAATCAGCGGCATTACGCATGAAGATCTTTCTCTTCTGTTAATGAGAAAGCTAAACGAACAATATGCCGGGAAGCTTGATCTGGCAATTGAAATCTTCACAGGAACTTACTTCAGGAAATTTTTGCATGAGTTGATTTCAGGTCAAATGGATATGGACAGACTGGATTATCTGCGAAGGGATAGTTTTTTCACCGGAGTTATTGAGGGATCTGTTGGGTCGGACAGAATAATAAGGATGCTTAACGTTGTGGATGATAGCCTGGTTGTAGATGAAAAAGGGATATATTCACTTGAAAAATTTCTTATTGCCCGCAGGCTTATGTACTGGCAGGTTTATATGCATAAGACAGTCCTTTCTTCCGAAAGCCTGCTTGTGAATATTCTTAAAAGGGCAAAAGAAATTGCAACTGAGGGGAATGACTTATTTACAACCCCTGCTCTTAGATTCTTCCTATATAATAATATTGGTCATCCGGATCTCACAGATGAGGGGAAATTTACTCCGGGAATGATCGCATCAAACTTTACAAAACTCGATGATTCAGATATCCTGGTTTGTGCAAAATACTGGGCTGATCATTCTGACAGAGTGCTTTCAGATTTGTCCGGCAGGTTGTTAAGGAGAGATCTTTTCGCCATAGAGCTACAGAATGAACCGTTCACATTGAAAAGAGTAAATGATCTGACCAGCCTTGCCAGGAAGCTGATGGATATTGATCCGGGTTTAACGGAGTATTATGTCTATACAAACAGCATCTCAAACCTGGCCTATACGCCAGATGCTCCTGTAGTTAAGATACTTCTGAAAAACGGAAAAACAGCTGATATTTCAACTGTATCAGATATGTTTGACCACCAGTTCCTCTCCGAGAGAATAACTAAATACTTCCTGTGTTATCCAAAAGAATGTCGATAATTTAAATTATATGACTATCAGGAATGAATAATAATAGACTAAATCATTTATACGTTCTTCATGTACTCATCCCCCCGACCCCCTTCTCTTGCAGGCAAAAGAAGGGGGAGTGCAATGTTTTGCCTCTCTTTGCGAAGCAGAGAGGGGTTGGGGTGAGTTCATGTTATTAAATAATTGATTTTTTGCTATTTAAAATAACTTATTATTGAAAACCGATACTCATTTTAAATTGTAATATTATGGAATTTACTGCAGCAACAATAGCCGGTTTCCTAAATGGTGTGATAGAAGGCAACCCCGATATTAAAGTAAATACAATAGCTAAAATTGAAGAAGGTCAACCCGGAGCATTATCATTCCTGGCCAATCCGAAATATGAGCATTATATTTATGAGACTAAATCTTCAATTGTTCTCGTGAATAAAAGTTTTGTGCCTTCAGCTAGAATAGAAGCTACACTCATTAAAGTGGAAAATTCTTACGAGGCATTTGCATCACTTCTCAGGCTTGTGGATCAGGCCAGACCCCGGAAGAAAGGCATTCATGCCACTGCTATCATTGAAGCTACTGCAAAATTAGGGTCTGATGTGTTCATCGGGCCATATACTTATGTTGGTGAAAATTGTATTATAGGTGATGGCTGCTCCATATATCCGCATGTTTATATCGGAGACAATACTAAACTTGGTAAAAATTGTACTGTAAATCCGGGAGTGAAGATCTATCACGACTGTATTATAGGTGAAAGTTGTATCATACATGCCGGAACAGTCATAGGAAGCGATGGATTCGGATTTGCTCCTCAGTCAGAAAGTGAATTTATGAAGATCCCTCAGTTAGGCAATGTTGTTCTTGAGGACCATGTTGAGATCGGGGCCAATGTTGCAATTGACCGGGCCACTATGGGTTCAACAATAATCAGGAAAGGTGTTAAACTGGATAATCTAATTCAGATAGGTCATAATGTTGAGGTGGGAGAAAATACTGTTATGGCTGGTCAGACAGGAATTGCAGGATCGACGAAAGTCGGGAAGAATTGCATGTTTGGAGGCCAGGTCGGGCTTGCCGGGCATATAAAAATTGCAAATGGCACAAAAATTGGCGCACAGGGTGGAATTCTTGGTGATGTGAAAGAGGAAAATACAGCGATAATAGGTTCTCCGGCTATCGAAGTTAAACAGTTTCTCAGATCTTCAGTTATCTTTAAAAGATTGCCTGAGATGAAGATAAAGATTGATTCACTCGAAAAAGAGATAGAGTCGCTGAAAAAGAAGTAGTTTTGTTCAGAATTCGGGCTTGAATCTGTTGTAATAAATTCAGATAACGGACAATTTTCTGGATTGTTCAAAATATTTTTATTTTTTTTGTACCCGGATTTTAATTTAAAATGACTATCGGTATCAATAATAAAAAGTTAATATTAAATTTTTGTTAATTTTATAATGTTAATAATCAATTACTTTCATTATATTCTATATAACCCCCTTTCCCGTTTCCCCCAAGGGGGAAAAGCCTTACTTTCAGCTCCTTCCCCCGTGGGGGAAGGTTGGGAAGGGGGTATAAATAATAAAAACTAGAAGTTTTATTCATGATTGCCGACAGTCATATAATTTAATAATCAACACTGATGAGTGAAAAACAAAGGACGCTTGCAAAAGAGATAAGTCTTACCGGGAAAGGCCTGCATACAGGGAATAGTGTGACGATTACATTTAAACCGGCGCCGGTAAATCACGGCTACAAATTCTGCAGAGTGGACCTTCCCGGAAAACCAATGATAGATGCGCTGGCCGAGCACGTTACAGATACTTCGAGGGGAACAACTCTGGTGCAAAATAATGCTTCCGTATCAACTATTGAACATGTAATGGCGGCATTTAATGGCCTTAGAGTTGATAATGCCCTGATTGAGTTGAATGGACCAGAGGCCCCGATAATGGGCGGTTCCGCATGGAAGTTTGTTGAGGCGATAAAGGAAGCTGGTATAGTTGACCAGAAAGAAGACAGAAATTACTTCGTGGTCAAACAAAAGATCACCTTCTCCGACGAGGAACATGGAGTGGATCTGATTGTTTATCCCGACGATCATTTCAGTGTCAATGTACTTATCGATTATAACTCCAAAATTCTTGGGAACCAGTATTCGATCCTTGATTCAATTGATGACTTTGAAGAGAAAATAAGCAAAAGCCGCACTTTCGTGTTTTTTCATGAACTTGAGCCTCTTTTTAATATGGGGCTTATACACGGTGGAGATCTCGACAATGCAATTGTGATTCTTGAAAAAGAGGTTGAACAAGCTGAAATAGACCGGATTGCCAAACTCTTTAACCGGCCCGGTATAAACACCCATACGGCAGGGATACTTAATAATACCGAATTAAGATATCCAAATGAGCCGGCACGTCATAAACTCCTCGATATTATGGGCGACCTTGCACTTGTCGGCCACCCGATCAAAGGTAAAATTGTTGCAACCCGTCCGGGCCATTATGCCAATACAAGGTTGGCAAAAATCATAAGGCAGGAAATGAAGAAGGCAATTTCAAAACATGATATTCCTGTTTATGATGCTTCACTGCCCCCTGTTTTTACAATTGAAGATATTAAAAAACGGCTGCCTCACAGATTCCCTTTTTTAATGGTTGATAAAATAATTGCACTTGATGAATCCTCAATAGTTGGGATCAAAAATGTTACATTCAATGAATCTTTCTTCCAGGGCCATTTCCCGGATGAACCTATTATGCCGGGAGTACTGCTTATTGAGGCTCTCGCCCAGACTGGCGGGCTACTTGTGCTGAGTGCAGTTAAAGAGCCGGAAAAGTATTCAACATATTTTCTTAAAATCGACAAGCTTAAATTTAAACATAAAGTAATTCCGGGAGACACGGTGATACTTAAAATGGAATTTGCTGATATTATAAGGAGAGGAATCTCCACAATGTTTGGTCAGGCATTTGTTGGGAACAAACTGGTTTTAGAAGGAGAAATGACTGCTCAAGTAGTAAAAAATAAATAATAAAATTAATGATCTCAAATTTAGCATTTATTCATCCTGAAGCAAAAATAGGAAAAGATGTTATTGTTGAACCTTTTGCATATATAGCAGCCAATGTTACGATAGATGAAGGAACATGGATCGGCCCAAATTCAACCATCATGGATGGAGCCCGAATCGGTAAGAAATGCATGATATTCCCTTCTGCCGTTGTGTCCGGAATTCCTCAGGATCTTAAGTTCAGGGGGGAGGAATCGACTGTTGAAATTGGAGACAATACCACCATAAGAGAATGTGCTACGGTTAACCGGGGTACTGCGGCTGTTGGAAAGACAATTGTCGGAAACAATTGTCTTTTAATGGCTTATTCTCATATCGGTCACGACTGCTTTATCGGAAACAATGTCATAGTCGGAAATTCCACAGCTCTCGCCGGTGAAGTAGACATTGATGATTGGGCAATCCTTAGTGCAGGTACAATGGTTCACCAGTTCGCTCATATCGGTGCCCATGTAATGATCGGCGGAGGCGCAAAGGTACGTATAGATGTTCCTCCCTTTATCAAAGCCGACCGCGATCCCCTTTCTTTCCTCGGCTTGAATTCAGTAGGCCTTACCAGACGAGGGTTTGGAAAGGAGCGGATTGACGAAATTCATGAAATTTACAGAGCTATTTATCAGAGAGGGATGAATTTTTCGCAAGCATTGGAATTTGTGGAAAAAGAATTCAAATCCTCTCCTGACAGAGATTATATTCTGGAATTTATAAGAAAATCTGAAAGAGGAATAATAAGGGCAAGGTAACGCAATAATTACTCTTTCCATCCCTGTGCCGAGATCTCAACTTCCGAACCGTCGTCACCCGCGATGTAATAACCGGAACCGGCAGAAGTCATATGTCCGATTACTTTCACAGACTGTATCATTTTGATCTTCTCAACCAACTCAAGTGGAATTGTGAAAAGCAATTCGTAATCTTCACCTCCGTTAAGAGCCGGGACCATAGGATCGATATTGAATTCTTCAGCCAGCCTGGATGTTTCATAATCTATCGGTACCTTACTATAGAAGATCCTGCAGCCTGTCCCGGATAATCTGCAAACATGCAGCAGGTCGGAAGCCAGACCATCAGTAACATCTATCATCGAAGTGGGTCTGATTTCTTCTTTTTTGAGTTCAGCTAATGTTGAAACCGGAATTTCAGGTTTCAGCTGCCTCCCGATAACATATTCATAACCTGCGAGATCGGGTTGGGTTACTTTATCTTTTATAAAAAGTTTTCTTTCTCTTTCAAGAAGCTGGAGACCCATGAATGAAGCACCGAAATCGCCGGTTACGCAAATCAGATCGTTGGCTCTGGCGCCGTCTCTTTTAATAAGATTATTTGGCTCTACTTTACCCACTGCGGTTACACCTATGGTCATTCCGGTAAGCGAACTGGTAATATCTCCTCCTGCCAGATCGACCTCATAATTTTTACATGCAAGAGAAATTCCTTCATAAAGATCTTCGACCTGTTCAAGATTGAATTTTGAGCTGATACCAAGAGCAATCATTACCTGACCCGGAGTTCCATTCATAGCATAAATATCAGATATCGCCCTGATAACGGCCTTGTATCCAAGATGTTTCAAAGGAGTGTAAATCAGGTTGAAGTGAATCCCCTCAAGAAGCAGATCAGTTGAAACAAGAGTCAGGTTCTTTCCTGATTCAATAACTGCAGAATCATCTCCAATACCTTTTACTGTTGATTTATTTATAGTTTCAACATTCTTTGTGAGATGGTTTACAAGACCAAATTTTCCATATTCATTAATTGATTTTCTGTTTTCAGATTTGCTCATATTTTCTTGTTTCCTCTTTGTGTTACTTTGTGTTTTACCTAGTGTTCCTTTGTGGTTAATTAAAATAAATTTCTACCACAAAGGTACACAAAGGAGTTTTGAGGCAACACCGATTATTTGCTTACAATATCTCTTCCGAACGGCGACAAAGCAACAGCAGTAAGTTTAAAATGCTGCAAGCCAAATGGAATACCGATAATTGTTATGCAGAGAATAACTCCGAATATTGCATGAGTGATCGCTATCCATAAGCCCCCGGTAAGCAACCAGATTATGTTCATTATAACATACAAACAACCCGATGCTCTTGAATGTACAACAGTATCACGACCAAAGGGCCATAATGAAAGTGACGCCATTTTGAGAGTCTGGATACCGAAAGGAATACCGATGATGGTTATCATAAGCACAAGACTTCCTATAAAATATTCAATTGCTATGATTAAACCACCAAATATCAGCCATATAAGATTTCCCAAAAAATTCATAGATAGTTAATTTTTAGATCATTCAAGAATTAAGGTTTTATCTTTTGGATATTTGACAGAGTATGTTAATACTATCTGCTTGGTTTCCTGTGGTTTTATTTCAAGATCCCATTTTATTTCACCGGTCTGCTTGTCAATTTTGCCACCCGATAATTCAATGGGGTCAACGTTAATATCGCTGTTTGATGAAACCGGAATCTGATCGTTCAGGGTGATCTTAACCGGATTTGATTTATTATTCCTTATTGTAAGTAAAAATGAAAAGGTATCCGTTCTGTTAGCTCCAATTACCTTCCTGCTGGTGAAATCTTTTCGTTTCTCTCTTTTTACCAGTATACTATTATCCGTTCCCAGGGAAATTGTCAGAGTATCCTTTAACTGGTTAACATTAAGTGTAGATTTTCCCACGAAAGAGTTCTCAAAATAAAGGGTAGCCTCACCCGTCTGGAGACTTAATTTTGCCCAATCGGTGATATTTGCTGTAAGATAAGCCAGAGGTGACAGCTTAGGCATTGTAACATATTTATAATCAGCAGGAGCAGTAATCCGTTGTATTTCCACCGTCTGAACTTTTCCATCTGATGGAACTGTGTAAGGTATAGCAATGTCGAATGTAATTGTTGTTTCTCCAACTTGTTTTTGAACCATTACAGGGGCAGCTTCCATGTCTTTTGCCTCCAATGCATTTTCACTTACACCCTTTTCCATCATCACCGGAGCTTCACTTCTTTTTGCTGCTGATGCCAATCCTCTGATTCTTATAGTCGCAGGATTATAAAAATCAACAAACCATGGATTCAAAACCGGAATATCGCCTGCCACCCAAGGAGTGGCATTTGAGAAACTAAGCTTAACATCTTTCCATTCAACACCTGAATTCTGATAAACATTTGCCTTATAAAATATTGCAACCGGGTTTTTTATATCATCAACCCTGATATCGTATGAAGGGTACCACCCTGCATTTGCTACTACATAACTGCAGGTAAGTTTCCCGGTTACCTGTTTTTCTGTCGAAACAGAAACCAGAATTTCACCGGAAGGAAGTTGCTGCTTGCCAAGTTTATCGGCTATTTGTTTCTGAAGAGCAGAAATCTGTTTATTATAATCTTTTATTAGTCTGTCTTTTTTTAATGAAGTCATTGCGATCTGGTCCATATTGTTAGTATACAGATCCATGAAATTTTTAAATTGCTCCAGTGAAAATGTTGTCGTTTTTACAAGGACTGCATTGTTAGCTGTCAGAAAAGCCTCTTTTTGCTTAAGGACATTTATTGCGACGTTTTCATCTGAAACTTTATTCTGAAGCTCCTCAATCTGGCTCCTTATACTTTTAACTTCAGGTGAGTCTTCAAGATTCTGAAGATAATTATTCTGGTGATTTACGGAAAGGATTGTAAACTCTCCATAACCTTTAACCTGAATACTTTGAACATCAATATATGGCGAAAGTCCAGAAAGCCTGAGAACACTTTTCCCCGGCAAGAGTGAAACAGTTGTTTCATGATCAATCTGGGCTCTGTCGGGGAAAACAGTAACATGCTTTATTTCAGACTTAATCTCTTTCTCTGTTTGTGCTGAAAGACCGGAAAAAATTGAAATAATGAATAATGAAGTCATTAGTATTTTTTTCATCGCAGATATGAATTTTGCTGCTTAAAGGTAAAACTTTTATTTAAGTAGTGAATATCAAATACTGACTGCTTTGCGGCTTTATTTGCCCCACTTCCACCCTAAAGGGGGGTTAAAACTCAACAATCAAGTGAAGTTTCACTAAAAATCATATAATTAGTCTCCCTTAAGGGAGACAGTCGCGAAGCGACATGGGGTATGCCTTTACGCCGTTACACCTTTATGCCGTTACACCTTAATATATGTTAAATATGTCTTTTCCTGCATCAGATATTTTAATTAGTCTACATTTGATAAAATTTTAAAAATTCAAAATGAAGGGATTAAAAATTGGGAATCTGGCAGTGGCAGTACCAATTATACAGGGCGGGATGGGAGTGGGGATTTCTCTTTCAGGACTCGCTTCCGCTGTTGCAAATGAAGGTGGAGTAGGGGTTATCTCAAGTGCTGGCCTTGGACTTTTGTACAAAGATTTTTCATCTGATTTTCTTGAAGCCAGCATATACGGACTTAAGGAAGAGATACGCAAAGCACGTGAAAAGACGTTAGGTATAATCGGTGTCAACGTAATGGTTGCAATGACAAATTTCGCAGATATGATAAAAACAGCAATCTCTGAGAAAGTTGATATAATTACAGCCGGAGCAGGTCTTCCACTTGACCTGCCATCATTTTTAAAAAAAGACAGTACCACAAAGCTTGTTCCAATTGTTTCCTCAGCAAGGGCAACCAAAATAATATGTGAAAAGTGGAAAACCAATTACGATTATCTTCCTGATGCGGTTATTGTAGAAGGTCCCAAAGCAGGTGGACATCTGGGTTTCAAAGAGGAGCAGATCTTCGATAATGATTATTCTCTTGAAAAGCTTGTTCCTGAAATCGTAAGTGAGCTTAAAATATTTGAAGATAAGTATGACACTAAAATTCCTCTTATAGCTGCAGGAGGGATTTATACCGGCGAAGACATTCATAATATTCTAAACCTTGGGGCTTCAGGAGTTCAGATGGGCACCCGTTTTGTGACCACTGACGAATGTGACGCTTCTCCTGCTTTCAAACAGGCTTATATCGACGCTGAGAGTTCAGATATTGAGATTATCAAGAGCCCGGTTGGTATGCCGGGCCGGGCCATCCTGAGCAATTTCATAACTAAAGTCAGGGAAGGTAAAAAACAACCTAAAAAATGTCCTTTCAAATGCATTAAGACATGTGATATCTCAAAAAGTCCTTATTGCATAATTATTGCGCTTATAAATGCGCTTAAGGGTAATTTTGAAAACGGTTATGCATTCTGTGGTGCAAATGCTTTCAGGGCAACAAAAATATCTTCAGTAAAAGAGATATTTCAATCTATAATAAAGGAATATAAAGAAAGCAAATAAAACTACTACTCTTAATATAATTAATTGGAGAAGGAGATTCCTCGTCCGCCAGTTGGCGGACTCGGAATGACAAGTCTGATATTAAGGTAGAAAAGGAGGAAGAGGCGGTCCGTCATAGCGGATCGCCTCTTCCTCCTTTTTCATGATCAATTAAAGTGTCATTCCGAATGGAGTACCGATTTATCGGTACGAAATGAGGAATCTCCTTCAATCTTTACTGAATTCTGAATATTGATAAGATCAAGGATTCTTTAAAAATCTTAATCTTGACACCCGATTATAGCTTTGCTTAGGATCAGCTTATAATATTTGAGGTTTATGCCTGTTCAAGCTAATGATAAAGTTTTTACACCAAACCTTTAAAATCTTCCGTTTTTATTCCATTAGATCGTACTTTTATGCAGATTTAACCCGTGAATTTATTCTACTAATCCTATTTTTTTATACTTTTGTACGTTTATTTAGATTAAATACAATTAACGGAATGATTTTTGATTAGATGTTTTTTGCTCCCAAACCCACAAGAGGGGGCTTAAACAAAGAAGGAGTTAAGATGGAAAAAGACCAGGATAAAATAATAAGTGACGTAACCACTTCCGAATATAAATATGGATTCTATTCTGATATTGCTATGGACAGGATCCCGAAAGGTCTGAGTGAAGAGGTAGTAAGGCTTATTTCTGCCAAGAAGAAGGAACCTGAGTGGTTACTCGATTTCCGACTGAAATCATATCGCCATTGGCTTACAATGAAAATGCCAACATGGCCGAATCTTAAAATACCTCCGATTAATTACCAGGAAATTATTTTCTATGCTGCTCCTAAAGAAAGGAAAAATCTTAAAAATGTTGACGATATAGATCCTGAACTGAAAAAGACATTTGACAAGCTGGGTATTCCCCTGGAGGAACAAAAACACCTCGCCGGGGTGGCAGTCGATGCCGTGATTGACAGTGTCTCGGTCAAGACCACTTTCAAGGAAACACTTGCCGAAATGGGAATAATTTTCTGTTCATTCAGTGATGCCGTAAAAGAGTATCCCGACCTGGTAAAGAGATATATGGGTTCCGTTGTCCCTTATACAGATAATTTTTTTGCCACCCTTAACTCTGCTGTTTTCAGCGATGGCTCATTCTGCTATATTCCAAAAGGGGTAAGATGCCCGATGGAGCTTTCAACTTATTTCAGGATCAACTCGGCAAATACAGGGCAATTTGAACGGACACTTCTTATAGCAGATGAAGAAAGCTATGTCAGCTATCTTGAGGGATGTACTGCTCCTTCGAGGGATGAAAACCAGCTTCATGCAGCAATTGTTGAAATAGTAGCTGAAAAAAATGCTGAGGTGAAATATTCTACGGTTCAGAACTGGTATCCCGGCGATAAGGAGGGCAAAGGCGGAGTTTTCAATTTTGTTACTAAAAGAGGAATGTGCAAAGGAGAAAACTCGAAGATTTCATGGACACAGATAGAGACCGGCTCTGCTATAACATGGAAATATCCTTCCTGTATTTTGCGGGGAGATAATTCCACCGGGGAATTTTATTCGGTTGCCGTTACAAACAATCATCAGCAGGCTGATACCGGAACTAAGATGACTCATATAGGTAAAAATACAAAGAGCACAATCGTTTCAAAAGGAATTTCCGCAGGTCACGGTCAGAACAGCTACAGAGGTCTTGTTAAGGTTTTAAAAAATGCTTCCAACGCAAGGAATTATTCACAGTGCGATTCCCTGTTACTTGGAGATAAATGCGGGGCTCATACCTTCCCTTACCTGGAGGTTGATAATTCAACCTCAATTGTTGAGCACGAAGCAACAACCTCCAAAATCGGGGAGGATCAGATTTTTTACTGCAATCAGAGAGGCATTTCAACTGAAGATGCGATTGGTCTCATTGTTAATGGGTACGCACGCGAGGTAATAAATAAACTTCCGATGGAATTTGCGGTTGAGGCCCAGAAACTTCTCCAGATAAGCCTGGAAGGCAGTGTAGGATAGAATAATAAGTTATTGCAATAATATATTATCATGTTGATTATTAATAATTTAAAAGCCTCAATAGAAGGCAAAAGTATTTTAAAAGGAATAAGCCTTGAGGTTAAACCGGGAGAGATTCATGCTATAATGGGTCCAAACGGATCAGGGAAAAGCACTCTTGCAGCAGTTCTGGCCGGGCGGGAATTTGTGGAGGTAACAGAAGGCACAATTACTTATCTGGGAAAAAACCTTCTCGATATGTCACCTGAAGACCGGGCAAAGGAGGGAATATTCCTTGGATTTCAGTATCCTATTGAAATTCCAGGCGTAAGCATGGTAAACTTCATGAAAACGGCTGTTAATGAACATCGTAAACATAACGGTCTCGAACCACTCTCTGCTTCCGATTTTCTTAAATTGATGCGTGATAAAAAAGAACTTGTTGAAATAGATTCAAAACTTGCTAACAGATCGGTAAATGAGGGATTTTCAGGTGGGGAAAAGAAAAAAAATGAGATTTTCCAGATGGCAATGCTCGAACCAAAACTTGCTATTCTTGATGAAACCGATTCCGGACTCGATATTGATGCTTTACGAATCGTGGCCAATGGCGTAAACAAGCTTAAACATCCCGATAATTCTTTCATCGTAATAACTCATTACCAAAGACTTCTGGATTATATTATACCCGATGTGGTTCATGTTCTCTACGATGGACGGATAGTAAAAACTGCCGGCAAAGAACTCGCCCTTGAACTGGAGGAAAAAGGATACGACTGGATCAAAAAAGAGATTGAAAATAATGTAACAGCATGATCGTAAAATCTGAAATAACAGAAAAATATCTGGGACTTTATAAGGATAATATTAATAAGATTTCCGGTATATCTTCTCCCTTTTTCAATTCTTTCAGAGCTTCAGCTTTTGATAAATTCAATGAACTGGGAATCCCTACAAAGAAGAACGAAGCTTATAAATATACAAATCTCAACATCTTCTTTGATCACGATTATGAGAACTATTTTATGCCTGTTCCGGCTGATTTTATCAAAGCCGAGGAGTTCAGATGTGAGGTAAATGATCTTGATGCCTATGGTGTAGTTTTGCTGAATGGATTTTATCCAACATTAAAAGAAAAACTTCGTCAACTGCCAGGTGGAGTCTGGATCGGCAGCCTCAATGAAGGAGCAATACAATTTGCTGACAAGTTTGAAAAGCACTTTGGCAAATATGCAAAAAGTGAAACAGACGGACTTGTACATCTTAATACTTCGATGGCTTCAGACGGACTGTTTATTTATATCCCTGAAGGCGTAAATATGACCAGACCCGTCCAGGTTGTAAACCTGGTTCAATCAGATAATGACACTTTCAATCAGCCCAGGAATCTTATAATTGCAGAGAAAAATTCAAAATTTTCCATCATAATCTGTGACCACACACTTTCACCACAAAAGTTTCTGACAAATGCAGTTACCGAGGTGTTTGTGGGTGAAAATGCTCATTTTGATATTATCAGAGTTCAGAATGAGCATAATAATGCATGTAAAATAACAAATACATTTATTCATCAGGAGAAAAACAGCGTTACCTCTTCAAATAATATAACTCTTCACGGTGGCCTGATACGCAACAATACATATCATTACCTAGGAGGTGAGGGTGCAGAAAGTTATTCCTACGGTTTATTCCTTGCCGATAAATGGCAGCATGTGGACAATTTTGTAAATGTCGATCATGCTTTTCCTCACTGCACAAGTAATCAGTTGTTTAAAGGAGTTCTTGATGATATGTCGACAGGAGCCTTTAACGGTCGTATCCTTGTTCGTCCTGATGCTCAGGGCACCCTGGCGTATCAGAAGAATAACAATATCCTTCTCACCGACGATGCAAAGATGGACACCAAGCCGCAACTCGAAATTTTTGCAGATGATGTAAAATGCAGCCATGGTGCAACGATTGGCCAGCTTGATGATGATGCCCTGTTTTATCTTCAGTCACGCGGAATAAATAAACGTGAGGCCAGGCTTATGCTGATGTTTGGATTCGCTCATGAAGTAATTCAGAATATAAAGATTGAGGCGCTTCGTGAAAGGATGGATAACCTTGTAATGCAACGGTTGAAAGGCGAATTATCGAGGTGTGCCAGCTGTCTGGTGAAGTGCATGTAACCTGAAAATTCAATGAAAGATATAGATGAAATAAGGGCCGATTTTCCAATTCTGAACAGGAAAGTTTATGGCAAGCCACTTGTTTATTTCGATAATGGTGCAACTACTCAAAAACCACAGCGCGTTCTTGATGCAGTAGATGAAGTATATGAGTCTTATAATGGCAATATTCACCGGGGAGTACATTTCTTAAGCGATATGTCATCCGAAGCTTATGAGAAAGCCAGGGAAAAAGTAAGATCATTCATAAATGCCGAGAAAAGAGAGGAGATAGTTTTTACATCAGGTACTACCGGATCAATCAATGGTATTGCTTTTTCTTTCGGTGAGCAATATATTAAACCAGGCGATGAGATAATCCTCAGCCAGTTGGAGCATCATGCCAACATTGTACCCTGGCAGATGATGTGCGAAAGGAAAGGAGCTGTTTTACGGGTTATACCTATAAATGACAACGGAGAGATAATCCTTGAAGAATACTATAAACTGCTTTCATCAAAAACCCGACTTGTGTCTGTCACACAGGCGTCCAATGCGCTGGGTACAATTCTTCCTGTCAAAGAGATTATTACTGCCGCACATCATATCAATGTTCCTGTCCTTATTGATGGGGCCCAGGGAATTCAACATGGAATTGTGGACGTGAAAGCAATGGATAGCGATTTTTATGTTTTCTCGGGTCATAAAATCTATGGACCCAATGGTATAGGTATACTATATGGTAAAGAGAAATGGCTTTCCGTGCTGCCCCCTTTTCAGGGAGGCGGAGATATGGTAGATAAGGTTACCTTTGAAAAAACCACATATAACGAACTGCCTTTTAAATTTGAAGCAGGTACAATGAATTATCCTGCTGCAGTTGGTCTGGCCAGTGCGCTTGATTATGTTTCTGGTATAGGCAGGGAGAACATTGCATCAAGGGAGAAAGAACTTCTTTTATATGCAACCAGCAGATTATCAGCGATTGAGGGGGTGAAGATATATGGCACATCTGAAATGAAGATTTCGACAATTTCGTTTCATATTAAAGATATACACCAGTATGACACCGGTATGATTCTCGATAAAATGGGGATAGCTGTCAGAACCGGAACTCATTGTGCTCAGCCAGTGATGGATCATTATGGTATCGAGGGTACGGTGAGGGCTTCATTATGTTTTTATAATACGAAAGAGGAAATTGACACTCTTGCTGAAGGTATTGAAAAAGTGAAAAGTATGTTTGTCTAAATTAACTATATGACAATTTCTGAAGTACAGGATAATATTATTGAAGAGTTTTCATTGTTCGACGACTGGATGGATAAGTATAACCTGCTGATTGATATTGGGAAAGATCTGCCTGTTATTGATCCGAAGTATAAAGTAAAGGATTTTCTTATTGAGGGATGTCAGTCGAAGGTTTGGCTCTATCCAGAGTTTGATGGCAAGCTGATAACTTTCACTGCCGACAGTGACGCTATTATTACGAGAGGGATTGTAGCTTTGCTTATTAAAGTTCTATCAAACCGGTCTCCACAGGAGATAATATCGACCGATCTGTATTTCATTGATAAAATAGGACTAAGGCAAAATCTCTCTCCGACCCGTTCCAACGGATTGCTTTCAATGGTACGTCAGATGAAGTTATATGCTATCGCTTATAATGCAAAAAATATTTAAATTTATAATATGGATCCGACTGAAGAATTGGAAATTGAAACCAGGATCGGAGAAGTGCTGAAGAGCATATATGATCCGGAAATTCCTGTGAATATATATGATCTGGGCCTTATATACGAGATCAATGTTGATGATGAACATGTTGCACATATCACAATGACTCTTACTGCACCAAATTGCCCTATGGCAGAGGATCTTCTTGAGGAGGTTAAATATAAGGTGGCAGGTACAAAAGGTGTCAGGGATTGTGATCTTAAACTTACATTTAATCCTCCATGGGACAAGAGTATGCTGAGTGATGAAGCTAAACTTGAACTTGGATTCCTCTAAATACATCTTTATGACTACTTCAGTTGATAAATCCTCTTCTGTACTTATAAAAGAATATGCAGCAGAAGTTGGCTTTGATCTCTGTGGTATAACCAGGGCAAGATCGCTCGATGAACACAGACCGATCCTTACAAAATGGGCCTATGCCGGCATGAACGGCGATATGGCTTATCTTGGTCACAATATTGAAAAAAGGACCGACCCGCGGATTTTGGTTCCCGGTGCAAAATCAATTATAGTTACCGGCTTGAATTATTACTCTGAGAAAAAGCAGGGAGGTAATGGCGTCCCGGTGATTTCAAGATATGCTTATGGAGTTAATTATCACGATATTATCAGAGGGAAACTTAATAAAATCAGTGACTTTATTAAAAGAATTTATCCTGAGGCTTTTGTAAGATCTTATGTAGATTCAGCACCTCTCCTCGAGAAAGCCTGGGGCAGAGAGGCAGGTCTGGGATGGCCCGGAAAACATTCTTTATTGATAAACAGGGAAATAGGGTCTTTTTTCTTTCTTGGGGTCATCGTTGTTAATATTGACCTTGAGTATGATCAACCCACGGAAGAGGATAATTGCGGGACATGCAAGTTGTGTATAGATTCTTGCCCTACAACTGCTATAAACAATAACAGGACCATTGATACACGTAAGTGCATAGCCTTTCTGACCCTAGAGTCAAAATCGCTTATTCCGGATGATCTTGTAAGTAAATTGGAAGGAAGAGCATTCGGTTGTGATAAATGTCAGGAAGTGTGCCCATGGAATAAAAGTGCAATGCCCCATAAAACTCCTGAATTTGAACTCCCGGCTGAGGTCCGACTTATGACAGCCGAAGACTGGAAGAACCTTTCCAGGAAAGATTATAAGAGACTTTTTAAAACATCGGCTATCGGAAGAAGAACCTATTGCAGATTTATGGATAACATTGTAGCTGCCTCCGCCTCAGTCTCCGCTCCGGTATCGGAAAGCTGATACCTGGTTACCGGTCTTCGATAATTGTAACTACAATCTCTCTTCTTTCCCGGGGACCGTCAAATTCACAAAAAAATATGTTTTGCCAGGTAGATAATCCAGGCTTAAAATCTATTATTGGAATTGTTTCGGAAGCCCCAACAATACCTGCCTTTAAATGGGCATCCCCGTTATTATCCTGGTGATCATGTTCCCATATTCCTGAAGGGATCATCTTTTTAAGGAGAGAAATAACATCATTCTGGACAGACTGATCCCAGTTTTCCTGGATCATTATTGCAGCTGTTGATCCTCTGGCATAAACCGAAGCAATCCCTGTCTTAACCTTGCTTTGACTTATTATGGAAGTAACTTCCGCAGTAATATCATATAGTCCATTCTGACTGCCGGTAGTGAGAGTAAGTATTTTCTGCATAACATTATATTAATAAATTTATGAAGAATTTAACCGCAAAGTGCACAAAGTTAAAACCATTTAGTTCTTTTTTCGCGACCTTTAGTGTAAAAAGCCACCCCTGCAGTCTGGCCACGGCGCTAAAATAGCCCCCCGGGCTATTTTTTAACGCTTGTGCCCCTTTGTGGTTAAAGGGTTTAAGTCTTTCTATATAAAATTATAACATGTTTTTTTACCTTGCTTTAAATTTAACGTCTTAATAGTACATCTTAACAAAATATTTTGATAGATATACAACTTATAGAAGAGTGTAGGGGTGGAAATTTTAGCAATTTCAGAAAACTTATTGAATTGACATCCCCCTTTGCTTATTCGGTGGCTTTCAGGATTCTCAGTAACGAGGATCAGGCTAAGGATGTTGTCCAGGAAACAATGGTAACAATCTGGCAAAAACTTAAAAAGATCAAATCGGCAGAAGTTTATAAAACATGGACCTACAGGATTGTTGTTAACAAATGCTATGATCAGATGAGAAAGAAGAAAAGAAATCCGGAATTTGTTACAGATGAACAAACGTGGGAATTGATTTCAAACAGGATATCTGTTGGACCATCTGCAGCTCTTGAGAATAGTGAAATATCAAAAATCATAGGTCTTTTGACAGAAAGACTGAGTTACAAACAAAAAACCGTATTTGTCTTATCCGATCTTGAAGGGATGTCAAATGATGAAATTTCTGAAATTACCGGGATAAGTAAATCAGCAGTTAAAGCCAACCTCTATCATGCAAGAAAAAGTATCTCTGAAAAGGTTGAAAAATATTTATAGCTATGGAACCGGGAAACGAAAAATATAACAAAGTTTTGGATCTTCTCAGGAAATCAAAACCTGATCTAGATTCAACTGATGACATTAAAAGAGAGGTCATCAAAAGAATAGAAAGGGTTAATCATTCCAGATTGTCTCTTTCAGATTTAGTTGATTTTCTGTTCGGTTGGGTGTATATACAATGGGTTAGAAGAAGCCTTATTACAGCCTCAATTGCTTTGGTTTTGGTTTTTATATATCAGCAGTCTGTCATTCTTAAGCGGATAGATTATCTGAGCAGACAAACAATTGTTACTGAGAGAGAAAACGGATCCGCTCCCGCAGATGAAGTTGAAAAAATGTTTATGGTGTACAGGAACTCAGGGAGGAGATTCCCTACAAAGAATATAACTATTTCAGAAAAGCAGATGAAGGAGCTTATTGAGTCTGTAAACGAGTTGCAATTGAAATATAAGGACCTTGAAAACCTGATTCAAGAAGATCCTGAATTAAAAAAAATGATTGAAAAGAAACTAATTGAAAATAATCGTACTAAAAATAATCTCTGAAGCCATGAAAAGAAGATCAATTAAACTGATTGTGTTATTTATTTTGATGTTAATTGTGTCATGCAATGATCCGGAGACAGTTGTGACAAATTATGTTCATCCAGATGGATCTGTTACCCGAAAGATTGAAATGAAAAGTATTGAGGGCGACATTAAAAAAAGGTTTAAAATTTCGAATATTCAGGTGCCAATTGACAGCAACTGGACTATCAGGGATTCATGCACAGTAGACAAAAAAGGTGATACAACCTGGATAAGGAGAGCTGAGAAAGTATTCAAGAGTATAGATGAAATAAACTTAACTTATAAATCAGATTCAGGTTCTAATAAGGATTTTTCAAGAAATGCAGGATTTAACAAACGATTCAAATGGTTTAATAAAGAATTCCGGTTCTTCGAAAGAGTTGATAAGCTCTTAACATTTGGTTATCCGGTGAAAGATTTCCTTAATAATGAGGAATTACGCTACTTTTATTCACCGGAAAAGCTTAAAGAAGAAAATGAGAATGGCCCTGATAGTCTTAAATTCAAGGCCTTGAGTGATTCGGTCAAACATAAAACGGATAAATGGACAGAAAAAAACCTTGTTTCAGAATGGATCGGTGAGTTCTCAAAACTGGCAACCGGAAAGACTAATAATGACATGATAATTAAATCGTTAAGAGCCAGAGAAGATGAGTTTGTGAAAATAATTGAGAAAAATGATAAGCAATTGGACAGCCTTTGGAAGAACGGGATTTTGCTTAGGGAGTTCCTTGGTGAAGAGAATGCAGTGAAGTACAAAACTGAAGCAGATTCAGCACTTTCGATAGTCACCAAAAATATGTTTGCGAACTTCAATAACTATTCTGAACGAATTGTAATGCCAGGAAAACTGATCGGGACTAACGGTTTTATAGACAGCAGCCATCTGTTATTGTGGCCTGTTAAGTCTGACTATTTCATGACTGAGCCGTATGAAATGTGGGCTGAATCCAAGATACCAAACACGTGGGCCTGGATTGTTTCAGGTTTCTTTCTTGCTTTTGTACTTACCGGTGTGATCGTAAGGATAATAAAAAAGGGCTGATTGCTCAGTCCTTTTTAACCCTAACTAACTAACCTAACTAACCTAACAAACTATCTATCTGGTATAATCCTTTAACATCAACATTAATTTCTGACGAGTGAAGAAGATTCTGCTTTTCACTGTGCCTATTTTTAACCCGAGTTCATCAGCAATTTCTTTATATTTGTAACCTTCAATATGCATCCTGAATGGAATTCTGAATTCATCACTTAATGAATCAATTGCATATTCAATTTCACCTTCAGCATATTTGGACTCTGGCGAAATAAACCCTTTGTCGTGCGGCTGGTTAATATAATAGAGATCCTGTGTCCCGTCAATAATGGTATTCTCTTTCACATTTCTTCTGTAATTATTGATGAAAGTGTTTTTCATTATTGTAAATACCCAGGCCTTGAGGTTTGTGTAATCGACAAATTTTTCTTTATATGTAATAGCCTTTAGGTAAGTATCCTGTACAAGATCCAGAGCGTTGTCACGATCGGAGGTAAGACTCATTGCAAATCTTTGAAGATTTGTCTTCATTTCTATCAGGCTACTGTTAAATTCATGCTGTGTCATAACTCTTGGGTTTTTATTGTTGAAACAAATATATACAGATAAATAAAGATAAGCAAATCTTAATATCTTAAAATCGTAATATTCTTTTCATGTTATAAATAATGTTTATTTGTATAATTATGTTATTCAGTTAATTAAAGTCGAATTTCTTAATGCAGTCTAAATATTATCTAAATTGAAATATTAAAATATTTACCTGTTTTGAATAAATTTGTTTTTTGTGATATACTGTTGTTACAACTTATAAACTAACCTTCAACAAATTTAAACTATGCTAAAAGAGAAGAGATTAAGAATGGGTTAAGGTTCGATTAAGGATAAATTAAAAATCTACCCTGAGCATATACCAGATATTTAATCAACTTTCGTAATTTTAAAGAAAAATGGTATGGATTTTAATATTAAGCTTAGTAACGGACAGGTTTTGCGCGGGATGATTCAAAGCCCCGGCGAAAACATGAAAGCAGTAATTGTCTTTGTACATGGTATTGGGGAACACATTCATCGCTATGATCATTGGGCTGCGCTGTTTAATAAGGAGGGAATAGGTTTTACTGGTGTTGATCTACCGGGTCACGGCAGCTCTGACGGGACACGAGGCGATGTAAAAAGTTTTGACCTGATTGATGAAATGATAGATATCATGATTAAAAGTTGTAACCAGACTTTCCCCGGGTGCCCGGTTTATATCTATGGACACAGTCTGGGCGGAGGAATAGTTCTTGATTATCTTTTACGTAAAAACCCGAAAGTAAAAGGTGCCATAGTTACCTCCCCGTTTCTTCGTCTGGCATTCGAACCTCCAAAGATTAAACTCTTTTTAGTTTCAGTGATGAAAAAACTGATTCCCGGACTTATTCAACCATCGGGCCTTAACATAAATCACATCTCTCATGATAAAACTGTTGTTGGGAAATATAAGGCCGATCCTCTGGTTCATGACAGAGTTTCAGTGAGGCTTTTTGATGGGGCGCTGACAGCCGCAAAGAATTCACTTACTCATGCTTCAGAGCTAAAAATTCCGGTTCTCATACTCCATGGAAGTGATGATATGATTACTTCCCCGGAGGGAAGCCGGGAGTTTGCAGGAAAAACGAACATGGTTAAATTAAAAATATGGGATGGCGGTTATCATGAATTACACAATGAGCCATTCAAAGATGAAGTATTTAAATATATTATTGACTGGATTAAGAGTTAGTGTTATCATTTCGGATTGCGGATTTGGACCCTAATGAAAAAATTCAATCCGAAATCAACAATCCGCAATCCGCAATCGCAATATGGAACTGAGAACCACATTTTCTATTGAGCCCTCTAAGGATAAGATCACCTATAACGATCCGGTGTTGTTTATTGGCTCCTGCTTTGCTTCCTCAATTGGTTCTCAGTTGGAAATGGGTCATATGCCGGTTTTGATTAATCCTGCCGGAGCCGTTTTTAATCCGGTATCGGTTTGCAATACCCTTGATATCATAACAGGCGGGAAGGAGTTTTTGCCAGAGGATCTTCATTTCTATGATGGTACATGGCTTAGTTTCTATCATTATACTGATTTTTCTTCTGAAGATCCTTCAATTGTACTCGAAAAGATAAACAGAAAATCAAAAGATGCTCTCGTTTTTTTAAAGAATGCCAGGTTTCTATTTGTAACATTTGGAACAGCGAGGGTTTATAAATATAAAGCATCAGATCTGATTGTATCAAACTGTCATAAAATACCTGCTGATCAGTTTGAGTCTAAGCTGCTAACAGTTAATGAAATAGTGGGTTTATGGACAGAACAGTTAAACAAACTGCATTCGCTCTATCCACAGTTAGATGTTGTTTTTACAATAAGTCCTGTCAGACACTGGAAAGATGGGGCTTATGGCAACCAGGTAAGTAAATCGGTCCTTTTTGTGGCAGTTGATGAGTTACTTAAACACAAAACTACTCCTCACTATTTCCCTGCTTATGAACTTGTTATGGATGATCTGCGAGATTATAGGTTCTATAATGACGATATGCTACATCCTTCGGTTTCTGCAGTAAATTATATATGGGAAGCATTTACAGGATGTTACCTTAACAATAATACAATTAATACGTGGAGAGAGGTTGTTAAAATATCCAAAGCTTTAAACCATCGTTTTAATACTGAATCAGATCTTAAGAAAAAGTAC
>Ga0265316_10001240_pt1 | contig 27458 bp, 23 predicted proteins | sample 4522metaG_FD_202092 | JGI IMG/M metagenome (GOLD analysis project Ga0265316, IMG submission 202092) | Rhizosphere microbial communities from Carex aquatilis grown in University of Washington, Seatle, WA, United States - 4-5-22 metaG | ecosystem: Host-associated > Plants > Roots > Rhizosphere >... | reverse complement strand
CGGTTGAGCACGTCCACGGTCACGACGCCGGGTTGTTGTTCGGGCAGCCAATGGCCGTGGCTGTGGCCGTTTCCGTTGCCATTGCCATTGCCATTGCCGTTTCCGTTGCCGGTGTGGAGCAGCCTGCCGACGGGAACGCCAAGCGGAATTTCCTGGACGGGCGTGCTCTTGAAAATGCGCAGCAGCAGGAGCAATGCGACAAGGCCGAGCGCGGGATAAACGAGATTGCGCGCGCTGTCCCACCAGAATTCACGGCGTTGCTGCTGATCCAATTGCTGCGTCATGGTGGTGGCGAACTCGTCGTTGAAGGGCAGTTCCTCCAGCGTGACGATGTCGCCGCGCGTGTTGTCCGCGCCGCTCTGGATGCCGATGGCGCCGATGACAATCTGCTTGAGCTGATCCAGTTCCGCCGGAGTGCGGTTGACGATTTTGCGGTCTGCGCCCTCGCCCTGGTATTGCGCGGCGATGGTGACTGCGGCGGAAAGGCGTTTGATGCCGCCGGCGGCTTCCGTGGTGTTGCTGGTGGTCTTGCCAATTTCGTATTCGACTGTCGAGGTGGTCTTGCGATTGTTGGAATTGGTGACCGGCGCCGCGGCGGTTTTTGTGGTGTTTGTGTCGGTGGACGTGTTGGCGGTGATGCCGGCGGCGGCGGTCGAACTCGCCGTGGTGGAATCTGTGCTTTCGTCGTTTTTCGTCTGCGTGCGGACGACCTGGCCGTCCGGGTTGAATTTTTCCTCGGTGGTGGAAACGGAATTGAAATTGATTTCGGCGGAAACGCGGACGACGGCCTGGCCGGGACCAAGAACTTTTTCGAGCATGTCCTGCGCCTTCTTGGAAAGATATTGCTCGATATTGCGTTGCGCGGCGAGTTGCGATGAGGAGAGGCCGGCGATGGAATCATTGCCGTCGTCCGCGGAAAGAACGTTGCCGAGGTTGTCCACGACGGTGACGGAATTCGCATTCAAGCCCTCGACGGAATTGGCGACGAGGAACCGGATGGAATTGATGGACGACGGCTGCAATTGCGTGTTGCCGCGCACGCGGACGAAAACGGACGCGGTCGGGTGCTTGTCCTTGTCGAGCAGCAGCCGGTTCTCCGGCATCACAATCATCACGCGGGCGGATTCGATCGAGTCAATCTGGCCGATGGTGCGGGCCAGCTCGCCCTGCACGGCGCGGATGTAATTCGCGCGCTGGACGAAATCCGAAATGCCGAAGTTCGGCTTGTCGAAAATCTCAAACCCCACGCCGTCGCCGCTGGGAATGCCCTTGCCGGCAAGCTGCATGCGCATTTGATAAACCTTGTCGGCGGGAACCATGATCGAGCCGCTGCTGCCGGTCTTGTAAGGCACCTTGGCCTCGTCGAGCGCGGCGATGACCTTGGACGCCTCGGTGTCGGACAATTTGCCGTAAAGCAGGCTGTAATCCGGGTGCGACGACCAGAACGCGAGCGATGCGAGGCCGGCCACGAGCACGAGCGTCGCGGCGAGGACGCTGACGCGCTGGCTGACGCCGAGCTGTTTCCAGATTTCAACCAGTTGCGTGCCGAGCTTGGAGAGATTGTTCATTTGTTAAAGTTGAAAGCTGAAAGTGGGAAACAGAAATTTCTGCTTTCTGCTTTCCCAATTTCTGTTTGGTCTTCATACCTGCATCTTCATGATTTCCTGGTAGGCATCGAGCAGCTTGTTGCGCACCTCGACCATGAGCTGGAAGGAGACGTTCGCCTCCTCCATTGCGATGACGGCCTGATGCAGCGAGACGTTGTTGCCCGTCTGCAAATTGTTGACCGCGCTGGAGGCGTTGATCTGCTTGTCGTTCACCTCCGCGACCATCTTGCCGAGCATGGTTGAAAATGATTCGCCCGTCGGCTGCGCCGGGGCGAGCGCGCCGGGCTGTTCCGCCGGCGTGACCGGCAACGAGGGCGTGATGCTTTCGCCCGGCGTCACGCCGTAGGCGGACATCAGCGGCTGGATGGATGCGATGGGTGTCATGGTTCAACTCAATGTTTGCCGATGGCCAGCACCTGCATCGCCATGGCCCGCGCGTTTTTGACCACGGCCAGGTTTGCCTCAAAGGCGCGCTCGGCGGTGATCATGTCCGCCATTTCCTCGTTGATGTTGACGTTCGGCATGGAAACCATGCCGTGCGCGTCGGCGTCGGGATTGCCCGGCTCATAAATCGTCTCAAACGGTCGCTGGTCCTTTTCGATGCCGGCGACGCGCAGCGTCGGCACGCTTGCGCCGCCGTTCATGGCCTGCTGGAGGGCGGTTTCAAACACCACCACCTGCCTCTGATACGGCTTGCCATCCGGGCCGTGCGTCGTGTTCGCGTTGGCGATGTTTTCGGAAATGACATTCAGCCGCGTGCTCTCGGCGTTGAGGGCGGCGGCGGTGCTTTGGATGCCGGAAAGGATGTCAATCATAAGCGTCAGCTTGACTTGCCGGTGATGGCCATGCGCAGACGGTAAAAGTCCGTGGTGATCAACTGTGTTTGCAGTGTGCCGGCCAGGGAGTTTTTGTTCATCTCCAGCATTTCGCTTTCAAGATTCACCGTGTTGCCGTCCGGACTGACGGCGGCGGCGTTGGGATCCACCGCGAGTTGCGGATTGAGCGAGGCGATTTGCTGCGGATCGCGCGCGGCGCAGGCGCGCTGGAGTTCCGAATTGAACGCGGGCGCGACATCGAGCCGTTTGTAGCCGGGTGTTTCGAGGTTGGCGATGTTGCTGGCGATGGCGTCCTGGCGCAGCGCGATGGCATCGAGCTGCTTTTTGGCGGCCAAATAATCCGGCTGGTTGAACAACGCGTCTATCATGACTTTTCCGAACGCTGTTAAGCAGCACCGATGCCATCGGAAAATTCCGCCAAAAACCGCGCATTTCGGGAGCGGGCGCGCTCGAGGTGGGAAAATGTTACCGGCACGCCGCCCGCCACTAGGCAAGTGTTGTCCGGCTGAACATTTCAAAACGAAAAAGCGCCAGAGAGCTGGCGCTTGGGAATTATCTATCCGGCCCCGTGAAAGCCGGCTGCCCGGATTTATTCGACGTCTTCCGCCAATTCCGCCCGTTCCACATCGCCGTTGTATTCATGCAATTTGTTGCGGAGGGTGCGGATGCTGATTTCGAGCATCTTGGCGGCGTGCGTGCGGTTGCCCTTGCAGCGGGTTAACGCGGCGAGAATATGCCGCTTTTCGAGTTCCGCCATGGTGAGAAAGCCGTTGCCGTTGGTTCCCGGCAAAACGGCGGCGGCGGCGGGCGTGATATTCGGGAGCGAAATGGCCGGCGCTGTCGTGGCGGGCGCGGCGAGGCCGAGGTGTTCCGGCTCCAATTGCACGCAGTCGCTGCTCAAAATCACCGCGCGTTCAATGACGTTCTGCAATTCGCGCACGTTACCGGGCCAATGATGCTCCTTGAGCGCGCGCACGGCGTTCTGCGAAAGGCCGTGGACCTGCGCGCCGTGCTTGCGGCCGAAGCGGCGCGTAAATTCCTCCGCGAGAAACGGCACGTCTTCGAGGTGGTCGCGCAGGGGCGGAACGTGAATGGGCACGACGTTCAGCCGGAAAAACAGGTCCTGCCGGAATTCCTTCTTCTCGACGCTTTCGTCGAGCCGGCGGTTGGTGGTGGCAATGACGCGGACGTCCACCTTGATGGTGCGGTTGCCGCCAACACGCTCCAGTTCGCGCTCCTGCAAAACGCGCAGCAGCTTGGCCTGCACGCTGGGGGAAATCTCGCTGATTTCATCCAGCAAAATCGTGCCGCCGTGGGCGAGTTCGAAGCGGCCTTCGCGCTTGGTCATCGCGCCGGTGAACGCGCCGCGTTCGTGGCCGAAAAATTCGCTTTCAATCAGGTTCTCCGGAATGGCGGCGCAATTGACCTTGATGAACGGCGCGCTGGCGCGGGTGCTGTCGCGGTAAAGCGCGCGGGCGACGAGTTCCTTGCCGGTGCCGCTTTCGCCCTGGATCAAAACGGTGGCCTGCGTGTGCGCGACCTTGCGGATGAGCTGGCGCAGATTTTCCATCGCCGGACTCTGGCCGAGCAATTCAAAGCCGGTGTCCTCGTTGTCCTGCGAGAGGAAGCGGTTGACGCGGACGAGCTGGGTGAATTCCTCGGCCTTTTTCAGCGTTACGCCGAGCTGCTCGGCGGAAAACGGCTTGATCATGTAGTCAAACGCGCCGTTCTTCATGCAGTCCACGGCGGATTCAACCGTGCCGAAGCCGGACATGACCACGGCCAGCGGCTTCTGCGGACGGAGCTGGATGGTCTTCAACAAGTCGGTGCCGTCGCCGTCCGGCAGGCGCACGTCGAGGAAAATCATGTCGAAGTTGTCGCGGTTCAGGTATTCCTGCGCCTCGGCGATGGATTCGACGGCGGCCACGTCGTAGCGGCGGTTGCGCAATTGTTGTTCGAGGTTTCGCCGGACGATGGCGTCGTCTTCCAGCACGATGATTTTCTCGATGGCCATAGGTCAGTGTGTGTTGTGACGGCGATAAAGGCTGGCGACGTAATTGGGCGGCGGCGCGGCACAGGAAGTCACATGGCGCGCGGGAACCAGTCCGCGGCGGAGAAGCGCCTGCTGGTTTTCACGATCCAACTGAAGAATTTTGATGAGCAAATCCTGAAGCATTTGAATCGCGTTTTTTACATCTGCCTGTCCGGCGCGCTCAACGGGACTGATTTGCTGCCAAAGCTGGCGCCAGTGATTGATTCTGACTATTAACGCATTCAGGCGGACAATCAAGTTTTTTCTCAAACGACAAAATTCGAACGGCTGGTAATCGCAGGAACCGGCCAGCGCCTGATGTTCGCTGGCAGCCAGAGCCAGCGTCTCATCGCCCAGGACGGCGAAGGCGCGCAAGTCCTTGAGCATATCGGGGATAAAACCGGCGGATGCGGGATTATTCATGGTTGGGGAGGCGGTCGGGCGGCGGCGGCGGTGAGGCTGGCGTTTGTGTCGGCAAAACGATGATTGGCGGTCTCGGCGCCGCCTTGCCATTGGATGAAACCGATGCGCCAGCGCGCCATGTCCGCAATGGACGCCAGGCTGGGTGGGGTGTTGGTTCCCAGATCGGTCTGGCGGGTGACGATTTGGGTGTAAATCTCAACGGCCTTTTGCGGTTGCATGAGGTGTTCGTAGGTCATGCCAATTTGATACCAGACCGGCAACTGCCATTGCGGCGAGGCGTCCAGTTGCACGAGGCTGGTGTAAATGTCGAGGGCGCGGAGGTAGTCGCCTTCGCGATAAAACTGGTTGGCGATGAGATTCCCGGCGCGCTGCCGCCAGTAAGCCCAGTCTTCCGGATGCGCCGCGGCGTGCGCGCTTTGATTCTGGAGCAGGGTCAAAACCTGCTGGAGCGATTCACTGTCGCGGCCAAGTCCTTTGAGGGCCGAGGCCAGGTCAAAACGCACCTCCGGTTCCTCCAGCGTGCCGGTGTAATGCGCCAGATAATCCTGCGCACTGGCGATGGTCTCGTCATAATTGGTGGTGCTGCTGTGGCAGCGGACCAGCTTGTATAGGATTTGCGGCTTGTCAATTTCCGCATTGTCCTGCTTAAGCAGGCGGGAATAGTAATCGGCGGCCTCGGCGTATTTGCCCAGATTGAAATGCGTGTCGGCGATTTCCGACTGCGCCCGCACCACGAGATGTTGGTAGTAATCCAGCCGGTCATTTTTCAAGGTCAGCGCGGCGGTCATCACGGAGTAAAATTTCGTGAGCGCCATGTTGTGCAGTCCCATCTGCCTGAAAATTTCGCCCTGAAGCAGCAGCACTTCGGGAATGCGCGCATCCTCCGGCCAGCGGTTCAAAAACTGGGCGCAAATCTGCTGGGCGCGCGGCAGGTCGTCCCCGTCCTGCGCCAGCGCGGCCAGTTCAAGCAGCGCGGATTTTTGGATTTGTTCCGGCGCGTCATTTCCCAGTAACGATACGAGCAGTGGCTCAACATCTTTTGTCTGGCGCATCTTGCGGAGATACCGCGCCGTTTCCAGCTTTTGAACCAGGGGATCCACCGGCGCGTCCATGTTCGTCTGCATTGCGGCGCTTCCATTGGTCGTTGCCGCCACCACTTTCAGGGGGAGAGAATCCGTCGCGATTCGCGCGATGAATGTGAGCAGCGGGTTGGAAACGGTCATCGGCGCTGCCGGAACGGGATTGGTATCCACGAATGACCCGGTTGGCGCATTTGTCCCGGCAAAAATTGCCTGTCCGCTCGCAATAACAATCAACGCCATCGCCCGGAAAACACATTTCCGCGCGTGCTTTGGATTCTTCCGACGGACAAAAAATGTCTCACGGAGGCAGCTCATGGACTTCTGTAAATCGCTTGGCTGGAAGGAATTGAAGCCGAGGCCGGCGGCGTGAAGTTCACCGGCACCAGAACGCGGACATCAGTTGCGTTCGTTGCGTTGTCGTTCGGCTTAAAATAATCAACCAGCATTTCAGGAGTGACCACAAGCAAGTCGTTTGCCGACCGGGTCTGATCCGTTGAATTTGTGGACAAGTTTTCCGCCGGCAAAGGAACCGGCGCTTTGACGGGTTCAATTGCCGGAGGCGCTTGTGCGACACTATTGGCTGGTATTGAGGATGTTACGGATGGAACATTGGTTTCGATGGCAATCGTTGACGGCATCAAGGCCGGCGGAGTCCATGAAATTGTTTTTGCGCCGACTGCCGCCTTTTCAAATCGTATCGGCGGCGGCCCGACGAGCGGAAGGTATGCCGCACCCCGCGCCAGTGGCTCCATCAAGGCTGCAAACGCAACCCAAATGACGCAAGCCCGGCAATGCTTAAAATGCCAAGTCATCATGCCGCAATTGTGTTTTCCGACACTCGCAAACCGGACGCCCATTTCCGCGCCGGTGATATTTCTTCTCAAGGCCATCCACCACGATAACCCTTCGACACCGGATGAATCGGCAAAAATTTCCCCGGCTTTAGGAAAAAGTGACCGGTGAGGCGCCCGGCCAAGGGATTTTATCCTCAAGTCCGCCGTGGAACTGCCGATAAAAGGGCGTCAAAACATGTCTCAACCGGCAGCGCCAGAAAAAATCAGCCGCCTTGCTCGCAAGGAAATTGACAGCCGGCTGGCGGTTTGCCCGTCCCTGCCTTCGTTGGGCAGCATCAACAAGGCGTTGCAGGGATTGTTGCAGGCCGAGCAGCGTTACTCGGCGCACATCTCGGAAATCGTCCGGCGCGATCCCAGCCTCACCTCCCGGCTCCTGCGGCTGGTGAATTCCGTCTATTACGGGCTGTCCACGCCGGTCAGCAGCATCGAGGAGGCTGTGTTTTATCTCGGCGTCCGGCAAATCCGCCAGCTCACCACTGTCACGCCCATCATCGAGGATTTTCAGCGGCTGTCCCGGCAATGCGTTTTTCCGTGGCGGCAATTCTGGCAGCATTGCATCGGCACCGCCATCCTCACGCGCGAAGTTGTCAGCATGGTCCAGACACCGGTGGACGAATCCGATTATGTCGCGGGCCTGGTGCACGACGTGGGCAAAATCATCATGGCATGGTCTTTTCCGGATCATTTTTCCGAAATCCACCGCCAGGCGGAACTCGGCCAGCGCGACCTGGTGGAAATCGAAAATGAAGTCCTGGGCATTGACCACGCGGAGCTTGGCGCGCTTTACCTCGAACGCCACCGGCTGCCGGAATTGATGGTCAACGCGGTCCGTTTCCACCATCGCCCGGAAGAAGCCTCGAACAACCAGTTGATCATCGCCTCGGTTCAAATCGCGGATTTGCTGATGCGCAACGCGCAAATCGGCCAGAGCGGGAATTACATGGAGGTGACCCACGAACGCTGCCTGGAGGCTTCGGGCTGGAAGGTGTTGTTTCCCAACACGCACGATGCCGAGCAGGCCATCGCCCGCGCGTCGTTCAACCGCAGCCTCGAACGCCTGCCTCACGTTTTGGAGGGGCTGGTCTGAATTGTCGGCAATCTGGTTTCGAAAGTGCCGCGGCAAAATTCTCCCGCCCCGCATCCTGCGTCACAAATGTCGGATCGCGTTTCCTGGACTGTGAATGGTGACATTGCCGGTGGCCAGATCGAAACGCAACGTGCGGGAATTCAAACCGCCCGTGTCGCGGGCGTGAATGGCCAGCCCGTTGCGGGAAATCATTTCTTCAAACGCCAGGATGTTGCGCTCGCCGATGTTGAAGATGCGCTGGTCGTCGAGAAATTGCGCGCCGCCGGCCACCTTGATGATGACGCGGGACCGTTCGCCGCCGAGGTTGAAGACCGTCTTGAAGAGCCGGGGAACGCCGGTGTCCACAAACATGAATGGCGATGTCACGGCCTTCTGCGGATCAATGCGCGAGTCCGGCAGCATCAGGTGCAGCAGGCCGCCAACTTTTTTGACCGGGTCATAAACCGTCACTCCCAGGCAGGAGCCGAGCGAATAGGTGACCAGTTCGGCGTTGCCGTCGTTGCTGGCGACCATGTCAGCCACGCCGACCACGAGATTTGTTTTTGGCGCGGCGACGACCCACCGGGAGGATACGGGCATAAAAATCAGGATGTCAAATTTTCACCCGCACGAAACCCGCGGACGCACCTGTGCGCCCATCCGGTCTTTCGTTCGTTCCAAAGTCAATACGGCTGCGATTGCAGGATCGTCGCACAATAAATGTGTTCAACGGCTTCACTCGTTCTCATTACGCGCTGGCAAAGCAGGCCATTTCCGACATAAATCGGCAAGCCGACCCCATTACTTCGGCAAAAAATTGGAAAACTTGAATGACAATGTGGTTGCAATCCAATTTGCGCGCTCAAGCGCGGTTTTTTGGCTAAAGCATCCCGCGTCCCCGCCGATGGAGGAGTGCGGCTAGTTTAATCCCGCGGCATTATATTTTGTTTCCGGTTGGCCGATGACCGGAGTGCGGCGGTGAAAACATTGTTACGCATACAATTATGACGGCACAAACATTGGAACGCACGCCGGCTGGCGCTCAAAAATCCGGCGGCAAACACCTCACTTTCAACCTGCAACGCGAGTCCTACGGCATTGACGTGCTGAAGGTGCGCGAAATCATCCGGCTCACCAACATCACCGCCGTGCCGCAAATGCCGGACTACGTCAAAGGCGTCATCAACCTGCGCGGCAAAATCATTCCCGTGATTGATCTGCGCGTGCGGTTCGGGTTCACCGGCGCGAAGGACACCGAATTGACCTGCATCATCGTGGTTCAGGTAAAGCTGCCAGACGGCAAAATCACCCAGATGGGCTTGGTGGTGGACGGCGTCGAGGAAGTCGTCAACCTTGCTCCCGGCGACATCGAAGAAACGCCGGATTTCGGCGGCAAAATTTCCACCGACTACATTGTCGGAATGGCCAAGGTGAAGGGCACGGTCAAAACGCTGCTGAACATTGACAGCGTGCTCGCCTCCGGCGAACTGGAACACATCCGCAAGGCCGCCGCCAACTGATTCGAATTTTCAATCACCGTCCAAACCGGCTACTCATGAAAACAACGCGCTCACTCAAACTGTGGCATTACATCCTGCTGGCTTCATTGGTCGGCGTCCTGCCGATGACCGGCATCGTTTTGTTTGTCATGGGCACCTCGGTCAACAAGGACATCAACTTTGGCACACAGGAAATGCGGGGCGACGCGTTCCAGCGCCCGTTGGAGCAACTGCTCGACCTGTTCCCGCGTTATCAGGCGGCCGCGCGCAAGGCGCAGGCCGGTGATGAATCGGCAAAAGCTGCTTTGGCAGACGTTCAGCGGCAGATTGATTCGCAGCTTGAAACGCTGTCCGCCAATTATAACGGCGAGCTGGGCCGGGCGTTGAAATTCAACGACGCGGAACTCGCCTCGCGCAAGCGCGACAACGCGCGGCTCACGGTCGCGCTGGCCGGCTGGCAGAACCTTAAAAGCGGTTCGCTCGCGGCAGCCGCCAGCGGTGATGCCATCGGCAATCTCGTTGCTTCCACGCGCGCGATGATTGCCCACGCGGGCGACCTCTCCAATCTCATTCTCGATTCCGACCTCGACAGTTACTATCTGATGGACGTGACGCTCTGCGCCCTGCCGCAAACGCAGCAGCGGTTGAGCGACACCATTCTACAGGTTGGCGACTGGCTGCGCTCGGGAACCATCGCGACCAACAAATCCCAGATCGCCGTCATGGCGGCGATGCTCCAGCAGGACGATCAGGACCGCATCACCGGCGACGCCCAGACTTCATTGAGCGAAGACAAGAATTTTAATGGATTGAGCGAATCGCTGCAAAAAAGTCTCCCGCCGGCGATTGGCAAATACACCGCCGCTAATCAGGCCTTCCTCGCGTTGCTGAACCGCCTCGCCGCCGGGGAAAAAGTTTCGGAGTCGGAATTTGAAACCGCCGGCTGGAACGCGCGCGCAGAAAGTTTTCAACTCTGGAAAACCAGCGTGGATGAATTGGACGTTTTGCTGGCCACGCGCGTTTCGACTTTCCGTCACAACCGCCTGTTGAGTTTTGCCGGGATCGGCGCGACTTTCGCCATGGTGGCGGTGGTCATCTGGTTCATCGCCCGGCGTCTGAACAAATCGTTGGACGCCATCAGCCTGAATCTTAACTCCGGGGCGGAACAAGTGGTCAGCGCCGCTGGCCAGGTTTCTTCCGCGAGCCAGACGCTGGCGGAAGGATCGAGTGAACAGGCTGCCTCCATCGAAGAAACCAGCGCCTCGTTGGAAGAAATGTCCTCCATGACCAAACGCAATTCGGAGAACTCGCAAAAAGCCAACGACCTCGCCAAACAGGCCCGGATCGCCGCCGACAAGGGTGTTGGTGACATGCAGGCGATGAGCGCCGCGATGGAAGCCATCAAGGTTTCCAGCGACGACATCGCCAAAATCATCAAGACGATTGATGAGATCGCTTTTCAAACGAACATCCTTGCTTTGAACGCCGCCGTGGAAGCCGCCCGCGCTGGTGAAGCAGGCATGGGCTTTGCCGTCGTCGCCGATGAAGTCCGCAACCTCGCCCAACGCAGCGCCCAGGCCGCCAAGGAAACCGCCGCCAAAATAGAAGGCGCCATTGGCAAGACTGCCCAAGGCGTGCAAATCAGCGGCAAAGTTGCCGAAGCGCTGAATGAAATTGTGACCAAGGCGCGGCAGGTGGATGAACTGGCCGCCGAAGTAGCCTCCGCTTCCCGCGAACAGACCCAGGGCATCACGCAAATCAACACGGCCGTTAGCCAGATGGACAAGGTAATCCAATCCAACGCCGCCAACGCGGAAGAGTGCGCGGCTGCTTCGCAAGAACTCAACGCCCAGGCCGAAACCATGAAAAAATCCGTGGTGAAACTGTTGCAACTCGTCGGCGGCAATCACCAGGGTGCCGCGACCAGAACGACTGCGGCATCCCCGCGCGCAAAAATGGCCCGCACAGCCGCGCCCCCGGCAAATGGCGATGTTGACACGGAAAACGAGCAACATGGCTCCGCCTTTTCTCAACGGCAACAGTCCGGTTCTGCCTGTCCGACCCAGCCCGCCAACCAACGCATTCCCATATTGTCATGAGCAAGACCATTGAATTAAATCCTGTCACGCGCATCGAAGGCCATCTGGCAATCAAGGTGGAGGTCGAAGACGGCAAGGTGTCCAAGGCGTATGTCGCCGGAGAAATGTTCCGCGGCTTCGAGAAGATTCTGCGCGGGCGCGACCCGCTGGACGCCCAGCACATCACGCAGCGCATTTGCGGCGTCTGCCCGGTGGAGCACGGCATGGCGTCGGTGCTGGCGCAGGAAATGGCCTATCAATTGACGCCGGCCCCGAACGGCGTGCTCGCGCGCAACCTGCTTCAGGCGGCCAATTTCATGATGTCGCACATCACGCATTTCTACATTCTGTCCGGGCCGGATTTCGTGGATGTGGCGATGATTGCGGATTACAAAGGCAGCGATCCCGCCTTGGTGGCGTTGCAGAACTGGGTCAAGGCGCAGCTTTCCTCGCGCACGGTGGTTCCCGGCGGGCCGTTTCTTCCGCGTTACGCCGCAAAATATCTTCAGGACGCCGACGCCAATTTCACGGTGCTCCGGCATTATCTCGAGGCGCTCGAAATGCGGACGCTGGCGCATCGCATGGGCGCGATTTTTGCCGGCAAACTGCCGCACGCCGCCACGCTGGTGCCGGGCGGCCTTACGGAAAAAATGTCCGCGCTGAAAATTGCCGAATTCCGCGCCGGGTTGGACACGTTGCGCGACTTCATCGAACAATGTTATTTGCCGGACGTGGTTGCCGTTGCCAAGGCGTTTCCGGAATACTTCACGATGGGCAAGGGCTGCGGCAATTTTTTGTCCTACGGCGTGTTTCCTGTGTCCGCCGGCAGCGGCACCAAGCTTTTTCCCGCCGGCGTTTTGGTGGATGGCAAACTGCAATCGGTCAACCCCGATGTCATCGCCGAGGACGTGGGCAGTTCGCTTTATTCCTCCGGAACCGGGCTTGCTCCATACAATGGCGAGACCGTCGCCGCTCCGGACAAATCCGGCGCGTATTCCTGGCTCAAGGCGCCGCGTTACAACGGCCAGGTCATGGAAGTGGGGCCGCTGGCCCGCGTGCTGGTCGGCAGCCAGGACGGACAGAATGCCGCGCTCAAGAGCGCCGTGGACGGCTTGCTCAAGGCGCTGGGGCGTTCACCCGCCGATTTGAATTCGGTTTTGGGCCGCCACGCCGCCCGCGCCTTGGAATGCAAATTTGTCGCCGACCAGTGCATCCAATGGCTCGATCAAGCGACGCCGGATGCGCCGACATTTGCCGACTTCACCATTCCCGAATCCGGTCGCGGCTACGGCCTGACCGAAGCGGCGCGCGGGGCGCTGGGACATTGGCTGGACATCAGCGATTCCAAAATCCGCAATTACCAGTGCGTGGTGCCGACGACGTGGAACTGCTCGCCGCGCGATGACCGCGGAGTGCCGGGCACGGTGGAACAGTCGCTGGTTGGTTTGCCGGTGGCCGATCCGCAAAATCCGATTGAAGCCGCGCGCGTCGTCCGCTCGTTCGATCCCTGCCTGGCCTGTGCCGTGCATTAACCCTGGAGCACCTATGAACAACTTAAACCGCCGTTCCTTTCTCGAATTAAGCGCCAAGTTATGCGCCGTCATGGGCTTGAGCGCCAGCGCGATTCCCCGGCTGGCCGCCGCCGCCGAAGAGCTGGCTTCCGGCAACGCCCCGGTGCTGTGGCTTCAGGGCCAGTGCTGCTCCGGCTGTTCCGTCGCGCTGCTGGATGCCGAATCCATCAGTCCCGTCAAATTGATTACTCAATACATCAACCTCTCGTTTCACCAGACCTTGTCCACCGCCACGGGCGACCAGGCCGTGGACACGGTGAACAAAATGATTGCCGCCGGCGGCTACATTTTGATTGCCGAAGGCGCGGTGCCGGCCGGAATGCCGAAGGCCTGCACGTTTGGCGGCGAGGCATTTGGCGCGCAATTGCTCCGCGCCGCCAAGGCAGCCAAGGCGGTGATTGCCGTCGGCACCTGCGCGGCGTTTGGCGGCATACCGGCGGCGGAAAACAATCCCACCGGCGCCGTCAGCGTGGTGCAATATCTAAAAGATCAGGGCGTCAACACGCCCGCCATTTTGATCCCCGGCTGTCCGTGCCATCCCGACTGGTTGCTGGGCACCGTAACTTATGTGCTCAAGGTGGGCATCCCGCCGGTGGATTCGATGGGCCGGCCCAAGGCTTTTTTCTCACGGCTCATTCACGACCGCTGCGAGCGTTTCGGGGACTATGAGCGGGAAAAATTCGCCAAGACATTTGGCGATGAAGGCTGCCTCTTCAAGCTCGGCTGCCTCGGCCCGATCACCCACACCGATTGCGCCGTGCGATCCTGGAACGGCGGCGTCAATTCCTGCATCCGGGCCGGCGCGCCCTGCATCGGCTGCGGCGGCGAACAGTTTGCCGCCAAGGCGAGCCTGCCCTTCATCACCAAGAAACGCGCGGCGGAAAATCAGACCTAAATCGTTAAAATCGTTATGAACCTCCATTTCAAACCCATCCTCTGGCTCGTCGGCGGCATCATTGTGGCGTTCGGCCTTTCCTTGTGCATCCAACTTTACCGCAACACCCAGTTGCTCCAAAAGCTGGCCGTCGAAAACACCGCCCTCATTGAAAAAAATGAATGGAAGAACGCGGAGAACGTCTTTCTGACCACGCAAAACTCCGTGAACAACTCGCTTGAGCGGGGCGAAATGGAAAAGTTCATCAGCATATTGCAGAGCCAGCGCAACGTGAAGGGACTGCTGGAATTCTCCCTGTTCAGCCCCCAAGGCGTGGTGACGTATTCCTCGGATTCCAAGTTCCTGAATAAAACCCTGCCGCCGGATGTTCGCGCCGCTTTGGCGTCCAAGCCAGAACGCTTCGAATGCCTCACCAACGACGCGTTTGAAATCTACGCGCCGCAAGTCGTCACCACCGATTGTCTTCGCTGCCACACCACCTGGAAAATCGGCGACAACGGCGGCACGTTGCTGTGTCGTTTCTCCACGGATTCCCTGACCCAGTCCAAGCAGGCCTCCGCCACCTCGATGGGCAAGATTAAATCCTCGCAAATCACCAATGGCCTGGTGGCCACCATTCTCATCGCCGGATTTTTCGTGATCCTCGCCATCGTGGTGGTGCGCTACCAGATCGCCGCGCCGCTGGCCGTCGTGCTGGAACACCTCACCGGCGCCTCGAACCAGGTTCGCGCCTCCTCCGGCCAGATCAGTTCCGCCAGCCAGACGCTCGCCGCCGGCGCCAGCCAGCAGGCCGCCTCGCTGGAGGAGACCAGCGCGTCTTTGGAGGAACTTTCCGCCATGACCAAGCGCAACGCCGAAAACGCCCGCGAAGCCAAGGAACTGGCCAATCACGCCCGGCACGCCGCCGAGGCCGGCACCAGCGACATTCAACACATGAGCCAGGCGATGGACGACATCAAACAGGCCAGCAACAACATCGCCAAGATCATCAAGTCCATTGACGAAATCGCCTTCCAAACCAACATCCTCGCCCTCAACGCCGCCGTCGAGGCCGCCCGCGCCGGCGAGGCCGGCATGGGCTTTGCCGTCGTTGCCGATGAAGTCCGCAACCTCGCCCAGCGCAGCGCCCAGGCCGCGCGCGAGACCGCCGCGAAAATTGAGGATTCCATCACCAAGAGCGATCGCGGCGTCCAGATCAGCCAGCAAGTCAGCAAGAGCTTCGAGGAAATCATGGAGACGATCCGCAAGGTGGACGATCTGGTGGTCAACATCGCCAGCGCCTCCAAGGAGCAGAGCGATGGCATCGGACAAGTCAGCGCCGCCGTCAGCGAAGTGGACAAAGTGACGCAATCCAACGCCGCCAACGCCGAGCAAAGCGCCGCCGCCGCGCTGGAACTCAACGCCCAGGGCGAAGCCTTGAAGGAGGCGTTGAGCAAGATGATGCAACTCACGGCCGGAGCCAAAGCCGCCGCCGAAATCGAGTCGGGATCCGCGGACGCACCGACTTCGCCTCCGGCCTCCGGCAGGCCTCCCATTCGACATTCCGGTCACGTCCGCTCGACTGCGGGAGCTGCCAGACAATCCGCCCTGGTTCGCGGAAACGGTCACGCCCATGCGGCACCGGCGGCAGATGTGGCCAAAGGCCGGAGTGAAATTCCGCTGGAGGGCGATTTCAAGGATTTTTAATTCCACCAATAACGGGCGGTCAGCCGCCGAATTGCTGTGAAACCAGGAACGTGATTCATGTTAAATCCGACCGGGTTCCCGCAATCAAATCGAGAGAGCGCCTATGATCAATAAATCAATTCTCATCGTGGATGACGAGCCGTGCATCCGGCTGGCCTATTCAAAAGTGTTCACCAACGCCGGTTACAATGTGCAGGCGGTGGAGAGTGCCGAGCAAGCCCTGGAAATCATGCGCGCGACTCCCGCCGAGGTCCTGTTTCTGGATCTCAACCTCCCGGCCATGAATGGCGTTGACCTCTGTCGGATAGTGCATAAAGAGTGGCCCTGGAGCATTACCATCGCCGTCACCGGTTACGCCTCAATTTTTGAACTGGTCAGTTGCCGCGAAGCCGGTTTCGAGGATTATTATCACAAACCCGTGGGGTCGAAGGAACTGCTGGCGGCGGCACAGGAATCCTTTAACAAAGTGGAACGCTGGAAGCGCCGCCCGGAGGCTCATCACCACGAGGCCCGCCTGACCCGACCGGAACAAGCTGGTTGTGGAAGTTCCGATTTTTGGCCCAAATCATAACAACTGAAATATGACACCCCATTCGAAACAGACAACGCCATTTGGCAAATTTAGTTGCGTTCCGTGTGCCATATTTTCCGGCCTCATGTGGTCGCGCCGCAACAAATTCACCTTATGAGCTTTATCCTGGCCTTTCTCACTTTTTTGGTTGGGTGCCTCACACGCCATGATGCTGACTAACACGGCCGCAAATTCACAACAAAAAATTCCAACATGAAACTCCAGACCAAATTCATAGTGACGCTCTTGAGCGTGATCCTCCTGGCCTTTGTCGCCTCCCAGATTTTCCAGCAGGTTCAGGGCGGCAGGGCGTTGAGCAACTTTTCCCGGCAAAACCTGGCTTCACTGGAGCAGCGCGAGCAGTCACAAGCGGAAAACATTTATCAGACCATTGATCCAGTCGTGCAGGAAACCATCGCCCTCGGGGAAATGCCCAAACTCGACGTGCTGATCAGCAAATACAGCAACATTGACGGGCTGCTCGAGTATTCCATTTACGACAGCAAAGGCGTGGCCGCCTATTCGACCAGCCGCGACATCTTGAAATCCAAGAAGACTCTGCCCGCCGACCTCAAGGATCAGGTGCTTGGCAACCCGGCCAAATTCTCCCGGCGCACCGATGAGGCCTTCGAAATTTACCAGCCCCTCGTCGTCTCCGACAAATGCCTTGAATGCCATGACGATTTCAAAAAAGGCGCCATCGGCGGGGTCACGCTCCTGCGTCTGTCCACGGACACATTGGCCAAATCCAAACAAAGCTGGAACATCGCGACGGCGAATATCCAGAGCACCAATATCAAAGCTGCCATTTGCACCACACTGGTCATTGCCTTGATCTTCTCCGCCCTCGCCTACTGGACTGTGAAACGCCTCATCACCGTGCCGCTTGGCAGAATCATCAAACATCTCAAGCAGGGAGCTGAACAACTCAACAACAGTTCCGCCACCATCACCGCTAGCAGCCAGTCCCTGGCTGAAGGCGCGAGCGAACAAGCCGCCTCGCTGGAAGAAACCAGCGCCTCGCTGGAAGAAATGTCCAGCATGACCAAGAACAACGCCGAAAATTCGCAGAAGGCCAATGAACTGGCCAAACAGGCAAGATCCGCCGCCGACAAAGGCGTTGCCGATATGCAATCCATGAACCTGGCCATGGAAGCCATAAAAACTTCCAGCGACGACATTGCCAAAATCATCAAGACCATTGATGAAATCGCCTTCCAGACGAACATCCTCGCCCTCAACGCCGCCGTGGAAGCCGCGCGCGCCGGAGAAGCCGGCATGGGCTTTGCCGTCGTCGCCGATGAAGTCCGCAATCTGGCCCAGCGCAGCGCGCAGGCGGCCAAGGAAACAGCGGCCAAGATTGAAGGCGCCATCAGCCGGACGGGGCAGGGCGTTGAAATCAGCAATAAAGTCGCGGCGACATTGAATGAGATTGTGACCAAGGCGCGGCAGGTGGATGAGCTGGCCGCCGAAGTGGCCAGCGCGTCACACGAACAGACCCAGGGCATCACGCAAATCAACACCGCCGTCGGCCAGATGGACAAGGTGACCCAAAGCAACGCCGCCAGCGCGGAAGAAAGCGCGGCGGCGGCGGAAGAACTCAACGCCCAGGCGGTGACGATGAAGAGTTCGGTGGACGAATTGCTCAAACTGGTTGGCGGCACAAATGGCAACGCCAATCAGCAAACGTTGCCGGACAGACCGGCTGCGAAGCCCGCGCAAAATGGACACTCGCATGGACGGGAATCGTTTCAGAACATCGAGCCGGTTCAAGCGCGCCATCGGGCTTTGGACATTCCCATGCCGGAGGACCAGCCGTCGCCGTCGCGCAACGGCATTATTGCCTGGGACGAAGCGCAAATGTCCACGGGTGTTGACTCCGTGGATTCCCAGCATCAGGAATTGATCCAGCGCATCAATGAATTGCATTCGGCCTGCCTGGCGGGAACCGCCCGGGAGGATTTGCTCAAGCTGGTGGGTTTTCTCGGTGAATATGCCCAATCCCATTTCCGGCACGAGGAGGAATTGATGCAAAGCCATCAATGTCCCGCGCGCGGTAAGAACAAGGCCGCCCATGTCCAGTTCCTCCGCGACTACGAAAAGCTGGTGGAACTCATCAAACGCGACGGCGCCACCACCACGCTCGTGCTTCAAGTCAAAGAGCTGCTCGGCAACTGGCTGAAAAACCACATTTGCAGCGTGGACACCCAATTGCGCGCCTGCGCCACAAACGGTTGCCCATCCCGGAAAAATCCGGTTGGGGCGAGGGCCGATGGTTTTCGTGATTTTTGAGCGTTCTTGTGCTTTCAAAAACTATTGACACCAACCCGCCATCCAGCCTGCCGGCGACCGCGTCCGACACGCTCGGCGACGCCGACTACGAATTTTTGCGCCGGCTGATTTATGAGCACAGCCGCATCAATCTCGGCCCGGACAAACGTGCACTCGTTAGCGGTCGCGTGGCCAAGCGCCTGCGCGTCCTGAAAATCGGCGGCTACCACGAGTATTGCCGGTGGCTCAAAACGGCGGCGGGCGCGGAGGAACTGGGCAATCTCGTGGACGTCATCTCCACGAACCACACCTATTTTTTCCGCGAGGAAAAACATTTCGACTGGCTGCGGTCGGTGCTGCTGCCGCACTGGCGTTTGTGCAACGACGGGCGCGAAACGTTCCGCGTGTGGAGCGCGGCCTCGTCTTCCGGCGAGGAACCTTTCACGCTGGCCATTGTGCTGGCGGAATTTTTCGGGCTGGCGGGCAAATGGACGATTGACGCCACGGACATTTCGACCCGCATCCTGGATCGGGCCGGGCAGGCCATTTACGACGCGGAAAAGCTGGCGCCGGTCCGCCCTGAACTGCTCCACCGTTATTTCCAACAGGGCGTCGGCCAGTTTGCCGGACAATATCGCGTGAAGGAGCAACTGCGCCAGCGCGTCTGCTTCCGGCATTTGAACCTGCTCCAGCCGCAATATCCCTTCACCCAGCGGTTTCACGTGATTTTTTGCCGCAACGTGATGATTTATTTCGACCGGCCCACGCAGGAAATCCTGATTGGAAAACTCACGGAACAACTGGAGCCGGGCGGACATCTGCTGGTCGGCCATTCGGAAAGCTTGAGCGGCGTCCGGCACTCGCTGCAACAATTGCAGCCGGCCATTTACCTCAAGCCCGCCGAGCCGGCGAGGCGTTAAGCCTGAACTTCGAAGGTAGTGGGACAGGCATCTTGCCTGTCAGTTGCTCCCGCGAAGTGGCGGAAGATTTTTCCCAAATTGTTCGCCGAACACGGCAGACTGGAAGCCTGCTTCATTTAATTCCAAACTCACGCCGCCTTCGAGAGCGGCAGCTTCTCCTGTTGCGCCAGCGCGTTCACGTCGAGGATAAGGCCGACGCGGCCGTCGCCCAGGATCGTGGCCCCGGCAAACGCGGGATTCTTGTGGACCATCATCTCGTTGAGATTTTTGATGACGACCTCCTGTTTGTGCAACAGCGCGTCCACCAGCAGGCAGCGGACATTGGTTCCGGATTGCACGACCACAATGATGCCCTGCTCCGGGTCGGTCGCGCGCGCCGGGATGTTGAAAATTTCGTGCAGCCGCAGCAGGGGAATAAGCCGTCCGCGCACGTTGACCACTTCCGCGCGGTTCTGAATCCGTGAAATCATTTCCGCCTTTGGCCGGAAGGATTCCCGCACCGAAAGCGTCGGGAGAATGTAACGCTCCGCGCCCACACCGACGACCAGCCCGTCAATGATGGCCAGCGTCAATGGCAGCGCGATCTTGAACAGCGTGCCCTTGCCGGGCGTGGACGAAATGACCACGGTGCCGCGCAATTTCTCGATGTTGCGGCGCACGACGTCCAGGCCCACGCCGCGCCCGGAAAGGTCGGTGACTTTTTCCGCCGTGGAAAATCCGGCGGCGAAAATGAAGCTGTGGATTTCGTCGTCCGTCAAATGCGCGCCCGGCGCGACGAGGCCCCGCTCGACCGCCTTGGCGAGGATGCGGTCGCGGTTCAGCCCGCCGCCGTCGTCCTCGATTTCGACGATGATGTTGCCGCCCTGGTGATAGGCGCGGAGGTGCAGCGAACCGACCGGAGGTTTGCCGGCGGCGGCGCGTTTTTCCTCCGGCTCGATGCCGTGATCCATTGAATTGCGGATCATGTGGAGCAGGGGATCGTTCAATTCCTCCACCACGCTGCGGTCCAGTTCCGTGTCCTCGCCGCTCGTCAGGAAGTCCACTTTTTTGTTTTGCTTGGCGCTGATGTCGCGGGCGACGCGCGCCATTTTTTGGAACAGGCCGCGAACCGGCACCATGCGCAGCGACATGCTCACGCGCTGGAGATCGCGGGTGATGCGGTTCAACTGCGCCACGTTCCGCGAGAATTGCGCGTCGCCGTCCGACAGCCGGGTCAGATTTGGCGCGACCAGCGACTGGGCGATGACCATCTCGCCGACCAGATCCAACAGGCCGTCGAGCTTGCCCGTGTCCACGCGCACCATCGCGTTACCGCTGGAGGACTGCGCGACGGACGCCGCCGTTTCCGGCGTTTGAGCCGTCGGCGTGGCAGGTGAAATTTCCGCCGGCGCGGCAGCACTGGGAATTTTTCCCGCCGAAACCAGTGCAATCATTTCGGCAACTTCCGCCTTGAGCACTTCGGTCGGGATGATGATTGTAGTCGCGGGCTTGGAGCCGCCGACCTGGCCTTCAATCTCGTCGAGAAATTGCTTGAGCACGTCGCGCCCGCGCAAAATCAGTTCGATGACCGGCGAGCCGATGGTGAATTTGCCCTGCCGCGCGAGGTCCAGCAGCGATTCGAGGATGTGCGCCAGCCGGTTGATGGGAACGAGATTGAGAAAACCCGCGCCGCCCTTGAACGTGTGAAACGCGCGGAAGACCGTGTTCAGCGTCTCCGCGTTGTCGGGCTGTTTTTCCAGCACCAGCACGCCCTGCTCGATGTTGTCCAAATGCTCGCGCGACTCGGAGATGAATTCGCGCAGCAAATCGGCGTCGCTGGCGAGGTTCAAGTTTAATTCGAGTTCCGGCGCGATGGAGATTTCGGCGGGCGCGGGCGCCATGGCCGGCGCGGGGGCGGCAGCCGGCGGAACGGGTTCCGGCTCCGGCGCGGGCGCCTGGCAGAAGGGAACTTCGGGATTATTTTCAAGCCCGGCCAGCAGCGTGTTCAGCCATTCAATGTTTTCCCGGCTGAACGGCTTGCCGGATTCGACGATGCGGACCATTTTTTCCCAGGCTTGGGCGCACGTGGAATGAACGTCGGTCCATTCCGGCCCCCCGGCGAATTCGTCGCGCAGGTTGCCGATGAGGTCAAGGATGGGAAACTGGCCCTGGTCGGAACCGGCGCGGGCCTGGCGGATTTCCATGCCGAGGCGGGCAAGAAGCTGGTTGGCGCGTTCAGTTATTTTCACGATTAATCCTCCGAATTCCACGGATTGGCGGTCACATCCACGAAAAGCTGGATTTTGCCTGCGCGAAAGGCCATCCGTTCCAGTCCGCCTCCCGGCAGGCTGGGCGTGCGCAAATCCGTCGAGAGTTTCACCTCCGGCGTTTGCAGCCGGCAGTCCAACCCGGCGTCGCAGAGGTTGGATTTGAAATTGCCGGTCATGATGTTGAGCAGTTCGCCGGCGGCGTCCTTGATTTCGCCCGTGTCGGTCAATTCCTCGGAACCGATGCCCAGGATGCCGGCGGCGATGGCCCGGGCGCAGTCAATGCTCATGCGCAGATAAACCTGTCCGACGACTTTGCCGGAAAAACCGATGGTGCCGAGCAAATGTTCGCCGCCCAGCGGGTCGGCCTCGTTGCGGTCAATGTTTTCGAGCTTGAGCGAAAGCATCGTCTGGAAGCTTTTGGTCAGCGCGAGCGCGAGCGGCGTGCTCATGGCGAGCACCAGCACGCAACCCATGCCGTTGCGCATGAGGGCGTCCTCGACGGTTTCCACGGCGTATTCCGCCTCGTTTTCGGCGTCGGGATTGGCCACGCGGAGCAGCCGCGCGCGCAACGCCGGGTCTTTGTTGATGACCTTGGCGATTTCATCCAAATCGGAATCCTGCCGCGTGACGAGTTGCGTCAGGCGCGAGGCGCTTTCCAGCTTGGGGGCAAACCCGTAGCGTCTGGACAATTCCTGGTAATTGGCTCCGTCTGGCATAAATCAAATCAAGCCTGTGGCGCGGCAACCGGCGCGGGGGCCGGGGCTGACACAGCTTCTTTTTTCTTGAGCGTCAGGTTGCGGCTCAATTTTTCGATCAATTGATCTTCCTTGAACGGCTTCACGAGGTAGTCGCGCACGCCCAGCCGCGCGATTTGCATCACGTTGTCGCGACCGGATTCGGCGGTGAGCATGATGACGGGAATCGTCTTCAGCGCCGCGTCCTCCTTCAATTTGGTCAGCATGGTCACACCGTCCATCACCGGCATGGTGACATCCAGCAGGATCAGGTCGGGCTTTTCGCGCGTCGCCGCCGCGAGGCCCTCCTCGCCGTTCGACGCTTCGCACAGAACGCAATCATAGGACCGGAGCGACCGGCCCACGATGAGCCGGATGGTCCGGCTGTCGTCAACGCTTAAAATTTTCAATGGCATAAATATGGACGGAGTTGAATGTTTCAGTTGAATTTGATGTGGACCTCCACCGCGAACTGGGTGCCGTTGCAGTCGAAAACCATCAATTCCTGCTGCACTTCGGGCGGCGCTTCGACATTGAACGAGGTTCCGCGGATGATTCCGGGCGTGCTGACGGCGCATTCGTATCCCTTGTCGCACAGGGCCGATTTCAAACCGCCGGCGAGCATGTTGGTGCATTCGCCCACGACGTCGTTGACCTCGGTTTCGCCAAGGCTTTCTTCCGGCGGCAATCCCAGCATCGCGGCGGCAATTTGATTTGCCAGGCTCGCGGACAGATGAAGATACACGGCTCCGCTCACCGAGTCGCCGGCGAAGCCGACCGAGCCGGTCGTGTGTTCGGAAAATTTCGGCGGCGTGCCGTCCGGCACGGTTATCGCTTTCATCGAAAGCATCGTTTGAAACACATCCACCAGATGGCCGTTCAGGAAATGGCGGATGTCCAATGAGGGAGTTTGCACGTTCATAATTTGATTTTAGTTGTGGTTGACAGATTTCGACCGCCGCGCGGAGGGTTCGCCGGGATGTTGGTGGTTGCATCGGGCCATGACCGAGCGCGTGATCGCGCCGGGAATTTCATCCAGCGGCAGGACGCGCTCCGCCGCGCCCAGTTCAACGGCGGCGCGCGGCATTCCATAGACGACGCACGTCTCTTCGTTTTGCGCGAACGTCGTCGCGCCGTTGGCCTTGAGTTTTTGCATCCCGCTCGCGCCGTCCGAACCCATGCCGGTGAGCAGGGCGGCGACGGCATAACGTCCGGCGCAGACCGCCGCCGAATTAAAAAGCATATCCACGGCGGGGCGGGTGTAATGCACGACCGGGCTTTGATTGAGGGCGATGCGGTAACGGCCGCTGTCCCAAAAGGTCATCATGTGGAAATCGCCGGGCGCCACCAGCGCGAGACCGGGATGCAGCTCGTCGCCGGAAACCGCCTCGCGGACTTCAAAGGCGCACGTCTCGTTCAACCGTTCGGCAAAGGCTTTTGAAAAAACGGGCGGGATGTGCTGGACGATGCAGATGCCCGGCAGCCCGTCCGGCAGGCGGTTGAGCACAAATTTCAACGCCTCGGTGCCGCCGGTCGAGGCGCCCATCAGAATGATTTGCCGTGGATTAAACGGTTGGGAACCCGCCAAGCTGGCCGGTCGCGCCGCCGTGTTTCCAGCCGGCGACCGGCGCAACGACGCGACCGCCGCGCCTTTCACCCGCTGGCAAAGCTGCGTGCCCAGCTCGCCGATGCTCCAGGCGGAAGTCGGTTTGCCAATCACGTCCACCGCGCCGGCTTCCAGCGCGTCGAGCGCGGCACGCGAACCGGTTTGCGTCAGGGAGCTGACGACGACGACGGGCATGGGCCGGTGCTTTTGCAAAACCCGCATGAACGTCAGGCCGTCCATGCGCGGCATCTCGATGTCCAGCGTCAGCACGTCCGGGTTGAGCTGGAGAATTTTGTCCCGCGCCTCGTAAGGATCAGACGCGGTGCCGACGACCTCGATTTCCGGGTCGCGGCGCAGGGCATCACTGATGGCGTGGCGCACGACGGACGAATCGTCCACGACGAGCGCGCGGATTCGTTTTGGGTTCATGCAATGTTCATGAAATTTTCCACCTTTCCGGCGGAGTCATGCACGCTGATCATCAGGCCTTCCAGCCATTCGGGTGTGATGCCCAACGCCTTGTTGACGCCTGCGTCAGCCATGATGGCATAGGATTCCCAACCCGAAGTGGAGCCGATCAAATGCACAATGCAATCCGAAACGTGGATGATGGCGGACAGCCGCGGCTCCGGCTTTGTGATGGGCTGGTGGTGGTTGAGGACCGCCTCGACGATTTCGTCGGGCAGATGCCACGATTCCAGCAGGCAGGCGCCGACTTCGGAGTGGTCGGTTCCCAGAATTATCTTTTCTGCCGCATTCCGGGAAAGATGTTCTTGAGCGACGTGCTTGCGGATGGCCGTTTGCGTCGCCGCATCGAGAACCTGGTTGAGCGCCAGCTTGCCGATGTCGTGCAGCAACCCGGCGGTGAACGCCACCTGGGATTCGATTTCCACCGGAAGGCCGCTTTTTATGAGTTGCTCGGCAGCCACGGCTGCGGTCAGGGAATGAGACCAAAGCTCCTTGGCTTCGATGGCATAGCCTGGAAGGGTCGTGCTCATGGCGCCGCCGAATGCGAGGCTCAAAACCATGTGCAATATCTGCTGGTGTCCCAGAATCATCACCGCCTGTTCCACGGAGGAGATTTTTTCTTCAAAACCGAAATATGGCGAATTGCAGGCGCGCAGCAGTTTGGCCGTCAGCACGTTGTCATGCTTGAGCACGGTAACGACATCCTCGTTGCCCACGGCGGGCTGCTCCAGCAGCGTGACCAGCTTGAGGGCGGCCTGCGAAACCGCAGGCAGGTTTTTGACTTTGGCGATGACTTCGTTCGGCGTCATAGGTGTTTTCCAATGCGCGGGCAATATGAACCACTGCCGGCGACAGGCCGGCGGTCCAGTTCTTTTTCGGCGAAATGGCGGCCGACTTGAGCAAAAACCGCGCGGTGCAATGGAAAAGTTCCGAGATTTAGAGATTGTAGATCGGCGCTGGAGTTGACACACTGAAGAAGCTCAAGCTGTTTTGCGGCAGCGATCCATGACGTTTATGATCCCGGCCAAAACCAAATCCATTTCCGCCCCGTCTGCACGGCTGAAGCCCGATAAAACGCCGGCATCATCCAGCCGGGCGACGAACAATCCCAAAACGAGAATACGAAGACCCCGGAGCGGCGAAGGCCCGCTGTTGAAATCCCTGCTGTCTGCCGTGGTGGACTCGGCCATGGACGCCATCATCGGCAAAAATCTGGACGGCATCGTGACCAGTTGGAATCACGGCGCGGAAATGATCTTCGGCTATTCCGGGGTGGAAATGGTCGGCCAGCCTTTGGCGAAGCTGATTCCGCCCGACCGGTTGCTCGAGGAAGAAAATATTTTAAGCCAAATCCGCCAGGGCGGGCGTGTGAAGCGTTTCGACACCGTGCGGCAATGCAAGAACGGGCAGGCCATCGAGGTTTCCGTCACGGTTTCGCCCATCAGGGATGCGGCAGGCCGTGTCGTGGGCGCCTCCCAGGTGGCGCGCGACATCACCGAACGCAAGCGCGCCGAAATGGAGCTGCGCCACCGCGAGGAATATTTCCGCTCGCTCATCGAATACGCCTCGGACCTGATCACCCTCGTGGATGAAAAAGGCGTCATCCACTATCAAAGCCCCTCCGTCGAGCGCATTCTGAATTTGAAGGCGGAACAGACGGTGGGCCGCAATGTTGCGGAATTCACCCATCCTGACGACCTCCCGCGGCGGATGGCCATCATCCGCCGGGCGCTGGCAAAGCCCGATTCCCCGGTGTCCATCGAATACCGCCTCCGGCACCACGACGGCGGATGGCATCTGTTTGCCGCCGTGGGCCGCAGCATTCCGCACGGCGCGGACGGAAAACGCGTGGTGTTCAATTCGCGCGACATCACCGCCAGCCGCAATCTGGAAGAGCAGTTGTTGCAGGCCCAAAAAATGGAGGCGATTGGAACACTGGCGGGCGGCATCGCGCACGATTTCAACAACGTGCTGGCGGGAATCCTCGGCAGCGCCGAACTGGTGCGCGAGGATTTGGGCCCGGATCATCCCTCGCTGGAATATGTGCAGTCCATCATGACCGCCGCCCAGCGCGCCCGCGAATTGGTGCAGCAAATCCTCACCGTCAGCCGGCGGCGGGAGAACGAGAAACGGGTGCTGCCGCTGCAACCGGTCGTGGCCGAATGCATCAAACTGCTGCGTTCAACGATTCCGGCGATGGTCAAAATTTCGCATCATGTGGAATCGCACTGCCCGCCCGTGCTGGCCGACCCGACAAAGATCCACCAGGTGATCATGAACATCTGCACCAACGCGTGGCATGCTCTGCCCGAAACCGGCGGCCAGATTGAGATCAGCCTGCGCGGAGTGGAAGTGGACGCGGCGACGGTGGCGCGGCATCCGGAATTGCAGCGGGGACTTTATGTGCGGCTGGCTGTTGCCGACAACGGCCACGGCATGGATGCGGCGACCCGGGAGCGGATTTTCGAGCCGTTCTACACGACCAAACCCGACAACAAAGGCTCCGGCTTGGGACTTTCTGTGGTTCATGGCATCATTAAATCTCATCGTGGCACGATTCTGGTGGAAAGTGAACCCGGCAAGGGGACAAACTTCCAGGTTTATCTGCCTTCCCGCCCGGCGAATCCGAAAGAATCCTCGCCATCGGCGCCGCCCGTCCCACACGGACACGGCGAACGGATTTTATTTGTGGATGACGAGCCGATTGTCGGCCGGTCCACGGAGGAATTACTGAAGCGGCTCGGCTACACCGTCACCAGTTGCGGACAATCGGAGGAGGCTTTGACCAAATTTCGCCAGGCGCCGCAGGACTTCGATTTGATCATAACGGATTGGGCGATGCCCGGCATGTCGGGGACAGAACTCGTTTCGGCGATACAGGCAGTGAGGCCGGACATTCCCATGTTGCTCATGTCGGGTTTTGCAGGCGCCTTGGTGGAGAAAACGGCGAAGACAATGGGAATCGGAGAAGTTCTCATCAAACCGGTCAATTCCGAATTACTGGCCCAAG
>Ga0265316_10001236_pt1 | contig 27470 bp, 27 predicted proteins | sample 4522metaG_FD_202092 | JGI IMG/M metagenome (GOLD analysis project Ga0265316, IMG submission 202092) | Rhizosphere microbial communities from Carex aquatilis grown in University of Washington, Seatle, WA, United States - 4-5-22 metaG | ecosystem: Host-associated > Plants > Roots > Rhizosphere >... | reverse complement strand
GCGACCCTTCCGGCCCCCACGCCAGGCGCCCGCAAGCCGCGAGGGGGCTGTCGCGGATGTCGCCGAAGTCGCCACGGTCCACGCGCATATGGAGCGGGCGAAGGCGGCAAGAAGCGGTTTCCCTTGCTGGCGAGAAAACCTCTGGGGACAGCGAGCCGGGATGGTGAGCAAGTCGGCTGATCCTGCTTTGCATTCAATGATTTGATAGAGGTCGCTTTTTACAAAGATAATATATTAGATTATATATATATATATTATTATTCAGAGGCTTGGCGTTCAATAAGGGATTGGAGGCCTTCTGTTGAGGGCTCGTCATCCCACCGGCTTGAGCCGACCAGTGGCTCCGTTCGCCCGTGGACCGGGGCGACTTCGGCGACACTTGCGACGCCCAAAAGAGCGCCCCCACACCGTCGCGGTTGTCGCCGAAGTCGCCCCGGCGCATGGGCATGAACCCGCAATCGGCTCCGAATGAAGTGAGGCGGCGGGAAAACGCGGCGCCCTTCATCCGACCCGGCTGCGCCGGGCCACCTTCTCCCACTTGTGGGAGAAGGCGGCCTCGCGAAGCGAGGTCGGATGAGGGCTCTCGCGATGTCCCCGCGCTTGATTGCGTCCCCCAAATCCTCCCGCGGCACTTTCCCCCCGCGCCAAGCGCGGCTAAACCCCTTATGGTGAAACGGCGCGGCGCGGGGAATCGGAACAAAAATGACTGCGATCAAAAAATTCGACGCCGTGGTGGTCGGCTCCGGGCTCGGCGGGCTCGCTGCGGGGGCCTTGCTGGCCAAAGCCGGCTATAGCGTCTGCCTGCTGGAGCGCAATTACAGCCTCGGGGGGGCCGCCTCGGTTTACCGCGTCGGCGCGCTCACCATCGAGGCCTCGCTGCACCAGACTTCCGACGCCCGCAATCCGCGCGACGTGAAGCACGCCATCCTCAAGGAGCTCGGCGTCCTCGACGAGATCGAATGGCTGCCGACCGGCGAGCTGCACAATGTGCGCGGCGGGCCGGTGGGCGAGAATTTCGCGCTGCCCGCCGGCTTCGACGCGGCCTATGACGCGCTGGCGACGCGCTTTCCCGACAAGCGCGCGGCGATCCAGGAGTTTCTGGGCGACGTGGAGCGGATTCACGACTCGCTGTGGACGATCCGCCAGGCGCGCGACACCGGCTCAGTGGCCAAATTCACCCATGCGCTGTGGGAGCTCGCGCCGGCGGCGGCGGCGTGGAACGACACGCTTGACGAGGTTTTTACGCAACGCTTCGGCGGAGCGGAGGCGCTCAAATGCGCGCTCGGGGCCAATCTGCTGTATTTCGGCGACGATCCCAAGCGCACCTGGTGGATTTATTACGCGCTGGCGCAGGGGGCCAATATCGCCTCGGGCGGCGCTTACATCAAAGGCGGCTCGCGTCAGCTCAGCCTCAAGCTGGCCAAGGTCATCACCAAGGCCGGCGGGGTCGTGCGGCTGGGCCGCAACGTCACCGCGATCCTGACCAACTCGGACGGCGACGCGATTGGCGTGCGCCACGCCGCGCGCAAAGCCGGCGACGACGAGGAGGAAATCTTCGCCCGCGTCGTGCTGGCCAATTGCGCGCCGAGCGTGGCCGCCGAACTTCTGCCGGCGGCCGGGCGCGCGCTGATGGAGGAGGAGTTCGGCGCGCGGCCGCTCTCGACCTCGCTGTTTTCCGCCAATTTCGGCCTTAACCAAAAGCCCGCCGGCGTCGGCCTCAGCGACTATTGCTCGATCGTGCTGCCGGAGACGATGACGCGCTTTGCGCAATATGGCGACAGCGCGCAGGCGATGAGCGCGGACCCCGCCGGCGCGCTGCCGCTCTATTCCATCGCCAATTTCACGGCGATCGATTCAGGGTTGTGGGAGGAGCCGCCCATGCTGGTCAGCGTGCTCGGTCTCGACAATTTAAGCAATTGGAGCGGCCTCTCGCGCGAGGAGACGCTCACGCGGCGCGAGCGCTGGCTCGACGCGCTGCAGGGCGCGCTGGACCACGATTATCCGGGCTTTTCGGGCCTCGTCACCGAGCGCGTGCTGCTCAACGCCCATTCTATGGCCAGCTATCTCAATACCCCGCAGGGCGCGGTCTACGGCTTCGAGCCGCTGCCCCCGGAAGACCCGATCCTCGCCGGCTTTCCCCGCACGCCCCGCACGCCGGTGGGCCGCCTCTATCTCGCCTCGGCCTTCGGCGGCGAGCACGGCTTTAACGGCGCGATTCTCTCGGGCGCGGAGGCGGCGCGGCTCGCCGCGGCGAGCCTCGAGGCCGGCGTGCAGTGACCCGCCGGCGTTTTCGGCGCCGGCCGCCGGAACCGATGCGAAAGGCGCGCGTTACCACTGGGAGCGAAGAGCGCGAAAGCAAGCGAAAAAGGCGCGGCTAATGGCGGCGCCGGAGTGATCTTGCGGAGGCTTATCCGTTTGGTATTACACTAAGAAAGCGCCGAGCGCGCGTCTCGGCCGCGTTGTTCATATCAGTCATGGCTTCGATAGGTTCCATGTCTATGTTCTTACAAAAAAAACGTATTGTGTTGGGGGAGGGAACGAACATGCCGCCACAGGCTCACCCGGAAAGCCAAACCACTGCGCCAAATGGTGTTTCGGCTAAGTCTCGAATTGACGCCAAGACCGTCTTCGCGCTCTCTTTCGTTGCGCTATGCGCCCAGGGGCTGCCGGGCGGCAGCGCTCAGGCCGGGTTTTTGGACGATCTGTTCGGCGCCTTCACCGGGGGGCGGAGAGTTGAAGCCCGCCATTATTATGGCGCCGAATGGTCGGGCCGCGCCGCTCGCCGCCACGCGACCAGCCTTTCCTATATCCCGAGGCAATGGCGTCCGCGCCGGCGCGCCGTCGTTGCCCATGCGGGAGCGGACAATCCGGCGAGCGCGGGTTCAGGGGCCGGAGACGGGCTGTGCTACGCCGCGCGTCCGCAGGGCGTGGATCCCGGTCAGGCGGACGCCATATTGCACGACGCCACGCTGCGCGCGGGAGACAGCGTGATGACGGAGCAGGGGCTGCGCGTGTTCGAGGGCGGGAGCGCCTGTCCGCACAGGGCCGACGACTTTCTCGCGCTCGCCGAGGCGCGCGATCTTTCGAAGTCGAAGCGCGGCGCGCTGCTGGCCATCGAGAAAGCGGTGAAGACGCCGGTCCTGAGCGCCCGGGCGGGAGGTTTCCTCGAAAGCGGGCGGGAGCTGGCGAGACAGCCGTAGCCGCGCCGGACAGAGAATTTCCACGTTTCCGCGGCTCGGGGAAATGCTATAGGGCTGTGCTCTTGGCTCCCAACCGGTGATCGTCGTGCGCAAAACTCCCGTTGTCTTCGCCGCGCGGGTCCTGGCCGCGACCGTTCTCGCCGCGCCCTCCCTGGCCGCGGACCTCAACGACTATCCGACTTCCGTCCGCGCCGATTATGTGTTCGGCTGCATGAAGGCCAATGGCGACACGCGCCAGTCGTTGGAGCAATGCTCCTGCTCGATCGACGTGATCGCCGCCATATTGCCCTACGACAAATATGTTTCGGCGGAGACCGTGGCCAGCGTCACCCAGCAGGCCGGCCAGATCGGCAACATGTTCCGCAACTCCGCGCTCGCCAGGGACGCGCTGGACGAGCTGCGCCGCGCTCAGGCCGAAGCTCAGGTGCGGTGTTTTTGATCGCTCAACCTTTGATGCCTACCCGCAATCCCGGCGCGGGCCGCTCCTGCAACACGTTGCGCCGGAATTGAAACAGCGCGGCGGGGCGCCCGCCGGTGGTGGTCGACACGGCGCCGGTCGGCTCGACAATCGCCGAACCCTCCACCAGCCGCCGAAAATTCTGCTTGTGAAGATGGCGTCCGGATATGGCCTCGACCGTGCGCTGCAATTCGGTCAGCGTGAACACCGGCGGCATTAGTTCGAAGATCACCGGGCGGTATTTCATTTTCGCGCGCAGCCGGCCCATCGCGGTGGCGAGGATGCGGCGATGGTCGTGGCGCATGGCGAGGCCCAGCGGCGCCAGCGGGCCGCGCCGCATCGCCGCCCTTCGCCCGTCGCGCAGGGCTTCGTCGACGAGGCCGGCCTCGTAGAGCAGCTCGTAGCGTTCGAGCACATTTTCCTCGAAGAAGCCGCGCCCCTGCGATTTGAACAGCAGGTTGAAGCGCGCGCGGCGCGACAGGCCGGACGAGGAAATGTCGTCGGGCGCTTCCTGGACCCAGCTCTGCAAGCCGGGCAGGATCGTCGTTTCGATGATCTCCGGGCGACCCTCTCGCCAGTCCTCCCAGGGAAAGAAGTCGTACCAGGGCCGATAGCCGTCGGCGCGCTCGGGCGGCTGCTCGCCAATTCTGGTCAAGGCGAGATAGCCGATCGAGACGATGTGCGGATCGCGGTCGCCGGCGCGGGCGTGGCGTCCGCGATCGCCGAAGGTGTAAAGCTGCTCGACATAGCCGATGGGCGCGCCGGTCTGCTGAGCTACGAAGTCGCGCAAGCCGATCTCGAAGGTGCGGTGGCGCAGCGGATCGAATTCGCCGGACGGCAGCGCGGTGGGGGACGCCGCGTCGGGACGCAGCGTGAGGATCAGCGGCTCGTCCTCGCGCGCCGCGACAATCGCCGCGGTGAGGCCAATCGCCAACGGCAGGGCGGGTTGCGCCGGATGATCGAGCTTGAGAAGGGTCACAGGGCCTCGCCGTCTAAGAGATTTCGCGGCGCGCCGCGACTCTTGCAATCTCAAAATTGGGGCAATTTGAGGAAAAGCGAAGCCGTTAGAGCTTTTGCGGGCGCGCAGGCGCCGCTTCGCGCTGAGAAAACGCGCGAAATCCAAAATACTCTAATACTCTAACTCAATTCCATCGCAAACGGCGCGCATTCGAAACAGTCGGCGCCGCGCCCGATGGCCGCCACCGCCTCGATCATGCGGCCCTGGCGGCCCAGCATCCGGTCGGCCAGCGTGACGAGACGGCGGTTAGGCGTGGCGCTCGGAGAGGCGCGGCGCAGTTCACGCGCAATGTCGAGTTCGCTGCGCGCCGGCTCCAGGGCGCAGGCGCCGATGAAGGCCGCCGCCGGCGAGCGGCTGACCCCGGCATAGCAGTGGATCACCAGCGGCTGTTCGCGGTCCCAGGCGCGCAGGAAGGCCAGCAGCCGGTCGACATGCTCGGCGCCAGGCAGAATATGGCCGTCCAGGGGAGTTTCTATGTCCGAGAGGGCGAGACGCAAATGACGCGGCGGCGCGATCTCGCTCGGGCGCACCGACGCTGCGCCGCCGGTCAGGATCGTCACCAGCGAACGCGCGCCGGTGGCCTGAACCGTATCGACCACCCTGGCGAGGGGGCAGACGTAGAGTCGACTGCGTTTCATCGTGCTCTTAGTCTCTCACCCGCGAGTTTCGCTCCCAACGCGCCCGTTCTCCGACGCCCCGGTCTCCAAGGCTCGGAAGCGCTCGAGAAAGCGCGCTTGCGCCGCCTCGATGGGCTGCGGCGCAAGCTGCTCCGCGATATCGGTCGAAGCCGCCGGGCGGCCAAAGATGCGCTCGGCTTCGCGCCGTGTAAAGCCGGCGAGTTCCACGGCCTCGAAAAAGGCGGCGGCGCGGTCGCATTTTTTGCATAGCAATAAAAGTTGCGGCGAGGGCAGGGCGGGGAGGGAAAAGCGCAACAAAATCGCCGCCAGAATGCGGTTTTCGACGCTTTTATAAGCGTCTCCGATCACCGCCTTGAATGGCGAGATCATATCGCCGATCACATATTCCGGCGCGTCGTGCAACAGCATGAAAAGGCGATCCTCGCGGGAAATGCCGGGTTCGAGCGCGCCGGCGATTTTTTCGACGAGCAGGCTGTGCTGCGCCACGGAAAAAATATGCTGACCCTGAGTTTGGCCGTTCCAGCGCGCAACGCGCGCCAGACCGTGGGCGATGTCCTCGATTTCGACGTCGAGCGGCGAAGGATCGAGCAAGTCGAGCCGCCGGCCCGAGAGCATCCGCTGCCATGCGCGCGGCGGTTCCGTCTTTTTTCGTGTGGTCAAGTCGCGCCTCCAGAAGAGCAGCCGTCATAGCCCCTCGGAGAGGAGGGCGGAAGGGCGGGCGAGATTTGGCCGAAGATCCCTCGACAAGGCTGTGAAGACGGAAGCGCGGAGCATTGTCGACGCGACGCTTCCCGGGAGATTTGCCGTTGCGGTTCAGCGCTCTCCAAAGCGCAAACGCCAGGATCGACCCAAGGACGACGCCGAAAATCGAACACGTTAATTTTAATGCAGTTAAAGGTGTTGCGTCGAATGCCGACGAATTGGTGAACAGTTAGTTCATGTTCTCATCTTATCTTGCGAGGCATGCGTATTCGGATCATCATATACGCGCTATTAGTGGCGTTCACGCTAGACATGAGCGTTTACGGCGGCCACTATTTCCGCATGGCGTTGCAAACAGCGCAATACGGCGGCGATCAAGTCGCGGCCGAAGTGGATTATTGGATATTAAAACCAATCCGCAGGACGGTCCCCAATTTTCTGCCGCCTCACACTTAGCGCTTTGGCTAGGTCGCTCGACGCTGTTATCCGGGAACCCATCCGTTCGGCGTGGACAAGCTCGGCTTCGAGTGACTGAAGGCGTTGGTGTTCGCCATCGCGAAGCCTTCCGCGGCGAAAAACATGCTGACGGAGAGCGCAACGACGGCGATCAACAGGCGGCGGAGCATGGCGGGCGTCAACATCGGGAAATTCCTTCTGCACATGCCCGTTTTGGGCATGGAGGCATAAGGCCCCAGAAGCCGCCCCGCGGCTGTGCGCCGGCGCACACGGTGAATATTTTCTTGTCGCGGGAACCCTGTGCGATCTTCCGCCGCAAGGGGACCGGCGCTCCTTGCAATGAACTCGACGCCGCGACGGTGGCGTGCGGCGCCTTATCCGAACCAGACGTAAAGGAACGACACGGCGACAGCCAGCCCGAAACCGACCAAAACGCTGCGCAAAAAACCTCCGCCGAACTCATCCATGTTCGTATCCCAGGGTTTTGCCGGCCCCATGCTGCGGCGGCGAAGGCCGCAGTCTATCATTTCCGCCAGCCGTCGCCCGCTCCAATCTGGCGTTATCGCCGCGGCGCTACTGGGATAAATTGAAAAAAGCGGCGACCGCCGTGAACGTCACCGCAAATATAGCGAGAACGCCCACAAGCTTGACCAGGTCGCCCGTATCTTGATTCTGCATTCTAGGCTCCTCAAAGGCGGCTTTCAGTTTCGCTAAAATAACGAGATTCTGCGCCAGTTGGTATGACGGACGACAAGAAGCGAGTGCGTCATGACGCCGCTCGGCAACTACGTAGCCCGTTGGTCTTTAGCGCCGCCGAGCAAATGATTTAGCAAGCCAATTATCCGCCGCCGCAGACTTGCAGGTAGGCGCTTGTGGGCGGGGCGAGAATGGCGACATAATGTCACGCCACGGGGTGACGAAATCGGGGTGACGAAATCGCGCCGATCGCCGCCCCAGAGGTCGCCGGAACGAAAACGCGGTGCGCCGCCGGCTCGGCAGACGGCATGCCGCACTTTGTTCTTAGTTTTTACTGGCGGGCCACGCCCGATAGCGATGATAACTACGTTTACGCCATAGCCCTATGAACTTCACCTGCTACGGAGCCCTCTCAGAGCCCAAGCGCTGCAACAATCTGTCCCTTCACCATCGCCGCATCAAAGCCGCCGACCTCGGATGTCGTCAGTAGTCCGACCGGAACCTCGCCCTCTCCGATCGGCAGAACGCCAGCTTGACGATACCACTCCTCCTTCGCCTTCCAGCGACGAACATAATCAGGGCGATCGAGCATGCCGAGGTGTTCGATCAGTAGGCGGCGACCAGTCTCACCGTCGTCGATTGTGAAATCGGGATAGCGCACGGAGCCGTCGGGGGCGGTGAACGGCTGCTCATATCCGTAGGGCAGTTTCAAGCCATCGAGCAGGTTGGCGATGATCACTTCCGATTTGGACCGCACAAGTTCGCCACGCGTGGTGCGATGAATCAAACCCTCTTCCAGGAAAGTGCCACCGTGCGCCACCAATTTGGGCTCTATGAACAGGTTCGTAAGCCGCCGAGCTGTCTCGGAGCGCTCCGCATCCGACAGCTTCATTAAGTCTCGCAAATCGCCTTGGTGTAATAGAACGACCTCGCGCTGTTGTCGGGTCAGCACGGTATAGAGCAGTTCGCGCGAAAGCGGCCGGCAGGGGTTCGGTATCACTACGAACGTAGTTCCGAATTCGCTGCCCTGCGCCTTGTGGATTGTCAGCGCATAAGCGAGTTCCAGGCGCTCATTGCCGTCCTCGCCGAAGTCCGATCCACCGAAACCGAACTTGAAGCCGAGCTGGGTTACGAACTCAACCTCTAGCTTCCAGGGCAGTTTCTTCGGCTTCCAATTCTTCCCCTTATATTGACCAACGACGAGTCCGATTTCGCCGTTCGCTAGATATGCCTTATCCATCGCTGGAAAGACGTCGAAGCGGCGACCATTTGACAGATTGATGACCTTATCGCCGTAAAGGATAGCCTGACTTCCCATCGGCTTGGTTATCTTGCGATACCAATGAGGCTCGGCTTCAGCCCAACCTCGAACCGAGGTACGGAAAAGCCGCTTGATCCAGCGATTCAACCCATCAACGCCCGTCTCCCCGGCGCGAATAGGTGCAAGGATTTGCCAAGCCTCGACACCCGCCCCACCCCCATGTCGTAGCCCCTCTCCATCTTCGCGAGACGGATTGAAATATGCCCGCCCATTCCACTCTGAGCCGCCCAGGCTGACCTCAAACGCGGTTTCATCGCTGTACGATGCGTCCACACCGGCCCGTACATAAGCCGTGAGTTCGGCCAGCAGTTTGGCTTGTAGTTCGGCGTCACTTTCCCACGCTATTGCTCGTACACCGCGCGCAGAGCCCGCCATCAAACGGTCCCATACTTCGTCAGCGCCCGCGTCGGGCGCCTCGCCACTGAACCAGCGTGAAAGCAGCACATCGTCTCGCGTAGCTTCTGGATCGCCTGAACCTTCAGCCTGACGGCGGACGATGGTGAGTTCAGCCAGGCCACGAACAGGCTTGGTGTCTTGCTCCCGGAGAAGCCGGATCACATCCACGAACGGGCGCCCCGCGCCGATGGGCGGAAGCTGGCGGGGGTCGCCGACAAGGATAAGTCGCTGGACGCTTGACGGGTCAATCGCATCGAGGGTCGCCGCTAGTTGATCCTCGGTGAGCATAGAGGCTTCGTCGATTACAACCGTGGCGAAACCGTTCTCTCGGCTCGGTGCGTTCGTAACAAGGTATGCCCCTGTCTGGGTATCATAGCGGTCCAAACCGAGCAGAAACTGGGCAAGCGTGAACGCCTTTACGTCGCCGGCTTTTTTCTGCATCTGCACCCGTGCTTTGCCCGTGGGAGCCAGAAGCAGGACGCCACCCTTGCGAACCTGGTCAAGCGACAGAAGCGCGAGCAGGAGCGTGGTCTTACCTGTGCCGGCGGGACCGATCAGTACCGAAGCGCGGGCGCGGTATAGCTCTTCGAGTGCTGACGCCTTTTCAGCGCGTGCCGCCTCTTCTGACACGTCCCCGTTCTTGGCCGCGCCGCCCAAGGCTGTGTCGATGAGCTCGCGCCAGTCGTACTCGCCGGCGTGCCGAGCCCCGCCCAGGCGGCGTCGGATGCGAGCGCTGATTAACGCGCGCGTAGCTGTGTACCGATCAAGCTGCCAAGCCGAGAGTCCAGCTGCGGTTTCGACACTTTCCAAATGGGGCACGAAACTTTCTTTGAATGCGGCGATCCAATCCCCGCTGATGGCGCAAGGCGGCGATACCTCGGCACCGCGCACACGCTCCACTAACCAGTCCTGCGGAAGAAGCGTGTGGCCCTCACCAGCAGCATTTTCGAGAGCCTGAATCATGAGCGCCCGGCCTCTGCGCGGGTCGATGGCTTCCGCGCATGCGGACGGATCGGGGATAGGAATGGCGGCGAGAACCTGCGGATCGGGGAACAGACCCCGGTCAATGACGGGCAGCGGAATGCTGTCCAGGCGACCTCGGTCTGCCTCAAAACAGAGGTAGGGGTTGGCGAGGATTGCGGCGTCGTTGAGGTCTATTCCGGCCTTCGCGCGCTCCTCCTGTACCCACCATCGCTGCGCCTGATCGGCGGAGAGCTCGAAACGAGCGAGGAGCTTTAGGAGTGCGCGACGATCCGGCTGCAAGCTGTCCCATAACTTCGCTGCGACAGGGCCGACCGAATTGGCAAGGTCTGGGGGTAGTTGCTTTGGGTCGTGAAGTATAGACTCAACGACTGGCCATGGGTCGCGAATATCCTTTCCGCCGTCAGCGTGCAACAGCCCGCCGACTGAGTGTGCGAGCAGTGTGCCGTTCGGGAGGCCCATGGCACTCAACGTCGACCCGAGGCCCGGATATGCTCCACGCAACCGCCAGAGTCGGTTCAGCTCTGCGTCGATCCACCGCCGCGCAGCGGTCCAATCGCCGGGGAGCAGCGTCTCATAGCGCCCGACAACGGTGGCCGCGGAAAGCAGTGCAGATACGGCTTGGTCGTGACTTACGTGCTCCGTGCCCATCGAAAAGGCGTCAAAACTTTCCTCTGGAGCGTGCAACACGAACGGTTTGAAATCGAAGTCGATATCGCTTTCAGCCAGCGCCAACAACTCGCGATACGGCAATAAGAAACCATCGCCGATCTCGGACTTAATTGAGTGGTTGACGTTGCGCTCCCACACCATCGAGCGCAGGGCGTTCTTGGCCGCGTTTTCGTAGGCATATTCTGTGGCGCCGCCGACTCCAACCACCCGCCCGATCCCGACGATGACGCGGCGTGGGTCCTCGGTAAGGGGAGTCTTCTTGGCATAGAAAAATACGAGCGAAACTTGCGGTTCGATCGCGCCGAAGAAGGTGTCCAGCATGACAAGCTGATTGCGCCGTTCCTGAACCCAGATGCTCTCGAAGCCGAGCTCCGGTTCCAACTCGGGGCGGAAGCCGAGCGCCAGGCGGTTGGCTATTTCAGGTATGCCGTCATCGCCCTTCATCATCCAGGCGAACGGAACACCCGACGCCGATCGGGGCGCGTGAACGTATGTCGTCCGGCGGAAATGCGTGTAAAGCGCGTGATGCTCGTAGGGGTGTGGAAAGCGGCGTTCATATGAGAATTCCGCCATGAAGGCGCCGCGTTCAGCAGCGCAGGCGGGGAGACGGCCACCCTCAACTTCAAACAATTCTCCGGGGACAGATGACTCCCATGCGTCATCTCGAGTGTCGCCGATACGCGGCAGCGCGATACAATGAGTGTTGCCGAGGGGGTTCGCGCAGACGCGACCAGACCATCCCGAATCGTGCCACGGCACGCGAATCGAGACGTGTTGCGCTGGTAACTTGCGCGCGCCCTGCATCATGACCAGCCCCCTTGGCTTCGCTCTCTGTCGTCAATCGTAATCTTATAGCCCGTTTCTATCGATGATCTGTGCCATTGGTATATCCCAGCGACGCAGGCGCCCGGGACCGTTTCTGGCGGCTTAAAGCCTTGTCGCAGAATCAAATATGAAAACTACTCTTGCATATATGCAAATTCCCCTCTACATAGGCTCCAACGCGCTGGGGTGGCCTGGCGGTCGGTAGGAGCATGACCATGGAAGCAATCCCCTCGGCGCCGACGAGCATCGGCCAGGACATCGCCCAGTTTCGCGCTGAGATTAGCGCAACCCAAAGCCAGCTCGCGTCCAAATCCGGCGTCGATCAGAGCCGGGTTTCACGCATTGAGAAGGGTGAGGCCGGAACGCCAAGCGAACTCGGCAAAATTCTGGATGCGCTGGCGGCGCTCGGATCAAAGGGCGCGGCGGATTATGGGGCGTATCTCGCCAAGGACTGGCAGTACGTGGAGCGCCCCGACTTCTCTAATCCGCAAAGGAACATCCTGGAGCTGGCCGAGGAAGGCCTTCGTCAAATTGCGGACTTCCTGGAGGAGGAAGAGCGTCCTTGGCCCCTGAAGCGCCAGTTGGAACGCCAGCGTGCGGCGATCGAAGCGTCGGCCGTGTATCTGGGTAAGAACGCCCACCAGATCGCATTCATCGGCGAAGTCGGCGTCGGGAAATCGACCGCTATCAGCTTTCTTTATGGCCTGCTCGATCCGTCTTCGCCCCCAAGCGACCTGCGCGAGCGCGTGGTGCTTGAGACGGGCGGTGGCCATACGACGCTGTGCGAAGTCAACATCCGTCGCGGGCCGGGCTTCGGCATCGTTGTCCAGGCCCAGTCCGACGAAGAAATGCGGAACCTCGTTGGCGACTTCTGCGCGGCGACGTGGCTGCGCCGCTCCGGTGGCGACAGCCAGAAGAACGACAGCGTCAATGTCAGCGAGGAAGTGCAGCGCGCCCTTCGTAACATGTCCGGTCTGACGGTCAGGCGCGAGCGAGACGCCAAGGGTAAGACGAACTCCCGCGACCAAGCGGCCGAACTGGCGAGCCAATGCGCCACGGAGGAAGAATTCCGCGCCCGCGTCATCGAGCGGATGAAGCTCGAACTGAGGACGCGGCGTGAGATATGGATCGAGGACGGCGGCGCAAAAGCGGCCATGCAGCAACTGCGCAAACTATTCCCCGATATCAATAACGGTCGCCTGGGCGACGTACCGATGCCGGCATCGATCGACCTCCTGATCCCAGGCTTTGGCTCGGAGGTGCCCGGCCTCGCGGTATCCGCGGTCGATACAAAGGGCCTTGATGAAGTCGCGGTGCGAGCCGACCTCGACGCCCGCCTGAAAGACCCCAGGACGCATGTTGTCCTGTGCTCGACCTTCAACCAGGCGCCCAGCACCTCAGTGCAGCTTCTGCTCGATCATCTTCGCAATGCTCATGGTGTGCGCGTGGACGCGGGCAAGGTGTCGGTGCTGGCCTTGCCGCGCGATGACGAGGCGATGGCTGTCAAAGACGACAGCGGCGAGCCGCCGATCGACGACGAGGACGGCTATCATCTGAAGCGCGACCAGATCCTCCGCACCCTGGCCAGCGGCGACGGAGCGCTGAACGGTGTGCCGATTTTGTTCTTCAACGCCAAAAAGGACGACGCGGCGAAGGTTCGGGGCCAGCTTATCGAGCAGATCGTCCGCCTCCGCAAATCCTACGAGGAGCGGCTGCTCGACGAATGCGCCGCCGCCGACGAAGTGGTCCGGCACCACGAGACCCAGGCTTTCACAACGGCGGTGCAGGCGGTCGCCGATCAACTCAGTAACTTTCTAGGGGCGCATGCTCCCTTGCCCCCCCGCGTCCGGCAGCCATCGGCGGAACTGATCGAGGCCATGGGCGCAATTCGGTATGCATCGACCATTTGGGCGATGACGCGCCGAAACGGCGAATATTACAATTTCAGCGTTAGCCATCAGGTCGGCGCCGGCGGCGCCAAGGATGCGCTTCTACGGTCCAAGACCTGGTTCGAAAAGCTCCAGGGCGTGCTCGACACCCTGAAGCAGGACGACGATCTTGTGCTGGCGCAAAAGACCATCCAGCAGGTCGAAGTTAGCGCCGAGGGTTGGCGGCGGGCCTTCGCCGAGGCGGCGCGAACGGCGGCCGTCGAGGTTTATCGGGGTCCATTGGAAGCCGATGTCGCGCTGTGGTCTCACTGTGCGGCGCAGTGGGGTGCAGGGCCGGGCTTCAAGGTGCGCGTGGAGCGGATCATCCGTGACTGGTTCGAGAAGCAAACCGAGCTGAACCAGAAGCTGGAAGGCGTCATGGCCGCTTTGTGGGAAGAAGCGGTTGTCAGGCCCCTGGAACGCCTGTCGGACGAAAGCGCCGGGGAGCTACCCGAGGATATTCGTCCCGCCAATGTCGTGCCCTTCGCGCGTCGGGTGCCGGCATGAACATCAACGGCTTCATCTGGAGCATCGCCGATGACGTGCTCCATCATGTCTACGACCGAACCAAATATCGCGACATCATCCTGCCGATGACGGTCATCCGTCGGCTGGACGCGGTGCTTGAACCCACCCGCGCCGCCGTTCTGGCCCGCAAGGCGGAGCTGGACGCGGCGGGCATTCCGGAGGCCGCGCAAGGCCCCGCGCTTGATCGTGCGGCCGGTCAGGCGTTTCACAACCGCTCCCCGTTCACCCTCCGGCAGCTTTTAGCCCGACCAAATGAAGAAACGCAGAAGGCGGACTTCGAGGCGTACCTCGATGGATTTTCTGAAAACGTCAGAGAAGTCATCACGCGCTTCAAGTTTCGTGAAGAGCTGGGACGACTGGTCGAACACAAGCGGCTCCACGCGCTGATCGAGAAATTCTGCGACGAGCTATGCGTTCCTCGGCGCGATCCTGCGATATGCGGTGCCGGAGTGGGAGAAATTGTCAACTTTCCTCACCTTGCTGATCCCGAAGTTGCCCAGTCCCGCAAGTGACGAAACGCCCGTCGATGTGCTGGAAACCATCGACATGGACAGCTATCGGGTTGAGGTCGAGACGGCCATGGAGATCGCCCTGGCAGATGCGGATGCGGAGATCGAGCCGGTTCCAACAGGTGCGGCGGGAGGTCGTCCAGAGCCAGATGTTGACCAACTGAGCAGCGTCATCCGTGACTTCAATGAACGCTTTGGCGCCACGGAGTTTCGCGATCAGGATCGTGTCACCCGGTTTCTGTTCGAGGAGTTGCCGGGGAAGATTGGCGCAAATGATCGGGTGCAGAATGCACTGCGGAACAGCGACAATCAGAACGCACGAATCGAACACGACCGCGCCGTCGATGATGAATTACTCGGCAGCTTGGCCGATCACACCGACCTCTATGCGCTCTACAATACGGACAAGGCTTTCAAGGCTTGGCTGCAAGAAAGACTATTCGACGCCGCCAAGCGGGCGCAGACCCCGGTGCCGCCGCCAACATGATGTGGGTGTTTTCCGCGACCGGCGATATCCGCTTCATCACACATCAGGCAGGATCGGGTTTGCGCTGCTGCCTGTCGATCCGGCGGAATGTTTGATTGGTTTCTGGACGGGGCTCAGCGGTGATTTGCGGGCCTGAGTAGGAGGGCAAGATAAAGCGAGTTGCCTCGCTGCCGGAACTTCGTTCCTAAGTGCTTGTCTGCACATTGTTTTTCGGCGGCTCCCCGCCGAGGGCGCGATGTGCGCCGGTGCCGACGAAGTCGATTTCTGCAATGTTTTCAATGGTATTTTGGGTGGCGCCCGCAACGTGCGTCGTGCGCAGTTCCGCCGCTTTTACTCTACAGCAAGTATTTCTACGCCACAGCCCTACGCCATCATTTTCGACCTTGCAGCGCCCGTTTGATCTTCCAATCGTCGCATCATGGCAAACGACGAAGAGCATTTCCGTGTCCGTCCTGGTCGGGTCCGTGACCGTGCTGGCGGGCGCACAACGCGCGCCGTCCGGCCGCGCCCGAAGACGTTCCTGGCCGAGGTGCATCAGGCTATCCGCCGCGCCGGCGGCGACCCCAATCGGCTGGGTTCGGCCGGGAAGGGAAGCGGCCGGTTCAACGCGCGAGGCCGGGGCGCTACGGCCGCCGCCGGGCTGAAGGACCGGAGCGCCTGGAGCCGGGATGCCAGCGGCGTGCGGACCCGTGCCCGGCGCGTGACGGTGAAGGCGCGAATCGTGAAGCTCAACCCCCAGCGCGGCGCAGCGCGCGGACGGTCGTTCGCCAGCGCCCAGGCAGTGGACGCCCACCTGCGCTATCTGGAGCGCGATGGCGTCAACCGCGACGGCGAGAAGGGACAGGTCTATTCGGCCGAGCGCGACGCCGAGGACGGCCGCGCCTTCCTCGACCGGGGCCGCGATGACCGCCACCAGTTCCGCTTCATCGTCTCCGCCGAGGAAGGCGTAGAACTGGCCGACTTGCGGGAGACCACCCGCGACCTGATGAAGTCGATGGAGGCCGACCTCGGCACCAGGCTCGACTGGATCGCAGTCGATCACCACAACACCGGCCACCCGCACACCCACATCCTGCTGCGCGGCGTTACCGACGACGGGAAGATTCTCAACATCGCCGGCGACTACATCGCCCACGGCATCCGCGAACGGGCCAGCGAGATCGTCACGCTGGAGCTGGGCCGGCAGACCGAGCAGGAGGTCAGCCGCCAGCTTGAGCGCGAGGTGGACGCCGAGCGCTTCACCCGCCTTGACCGTATGCTGATCGCCGAACAGGAGGCGAGCCACGCCTTCGCCGATCTGCGCCCCGACCAAGACATGCTGGAGACGGCGCGTCGGAACCGGGCGCTGTTGATCGCCCGCGCCCGCAGGCTGGAGAGCATGGGGCTGGCGACCGAGGTGGAGGTTGGCCGCTGGTCCATCTCAGCACAGGCCGAGCCGACTTTGCGCGAACTGGGCGAACGCGGCGACATCATCAAGACCATGCACCGGGCGCTGGCCGACCACGGCCTCTCTGACGAACGCGCCCCGGGGCAGTATGCCACCCACGGCAAGCAGATCACCGAACCGATCGTGGGCCGCGTGCTTGCCAAGGGCCTGGCCGGCGACGAGATGGGCGACCGGTTGCACCTCGTCATCGATGGCGTGGACGGGCGCACCCACTATGTCGAGATGGCGGACGCCGGCCGCCTCGACGAGATAGGACGCGGCCACATCGCCGCGCTCGATCCGGCGCCGACCAAGGCCGAGCCCCGGCCGGCGGATGTCAACATCCAGATCATGGCGGAGGCCAATGGCGGCATCTACCAGGCAAGCCTTCATCTGGAAGCAACGCGGGACATCATCGAGCAGCGCCACGGCGACCCGGACGCCTTCATTCGCTCCCATGTGCGCCGGCTGGAAGCCTTGCGCCGCGTCGGGCATGTCGAGCGTATTGACGCCGACCATTGGAAAATCCCCGGCGACATCGCCGAGCGGGGCATCGCCTATGACGCTCCCGGTCGGCCCAAGGATTTCGGCATCCGCACATTGTCCACGCTCGACCTCGACCGGCAGGTGGGCAGCGACGGCGCGACCTGGCTCGACAGGGAGTTGGTTGCGAAAGACCATCTGCCCCTTGCCGGAACCGGCTTCGGCCAGGAGGTGAACGCCGCGCTCGACCGGCGCGCCGCGCGTCTCGTCGAAATGGGCCATGCCAGCGTGAAGGACGGCTTCATTTCCATCCCCCGGCGCACGATCGCCGCGCTGGAGCGCCAAGAGATCGATCGCGTCGGCAAAGAGATGGCCGCCGAGCGGGGGCTGACCTATAGCCCGTCTGGGCCCGGCGAGTATGTCTCCGGCCGGCTGGCGGGCGTCACCAATCTCGCCAGCGGGCGCTTCGCCATGATCGAGGACGGACTGGGCTTCCAGCTTGTGCCCTGGCAGCCGGTCCTAGAGAAGCGCATCGACCAACATATCAGCGGCGTCCGTCGCGACGACGGCGGGATCGAGTGGAGCTTTACCCGCAATCGGCAAATCGGACTGGGGCTGTGAAGCGCCTTGATTGATACGGCATTATGCCGTATATGATGGACCTAAAGGAGGCCCCTATGCCCAAGCCCCAAATCGAAGCCGAGACCGCCCGATTGGAAGCGCGCGTCCCAGTTCAGGTCTACGACCAGATGCAGCGCGCCGCCCGTCTACGCGGCATGACCCTGACCGGCTATCTCATCTCCACGGCCGGCGAGGACGCCCGCCGCGTCGTCGAGGACGCCGACATCATGCGCCTGGCGCGCGAGGACCAAATCCGCTTCGCCGAGGCGCTGATCAATCCGCCCCCGCCGAACGCGCGACTGGCTCGTGCGGCGAAGCGCCATGCTGAGCTTATCGAGCGCCGGTGAGCGCCCGCTTCGCCATCGAGCCGCTGGCGAAGGCGCACAAGCGGGATGACTTCACCTGCGGCAACGACCGGATCGACAGCTATTTTCGTGAGACCGTCTCCCAGGACGTGAAGCGTAAATACGCCACCTGTTTCGTCGCCAGGGAGATCGCGACGGACCGGGTGGCGGGCTTCTACACGCTGTCGTCCAGTAACGTGCCGTTGACCGAGGTTCCCGAGCCGCTGGCAACGAGGCTGCCGCGCTACCCGACCGTCCCGGCGGTGCTGATCGGCTGGCTTGGCCGCCATAGCGACTATGCCGGACAGGGGCTTGGCGAAGCCCTGCTGTTTGACGCGATCAAGACCGTCGCCACAGCCCCGATCGGCGCCCACGCCATCTTTGCCGACGCGATCGACGACCAAGCAGCGGCCTTCTATTTGGCCTTTGGCTTCGCGCCCTTGGTGCGGCAGCCACGCACCCTCTATCTGCCGGTGGCGACGGCGTTGAACCTGATATCGCCATGACGACCGCCTTTGCCCCTACGCGGTTTCCGCTCCACGCCGCCGCGCGCAAGTCTTTTTACGCCAAGGTACGCGGGGGCCTCCAGCGTAAGAAAAGGCTATTCTTTGAAGGGCCTCGTTCGTCGATTCTGGACCAATGGCCAGACCTCGCAAAGAACGCCCCCCGACCGCATCCGAGCAGCTTAAAGCGTTGCTCGGTCAACCCTGGCCGTTTACGGGCCGGCCGCCGAAGCACGACCTTTCGACCTGGATCGTCACCGACGACTGGCCCGAGCATATCCCGGTCACGGAAGCCGAGGTGGACGTGTTCGAGGCACGGTTCGGCGATCTCTTCGATGAGTTGTTCGGGTCGTGCCGATGATGTGACAGGGAGACATACGCCATGACCGTGCCGCTACGGGCCGCCCTCTATCTGCGCGTCTCAACGGCGCGGCAGGCCGAGCATGATGTCTCCATCCCCGATCAGAAGCGCCAGGGTGAAGCCTATTGCGTTTCACGCGGCTACCAGCTCGTCGAGACGTATGTGGAGCCCGGCACGTCTGCGACCAATGACCGTCGCCCCGAGTTCCAGCGGATGATCGAGGCAGGCACGTCGAAGCCCGCGCCGTTCGATGTGGTGATCGTCCATTCGTTCAGCCGCTTTTTCCGCGATCACTTCGAGCTGGAGTTCTACGTCAGGAAACTCGCCAAGAACGGGGTGAAGCTCGTCTCCATTACCCAGGAGATGGGCGATGATCCAATGCACGTCATGATGCGCCAGATCATGGCGCTGTTCGACGAGTATCAATCCAAGGAGAACGCCAAGCACGTCATCCGCGCCTTGAAGGAAAACGCCCGGCAGGGTTTTTGGAACGGTTCGCTGCCGCCCATCGGCTATCGCGTCGTCGCGGCCGAGCAACGCGGCGCGAAGGTCAAGAAAAAGCTAGAGATAGACCCGCTCCACGCCGAAACGGTGCGGCTCATCTACCGGCTCGCGCTCCACGGCGACGGCGCCAAGGGCCAGATGGGCGTCAAGAATATCGTCAGCCACCTGAACCGCAACCGCATCTTCACGCGCGACGGCGGCCGTTGGGGTATCGGCCAAGTCCATCGCATCCTGACCCGCCGCACTTATATGGGCGAGCATGAGTTCAACAAGCGGGCCAAGTCCAAAGAGCTGAAACCTGTCAGCGAGATCGTCGTCGTGCCTGTCCCGCCGCTCATCGACCGCGAGACCTTCGACGCGGTGCAGGCGCTACTCAAGGCCCGCCATCCCACGGTGACGCCATCCGCCGTCATCAGCGGCCCGACGATGCTTACCGGCCTGATCCACTGCGCCAAGTGCGGCGGCGCCATGACCATCCGCACCGGCAAGGGCGGGCGCTATCGTTACTACGCCTGTTCGATGAAAGCCCGGCAGGGGCCGACCGCCTGCGAAGGTATGGCGGTGCCGATGGACAAGCTGGATGATCTTGTCGCCAGCCATTTAGAAGACCGCCTCCTCCAGCCCGAAAGGCTGGAAACGATCCTCGCCACCGTGCTCGACCGGCGGCAGGAGCGATCCGAGCGCCAGCATGAGCACATCGGCGAATTGAACAGGCGTGCGGCGGAAACCGAAGCCCGCCTCAAGCGCCTCTACGACGCCATCGAGGCGGGCGTCGCCGACTTGAACGACCCGGCGCTCAAGGACCGTATCGACGGCCTCAAGGCCATCCGCGATCAGGCGAAGGCCGACGCCGAGCGCGCCCAGGCCATGCTTGAGAACTCCGGCAGCAAGGCCGTTACTCGGCAGATGGTGCGCACCTCCGCCGAAACCGCGCGGCGGCATATCCGCCTTGAAGGGGGTGGTTATCGCCGCGACCATCTTCGTGCGCTCGCCCAGCGCGTGGAGGTCGCAGATGGCGAGGTCCGCATCATGGGATCGAAGTCCCGGCTGCTACAGGTGCTGACCGGAAAAAACGGCGTAAATTCAGTACCCACTCAGGGACTGAAGTGGCGGTCCCGAAGGGATTCGAACCCCTGACCTTCGGTTTAGGAAACCGCTGCTCTATCCTGCTGAGCTACGGGACCCGCCGCTTACCTCTAACCGAGAGGCGGGTTTTTGCAAAGTTCCTCGCACGCTTGTTTTTGGAGGCAGCCATGTTCGATTCCGTCCGCTTGCCGCACCGGCTCGATAAGGAGCAATTCGCCGCCCTGACCGAGCGTTTGCGCGAAAAGCTGCTGGACGCGCAGTTCGAGTTCGCCGAGCGCAAGCGCAAGTCGATTCTGCTGCTCATCAACGGCTCCGACGGCGCCGGCAAGGGCGAAGTGCTCAACCGCCTTTATGACTGGCTCGACGATCATTATCTCGAGACGCTGTCCTATGGCGCGCCCACAGAGGAGGAGCGCCTGCGCCCGCTCGAATGGCGCTATTGGCGCGACATGCCGGCCAAGGGGCGCGTCGGCTTGATGCTCGGCTCCTGGCACCATCGCGTGCTGCGCGACAGAGCGCTGGGGAAAACGAGCCGCGACGCCTTCAATACGGCGCTGGAGCAAATCAACCGCGCCGAAGAGATGCTCTACCAGGAGGGCGTCGTCGTCGTAAAAGTATGGCTCCACATGGAGGAGGAAGAGGCGCACCGCAGGCTCGCCGAACTGCGCGAGGGCGGTGGCGTCATGCGCCGCGCCACGGTGATCGAATGGGGCGAAATCCGCGGCGCCAAGCCGCGCGCGCGGCTCGCCAAGGTCGCGCTGGAGCTCGTCGAGAAAACCTCCACGGGCTATGCGCCTTGGGAGGTGGTGGCGGCGGGGGACGCGCGTTATCGCGACGCGGCCGTCGCCGATTTGTTGCTGCGCACGCTCGAACGGGAGAACGCCGAAGGCGCCCGCGCCTCGCCCGCGCACAAGACGCCGGCCGCCGCCGCGACCGTCGGCCTGCCGCGCGCCAGCCTCATTTCCGCGCTCGATCTGACGCAGAGCGTCGACGCGGACAGTTACGCCAAGTCGGTGCGCGCCTTGCAGCAGAGGATCAGCGAGCTGACCACCGCCAAGAAATTCTCGCGCCGCGGGCTTGTGCTGGTTTTCGAGGGCAATGACGCGGCGGGCAAGGGCGGCGCTATCCGAAGGGTGCGCGCCGCGCTCGATCCGCGCCGTTTTCGCGTGCACGGCGTCGCCGCGCCGACCGACGAAGAGCTTGCGCGGCCCTATCTGTGGCGCTTCTGGCGCAATATTCCGCGTCAAGGCAATGTGGCGATCTTCGACCGCAGCTGGTACGGACGCGTGCTGGTCGAGCGCGTCGAAGGATTGTGCTCCGAGGCGGACTGGATGCGCGCCTATCAGGAGATCAACGATTTCGAATTCCAGTTGCAGCGGGCGCGACTGATGGTCCTCAAATTCTGGCTGGCGATCAGTCCCGACGAGCAGCTCGCGCGGCTGAAGGATCGCGAGGCGCGGCCCACCAAACGTTACAAGATCACCCCCGAGGATTGGCGCAATCGCGATAAATGGCCGCGCTACGAGGAAGCCGCCAACGAGATGATCGACCGCACCAGCGCCCGGCTCGCGCCCTGGACGCTGGTCGAGGCCAACGACAAGAAATTCTCGCGGTTGAAGGTGCTGAGGACGATTGCCGAGCGGCTGGAGGAGGATTCTTGAATCGCGTCCGCCTCACGCCGCCGCCGCGGTGACGCGGTTGCGGCCGGCGGTCTTCGAGTCGTAGAGCGCCTTGTCGGCGCGGCGCAGCAAAGCGTCGGGATTGGCGTCGGCGGCGCGTTCGGCGATTCCGATCGAGGTGGTGACGGGAATGGCGCGGCCGCCAGCGGCGATCTGGAACGGCGCCGACTGCACGGCGGCGCGCACGCGCTCGGCGATCTTGGCGGCGATCGCCAGCGGCGTGTCCGGCATGACGATGACGAACTCCTCGCCGCCCAGTCGGCAGACGAGATCGGCGCTGCGAACCACGCGTCGCACGCGCTGCGCCAGGCCTTTCAGCACTTCGTCGCCGGCGTCGTGACCATAGGTGTCGTTGACCGTTTTGAAGTGATCCACGTCGAGGATCATCAGCGATAGCGGGCGTCCCATATGGGCGGCGTGGTCGAGCGCGCTGGAGAGATGCGTTTCCAGGAAGCGCCGGTTGTTCAGTCCGGTCAGCGCATCGACGACGGCGAGTTCGAAGGCGGCTTGCACATTTTCGCGCAGAGTGTCGGCATAGCGTTTGCGCCGCAATTGCGTGCGGACGCGCGCGACCAGCTCGTTCCGGTCGATCGGGCGCAGAATAAAGTCGTTTACGCCGAGATCGAGACCGCGCAGAACGCGCGGACGGTCTTCGGGGTCGGCGATGAGCAGAATCGGCAGCGCCCGTGTGCGCTCGAGCGAGCGCAGCTGGCTGCACAGCCGCAGCGCGTCGAAATTGGCCAGGGTGAGCCCGACCACCACGAGATCGAAGGCGCCCTCGGCGGCGCGGAACAGCGCGTCCTGCGGAACGGTCTCGACCTCGACCTTGTGAAGGCCGCGCAGAGCGGCGACGATGCGTTCCGCCGAACTCGGCCGGTCTTCCACCAGCAGAATGCGACCATTGTCGCCTGCGTCGGAGCGAATGACGTCGGCGGCGTCCTTCAGCCCCAGATTGGCTGACGTGACGACGCGGGCGCGCAGCTCGTCGAGCATCACCTTGAGCCGCGACAGCGAGCGCACGCGCGCGATCAGCGCGATTTCGTCGACCGGCTTCGTTAAAAAGTCGTCGGCGCCGACGTCGAGACCGCGCACGCGGTCCGCCGGCTGGTCGAGAGCCGTCACCATCACCACGGGAAGGTGCAGCGTCGCCGGGTCGGACTTCAGGCGCCGGCAGACTTCGAAACCATCCATGCCCGGCATCATGACGTCGAGCAGCACGATGTCGCAGCGCCCGTCCCGACACAGTTCGAGCGCCTCGAAACCATTGGTCGCGGAGATCACGTCGAAATATTCGGCGGTCAGGCGCGCTTCCAACAATTTGATGTTGGGAAGCAGATCGTCGACTATCAGCACCCGCGCGGTCATGCGATTGAGCCCTCTTATTTGTCGCCGAGAAAAGCGTTTACTGTCTCGAGAAACTTTGAGACCGAAATCGGCTTCGACAGATAGGCTTCGCAGCCGCCCTGCCGAATCTTCTCCTCGTCGCCCTTCATGGCGAAAGCCGTCACGGCTATCACCGGAATCATTTTCAGATCCTCGTCGTCCTTGATCCAGCGGGTGACCTCAAGGCCGGAAACTTCGGGCAATTGAATATCCATCAAAATAAGGTCGGGGCGATGTTCTCGCGCCATCGCGATCGCCTCCACTCCGCTTTTCGTGCGCAAGGTCGCATGGCCGCTCCGCTCCAACAAATCGTTGAAGAGCTTCATGTTCAGCTCGTTATCCTCTACAATGAGGACGGTTTTGGCCATGGCGCGTTACTCTTTTCTCAACGCTAAAGATACGCCCTCGAACTTGCGAGGGGACCGGCTTTGACGCCAGCCCAACGCTTGGGGCAACCTAGCTCAGGAAGATTGATGAAATGAGAATAACCAAGGGACCACCGCCGAAACGCGCGCCAAGGAGCGCGGCGATTCCAAGTCGCGATGAAGCTCAGTCTTTGGCTTTATGCGCCTTATCCTATATTGTCGAGGAAGATCGAAGAATTAAAATGTTTTTACAATTGACAGGGGTCGATCCCGCCGACCTCCCGGCCTTGGCGTCGAAGCCGAGCTTTCTGCTGGCGGTGCTGGATCATCTCGCCGGAGACGAAGAATTATTGCTGTCCTTCGCGGGCGAACAGCGGGTGAGGCCCGAGACGATAGAGCTGGCGCGTCGCGCTCTCGGCGGCGGCGCGGGTTAGTCGGCCCGCGCGCACAACCATAGGGAGCACAATTTTCGCGCTTGCTAGGTAGCTAAAAATGAGACAAGCTTACTCTATCGACAACGCGGTCAGGAGAGTTTCTGGAATTATTGTAGCGGAGCATTTTCATGACCGGCTTGGCGCGCGCGATTGGCGACTGGGGGTTCCGTTTCCTGGAGCGTGCGCGCGCCGACCTCGTTTCATTTCAAGGAATACAACTCCAGCCGCTCCCTTTGAAGCACGACCATGGCGGGGAGAGATACCGGCTCACGCTTTTCCACACCTTTCTTCATCGCGCCGTCGGAGCGCTCCCGCCGACCTTGCGGGAAAAGGCGGCGGAACATTTTCTTCGCCGCGCCGAGTCGCCGGGGCCCGTCGCCGAGCATGTCTTTCAATATTTGCTGAGCGCGGAGAAGGCCAAGCAGAAAGGCGGGACGAGGCGTCTCGAGCAGGCGACCGTCGCCAAGGGCGCCGACAATTTTTACCAGCGCCAATACCGACAATATTTCAACGCCACGATGGGCGCTTTCGCGCTTAGCGCGAAAATGGCGTTCGTTTGCAGCGGCGGCGCGCCACGCGGGCGGCTTTGGAGCCGCCGCCGCCCCGTCTATGCCGCGATGCTGGAGGAGATCGCCGGCGCGCCGCCGATCATCGTCATCGATCATCAGACTGTCGCCTTGCCGTTGCTCTTGCCGAACCCGGAGACGGAGCCGGAGGCCGACAACGTCAATCGCTGGCTCGCGGGCTGCGGCGGGGCGCCAAGCAGCTATCGCGCTATCGCCGCCGGCGAGGAGGTCCGTTGCGCGGAACGCCATGTGCGGGCGCGTCGGCGCGACGCAGACGGCGCGCTCATCGAACTGACCGACGCCGTGCTGCAAAGTGGGAAACTGGCCATTCTGGCCCTGCATCCATACGATCAGGACGCCATGGCCCTGCATATCACCTTATTCGGGACCGAGGTGTTGGAGCCGGGCGGCGTGGAGCGGGACTATGGACTTGAACCCGAGGCTCTCGATCCCTGGCGAGGCGCGGCCTTGGAAAACGGGCGCCGCCTCAGGTTTCTGGTCGGCGGTGTGGAGGAGCTGTTCACTCAGTGCTCGCAAAACCTGTTCATCAAGCGACCTGCGGCCGACCCGGCCTCGCCTCGCCGCGCGGTTTGGCCAAACGCGTGGGAGCCCGGCCTGCGTCTGGAACGACTGTTCGAAGCGCAATTCGAAATTCTCCAGGCGACGGTTTCCGCCTCTGGCTTGCCGGGCGCGTCTCCTCGAAACGGCGGCCGGGGCAGGGCGGCCTTTGTCGGGCGCCGCGGCGCCAAGACATTCGTCTTGATCCCATATTTTCCAGGCAACGCAGTTCACGGCCATGCCGCGAAGCTTTGGTCCAACGCCTATGGCGAACTGCTGATCTGGGATGACCACAGCGCCCTGTGCGCGATCACCATCTCCGGTCCGTCATGGACCGTCGCACATCGGGCCGTTGAGAAAGATTTTCCGTCAATCGCGGCCAATGTCGCAACACGCAAGAATCGCAAGGGGGCGACCGCGTCGGACCCCGAATATTGGTTCGTGCAAGAGGTCGCCGAAATCGTGCAGCAGGTCGAACCGCTCACCGCCAATTCTCTGGACCCGGCGCGACCGACTTGCAGCATCCACGCCGGCGGCCTGGCCCACCATGACAAAAAGCCGGCCTATTTCGCCGCCGAATCGCTGCCGTCCTATGATCAATTCTGGCAGCATGAGCGCGAGGCGGCGGGCCGTCCGATCGATCCGACAGGGAACGCCTACCTTTATTGGGCCTATGAAGTGGCGCCAGCCCTGGAGGCGCGCCGAGCCCAACTCAACAGCCTGTCTGCATGACGCGCTGCCGCATTGCGGAGCGGGATCCGTGGCTGGACCATTCATCGCCGAGGCGCGGGCCGTTTGCGGCTTAACGCTTCGGCGATGGCGCGTGTTAGTTGGAGCCGGGCTGCATCGCGACATGGGTCAGCGCCGTGGCGCTCATCGCCTCGGCGCGTCCAAGGCACACGAAGCGCAGGGTTTTTCCGTCGGCGGTGGCGAAACGCGCGCTCCGTCCGGGTTCGACAGACAATTGCAGCTGTGTGGCCTGAGGCCCCGAATCGTCGCCAACCGCGTCGGCGATCATCACCGTCAGCTTGCAGACTCCATCGGCATTGACGAAATAGCTCACGACATGCTTGGCGCCGGCGTCTAGACTGACGGCGCCTCGCGGCTTCATCGTCAGGGCCGACCATGACTCGGCGGCGGACACGCCGGTGCTTGTTGCAAAGCACAACGCTCCAGCGAGCGCGGTCGCGACAATACGTGAATCCGATTTCATGTTGATTCCTTTCATCGTCGTCATGCTGGCGGACGCGGGAGCGCCGCATGCGCTCCTTGAGTCGACTGTCAAGCAGGCTTCGTCGTCCGGTAGCACGGGCGGCATTATTGCAATGCAGCATATTTATATTGCGATGCAATATGCCTTTTGTCAAGAACGGATCGGTTTCTCGCGTGCGCTGAAGCCCCAACCCGCTCCTTGGCTTTGCGGCTTGCCCGTTCGGTCCGGGCCGGATCAATCCTCAACCGGGACAGCGGCGATGCTCTTGAGCTTGGTCGCCGTCATCGCCTGCGCGCCGGATTTGCAAGCGAATTGCAGAGTGCTGCCGTCGGCGGCGTCGAAACGGACGCGGCGACCCGGCTCCACGATCAACAGCAAACGGGAAGCGAGGGACTCGGTCGCGCCGTCCGCCTCGCCAATCATCAGCGTGAGCTTGCACAAGCCGTCGGCGTTAACAAAAAAGCCCAGGATATGGTTTGAAGCCGCATCGAAGCTCGCCGCCATCAGCGGTTTCATCGTTAACACGGACCAGGATTCGTCCGCCGTCAGCCCCGCGCTTGCTGCGAGACACAGCGCTCCGCCGAGCGCCGCCGCCACAATTGTTTTGCCTGGTTTCATGATCGATTCCTTCCATCGCCGTGCGATGGAGCGGCCAAGGCGCTCGCGGAAGGACCGCGCTATGTCTTATGTCGCCATCGTCGCGAAGCGCGCCTCGGCTGTTCCATTGCCTGGCTATCGCACTGCAATATGGCGATGTTGCGACGCACAAGAGGCGCCCGCGCCTTGATCTTAACCGAATGCAGACAAACGCCCGCCGCGAGACAGTTTCATCGTCTCGCACTTTTCGAATCAACTACTTAGATTTGCTGGCCGCGCCCTTCAGTCGGTTGTGGCCGGCTCGGCGTCTTGCCAGTCGAAGGTGACGACCTTGCCGTTTTCCACGGCCAGCGCGAGGCGGCCGCGCTTCAGCTCGATGGCCTTTTCGCCAAAAATCAAGCGTCGCCAGCTGCGCAGCGCGGCGACGTCAGCGTTGTCGTCGGCGGCGATGGCCTCGAGTTCGTCGACCGTGGCGATCATTTTGGCCGCGACGCCTGTCTCCTCGGCGACCTGCCGCAGCAGCACCTTGAGCA
>Ga0265316_10001227_pt1 | contig 27596 bp, 23 predicted proteins | sample 4522metaG_FD_202092 | JGI IMG/M metagenome (GOLD analysis project Ga0265316, IMG submission 202092) | Rhizosphere microbial communities from Carex aquatilis grown in University of Washington, Seatle, WA, United States - 4-5-22 metaG | ecosystem: Host-associated > Plants > Roots > Rhizosphere >... | reverse complement strand
TCAAACCGTTCGGTGCTCTAGCACCGCTTATTTTGGACCGACTTCTTCGCAACTACGTGGAGAAGAGCCCACGTGGCAGGTGAAGACACGGACATGGAGTCCGTCAACTATCAGAATTCTGAGGGTGTTCTCAGACGGCTGATTTTCGAATACCCCGCGATTGCGCCCATCGTCGTGACGATGCCGGTCGAGTAGTCATTGTAGGGCGTCGCACGGACGCGCAACGGCCGTTGTCCTGTCACATCTTGTACAGGTTATGGCCAGCCCACTCCAGCGCGCGGGGATGGTTCATCAGTGCCTCGGCCGCGGGCGGATGGCGTCGACACCAGGCCATGAATGCCTCTGCCGCGGGCCGGTGTTTCGCCATGCTCTTGTCGAAGAACGGCCAGCGCGGATGGGTCGAAATGAAGGCATCGATCCCTTGGGCCGGATGCGTGATGGTCCAGGTCACAAACTCGTGTGACTTCTCGGGATGGTGAGCGTCCCACTCGAAAAAGCGCTGCGCGGCCTGCGGGTGGGCGTGGGCCCAATCGCCCAGCTCGCGCGCGGCCTCGGGGTGAACCTCCGCCCAGCGTTCGAGAGGCACAGGACCAGACGGCGCCGGTGGCGGAGCCGCGACGGGCGGTGGCGGAGCAGGTGGCGGCGGCGCCGAGTGCGCATGCACACATCCGAAGAGGATGCATGTGATAGCAAGACCGGCCACCTTCAGCGCGCTGAGTTTACACTTCATGTCGCTTCTCCTGGATTCGGAGACCCCTGGTCCATCTCTTGTGTTGAACATGGAGTCCGCGTCTTTCAGGCGTATTGCTGGAAGGTAAAGCTTTGTAAAGAGCAGTTCTGGCGCCCGATCGTCCACCCGTGGTCCGTCTGGCTTGTTTCGTCGTCGTCTCGCCTTCATTATCCTCCACCGTCCATGGAAGACCCCGCCGTCGAAATAGCCACGCCGCATCTGCCCGCCGAAAAAGCCGCGCTGAGCATCTTGCTGTCGCTGAGCCTGTCACACCTGCTCAACGACACGATTCAATCGTTGCTGCCTGCGCTCTATCCGCTGTTCAAGGAGTCGCTTCACCTGAGCTTCGCCCAGATCGGGCTCATCACGTTCACTTTTCAACTGACCGCTTCCCTGCTCCAGCCGGTGGTCGGCTTCCACACCGATCGGCGGCCCAGGCCGTTCTCGCTCGCCATTGGCATGGCCGTGACCCTGGTTGGGCTGATCGCGCTGTCGCAGGCGACAAGTTTCCACGCCATCCTGGTTGCCGCCGCTTTCGTCGGAACGGGCTCGTCGGTTTTTCATCCCGAGGCATCGCGTGTCGCGCGCCTTGCCTCCGGCGGCCGGCACGGATTTGCTCAATCCGTTTTCCAGGTGGGCGGCAATTTTGGCAGTTCGCTCGGACCCTTGCTCGCGGCTGCCATAGTCGTGCCGCGCGGACAGGCGAGCGTGCTGTGGTTTTCGCTGGTGGCGCTCGCCGGTATCGTGGTGCTGTTCAGGATAGGCCGATGGTATCGCGACCGGCTCCGCCAGGCGCCAGGACGATCCGGCGGCGGCGCCCACCTGCTTGCAGTGGTTTCGCCACGTCAGGTTCGACGAGCGCTGGTGGTTCTCGTTGCGCTCATCTTTTCCAAGTACATCTACCTGGTCAGCCTCACCAGCTACTACACGTTCTTCCTGATCGGAAAATTCGGCCTGTCGGTGCGGGCGGCGCAGATGCGATTGTTCGTCTTCACGTTTGCCGTGGCCGCAGGCACCATCCTTGGCGGACCGCTGGGTGACCGTTTCGGCCGCAAGCGCGTGATCTGGTTCTCCATTCTCGGCGTGGCGCCATTCACGCTCGTGCTTCCCTACGCCAACGCTAGCTGGACAGTCATTTTGACCATCCCCATCGGGCTGATTCTCTCATCGGCGTTTCCGGCCATCCTGGTGTACGCGCAGGAACTCCTGCCCGGCAAGGTCGGGATGGTGGCAGGGCTGTTCTTCGGTCTGGCCTTCGGCATCGCGGGCATAGGTTCCGCGCTCCTCGGCCGACTGGCCGACCACACCGGCATATTCTTCGTGTACCACCTGTGCAGCTACCTGCCGCTGCTTGGCCTGCTCACCGGTTTCCTGCCCAACCTGGAACGCCCAGCCGCGCGACGCACGTGAAAGGCCCGGAGTTTCACCACAGAGGGCACAGAAATCACGGAGATGGACCGCAATCATGGGAACCTTGGGAGGGTTCCCATCCCCTCCCGCGATGGTGCGCCGCCGGCAAAGCCGGTGGGCTCCCCACGCGAGGAAGAAGGGTTCGGATCCGGATCCTAAACCCGTTCTTTCCGACCTCTGTGGCCTCTGTGGTGAAACTCCGGATCGCGCCTATGCCTTCACCCAGGCACCGGCGTGATCCGTCGCCGCGCGTCCCGCCCTCTGCTTCAACCATTTTGCGGTAAGCTGCGAACCAGCCATGAAAGCCGCTGTCCTCACCAACGATCGCACTATGCATTTCGGCGACGCTCCTGACCCGCAGGTTCGGCGCGGCGAAGTCCTGGTGCGAACCAGCACCGCCGGCATCTGCGGCACCGACTTGCACGTCTACCGCGGAGAATTTCACGGCCGCGTGCGATTCCCGGCGATCTTGGGTCACGAATTCGGCGGCGTGATCCAGGAAGTCGGACCAGACGTGCGCGGCTTTGCCGTAGGCGATCGCGTGGCTGTGGATCCCATCCTGCCCTGCCACGCTTGCCCGGCGTGCCTGGAAGGACACATCAACTGTTGCGCCACCCTAAAGCTGCTGGGATTGGATCTCGACGGCGGCTTCGGCCAGTTCGTCGCGGTTCCGCAAGCCAACCTTTACCGGCTGCCTGACAACGTGGCCATGAAGGTCGTGCCCATGGTCGAAATGTACGGGCTCGGTCACCATGTCCTGCAGCGCGGACATGTGCAACCGGGCGAAACCGTGGCAATCCTGGGCGCGGGCAAGCTGGGACTGTCGGTGCTCGACGTGCTCTGCCACGGCGCTGGCGCCGCCTTCACTATTGTCTGCGACCAGGCCCCGTTTCGCCTGGAAACCGCGCGCGCCCTGGGCGCAGATCATGTGGTCGACATCCGCCATGACGATCCTGTGGAACGCGTGCGAGAGCTGACCTATGGCGTGGGCGTCGATTGCGTGATCGAATGCGTGGGACACGCCCACGACATCCCCGGCCGCGAGCCGCCGCTGGCCCAAGCCGTGAAGATGATCCGTCACGGCGGGCGCGTTGTCACCGCCGGTCTGGGCGACCAGCTCACACCCGTGCATTTCAAGACCCTGGTCATGAAGGAAGGCGAGATCATCGCCACGCGCGTGACTGCCGGCGAATTTCCGCGCGCGCTGCGCTTGCTGGCCAAGGGCCTGCTCCACCCCGAGCGGCTCATCACGCACGAGATGCCCGTGCAAGACGCCGCGGCAGCTTTCAGTTTGGTGGACAGCGAAAATCCCGGTGTGATCAAGGTCGTGCTCGACATGCACGAAGGCGGGTAGGCCGAGCCAGCCCATCACAAGTGAAGGTACGCAGACACTAGGAGCAGTACGCCACCTGGCATTGGCCGGCGAGACAGGTGAAGTGCGCGCAGCCGGTGCTTCCATTCGTGCATATTTCGCACAGGGCGGGCAAGCCGCCGGTGCAGTCGCTTGCCTGGCTGCAGCTGGCGGTCGAGGTGTCAGGCACGCACTTGCACAGGGTGCGGTCGAAGTGATCCCCCGCTATGCACAAGATATTGTCCACGCATGCGGCGTCGACTGGCGGCTTTGCTCCCGCATCTTGATCGGGCACACAGCGTCCCGATACCTGGGGGTCGCATCCTTGCCCGCAAGTCAGCGACGATGCACAGCCGAGCGCGGGATTGTGGCACGCAAACCCTGCTCCGCCGCCCGGCTCTTTGCAGTCGTACAGCGAGAACCCAATCGGACAGCAGGCAAGCCCCGCATCGGGACTCGCCACGCCAGCGTCAGGCTTTGGCGGACAGATGGAACAGCCACATGGCTCAGGGCTCGGCAAGAGCCCGGTCACACAAAGCAGCGCCGGGCAATTGATTGGCGGGCAGATGGGCGCGTCCTTCTTTCCAGAGTCCGTCACCGTTCCACCGTCGACCGGAGTGCAACTGGTGCATCCACAGGGCGGTGAATTGAACTCATACCCGGCGGGACAGGTCTTGGGGGGTGGGGCGCAGGGGGGCACGGAGCCCGAACAGATCGGGCCGTCTCGGCCGGCGGTGTCCTTTGTCGCGCCAGCATCAGGATTCGGCGGACAGATGGGACAGCCGCAGGGATCGGGGTTCGGCTGGAAACCAGCCACGCAACCGAGCGCTGGGCACGCGGTCTGGAGGCACCCGCCCATTCCACCCGCCCCTCCAGTTCCGCTCGCTCCGCCAGCACTGACTCCACCCGAGCCGATGCCGCCCGAGTTGCCCGCCACAATGCCACCGACACTGACTGTGCCACCCGTGCCACCGGCCACGCCGCCGGTCTGGCCTCCGCTCGCCACGCCCCCGGCACCTCCGGTTCCCCCGCTCGGGTTCAGGCCGGCCTGGTTGACACAGGCTAAGCCCAGCAGACCAGCTGCGAGAAGGGCTGCGACGCCCATTGACATCTTGAACATCGGTTCCCCCGTGTGCTCACCAGAGCAACCTCAATGTCTAGTGTAGCACCGCAATTTGGGGAGCCCACTGAGTGCAGTGTTCAGCGTTCTGACACGGGCGCCCCACGGCACCCAAGCAATTGGCGGAACGCGACGACGCGCCTATCATGCGGCCATGCTCAACGGCTTGGAAAAACTGGTCCTGCTGGGCGCGATGCTGGCGCCGGTGTCCTGCACGCACCAAATCCGGGAACAAGACGCGTTTCGCGGGCGCAAGACGATCGTGCTGACCGAGGGCATCGAGCGGCACAACGTCGAGCTGCGGACGCAGGACGGGCCCATCTTGCGCGGCTGGTACCTCGCTCCCAAGACGCCGCGCCGTCACCTTGTCTACCTATACGGCAGCGGCGGCAGCGTGGTCCAGGAGTACGGAAAACTCCACTGGCTTGCACAGACCTATGACACGGACATCCTGGTTGTCGATTATCCCGGCTATGGGTTCAGCGAAGGCTCGCCCACAGTCGACGGGCTCGCGCGAGCGAGCCTCCGCATCTACGACTCGATGGCGGCGCGCTGGCCGCACTCTGACAGCCCCATTTTTGTCTACGGGCACTCCCTGGGCACAGCCTTCGCCCTGCATGTGGGCGTCAACCGCCCCGGCACACCTGTCATCCTCGAAGCGCCATTGACGTCGGTGCACGATCTGGCGGCAGCGATAAAGCAACGCCTCCCCTGGTATGCGCGCCTCTTCCTCAATATCAAGATTGATCCCGAGCTGACCCGCTGGCGGCAGCCAGTGGACATGATCCCGCAGCTCGACGGCCCGCTCCTCATCATCCACGGCACTGACGACCAAACGATTCCCTTCGCGCAAGGCAAGCGTCTGTTCGAGGCGGCCACCACGAAGCAAAAGCACTTCTGCGCGCTGGCCGGCGAAGGCCACTCTCCTGTCGAGCCGAATCGCGACCGGCAGACCGACCTCGGCTGCCTCGCCGCATTCCTGGACGAGTACGGCGATGCTGTCCGTCCATCGGTTGCGGCTCCAAAGCAGGACATCTACTTTGCTGACCACGCTTGGGAATTCTTCAAGCGCCACCCCAAACAGTAGTGCGGTGGCGAAGACGACAAGACAGCAGAATATCCCGCCTACCGATGGCGCCTGAAATCCACGAGCCAAATACAATGACGTTCCTGCCGACCCCAGCGCCAATATACACGCTCGAATATCGCACTTCTGCAACCACTGCATTGGAAGCGGCTCTGTCGAGAGTGCCGGCGTACGGCACCTGGCGCCGCCATGATCGTGGCTCGTCTGCTGACATCTTCGAGCGCTACCAGGCTATGCCCGTGCTCACCAAGGCTGACCTGCGCGAACACGGACCCGCCAGCTTTGTCCACGAAGGGCGCGACCTTGCCTCGGCGCTGGCGAGCGGTGAAGTCGAACTGGTGATGACTAGTGGGTCAACCTCTGACGCCGTCACCAATGTTTGGTGTCAGGAGTGGTGGGACGCGTCCGAGGCCTCCTCATGGAAGTTGCATGCGGCCACGGCGGCGGCACGATTGGGCGATCACCGTGAGGCGATTCTTGCGAGCCCACGGTGCGTGGGGTTCGCGAGCGATGCCGGATATCTCAGCATGGAGCAGCGCACGCTCTGGCACTATCTGTTCCTCACCGAAAAGGCCGATCCGTCCGAATGGAGCGCGGCACTTTGCGATCGGATGCTCGATGAGCTGGGCCAGTTCGCGCCGACAGTGCTCGAAGCCAACCCTTCGTTTCTCAGCGTGCTCTGTCGCCACGCGCTGAAGCACGCCCGCAAAGTATATCAGCCCGCAGTCGTGACTTTGACTTATGAGAATCCGTCGATCATTCACTTGCGGAATATTCGCAAAGTCTTCCAATGTCCGGTTATCAGCTCCCACGGCGCGACCGAAAGCGGGTATGTGTTCATGCAGTGCGAAGCCGGCCGACTTCATCAGAATGTCGAGCACTGTCACATCGATTTTCAACCGCTGGCTTCCCGCCACGGCGGGCCAATGGTCGGACGAATCTTGGTCAGCACATTTCACAATCCCTGGCGGGCGCTGATCCGTTTTGACATGGGGGATCTGGTGCGGCTGGCAGTTGAGCCGTGCCCCTGTGGCCGGCACGAGGGGCTGACGCTCGATGCGATCGAGGGAAGGGTCGCGAATGCGACAGTTGCGGCTGCTGGCAGACTCGTCACCCAGCGAGAGGTCGATGCGGCGATTGCGCAGGTCGAGGGCGTCGATCAGTACGAGCTGGTGCAAAGCGAGGCTGACACGATCTCGGTGCGCTACGTGAGTGACACCGGAGAGCCGGCAGCGATCGAGCCGCAATTGCGCGCCTCGTTGCGGGAATGCTATGGCAATTCTGTGAAGATCATTCCCGGGCGCGTTCGGGCGCTGTCGCCGGTTCTGGGTGTCAAGTATCGACTGGCGAGGGCCGAATTTGAGATCGATATCCAGAGTCTTCTTGCGGGGAGTGCATGAGTAAACGCAAGCCAGTTTTTTTGATTGCGGGCGATCCCGGTAGCAGGCGCGCGGGGCCGGATCCATTGCTGCGAGTCGTGTTCGACAATTGCGGAGCGCCTTCTCCTTCAATTGCGTACGTCGGCGCGGCGAACAACGACGACCAGGGTTTCCTGGGTTGGTTGAGCAGCTGGTTCAGCAAGTCCGGATCGGGGAAAGTGCTGCTCGCCCCGACGGTTCGGCGATTCGAGCGCCGCACTTTCGAGAAGACTTGTGAGGCCGCAGACGCGGTCTTCATCAGCGGCGGCGATGTCGAAGCGGGAATGGATGTTGTTGCCAGGCGCAGGATCGCTCCTTTCTTCAGTGAACTGTATCGTGGTGGCAAACTTCTCTTCGGACTCTCGGCAGGCAGCATCATGCTGGCGCGTGCTTGGGTGCGCTGGAAAGATGACGACGACTCGGTTGGCGCCATCTTTCCGTGCCTGGGAATTGTCGACGTCTTGTGCGACATGCACGGCGAAGAAAACAATTGGGACGAGCTCAGGGCGCTGTTGAAGCTTTCGGCCGACTCGAGCATCGGCTACGGCATCCGGGCGGGGTCAGCGATTCGTGTGGATCCCGACGGTGCGGTCAAGCCGATTGGAAAAATCGATGCCTTTGTCAAACAGGGAAATGTGGTGCGCAGAGCCGGCGCATGAGCGCGCACATTGCTGGCGGTGCGGCGCCGACCGGCGGCGGGGCGAGCCGGCGGCTGGGGTCAAATGTCGAACGTCACGCCGGCAAACCATGTGCTGTCACCGACGTGCAACAGCTTGTCAAACCCCAGTCCGTCGATCGCAGCGTAGTCCCATTCAAAGAACAGTGCGCATGGGTCGGCGAGCGCTCCCGGGTTGATTGAGCCCATTCCGAGGAAGTTCAGGCCGAGCGCCACGCCCGCGGCGGTGTGCCACCCCGGCGTGAACCCGGTGTGGGAAGGGTTGCCTCCTGTGCTACTCGCCGTCCACGCCACGCCGTCGAGTCCGGCCTTCAGGTAGGGGATTAGTGGCACCCTTTTCAGGCCCGGAATTCGATCGGCCTTGTACACGAGCGACAGCGCGAAGGGGATGAGGCGCAGGGCGGTCTGGTCCCCACTGCGCGTGGTCCAGTCGGCGAGAAAGGACACCCCGGTCACCCTGTAGTAGCCGCCGCGCAGGCCCACACCCCAGGTTCCGTAGCGGTGGTACACGTAGCGGTCGACCTCAGCCTCTGACAGGAGACGGCGGCTGGACCCGAAGGTCTCGGCAAAGGGATGTTTCCCGTTGCCGAACTCGCTGTCCACCGCCGGGCGATAGAGCGACACCCCGATCTCGATGCCCCAATCAGGGATTTGTGGCAGCGGCGACACCGGCGATTGCGGCCAATCGGCATCGCGATGGTCGATGGCGACCTGCGCACGAGCAGTCGCGCTGAACGCGATCAGCAACAGCAGCGCGCGTGTAGCGGTGGCACCGATGGTCTTGCGGCGACGCCTGCCTCGTGGGCCGCGGCCCAAGGCGACGACCGCGCCAACGACCAGCAAGATGCAAAGCAGCCCCGCGCGATCCGAGCGTGGCGACAGAGCGCAGCCGCTGGCCGCTCCGGTGTCTTGTTGGTACACCTCGTAGAATCCCTCGGTCGGCTGGGGTGTCGCCGTGGCCTGCGGCGACGGGGCGCTGACGCCGCCACTCGGATCGATGGCGACCACGGCGACCGTGTAGAGCGTGCCGTTGTCGAGTCCAGCCAGACGGACCGAAGTCGTCGCGGCGGAAACCTCGGCGGAGCAAACTTCGGTCAGGTCAGACGGGGTCATGACCGCGTTGCCGCCGCTGTCCAATCCGCAAGTTTCGTAGGCAGCGGTGGACGCCGTGGCCGGACGGGGAAGACACAGCACCTGGTAACCCGCGACCTGGGAGGCGTCCACCGGGGGAGTCCAGCTAACGAGGAGGCCGTGGTTCGAGGGTGTGGCAAGGATGGCAGTTGGGGCCGCAACCGCCGTTTTGACCACCGGAAGCGCCTGGGAGAGAGGGAAGGAGAGCACCGTTCCGTTCTGGGCGAGGATGGCCCACAAGGTGGTCGACCCCGCAGTCAAGTTTGTGCAGTCAACCGTAGTGGCTGCCGCCGACTGGAATACCTGGCTGCCGGTGAACGTTGCTTGGGCTGATTGGGACGTGGTGAGAGCTATCTGGCTGCCGAGCGAGACGCACGACGCGGACGTGGCAGAGCTGGAACAGTTCGCCCCGAGGTAGAAACTGACCGTGATCGTCGAGCTGCCCACGTCGGTTTGCCCGGCCGAAGTCATCTGCACCACGGCCGTGATGGTGTCGGGACAGAGGCATTCGTGCGGACCAAAGAAACCGCCAAGGTTGCTTGAATCGAGAGTGGTCGACGAACTTCCTGCGTAGACCGAGAGGGTAAAGTCGCTCGCGGTGAGATCGGTGGCTCGAGCGTTGCCTGGCGCCCAGGCAAGGGCTGCCGCCAGTGCCAGGACCAAGCGAGCCCGCAGGCATCTGGCAGGCAGACGGCGAGATTTCATGTTCGTGATTATCCACGATGTTGTTCAATCTGCCCATTTTCCTGGGTGTGAAGTTGCCGTCCACAACCAAGTTGCGATTGGCCAGAGTCGTAGCTCGCCTGTCGCAATCGCCGACGAGAGGCAGGTCGGGACGCTTGCCCTGCCTCGCCGTCTACTCCGGCGCCTTGCCTGCGTCCTCGGTCTTGGTCACGTCTCCGGACAGCACTTCCTTGGCGGCCTTGGAATTCGGATACTTCTTCACCAGACGGTCCAGAACCGCCCGGGCGCGGGCCTCCATGCCGTTCGCCTCCAGCAATACGCCCAGACCCATGAGCACCACGTCGCCCTTTTCGAAGTCCGCGACCTGAGAAGCCACTGCGTAGTGCTCGGCGGCTTTCAGGAAACTGGCGTTGATCTCGGGGCCGAAGGAACGGGCACCGGCGCCCACCTGCTGGCCTTCGCTGGCGCCGGCTTGCGCCTGGGAGTCCTTTTCAAGTTCCTGGAGGCGCAGGAAGAAGTGCTTGCCCGCGTACAGGTCAGCCAGAAAGAGCTCGTACTTGGCGATGCGCGGATCGTCGGCTGGAACCGAGGTCAAGAGGGTCTCGATCTTCTGCGCCTTGGCGTCGTCGGGCTTTTTTGCGCGCGCACGCCATACGGTTTCGTGCTGGGCGTGCAGCTTGGCCAGGTAGGCGGCCACTGGACTCTCCGGTTCGCGCTTCGCCCCTTGCGGGGCAGTCACCTTGAGCTCTTCGAGCGCTGCCGCGTCTGGCTCGGGCGCCGCGACCGGTTTCGCAACGGGCGTCGGGGGCGGTGCCTCCGCGGGCATGGCCGGCACGGGCGCCGCGACCGCGCCCAGCTTTTCCGTGAGAGCCTGCTGCTGCTTCTTCAGATCCTCCATCTCCTTGATGTGGCCGTCGATCTCCTGCTTGAGCGCCGGCGTGACATGCTTCTCCTTGCGCAGGTATTCGCGGAAGCTGGTCAGCGCCTTGTCCGGGGCGCCCATGTTCTGGTAGCAGCGCCCGATATTGTAGATGTACATCGGGTGGATGTACTGGGCGAAGAGCTGAGAGTAGATGTCGATCGCTTCCTGGTACTTTCCCGCCGCAAAAAATGCGCGCGCGGTTTGCTCGCGCGGGTCGTTCTTGGGCGCCTTGGCGGCGGCCCCGAGCAGGAGCAGGATAGCGATTCCAGTTGCAATGCGCCTCATCGGCGGTCCTCCATAAACCCGAGGGTCAGGATCAAGGCTCGCGGGTGCGCTCAGGGTACCCGAGATAGCCCCCGGTCGTCCATATTCCAGGGCAGCCCATACGGCACTTGAATCCGGTGGCAGATTGCCGCATCCTCGTTCGCGGTGAGTTCGTTGGTTTTTCTTCGCAAAGCCGGCTGTGGCCGGCCCATGACGGCTCGCGGGCTTCCATGAGCGACGCCGCGTCCAGCGACCAGGATCTCCCCGGCGGTACTCAGGTCGGCGAGTATGTGATCGAGCGCAAGCTTGGTGAGGGTGGCATGGGCTCGGTGTACGCCGGCGTGCAGCCGCTCATCGGCAAGCAGGTCGCCATCAAGGTGGTGGCCGCGATGTGGGCGCGCAACGAGCAGGTTACCAAGCGTTTTCTCGAAGAGGCGCGCGCCGTCAATCAGATCCGGCACCCCCATATCATCGACATCTTTTCGTTCGGCGTCTTGCCCGATGGCCGGCCCTACTTCGTGATGGAGTTCCTCCAGGGCGAGAGCCTGGAGGACGCGCTGGAGAAAGGTCACATCACGGGTCGCGAGGTCGTCCTGCTGATGCACCAGCTGTGCGACGCGCTCGGGGCCGCGCACGCGGCCGGTTTCGTGCACCGCGATCTCAAACCTGAGAACCTGTGGATTGCTCGCCTGCCCAACCAGGAGCCTTCGCTCAAGATTCTCGACTTCGGCATCGCCAAGAACCTGAGCGTGCCCAACGCCAAGATGACCGTGGATGGGCAGATTCTGGGCACGGCCCAGTACATGGCGCCGGAACAGGCCATGGCCACCCCGGTCGATGGCCGCACCGATGTCTACGCGCTGGGCGTGATCCTCTATCGCATCCTGACCGGCTCGTTGCCCTTCGATGGCGAGAGCGCCTATGCGGTGGTGACCAAGCACGTGACCGAGGCTCCGGTGCCGCTCTCGCGTTTGCGCCCCATCCAGCCCGCGCTCGAGGCGGTGGTGCTCGACTGCCTGGCCAAGAATCCGGCGCAGCGTCCGGCGAGCGTGGGCGAGCTTTGGGCGCGGCTGGAGCCCGAGCTGGAAGACTGGGCGGGGCCGGTGGTGGTATCGCCGGGCAGAAGCGCAAGCACCGGGGCCGCACGACCGGTTCGCTCGCCGACTTCCGCGCGCACCACCCCGCTCGCAGCCAGCAGCTCGCGCGCCAGCATTCCTCCAGTCGCCGGCGTCACCCGGGTGCCGGCCCCGAGCCAGAGGTCTGGCGGTCGGACCGCGATTGTGGCCGGGGTCGTCGCCATAGTAGTCGTGGCAGTTGGCGTGGGCATCTACCTTGGGCGTGGCTCTTCGCTGGCCCCCGCATCCCCCTCCGGCGGCGTTGTCCTCGATACTCGCCCCAAGACGCTGGCAGCGGTTCCGGTTCCGTCTGCGACGGTCGTGACCCCGGCGCCACCTGACGCGCGGCCGGCCGAGGCTGTGCGTGATGCGGGCGTCGCTACTGCACCGCCAGCGAATCCCGCAATTGCGCCCTCATCTGACCAGGCCAAGAAGCATCACCGCGAGCGACGACCCGAGGGTGGCGAGCCCCTGCCGCTGTAGCAAGCGCAGCGATCACACTCTACGGTCACGTCGATCATGTTGGGCACGATATCCTCCTTGCCCGCGGCGTATCTCGGATTGGAATCGAAGGGCTGTTCTGGGGGGCGCGCGGACGTGAATTTGTGCTTAGGTTTCGCGGCTGGTCGGTCGATGCCATCATGAGTGAGCCTCAACGTCAATGCGTCGAGAGAGATGCCGAATAGCCATGCCGCTCGTACCCTTTGCCTGAGCAGCACAAAATGATCGCAAGACGACGTGCTCAAGCCACATTTGACGATCTCGCTGTACTTTATGTCCACCACACCAAGCCGGATTACATTGCCCCGCCTCGGTATTCGCAGCGACAGGTCACAGCGGGACCTTTTATGGGCAATGCCAGCCCGAACGAAGGCGCAGGCTGCCGACCAGCAACCATAGCGACGCCGCACGGTGAGTACGATTTGGCCGCATCCCTGCATACGCTGGGATGCGCCTTTCGCCCAGATGTCGTTCTAGTTCGTGCGGACGCCACGGGTAGCAATTTGCCCCGCAACCTGGCCTCGGTGCCCGGTACCAAAGTGCTGATGGTCGGAGACACCCAGCATCTCGCACGGCCTCTCCATCGGCTGGTATCGTATGCGCTGTCAGAGCCGTACGACATCGTGCTGTCGTCGCACAATCGTCAGCACTTGCACTTCTTCATCGAGGCCGGCGTAAGCAACGTGAGGTGGCTGCCCAACATGGATGCGGATTGTCCGACCAGTTCGTTGCCGCCGCAGGGACAGCGTGCCGCCAGCGTACTTGTCGCCGGCCAGATCGGTCGGTTCCACCCAGCGCGCACGCGCCTTGTCGAGCAATTACGTCGGCGGTCCCTGCCTATCGATCACCAAATGGCAGTGCCAGCGATTCTGGCAAAGCTCTACTGCAAGAGCGTCGTCGCACTCAATTGCTCCCTGAACGGCGATCTCAACCTACGGATTGCCGAGGTGCTGTGCGCTGGCGGATGTCTGGTCACTGATCATCTGCGACCGCAAAGCGGTCTTGATCTCCTTTACGAGGACCGCCGCGACCTGTACACCTTCGCCGATGAAAATGAGGCTGGCGAAATTATCGAGCATCTCCTCGCCCATCCTGAGGAGGCATTGGCCACGGCTCGTCGAGGGTGGACCAAGCAGACGAGCGAATTCGGCTTTGCCGCCCAGCGCCGCAGACTATTTCGTCTTCTCACCCGCGACGAGACCGATCCCCTGTTCGACCTGCGACGCGAGCCGCGCTGCCTGCCGCGCGAAACCAAGAGCAGCGTCCTGCTGGCTGATCGCATCGCCATCTACGAACACTGCCAAGAGCTAAACCGCCAGCGCGCGAGCATCCGCATCGGGCTCGACGCCAACATCGATCCTACGGTGGTCACGGATCTCGCCGACTTGAACCATACCCAGTTGGTGTTGGCCGAGGGCCCAACGGCTACAGCGCTACGCGCGAGCCCCGCCTTTTCCGACCTGCGCGGCGTGCTTTCCATTGTCGACCGCGCCGAGTTTTCCCGTGTCGCTCACGACGTCCTGCTACAGGTCGGGGGCACTAGCACGGTGGCGGCTGGCGACGAGTTCCGTCAGCGGAACGGCGAAATTGTGCTCGATTCGGACCCGTATCGAAGCCAAAGGGCCGCCATTGAGGCCTTGCTGGCCAATAACCAAGGACACGAGGCGCGACAGCGGCTAGAGGCCTTCGTGGCGCGCATGCCTGATTCGGCTGAGGCACACAACGACCTGGCAGTGGTAAGGCAGATGGAGGGAGATCTAGTCGGCGCGTTGGAGGCGATCGAGCGGGCGGTGGCACTTTCACCAGGCAAGGCCGTCCTGCATCGAAATCGCGCTGCCATCTATCTGGCCGCTGGTGCCCTTGTGGATGCGCTACGCGCGGTAGAGGCTGCCATGACCCTTCAGCCAAACGACGCCGAGACCCTACTCGTGGCCGGAGACATCAGCGTGGCGCTTCGCCGTCTGGACGACGCGCGCATTTTCTACGCGAAGGCAGGAGAGATATCTCCTCGCTTCGCGAACGAGGCTCTTGCTCGATCCCAGCTGATATCAAGCCCATCTCCTGACAACCCGATCGCGCCGCAGCGGCTCGAAAATCCCCCTCATGTGCCGAAAGTGGTGGTTTCCCTCACCAGCTATCAGCCGCGGCTCACGACCGTCGGCCTCACCATTCGTACGCTGATGTCTCAGCGGATCGTGCCCGACGCAATCGTACTGTGGCTGTTCCGCGGCGACCTCGACGGGGCCGCGCTGCCGTACGATCTGCCCGAGCTTCAGAGAAAAGGGCTCACCGTCCGCATCGTTGATGAGGACCTCCGCCAGTATAAGAAGCTCGTCTACGCCCTGGTCGACTACCCGAACGATCTCATCATCACCTGCGACGACGACGCCCTCTACCCGCAGGACTTCGTACAGGGTCTATTGGAGGCCCATAGGCGTTTCCCGGCGGCCGTGGCCGCCTACCGGTGCCGTTGGATGAGGAAAGAAGGCGGCGGAATTGCCTCGTACATGACTTGGAGAAACGTAGAGTACAGTCAGCCCTCTTTCAACCTGTTCCCGACCGGAGTCGGCGGCATTCTGTATCCCCCCGGCGCCCTCCACGCCGATGTCTTCCGCAGGGACATCTACCTCGAGAATGCCCCGACCGCCGACGACATCTGGTTCAAGTTCATGGCGCTGCGAAACGGGACCGAGACGGTGCAGGTGGGCGGGCGGTTCAGGGAGTTCCCCACAATACCGGAGACGCAGACCCATGCGCTCTGGCGGGTCAACGCGACCACACATCGCTGCGACAATGACGCCCAGATCCGAAACCTGTCGGCTCTCTACGATGTGTCGCAGTTGATCGAGTAGGGGGGAGGCGTGCGTTGCGAGTGGTCTCACATCCGCCAGGGCTGGGAAGTCCGACCTGCTAGCATCTGCGGCCCCGACGGGGGGGAGTCCCTCAAGAACCAATTCTCGATGGACGGGGTGATGACGAAGGCTCCACTCGGGGCGGGGGAAAAGACGGGACCCAACCCCACCGATCGCGGCAAGGACGGAACCAAGCGCAGCCTTCTCACCGATGGCGCGGGCGTTCCCGTCGGGCTCACGATTGACGGCGCGAATCGGAACGACCACAAACTGATGGCCGAGACGACCAAAAGTATCCCGGTGCCTCGCGCTCGACCGACCCGAACAACGTCCCAAGGACCCTGTCTCGACAAGGGATACGACCACGACGAGGCCCGTGCCGTCGGAGTTGCACCTGGCCTCACGCTTCATGCGCGAAGACGGGGCGAGGAGAAGAAGGAGTTAGAGTCCAAGCCTGGCGTCAGGGCGAGGCAGTGGGTCGTCGAACGGACACATGGTTGGATGAATCGATTCCGGCGCATCCTTGTCCGTTGGGAAATTCGCGAGGACACGTACTTTGCCATGCTCGCACTTTACGTGCGGAATTATCGCCTGGCGTGCTTCGGGCCTACTGAAACAGGCCATAAGGAAATTGTGGTGTCGCCGATGGTGTTTCTATTGAGTGCAAGAGCAACCCTGAAAAGTCTAAGAGATTGGACGGAAATATGGCTGAAGAGTCCGTTACCATAGAGAGCCTGTATCGGAAATTCAGAGAGCACGATGAGTCGCAGCGGAGATTGATTGAAGAAAGCATGCCTGTGGTACATCTTCGTCAGGAACATATTCAAGATTGCGAACTTGTTCTGAATCGTACGGAGCTTATTAAAAGACTTCCCTCCCGCGCAATTGTCGCTGAAATTGGCGTTGATCATGGCGATTTCAGTGAGATTATTCTCTCGGTAGCACATCCGGAAAAGCTATATCTGGTTGATATATGGGGGACCGAACGGTATCACGATGGACTCTGTGAGTTGGTGACTTCAAAGTTTTCTGAACAAATTGCGAACGGCAAAGTTGTTGTCGCCCGAGAGCTTTCGGTCAATGCCGCCTCGACTTTCCCTGATTCTCTTTTTGATTGGATCTATATCGATACCGATCACTCATACTCGACCACAAGGCAGGAATTGGAAGTATATGCTCGGACAATCAAGTGGGGTGGAATCATTGCCGGTCATGACTATTCAAAGGGGAATATGATCAACGGTTATCGCTATGGTGTTATTGAGGCGGTTCATGAATTCTGCATCGCACATAACTGGGAATTGCTCTATTTAACCGTTGATTATCCCGAAGTTCCGAGTTTCGCCATTCGTAGAGTCTCTGAAAGATCGTAATCGTTCACGGGGTTGGCGATTACGAGGGAAGGCGCGGGGTTGCCACGCCTCGACTCACTTCTCACGGCGGCTGCTCGGCCTTCTCGAAGATGAAGAACTCAGCGAAGGAGCCTGTGCGATAGTCGCCGCGATAGGGATATCGGTTTGGTAAATGCTCCAGTAGTTTCCAGTTCGGGAGATTCTGCCGGACCCAGGCCGTGAACTTCCGGTGTCGGATATGCTGTCCATCATCGCGCTGGTTGTCGTCGGTGTCGCTCGCGTAGATGATGACGTACCGGCTGGACGAATCAAACAGCGTCCGCATGTAGCGCTCAAAGACGTCGTCTTCGACCAGGTGATAGACAACGTCGAGCGACAGCGAAAGCTCCGCCTTTTCTCCTTTGTATTCCTCCATCAGGCGGAACGCCTTGTGCGTGTCCGATTTGAACCGCTCTCTGCACTTCAGGATAGCGGTGCTGCTGACGTCGAGACCAAGGTAGTTAGGGTACTTGGAGAGGCCAAGCTGGTTGCCGTCTCCGCATCCGAACTCGATGATCGTCTGGACCTGCCGTCTGGCGACGAATCCGTTGAGCACGTCGGCCTTGAACTCTGCGAACAGCCCGTAAGAGCCCACCCCGGAATTGCCTCCGGACGAATAGCGCTCTTCCCAGTACGCCGCGGAGCCGGGGAAAGACTCCAGCTTGGCCGTCAAGGCCGACGAGTCCCCGCAGATCCGTTTGATGGTGTCTCCAAGGACCGGAGTTCGCATGATGCATCCTCTCAGGGATTCAGGGGGTGTTCCAGAAGGAAAAACGTTGGTCTACCGCGCTGTCGCATCCGGGTTGTCGTAGTGCCCAAGGTGGTCGGCTGCCTCTTTGTATCTTGGTGATATCGATCTCGCGGGATTCGCCGATACGCGCCTCGTCGGGGTGCATAGTCGCTTCCAGCGCCATTTTGCCTTCACCGAATCGCATCTACAAATATTGTCAGGCCCAAGTAGAAATGTCCCCTTGGGTCCTGGGGCGAAGATACCACGGCGGGGGTCGGGACGACGTGGTCCCGCTGTCCGTTGGACTTTGGGCGGCGTGCGGAGCTGGCCGATCAGCGGGCCCCACCAGCCCGCAGGCCAGCGGAGCCGTCGACGCTGGGTTGAGGGTCTGGCGTGCTTCTCCCTTGACGCTATCAAGGCCCTCACCTGCGTAGACGGAGGACTGGTGGTCGTGCGCAACGCAGAGGGGACCGGGCAACTACATCCCCTGCGATTATTGGGAATGACACAACCCAATGAACGCCTGTACGCCAATAGCCGCGCCTATCGCTACTATGTCCATGGCCCGGGATTCAGATATCACCTGGCATGCCTCCTACGTGACACTGATTGAAGGCAATTCGGTGGCTGCGCAGGTGGTGGCGCAGGTGAAACACCTGATTTCAGCGGACGAGCGCGTGCTGGTGACCCTGGATTCCGTTCACAACAAGGCCCATGTTTTGGCTGAGCTGGAATCCTACGCGCCGCTGGTCAGCGTCGGTTCGTACATCGTGGCCATGGATGGAATCATGAGCCAGGTGGCCGGTGCGCCCCGCACCGTCCCGGACTGGGGATGGAACAATCCGCAAAGAGGCCGCTTGCGAGTTTGTCGCCGGAAACCGGGCTTTCGAGATTGTCGAGCCGGCATTCTTGTTCAATGAGAGCTCGATTCATGCGAGCGTGACTTGCTGGCCGGGTGCTTTCGTAAGACGGATGCGCTGAGCGTGTGAGGAAATCAGTGGCTGCGACAGTAGGCCCGCCAGGCCTCACGAAAGGCGGTCTCCAACCCGCGTGCCAACCGCCCAGCGTCCATGACAGGCGACCCCAGAAGTCTCTCGCGCAAGCTTGAGCGTAACTCGCCCAAGCTTTCGCGCCCTTTTGCCCAAGCCACAGCCTTCTCCACGTAGTCCGACTGATTCTGGGCAACGAATTCCTGCAAGCCTACTCGGCTCAACAGACTCGCGCCCACCCTGCCTGCGTGACAGCGTCCTTGCAAAGTGAGAACAGGCACGCCCATCCAAAGCGCCTCGCAGGTTGTGGTGGTTCCGTTGTAGGGAAACGTGTCCAGCGCCAAATCGACTTCATGGTAGCGCTGCAGATGGTCTGCCGCCGATCGCTCATGGCCCATGAAGCACACGCGCTCCGGTGCAATTCCTCCGTATGCGGCCAGTACTTTGAGAATGCGCCGCCTGGCCCCTTCGTTTCGAAGCCCGTGCGCCTTGAGAAGAAGCCTGCTTCCGGGCACCCGGGCCAAGATCGCGGCCCAGATCTGCAAGAGCGTGTCGTTTGTCTTTGCCAGATTGTTGAAGCTGCCGAAGGTTATGGCACCGGCCTTGCGCGCCGGTGGCTCGGCAACCGGCATCTCTCTTGCGAAGGGCGGGGCCGAATAGGCGAGAAAGCCCCCCTCAACTCGCAGGAGCTTCTCCGTGTGCCACCCGTCGGTCACTCCAAGAGGATCCGCCACAGCGTCGGTGATTCGGTAGTCCATGCTTGCAAGTCCGGTGGTGTTGGGGTAGCCGAGATAGGTGATCTGCACCGGAGCCACGCGCTCCGCGAGCATGGGCAAGCGATTGTCGGCGGTATGCCCCGAAAGTTCTATCAGCACATCGATTTGGTCGTCTTGAATGAGCGCAGCGAGGTCGTCGTCACTCATCCGGAACACGGGACGCCAATGTTCCGCCGCCTGGCGTATCCGTTCGGTCATTGCATCTTCGGCGTTGCTAGTCGCATAACACGTGGTCTCAACCACGCTGCGATCGTGAGCCTCGAGAAGCGGAGCTATGAAGTGGGCAACTGAATGGGTGCGAAAATCCGGGGACAGGTAGGCGATGCGCAGCCGCTTCTCGGGGTCGAGTGACCTCGGAGTCAAGAGTCGAGGACTCCGCTTGACGATGCCGTCGAAACGGCAATGTTCGGCCGCGACCGAGTTGGGGTCCGCCATTGGATCATCGTTCAGTGACAGCAGGTACCCGGAGAAGACGCTTGCCTGGCCGGGATTGAGGCGAAGGGCTTGCTGATAGTGTCGCCTGCATTCCGCCAATTCGCCCTGTTCCCGCAGGAACATCGCAAGATTGTTGTGTGCCTCGACGCAGTTGGGGTCCACCTGTAACGCTCTTCGCATCATATTGACCGCCACATCAGTGAGCCCGGTGATATTGGCGAGGATACCCAAGTGGAGGAAGGCCCTGACCGACTGCGGGTCCAGTTCGAGAAGCCGCTGAAACGCGGCCTGCGCTTCAGACAAGCGATGCAATGCTAGCCACGCCAGACCTAGATCGTTGTAGTAGCCTGGATTGTTGGGATCCAGATTGATGGCTTGAGCAAAATGTGGAATGGCCGCCTCGCTCTGGCCGACTTTCGTGTAGCAATAGGCGAGCGCACGCTGAGCTACGGCTGACTGGGGCTCATTGGCCACCCGGCGTAGGTGCAAAGGCAGCGCCTCGCGAAAGCGGCCAGCCTGTTCAAGATGCGCCAGCAGCCTTTGCAGCAGGTTGAGGAAATTGCGCCGGATGATTTGGTGTCCGGGCGCCAATTCGAGAGCCCTGCTCAATAATGCGAGGCACTCTTCGGCCTTGACCCCGTTCTTGTCGTAGATCGTCGCCAGATCGTTGAATGCTTCGGGATCGCGGGTGCCGAGCTTGATGGCCGTGCCATAAGCCTCTTCTGCAAGATTCAGGTTGCCTTGGGCTATCGCCAGTTTGGCGGCTCGGCACAGGCGCGCCGCCTTCAGCGCAGGAACTTCCTTCACCGCGTTTTGCCTGCGGCGCAGCTCGGCCCTCCTGCTCATTGCCCCAGCAGAATACTATTCGGTGGCTCCGTCACTTTCCTTGAGCCGGCCCCGGACGAAAGCGGCAAAGTCTGCAGGCAGGCCTGTTCTGTCAGCCCAACTACTCTTACGCGATTCACGAGACCCATATATCATGAAGGTGGAAGGAAGCCGGATGTGACCTCCCTCGGAAAAGGTAAGCCCATGTCGAATGACCGTTGCACATTCGTGATATTGGCGGTCCTTGGTCTGTTGCTCGCCCCGGCCTGCAGCAATGGCGGCGAGGCGCGAGGAGCCGTCGATGCCGCGGTCCCGCCGTCGGATACCGGCACCGGAAGCGGCACTGGCACTGGTACCGGAACCGGTACCGGCACGCTGTTTTCGGATCGGATGACCGACTGGACCCATGCCGGGGTGGTACAGCCCGATGGAACGCGAGGCATCCCCAGCCGCACCACGGTGTGCGCCACCGTGGACAGCGCCAAGTACGGCGACAACAAGACCGATGCGACCGCGGCCATCCAGAGCGCCATCGACGGATGCCCCGACAACCAAGTGGTGATGCTCCCGGCTGGAGTTTACCTGCTTGGTAGCGCCATCGGGATCGAGCACCCGATCGTCCTGCGTGGCGCGGGCGCTGGTGCCACGAAGATCGTCGCGAGCGCGAGCGTCAATGTGTCGGCCACGCCGGGATCCTGGCCGGGCCAGAACACCTTGCACGCCGTCGATTGGACTGCCGGCTACGACAAGGGAACCACCACCATCACTGTGTCCGACGCGAGCGGGATCCATGTCGGGCAGCCCGTGGTTCTCGATCAACTCAACGACACCGCGGTGACGACCGCCGGGTACGTGCCGCTGGTAAGCACGGTCGGCAACGAAGGCAACGTCGGCGTGGGCGTCAACGACTGTGCGAGCCGCGACGGCCTGAACTTCTGCACCGATGGCAGCCATCCGGTGCCGCGAGCGCTGATGCAGATCGCGCAAGTGACAGCGGTGAACGGCAATCAGTTGACGATCGATGCTCCTGTCTACGTCACCCACCTGGCGACGCTGCGGCCGCAGGTGTTTTACTGGGACGGCGGCAATTTGGCCTACGCGGGGATCGAGAACCTGGCCATCGACGCGCAGTACAACGATCAAGCGATTTCCATGACCTTTTGCGCTGACTGCTGGGTGAAAGGCGTGCAAGTGGAGCACATCGCCCGCGGCGCTGTTTCGCTGTTCTACGACTTGCACGTCGAGATTCGCGACAGCTACTTCCACATGAATCAGGCCTCGGCGCCGGAGAACTACGGTATCGAGGTCGACGACACCTCGCAGAGCTTGTTCGAGAACAACATCCTCGACGCGCTGGCCGCCGGGATCATCGTCTCGTGGTCCTCCAGCGGGAACGTTATTTCCTACAACTATTCCATCAACGACAGTCCCGGGTCACAGGTGCTGAGCCAGACGCTGTCGAACCATTCGGTGCATGCATTCATGAATCTCTGGGAGGGCAACACTGTGCCCAAGTTCGTGTCCGACGTCATCTGGGGATCGGCCAGCCACCAGACGCTTTTCCGCAACCGCATTTCCGGCTACCTGCAGCCCAGCAGCGTTTCCGGCGGCATGCTTTGGTCGAATGGCAACTGGCCCGTCGGCCTGGAAGCGTGGCACCGCGACTTCAACTTCATCGGCAACGTGCTCGGTCAGGCGGGCGTGCAGAACGGCTACCAGGCTGCCAGCGTCGCGGACGCGGCCCTGGTCGCCGCCACTCACTACAACGACACCTGCGCCTGCTGTACATGCGGCATGGGAGTGGCCCCCATCTATGTTCTGGGCTACTGGAATAGCTGGTCAGCAGGCGCCGACGCCGACAAGTTCGACCCGCTGGTGCTAGGTACTCTCTTGCGCTGGGGGAACTACGACTATTTCTCGCAAACCACGCACTGGGATCCGCAGGAACTCCCGGCAGGCGAGGCGACCCCCGCAGACCAAACCCTGCCAGCCTCGCTGTACCTTGCGGCCAAGCCGAGCTGGTTCGGCAGCGTGACGTGGCCGCCCACCGGCCCAGACGTCAGCGGCATGACCAACAAGCTTCCGGCCCAGCTTTGCTACGAGAGCAACAACCTCGCCAGCGGCGGCGCGTTCGATCCGTCGAAGTGCTACTGAGTTTCCCAGGGATCGCATGGTAATACTCCGCCACCATGACCAACACCCAGCGCTACGTGGAGCAGTCACTGGCCGGCGAGGGCGGGACAGCAGCGGTCTTCCAGGCCTACGACCGTGAACTCGACCGACACGTGGCACTGAAGCGCGTGAAGGATACGCGCGCCATGGAGGAAGAACTGACCGAGCTAGTCAGCCAGGAGGCGAGGCTGCTGGCCGCCCTGGAGCACCCGAATATCGTGCCCGTACACGACTTGGGCATCGATGGCCAAGGTCGCCGCTTTTACACCATGAAACTGCTGGCCGGGCAGCGGCTCAGCGACCGACTGGCCAACACCCCGCCGGAACAACGCGCGCCGGGTGAACTGTTGGGCTGTCTGCGCATCGTCATGGCCGTGTGCGACGCCCTCGATTTCGCCCACGCACGCAACATCCTGCATCTGGATGTCAAGTCGGAGAACGTGATGGTGGGCGAGCATGGTGAGGTCCACCTCATCGACTGGGGCATTTCCAAGGTGGCGCGACAGCGGGACCGCATTACGCAAGACCGAGCTCAGCCGGCGGCTCACGGCCGCCGCCGTCTCGAACCTTTGCCCTGCACGCCGTCCTTTGCTTCGCCCGAGCAAGCGCAAGGGCGATCCGACAAGGTTTCCTGCCGCACCGACGTGTTTGGCATAGGCGCCATGCTTTTCGAGATCGTGACCGGCAGCGCACCGTTCGAGGCACCCAGCGCCAACGAAGCGCTGGTCGAGGCGAGCTGTTGCCAGTTCGAAGGCAGACTGGACCGCGCCCCGGTGCTGCCGTCGTGGTTGCGCCAGATAATCGTGAAGGCCATGTCCCGCGAGCCCGAGAACCGATACGAGTCGGTGAAGGCCCTGAAGGAGAGCCTGCAAGGTTTTCTCGACAACGTCTGGCAGTTCAATCGATGTGCCTACGCCCAAGGTGACACCATCATCCGTCAGGACGAACCAGCCACCACGGTCTTTCTCATCATCGCCGGTCGTTGCGAGGTCGTGCGGACCACGATGAGCGGACAAGAAAAGCAGGTGGCTATCCTCGGGCCCGGCGATGTGTTTGGCGAGATGGCCCTGGTTGCTGATGGCCGCAGGACCGCCATGGTGCGGGCAATCGACGCGGTCGAGGTCGCCGTGCTGGATCGCGAGGAATTGAAGCGCGACCTCGCGGGCAATCTGTGGATGGGCAGATTGTTGCCAACCTTGGTGAACCGCGCCTTGGACAAGGAAAGACGCTTCACCGAACTTGAGCAGCGCCAGCGCGCTTTGGTCCGCGCACTGGATCACCTCGCCACGCAGGGACGGCGCCTGGCCGACGGTCGGCTGGTGGGAACGTGGTCCGAGTTCTGCCGCTCGATGGAGGGCACCACGGAGTTGGCCTTGTTGCCAGGGGCGATGAGCGCGGTGCTGTTGGAATGGATCGCGGCCGCGTCCGGAGCTAGGCCGGTGCGTCTCAATAGCCAGCGGTTGCGCTCAGGTTCATTCGTTATCGACTTTCAGACCGACCAGTATTGGATCGGGGCCGCAGCCTAATCACTCTGCCAGCAGGCCGGTGGGACCGACGCGGGTTCGGCTGATGGCGCAATCGTCGACGTAGAGAATCGCCGGTTCGGGGGACAAGCTCTCTCCCACGCTCACCACGTCCCATGCGACCCACGACGTCAGGCCCGTAGCCCCTTGCCAATCCAGGATCTGCTGGCCATCCAGCCAAAGAGTCAGACGGCCTGTGGAGTCGTTGGCGTCCCGGTAGAAAGCCTCGAGTTGAAACCAGGCATTGACCGGGACATCGGGGGTCTCAGGTACACTCAGCGGCAGGTCGCGACTGCGATGGTCGTACACTCGCAGGGACATCTTCCCGGCTGACGGGTTGGTCAGGTTCACATCGAACAGCTCGGCTTGGGTCGGCGGATTGCCGAGCTCAGCGCGGAACTTCATGATCACCCAATAGTAAAGGGTGACACTTTGGGGCAGGTAGTACCAGGCACTGTAGTAGGCCTGGGTGGGCAGACCGCCGTTCTGCACGAGGCTGGAACCGATTCCCCCCGGGTTGGTTGCGGTGCTGGAGACGGTCAGCTTTGCCGCATAGGTTCCCTGGTGTGCATGCTCGCTTGACACTTCAATCGTGTTGGGCGCAGTTGCGCTTTCGTTGCCGAAACCGAAAGCAGCAGACGTCCATTCGGCGAAGTTGCCTCCCTCGAAGCGCGAACTCCACAAAACGTCAGAGCCAACATCAAGGTCTCGGCCGCACCCCAAGGCCAGCAGGCCCGACACGACCAAGAGTGTGTTCGTCACGCGCGTTCTCATCACATTCCCCACGAGGCGCCCACGCAGGCGCCCATCCAAACATAGGGGGTCCGGCCCGCCACACCTTCAGGCAAAGCGAACACCCGGGGTGGATCGGGAAAGAATTCCGCCTGCAACGAGATGAACGGCGTGAGCCCAGCCCGCCGTGCGAGACGAGCACCCAGGCTGACACGGCCACCCAGTTCAATTCCTGTTTGGGTTTTCGCAGTCGCCAGATCGCGGGCTCGCTCCGACAGCAGCGCAACCGCGAAACCAAGCTCACCGTAGAAATCGATCCACGAGCTGGGCAGGGTCGCGCGGATTCCGAAATCCACCGGCAGTCTCCACTGCCGAAGCTGCAGGTACCCCACAGTCGTGTCTGCCGGCCAAAGAGCCGCCGCTCCCAGAACCGGAACGACAAGGCCGCGGCCCAACGCGAACCGGAGAGCGCCTCCCCAGTGTGCCGCGAGATCCTTCGCGCCCAGTCCAGTGATGAAGGTGGGGCTGAGCTCGATGCGGACGAGTGTCCGGGGCGGAAGAGCGGGCGGAGGGGCTTGGATCTCAATCCTAGTAGGTGGCGCTGGTTCCGGTGCCGGTGAACAGGGCGGCTGCTCACAAAGACCGGCGTTGAGCAGGGCCGCGGGATCGATGATCAGTGCGACGAAAAGCGCCGCCACCTTGGCCCGGTACGCGCACTCCCGAGCTTCTTCGCGATACTCACGAACCTTGTCGAGCACTGACACGCGAAACATCGAGCCCAGGTCTTCTACCTGGATGGAAGCGTTGGCCTTGCCTGGCCCGCGCAATCGCGCGAGCAGGCGCTCGCGCGGCACCAACGTGACCAGCTCTTGCCAGATGGCGTCGGGGAGCGGGCAAAGGCTTTCACCAATCACCGGGTCAAGCAGCCCCTGCGCGCTCGGGCCACTGCTCTCGTTCGTCGACGGTTCTACGGTCTTCTGCGCTTCATCGGCGGCATACGCTCGCCCGCCTATAGCGAGCAGCGTGGTCGCGATGACGCATGAGTGCAGGTACCGACATGCCCGCACACATAGCCCATGTCCTAGGGCCGATTCGGCAATATTGCTATTCGAGTGGGCCATAGCCGGGACAGAGCAGATTCTTCGTGAAGGTATCACCTCTTTTGTGCCCTACATCAGTTAAGTGCGGTCTGTAGTATCCTTACCAGTGCAAATGGGCCAAAGCGGGCTTCATGCCGCTGACCGATGGCGAGGTACGCCCGGCGGTGGTGGCTTCGAACACATCTATCATGAGTGGTTCGATGAGGTCTGCCGTTGGATTCGGGCGCTGGGTGGCCCGGATGCTGACCGCGACGACATCGCCCAAGAGGTTTTTCTCGTTGTGCGCCGCCGTCTGGGCGATTTTGACGGTGGGAATTTGGCGGGCTGGCTCTATCGGATCACGCAACGCCAGGTCCGCGATTTTCGCCGTCGTACCTGGACCAAACATATCTTCACCAGGCGGCACATGGAGGAGCCAGACATTCTGCCGCACGCCAGCCAGAATCCTGCGACCGCGCTCGAGAAGAAAGAAAACCAGCGCGTCCTGTACGCGATGCTCGGCAAGATCCGCGAGGTGCGGCGCAGTACCTTCATCCTCTTTGAAATCGAAGGCCTTTCCGGCGCGCAGATTGCGCAGATCCAGGGAATTCCACTGAAGACCGTTTGGACTCGGCTGCATCACGCGCGCAAGGATTTCTTTGCACTCGCTGCCAAACAGCACAAGTCGCTGTCCCGGCACGAGCAACTGAATGAATCGAGATGAATCGAGCACCGGCACGATTGGGAGTGTAGGAAAATGACATCGCGACAAGAACCCCCGCCCACTGGCCAGTCCATCTTGGAACAGGATCCCGTGCGATTGTCCATGGCCGAGGATGGCGTCGCGGATCCTTCTGCCAAATGGGCGCTGTCTTTGCTTCGCGAGGCGACTCCCTACCAGTCTCCCCCGGGACGCAAAGAACGCGCGTGGCTCGCGTTGCCAGCGGAGCGCTCGTACCGGACCGCGAAGTTGCGCCTCGCCTTCGCAGGGGCGGCCTTGGTTGTGTGTGGCTTGTGTGCAAGCGCCGCGCTGGCCCAGTGGCCGGCTTGGCTGGCGCACGCCCTCGACCGCATCGTTGCAAGTGCGGCGAGTCCCACGCCAGTGGCTCCCGCCCCGAGGCTGCGCCAGGCGCCCAGCGAGAGGCCCGCTGTGCCTAGCCTTCTGCCTTCGCCCACGGTCGAGCCCGTTGCCGTGTCGCAGCCCCAGACCAGCGAAGAGACAGTGTCGGCTGCGCGACCCAAGCGTGCGACAAAAGCGACGTCTCCTGAAGACCTGGGGCTGCTCCTAGATGCCATGCGTGCCCTGCGTGTGGAGCGGAATCCAGTTCGCGCGCGCGCATTGCTGACCGCGTATCTGGATCGCCATCCCAAGGGCGAGCTGTCGGAAGAGGCGCTGGTCATGTTGGTCGAGGCGGCCGCCGCCCACCACGACAGTGATGCCCAGGCGCTGGTCGCCCGCTACCACAAGCTCTATCCACGAGGAACGTTTCGCGGTCTGGTCGATCCGGCCGCCGCCAGCAAGGGACCGTAGAGCGGCGATGACTGCGGATCAAAGTTAGCTATTTGTGGGGCGCGGTGGCCCCGAAGTGCCCTGGGCTGAGAAGGTTGATAGCGCCGCACCGATGTTGATAGCGCCGCACCATGATTGCGCTGCACCGGGATCGGCCCGGTGGCAGGCCACCC
>Ga0265316_10001225_pt1 | contig 27622 bp, 27 predicted proteins | sample 4522metaG_FD_202092 | JGI IMG/M metagenome (GOLD analysis project Ga0265316, IMG submission 202092) | Rhizosphere microbial communities from Carex aquatilis grown in University of Washington, Seatle, WA, United States - 4-5-22 metaG | ecosystem: Host-associated > Plants > Roots > Rhizosphere >... | reverse complement strand
TCAACGCTGCACCGCCTCCCGTGAGGGTCACGATCCCCTGTGTGGTAAGCGTCACTCCATTCTGCGCATTGCTGACCGTCAGCCCTGCTCCCGTCCCGTTGAGCGTCGCCGAGGTGGTCACCGTCAATGTGTTAATTGTGCCCGCTGAGGCTAATGTTCCGCTGGTCGTGGTAACATTGGTCGCCGTGATGTCGGACAATGTCATCGCATTGCCTGCGAGAGCCAACACACCAGCTCCATTTACAGTAACCGTCGTAAGGGGTTGAATCACAGCGCCGGTGAGAGCAACCGTATCGGTAGCAAGGATGGTGACGGTGTCGCCATTAGCGGGAGCGATACCCCCTGTCCAAGTACCGCCCACATTCCAGTTGCCACCCCCCGTCCCGTTTGAGGATATGGGTGCGCCCCATGCCGCAAGACCGAGAAACGAAAAGGCGATGGTTGCGAGCAGTACCTTCTTCATTCTAGAAAGCTCCTTATCTCACTTTTGTTCCAGAGGATCGTGCCTCGGTCTATTTATTCCAGCTACTACACAATCTATACCTCCTCCACTGTTCGTGCCATGGAAAGAAGGCAGCGAATCCTTAGGGAGAAGTGAAACGGATACAATTTGCAACGACCGGTCGGGCAGCGCGGCAAGATATGGCTGGGCTCAAAACCCTCCACCATTGCAGCACATTGCTATTATCGACCATGAGGTCAAATTCTCCAGACCTGGGCTATGTCGTAGAGCGCAGCCGGCGCACTCAGCCAGTCGAATGTGAAAATGCTAAAATCTTTGACATATTTAGTCTATCCAACCAGTCTTCGCGATGCCCGTCCGTTCTACACCCACGGGCGGGGCCTGCCCCCTAGATCAAATCTCTTTCCAACACATGCACCTCTCCCGGGGCCGCTTTGATGCACGAGGCGACAGACGCGCGTCAGGCGGGCTCGCCTCGCCAGCTCGAGCGGATAGGAACTTCACCCCGGCAGCAGCTTGCCGAAGAACTTCACCTTGTCCCTGATGCCTTTGAACTTCTGCTCCCAGGTCATCTCGGAGAATGCATCGGTGAAGACAGCGCCATTCTCAGCAAGCGCGCTGACAAAACCCTCATCGGCAATGACGAGGTTCTCGTAGCCGAGCTCCTTGATCCTCGCGATGCGGTCCACGTCCTCCCCGATCAGGTCGTATGTCTCGTTGTAATACGGATAGAAGACCTTTGCATTGGTTACCTCGCCAAGGGTGATCTTGACCTTTATGCGATGCGGATTGTCCACGGTGTTGTCCACGCCCTTCAGCGCGGGATTGAAGCGATTCACCTCCGATGCGTACCAGTTCTGACGTGAGGCTACGAATCCGAAGATGTCCAGCGCAATCTGGCTGCGCGACTTCTTCCCGTTGAAGGGGCGGAACATCATCACCTCGTCGCCGATGAACTTGATGAACTCGAAGTCAACGGTCTTCAGCGCATACTTCGTATACATGAGGAAATGAACAATGCGCTCCTGCCACCGGTCGGGAAAGTCCTGCTTGTATTGGGTCGAGCTCACCAGGTCGATGAAAAGGAGAAAACCGCTCGTGGTAGTATTCAGGAGGTAGATCTGTTTCGTGCGACTTTCATTCATCTGTCGAAGATGGACATCGGAACCGTTTGCGGACAGCCTTGGATGCCCGGCGATAATGTGTTCAAGGTGGGCGGCTGACTTGTCGTAGTCGAAGCCATTGGCAAGCATCAGAAGGAAATTGAAATACATGTAGGGGCTCTCCGGGCTGTAGCGAGGGTCGCCACGTTCGAACATCTGCACGAGCTCCTCTATCGCCTCGTCGTACCTGCCCAGTCGCGTATACGTGAATCCGAGGTTGAAGCGCGCGGAGAACAGCGCATCGTCTAGAGCGATGGCACGACGAGCGTACTCGATGGCCTTTTCCAGATTTCCCGTGTCGTAGAAGAACCATGCGTATTCCGCCATCACGTTCTTGTCATCAGGGTATTGGGCAAGGAGCGACTCATAGCGTTTCCCGGTTTCCAGCGGCTGCACGAGCCGAGCTCCGGCAAGCTTCAAGAGTTCCTGTTCAAGACCAGGTTGATCGGCCATGCACGCGTCCTCCCGAGGTGGTGTCCGAAGGTTTTCCGCCTCTGACTACGACGAAGGTATCTCCACCAGGGAGTAGTCGGCAATCGTAGTCACCCTTTCGGCAGACCTATTTCGCGCCGCAGCCAGACGTGGAGAAGTACCGTTGCCCACATGCGATACGGCGTCCAGCGCAAGGCCATTTCCTGCAATTGATCGCGGCTCGGCAGGACCTTCAGTTCATACGCCTTCTGAACAGCAGAGGGAGTGAGGCTGTCGTTGGTGACGTCATCGACGATGCCTGCTCCCCGAAAGAGGATTCCTTCAGCGAAAAATGGCCCGATCCCTCGGAGTGTCTGGAGCTTCGCGAGCGCGTCTTCGATTCTTTGGGAGCGCAGGGCGTTCCTGTCCAGCATCCCGTCCAGTGCCGCCTGCGCGACACCGTGGAGCCTGTCGATCTTCTCCTGGCTCAGACCTGCGTACGTACGCAGCTTCTGCAATTCCTGGGGAAGCGGAAAGGCATAGTGATCCTCACCTCGTGCGGTGATTTTCTGGCCGAGGTCCTTTGACATGCGTCTCATTATTGTCAGTCTTTGCTTGATGGATATCCGCTGGCCGATGATGAAGCCTGCCGCGGCCTCATACGGTGAGCGGAACAGGACCGGTCGGAGATAGCGATACTTCTCCTGGATCCGGCCGATGACGGGATCGCGCTCGCCAAGCTCGGGCCATTGCTCCCCTGACACGTCCAGGGAAAGACAGGCAAGGGCCTGCTCTTTCGCTTTAGCGGCTTCATCGCCCGCGCAAACCACCGTTCCCGATATCGTGCTTTCTTTGTCCTGGGAAAGGATTACGACACATGAGTCCTTCCAACCTTCCACGGGGAACGCCATCGCAATCACATCCGGGCGTGCGTCTGGCGACAGCCATCCCCCGAAATAGTGACTTTGGTTTGCCAGATCGAATGGGCCCTTCGGCCGATACGTGAAATCCATGGTTCCTCCGGCACAAGGACTATGATCTCCGGGCGCTGGCGATCACGGCGCCATGTTTCTTCAAAAGAGTCCGAAGCATGGAGCGATGGCAGTGACTCTCATCCGTACAGTAGCAGCCAACCGAAAAATTGGTGCTCGAAGACAAGAGCGCGAGCATCTTGAGTATTCTGACGGCGGGGGGCTTCTCCATTTCGCGTGCATAGCGAAGCATGAACTGATCCCAATTTCTTTTCGTTTCGGGAAGGAGCTTGTGGGACTGCAGCAGGGTCGCGCTGGGGGCCAGCTCCGGCAGCCACACATCGTAGTAGTCGAGCTTTCCGTAATCCTGTTTCAGGACGCCTCTCGGTGGTCGCCGAACAGTCCCGATGCGAACACCCTCGTCCTTCTGTCGGGCGCTTCCGAGCTGGACGATCGAGATCGACATGCTGCACCTCCACAAGTGTCGATGCGCAAATAATAATGAGCCCGGTGGCAGCCGTCCACACACGTCGGGGCTGGCCTCGCAATCGGGCTCATCTCGTGAAGGCCTGAGCGCCCTTATCGGGCCGAGGTCTTCAGTAGTTCGCGTCTCGTGCCTTGAAGAGGTTGTCCCAGTACTTGTTCGTGCTCGGGAGGAAGACGGTCTCGTCCAGACCGGTGCCCAGCATCTTTTTTGTTCGGGCAGCTATGGCTCCCTGCTCGATGATCTCGTGGAGCGCGCGACGCAGGGCATCGAGAAACCGTTGGAGCTTCTCGTAGTTGAACGGGTTCTGCAGCAGAAAGATCCCTCCCGGCCTGTAGATCTCCGCGACGAGGGGCGAATGGGAGCTATGGCTGTACAAACGGAAGAGGGCCCGGACGGAGTCGAACTGACTGAAGCTTGGGAAACCGCAGATGGAGAAAACGGCAACGGCGTGATCCCTCTTCTCCCGCCGCGGGTGCCTGATTTCCGAGATCCCCTTCTCGAAGTACGGATATTGTCTCATGACGCCGCGATCCATGAAGTCCTTGAGGATCCCCGGAACGCTGTAGGCGTACAGGGGAAAAGCGTAAACGACGAGATCCGCCTCGTCGTACTTCTCGTACAAACCTTTCACGTCGTCAGTGATGATGCACCCCGGTCCCTCCTTCAGCCAGCAATGGAGGCATCCTCGGCATTGCTGGATCTTGTGCTGGGACAGCACGACATGCTCGACCTCCGCGCCCTCCTCGCGGAGAACGCTTTCGATGAAATCGCAATACAGCTTCGTATAGCCCCGGGTGCCCCGCGGGGAGGAGTCGATCAGGAGGACCTTCCGGGGGCGCTTCCACTGCCTGCGCGGCGAGGATTCGAAGGGACCGACGGGATCGGTGAACGGACCGAGATCCACCTTGTACAAGTCCGCGGGGATGATTCTTTTGAAACACGACACGTCGCCGGAAAATTTCAGCCGGCGGGTGATGACTCCCCAAAACGGGTTCAGCCGATTCTCGGCAAGCCGCAACCAGTCTGCAAGGGAGGCGTCCAGCCTTACGTCGCAGGACTCGCTTACGCCTTCAAAGAATCTCAACTCGTGACCGTCGGCCACGAAAAAGCAGTCGACCTTTTGCTCATCCTCGTGAAGCGAGAACTGTATGGTACCCTTCTCGCGTGCCGGCATCTCGCGGTAGGCGTCCGCGATGTACTGGCACATGGTCTTCATGACATCGATGGGCCGCGGTAGAGCTTTCATGGCAACTCCTTGGGGGATCCTGTTGGATGTTCGAACGGGATGAATCACTTCATGGGCGGCATGCCCATCCGTGCCCATTCCTCGCGCGCCGGGCCGTAGACGCCAGGCACCTGCAGGCCTGCCTGTCTCATCAGCACGGTCATCTGCCCACGATGGTGGGCCTGGTGCAATATCAGCGATTGCAGGACGGCCGAGCGCTTCCATGGCTGCCCGTACATCGAGACCTCCTCCTCGAGCATGGCGTCGGTCCAGCGTTTCGGCAGCTCCCTCTCCATCGAAAGGGAGGCCGCATCGAACGCCGCGACGATCGCAGCAGCCTCGCTCGGCTCCTCTTCATCTTCAGGAGGGGCAGCAACCGATACACCCGCCCGCCCGCCCATTTCCCCTATCGTGAGCACGATATGCCAAGCAAGGAAACCCAGGGAACGGCCCGCGGGGTCTACCTTCTGGGTGAGTGATCGGTCGGTCAGTGCATTGAGCACTTTCAGCGTGGCGACCCTTTCCGCATTCCAGTCGGTGAGAAACGACGCGATTGTCGAATACACGGCAACATCCTTTTTGAAGGCGGCTAATTTATCCAACAGTTTTATCAGAGGTGAGGGTCCGCTGTAAAGCGTTTTCGGCTTCCGTACGAGGTAACATAGGGGTCATCATGTGCTGGCCTCGGCTGCGGAATTCGCTGAGCGAGATCCAATAGCCATGTCAGTATATCAGCGCTATCTTCTGCCTGGCGAAGGAGCCATACGAAAGATCACGCCGTGCCGCGGTGGCCGCGAACGAGCGCCGCTCGATAAGGGGGAAGGGTATGGACGATGTCAGCATCCGGCTGGAGAACCGACCGGGGGCGCTTGCAGAGATGGGCGAAGCCCTGGGCCGGGCGGGCGTGAGCGTGGAAGGCGGAGGAGGTTGCGTGGTCTCCGACGCTGGAGTCATGCACTTCCTCTTCAAGAACGGGCATGCGGCGCGCATGGTATTGGCAGAGGCAAAAATCACCGTGGTCGATGTCCGCGAGGTGTTGGTGCAGCGGCTGCGTCAGGACACCGCGGGTCAGCTTGGCATGATCGCGCGCCGCATGGCGGACGCGGGCGTCAACATCGAGGTGGTTTACAGCGATCACGAAAACCAGCTCATCCTGGTCGTGGACAAGCCGGCGGAAGGCAGAGCCGTTTCAGAGGCATGGGAAAAGCAGCGCCTCAGCCCGGCGCGACCCTAACCCTTCGGCGTCGAACGTCGTTTTTACGCTGCTCAGGACGACGGCAATCACGACGCCAATGGCCTTGGGGTGTCAATCGGCCGACGTGGCGGAACATCGCGCTGACGGAGTAAGGCATGCCGGCGTTTTAGGACCTCTTTATTTCGTCGGTGGGTAAATCAGCTTCATCAGCTTGCCCTGCCGGTCGATCCACATCTCCCCCTCCGCAACGCGAATGCGTGCCAGGCCGTCGGGCCCGAATGGCTCGACGCTCTCATAGATCGGCTTGATGGCCCATGCACCCTTCGTGTCGATGAATCCCCACATATCGAACATGCAGGCGGGTGCCAGACCGTTGGAAAACTCGCCTACCTCCGCCAGGGTACAGGGGATCACCTCCCGTCCGCCCGCATCCACGAATCCCCAACCGCCGACCAATTTCGGGAGCACGCCCGACTTGTCCCAGCTCCCGTCGCGGTTCACCGCCGCAAGCCCTTCGCTGAATGAACGCGCCTCTTTATAGGCGGCCTTCACCGCCACCTTTCCCTTCGCGTCCAGGTATCCCCACGCATGGCTGGCCTCATCCATGAAGGGAACGCGACCTTGAGAGAACTGGACAGCCGCGTGGTAGTTGAGCGAATCCGTCAGGGCGAAATCAGAGGTGAAGACAATTGCGCCGGTCGGATCGATAAACTCCCGCGTGCCATTCTGCTCCTCGACGTACGCCAGTCCCTCCTTGAAGGGCTGGGCCGACTTGAAGCGCGGCTCGATGCGCATGCGTCCGGTGCGTTCGAGGTATCCGTACATATTGTTGTCGTTCTTGACCGCGCACAGGCCTTCTGAGAACTGCTCCATGTACAGCCACCTCGGCGCAACGATGACAGTCCCCTCCCGGCCGATGAAGCCGTACAGGCCCGACGCGGTGTCTTTGATGGCGCACAGGCCATAGTCAAACTGCGCCGCTCCCGGAAGCATGGTGTAGCGCCCGGGCTCGATCACGACAATTCCCTTGCTGTCGACAAATCCCTTGGGCTGCTGCCCTTCCGCGCTCGTGCCCTCAGTTGCCGTCACCATGAGAAGCCCTTCGGAGAATGGCGCCGTTCCCACCGACCATTTCGGGCTCCAGTACTCCTTGCCGGAGGCGTCCTTGAAACCGGTAATCAGGGTCTTGTTCGGACCTGCTTCCGGAATGCCGATGAATCCGGGGGACGTCCATGAATTCTCCAGCATGCTGGCCTCCAGCGGATCGAGCACGATCTTGCCGGTTGCCTCGGCGTACTCCCACGAATCACCCAGCTTGACCGGGTAGTAACGCGGGCCGGCGTCCGGCGCCTTCCCTCGCGTGAAGTTTCCTCGGTCCCACGTGCCTTCCTCGATCCTTCCGTCGGGCCAGTACTTCGTGCCGACGCCCTGGGGCATGCCGGCTTTCCACGACCCGATGTACCAGGCTCCGGCGTCCATGACAGCCATCCCCCAGCCGTTTACGCAATCTCCCGACACCGCGCCCTTTGCCGGTGGGACCCGCCATGCCGCCAGACGCGTCGCGACGACGTTCATTTCACCACCAACGAGGAAGCCCAGCTCAGCCGATGGCGCCCACGCAGTGTAGGGCATGCGGAACGCGAGGCGGCCGTTGATTCCGAACGAGAGTGAGTCCCCATTGCGCCAGATGCTGAGCGTATTGCTCGATTCGTACTTGTTGATATTCGGATTGCTCGTCCAATCCAGCACGGCGGCGGGCTTCCCGCCCTCCACCCTGTAAATGCTGTATTGTCCATTCGGCATCACGGAGAACATCCAGCGGTCATTGCCATTCCTGTTGAACGCGAGACCATACGGCATATCGTCAGCGCCAGAAATCTTTGTAATGCCCGCTTCCAAGAAGAAGTCGTGTGAGGTGTCGAGCTCCACGCGGCGGGTCACGATGTCGACGGCGTTGCGGTTTGTATGGGTAAGAATGTATCCGCTGTCGCCCCTTGTGGCGTTCATGGTCCCCCCCAGGTCTCCGGTTTGCCAGGGGGATTTCGGTGCCGCCGGTATCTCCACGAAAATCGGAAGGGCGGCCGTAGGAAGGGACAGCGTCTCGCCCTGGTAGACAGGGGGCGCCGAAACTGAGATGTAGTCGGCGGTGATGTCACCGGCGCCGCTGATGATGAGTCCCAGGTACGGTCCTCCGCTCTCCGCCGGAAACGTGCCCAGCACATGGCCGTTTACGGAAAAACGGAGAGTGTCGCCGATGCGCGTCACGGCGAGCAGATCGCCGGTGCCGTCCTTGTGAATGGTCTCCGTCCCGGACAACGGCAGGAGTGTCTGCGATTTTCCGTTTCGGACTCGCATCACGGTCCATCCCCCCAGGCGTGTCAGGAGGAACACGGAATAGTCGGCCGGGTCGGTAAGCTCCCAGACCAATCCGTAGCCGGCTTGCCCGAGGTTCGCTGCCGGCGTGATCTGTGCCGCAACCTGGAAGTCCTTGGAACTATCGACGTTGAGGCCGATGAGCGCCCAGGCGCCGGTCTGCTTGCTCGTCAGGCACAGCCTCCCGTCCTTGATGGCGACCTTGGCCGTGGAATCTTCCCCCAGCCTCCAAGCGCTGCGGTTGTCCGAAAAGTGATCCTTCCACTGGCAGGCGAGATCGGCAAAAACCAGGGAACCGCATGACAGGAAGACCAACATCGCGAATATCCATTTTCTCATGGCGCGATTTTATCACGACGATCGCACGACCAAAAGAGCGCGCCCGGCCGGCGGTTGACCGAGGAGCGGCCGTGGAGCGATCTTTTCTCTTGATGAAAACACGCTCCCTCGGAAAGACAGGAATCAAGGTATCCTCCATTGGCCTGGGTTGCATGGGGATGTCCGAATACTACGGGGCCTCCAACGACGTTGCCTCGATCGACCTCATGCACAAAGCGGTGGACCTGGGTGTCACTTTTTTCGATACGGCCGACATGTACGGCGTGGGCCACAACGAGATGCTCGTGGGGCAGGCGCTGCGGGGCGGATTGCGGGACAAAGTGGTTGTTGCCACGAAGTTCGCCAACATGCGGCGCATCGACGGCGCATACCTCGGCATCAGCGGAAAGCCCGAGTACGTGAAGGCCGCATGCGACATGAGCCTTAAGCGCCTCGGCGTCGACCATATCGACCTGTACTACCAGCACCGGGTCGATCCCGAAGTCCCCATCGAGGAAACAGTCGGTGCAATGGCCGAGCTCGTGAAGGCGGGCAAGGTGCGCTTCCTCGGCCTGTCAGAGGCCGGGGCAAAGACGATCCGCCGCGCCTACGCCGTGCACCCGATCACGGCGCTGCAGACCGAGTATTCGCTGTGGACCCGTGACGCGGAGGGAGAGATCCTCAAGACCTGTCGCGAGCTCGGAATCAGCTTCGTCGCGTACAGTCCACTTGGGCGAGGCTTCCTCACCGGCGCCTTCACGAATCCGCAGCAGTTCGCCAAAGGTGATTTCCGCTCCGTGAACCCTCGGATGACGCCGGGGAGCTTCGAGCAGAATCGGGTCATGGTGGCCAATGTCGAAGCGATGGCGAAGGTGAAGGGATGCACGGCAGCGCAGCTCAGCCTTGCCTGGCTCCTCTCTCGGGGGGATGATATCATTCCGATCCCCGGCACGCGGCAGGTGAAGTACCTGAAGGACAACATAGCGGCAACCGAGCTTTCCCTCACCGAGAAGGAGTTGGATGAGCTGGGACGCATGGTCGAGCCGTCTAGAATCGCGGGCACGCGCTACGATGAAGCGGGGATGAAGCGCCTGGGGATCTGATGACGCCGATTGGCAAGCAGATGATCCTCATCAGAGCCATCTTCACCTATTTATCGTAATGCTTTCGTATCAGCGCCACGAGCTCGTCCAGGGACAGACCGAGGCCTCTGTAAAAGTCCATATCCCTTTTCAACTGATCCACCGCCAGCGAGTCGCGCTTGCCGTCCAACTCGGCCGCTTGCAGAGGCGCGACAAAACAACCTTTGCCTACCATTGCATAGATGAAGCCGGCCCGTTCCAGATCCTCCCAGGCTCTCTTCACCGGGATTACGCTGATGCGTAACTCCTTCGCGACGGTCCGGATCGGGGGGAGACAGTAATCCCGGGGCAGCTCTCCCTTGACGATCTGGGCGGAGATCTGATCGAACAACTGCTGATAGATCGGCTTCCCCGATGTCGTCGACAGGACCACGTTCATCGCGTTACAGGTCTAGTTTGTCGAAATTCCGGGATGCCATCGTGAATGCGTATTTCGTCGCAATCAGGAAGATGAGGATGCCCGCGATCAGGACGGCCAGCTGGCTCAATGGTTGCGCGGCTCCGACCGGATTCATGTGCGCCGCAAGCACCGGGATGACGTGAACCAGGGTCTCGACAATCCCGACGAAGACCAGCGCCGCCAGCGTCGAAATCAAGATAGGCAGTCCGGGCTTATAGGCCCTCTTGTAGAACATCGGGAACAAAAGCGCGTTAAAGATCGCGTACATGACGAACAAGAACCCGAAAAAGGCGATGTTCGGATTCATACCGGCGGCATTTCCATGAGGATTGATCACTCGATTGAGAACCGCAAACGGGACGGCGGCGACGAGCTGAGCGATCTCGAATGCCGCAATGGAATAGACCCTCGCCCGTACGACGTCGATCTTCCTCACCGGGAGAGATACGGTGAACAGGATGTCCAGATTCGCCTTGCCTTCCATCAGGGTGTTCATCACCGCAATGAAAAAATACATGAAGGCAATGAAGAAAGGCCAGCTCGGAATGAGCAGTAGGGCCCCGAAACAGAGAAAGAAGTAGATAGTCGGATGAAGCGCCAGCTTGATCTCCTTGTAGAACAGGTCTTTCATTTCCGATTCTCCCTTTCGAAGTAGATCATGATCGACTCGATGTCGGCGGGTGAAATCTCCAGGCCGCGCCCTTCAGGCAGTGCCCCCGCCTTCGCCAAACCCGTGAAGCCGAACGCGTGCTCCTTGTAGCCGACGAGCCGGGGCCGCAGTGCGTCGGTGAGTTGGGCAGCGCCGCCTTTGACGATCTGATAGCTTCCGAGGAACTCACTCTTTTCAGAGCTGGCGACCATCCTGCCGCCTTTGATGTACGCGATGAAGTCGGCGCATTTCTCGAGATCTGTCGTGATTTGCGTTGAAAAGAGAATACTTCGCTCACCGCTCTCGATGAGCTCCTGGAACAGCTCCAACATGTCGTCTCGCGAAACAGGGTCGAGCCCGCTCGTCGGCTCGTCGAGGAGGAGAAGCGTCGCATTGTGGGAAAGGGCAAGCGCCAAGGCGTATTTCACCTTCATGCCGGCTGAAAGCTCGTCTATGCGCTTGCCGTCATCCAAATCGAAACGCCGCAGGTAGTTCTCATAAGCAGCGTCGTCCCATTCGTCGTAGAATCGCCTGACGACGTCAGTGACGGCCCGAAGCTTCTTCTTCGGATAGTACACGGCGGCGCCGAGTATGAAGCCGATCTTCTGCTTCAGCACAAGCTCGTTTTCGCGAAATTCTTTTCCCATGACCTGGATGCTCCCGCTGTCGACGTGCACCAGGTTCAGGATGGATTTCAGCGTGGTCGTCTTCCCGGCACCGTTGCGGCCGATGAAGCCCATGATGTATCCAGGTTCGAGTGAGAAGGACACGTCTTTCAGCTCGAACTTTTGGTACCGCTTGCAGAGATTCTGAACTGACAAAATGTCCAAAAGTATATCCTCCTTGCAAAGTGTGCATATTGAGTATATACAATATATCTCAGTGTGCCATTTGTCAAGTGGGAACGATTTGGAGCGTCGGAGCACCGACGCTGCACTCTGGAGGTTGGGCCTGTAAAGAGTTGACACATGGGTTAGAATAAATGTTGACAATCATCAATGGAGGATGTGCCGTGAGGATCTCTGGGCTGCCCATGGTTTGTGCCGCATTCTTTCTCATCTCGTCCATGGCCTTTGCGGCCCAATCGATGACGGATGCCCAGGCGCTCAGACAGAAGACCCGTGACGCCGTCCTGCTTTACACGAACTTCGATTTCGCCAAAGCGGATCAAGCGCGGGTCGCGCTGACCACAGCCGGCGAGGATACGCCCTATCCATACTTCCTCGAGGCGTACAAACTGTTTTGGCGCTTTTACCTCAGCGGAGACGACGAGAAGAGGACGGCTGAGTTTCAAACCGCGATCCAACGCCTGTGCGCTGCCTGCAGCACTCGCACGACCTGCGACGAGCAGGATCGACTTCTCTTCCTGGCATGCTCGCACTTTTTCACGGCGGCGATCGACAAGGAAAGGGGCCATACATCAATGGCGTTGATCGAGGTCAATGCCATGCGCACCTCCGCGAAAGAGCTTCTACGGCTTTATCCCGGGCTTGCCGATGCGCGCTTCATTGACGGTGCAATCGCCGCCTCTTCTCGAATTGGTACCAAATGGATCACTGATCTCAAACAGGCAGCGGAGTCAGGATACTACTTCGCGCCAATCGCGAGGTTCGTCCTCGCCGAGACCCTCGGGGAAGACATGAAGGACTGGAATGCCGCGCAGGTTCCCTATCAGTTGCTCACAGCTGAGTACCCGGGGAATGCGCTTTTCTCCTTTTATCTTGCGCAGTCATATCAGCATGCGGGCCGCTTGAAAGAGGGGCTCGATACCTATCGTCAGGTGATTTCGTCGCTCCATGTACAGCCGCCCGCGACCTATCTCTTGTGCCGCAGCTATTTTTACGCCGGTCAGATCCTGGAGAACCAGGCGCGCTACGATGACGCGATCAGCGAGTACGAAAATGCCCTTCAGCGGGCAGACCTCCAGGATAAGATCACAGCCTGGTTCGTCCCCTGGAGCCACCTCCAGATCGGCAGATGCCTCGAAAGGGCCGGCCGCTATCAGCTTGCTCTCTCCCATCTCACTTCGCTTACAAAATCGCAAGACAAGGATGCGTACCGCCATGCGCAACTCCTGGCAGCGGACATACGAAAACGGGTAGGAGCAACCGGCCCATAATAATTACTCTTTTTTGCTTGCAGTCGGCGTTCGCAGGTCGTATAACCAAGGTCTCAAGAGTGAAAGGCGGTGCATTGTGGCCAACGTTTTGCTGACTGAACGCTGCGTTCGTTCCTGTCCCTATTGCTTCGCGAAGAAACAGATGAGCGATCTTTCCGGGAAAGAAATGATATCCTGGGAGGACCTCATACATATTGCGGATTTTTTTGAAGCCTCTCATGAACGCCATCTCTCGCTCCTCGGCGGCGAGCCGACGCTTCATCCTCATTTTGTCGATTTCGTGCTGTACCTTCTTGCTCGAAACTTTCATGTGGGCGTGTTCACGAGTGGAATCATGTCGGAAGAAAAACTTGCAGAGTGCCGCTCCTCTTTGAATGGCGTCGACTCACAGCAGCTGACTTTCATTTGTAATTTCAATGATCCCGAGTCGTCTACCGCATCGGAAGCATCCCGGATACAGAATTTCCTGGAAATTTTCGGGGCAAGCACGACTCTGAGCTTCAATATTTACAAAACCGATTTCACAATGGATTTTCTCTTCGACTCAATCGTGCGTTTCGGCCTGAAGAGACATATTCGGCTTGGGCTCGCCCACCCTATTCCTGGCGAACAAAACGCATGCATCCCCCCGGCGAAGTTTGGCGACATGGTGGACCGGCTTTTCACATTCATGCCGGATTTCGAGCGCCTCGACATTAGCCCCGGATTCGACTGCGGATTCCCCCTCTGTATTTTCAGCGACCAGCAACTGGGCCGATTGACAAGAATCCAGAAGGGAGAAGGGAGCGGGATCCGATTCGTCTGCAATCCCGCTCTTGATATCGGGGCTGACATGGCGGTCTGGTCTTGTTTTCCGCTTTCGCGCTATCAAAGAAGATCCCTCTACGAGTTCAACTCGGCCGCGGAGGTCAGGGAGCATTACAAGGCTCTCCATGTTCAAGTGCGCAACGAGCAGGGGGGAATTTTCGCATCCTGCGAGTCATGTGTTCATCGATTCAATGAACACTGCGCAGGTGGTTGCCTGGCTCACATCTTGAACCGGGCCGAGACAAACGTCAGGAGCAAGGTGAATGCAAGCAACCGGTGAGCTCGCGCTCGTCTGCCCGAACAGCGAGAAGCTGATCAACAAACTCTTCGGCAAGACCCTGGTGCTGAAAGTCAATTCCGCAGGCGAAATACCAAAAGCATATGACCGCGCTGCGGTGGAGAACCATGTTCTCTGCATCGTGGTCGACGAACAGCGGGCCCTCTCCGCCGTCCACGTCCAGGAGGAGTGGAATCGCGTTCCTATCCTTTTAAACGTCCCGGAGTTGGGCAGTCTCAAAACTGTCTTGAGTCGCGCGCAGCAACTTCGTGATTGGAATATCCGCGTTTTCATGCCGGGCGGACGTGAAGCGAATCTGACGAGCCTGAGAATTCTCTCATCGCTCGGAATCTCGGTGGGGATCATTCTCACCCCGCCACTAAACTGGGATGCCGTGAGCGATCTCATGCATTATGCCATTTATACCAGAACCCCTCACGGCGACATCGACCCGTTCGGTTATGTGAAGCTCAGTTACAATCCCCAGGAGTTCACCTACCTCAAGACTCCTTCGTTTGAGAATCCTCTCAGGTACGTTCATATCGATGAAGAGGAGAATATCGCCCTTTCCTCGATCGGGCTGCAAAATGGAACCCTGATTGCAAAGGGGCTGGAGTCGTTGTCCGGTCTCCGAGAAAGCACCGAATACCGACACAGCATCAACAGTTGGCAAGGCCTCTTTCTCGATGACCACCGATGCGCCTACTGCCCCGCGTGGAGACTCTGTCAAGGAAGCTACCTCGCCGATTGTGAGCAAGACGCGGACGTGTATGGCTTTTTCGAAGATTTCATGACGGCCGCGGACGCATCATACGCCGATCGGCAAGCAGGCATAAAATGGCAACCGTGATCTTCAAGGCAACCGAAGCGTGCAATTCGAACTGCATATACTGTGAAGTGGTCAAGAAACATCAACCTGCCGTCATGGGGTACGATCTGCTTGCCGTCGTGTTCCAGAGAATGAATGAATACCTGGCTGCTCATTCCGAAGAAAAGATCATTTTCACGTGGCATGGAGGCGAAGCGTGCCTCCTTGGAGTGGAGTATTTCAAAAAGGCACTCGAGCTTCAGGAGAAGTATTGTCCTCAGACGAAAGCTCGTATACGACACCAGATACAATCGAATCTCACCCTCATAACACAGGAGCTCATCGACGCCTTCAAGGCGTTGGGGATCAGCCGCATCGGCTCGAGCTTCGATCCATTGCCCACCATAAGGGGCTTCGGTCCGTCGCGTGACTCCCGCCGCTACAATGAGATGTTCATGGATGGCATCAACCTTCTCAAAGAAAACGCAATACCATGGGGAATGATCTACGTTGTTCATCGAAGGTCCCTTGGACTTGCCCGTAAGCTCTTCTATTACTTGACCAATCTCAATTTTAGCAGCCAGCCTACGATCAACAAGATCTACCTCTACCGGGGTGACCCGTCCGATCTCTCCATCTCGCAAGAAGAATTCGCGGATTTCCTCGGCGAGCTCTTACCGCTGTACTGGGAGAACCGTGTACGGTTCCCCAACCTCCAACCGATCAGCCGATTCGTCGAAAGGGTGGTCTACGATCGGAAGGCTTCCGTATGCGACTATTCGGGAAAATGCGCATACGCGTGGGTCTACATCGGCCCGACAGGGATGACGTCTCAGTGCGGCCGTTCCGGCGATTTCGAGTTCACGAGGTATGGCGCCATCCAAGATCATTCTTTGGAGGACATTCTTCACCATCCCATGCGGAATATGATTGAACAGAGACAGGAGCTTCTTCCGCGCGAGGGGTGCCGAGACTGTCGCTTCTGGGGGATTTGCCACGGTGGATGCCCTTTGGACGCGCTCGCGGAGTACAATACCTTCTTGAAACCCTCCCCCAACTGTGCATGGGTGAAGCTTTTCCTCGAGAAATATCTCGAACCGACGGTGGGTGTTCGCATCAACCTGCCGCCGGAAGGAGCGTTTGCAATCCAAGGACAAAATACAACTACGGACTTGCAGGAAACAAAGATTGGTGATAAGATCAGAATTGCTACACAACCACGAGATATCAAGCCTGAAGTATGACTCTGTGGAGGTGAATATGGACAAAGAAATTATCGAGAATTCTGTTGAGGAACTTGTCGGTAAAACCAAAGACAGCATCTCACGTCGCGACGCACTCAAGCGGATGGCAAAGATCGCCATTGGGGTAGGAGCAGCAGCGGTGCTTCCGGCCGCGCTCAGCAACTGCGAGTACCACGACTACTACGACTACTACGACTACTACGGGAACTATTACTCCAACTATTACTATTACAGCGATTATTACTATTACTACTACGGCAACTACTATTACTACTACTAACCAGTAGCGGCCCACGCGTTCTCGCGCGGATGGCGGGACCGGCCAGCAGGCTTTGATCGCGTTGTCGGGTATGTTTCAAAGCTTGTTTTCGTAAGTCGTTGGGACCAGGAGCGGGACGCGTAGCATGGCGAGATTAGGAATTGGGGAAATATCCATCGTTGTCGTGCTGCTCCTCGTGCTCGCGCCGGACGCTGTCCCGCGGCTCATGCGCAAGATCGGCCGTTATGTTGCGGTCATTCGAAAAATGAGCAAGGAAGTCAATGATCAATTCGTCGCTCCTATGGTCGGTGACATAGGCGGCTCGGATCGATCAGGGCCCGGATCCAGAAGACAATCCCCGGGTTCCGTGGAAGGCGCCAGTGCGGAAAGTTCCGCGCAAAAGCTCGGTCGGCTTGACGGCTTCTTCAAGGACTACCGAGCTGAACACGCGGCATCGATATTCCCCTTGGTTGTTGATTATGACCCTCATGTTCGGGAGAAAGCAGCGGAAGTCCTCCTTCTGGATCCCCTTTTCGCATTCGACAGGCGTCGAATGCGCCGAGCTGCTGAGGAGCCCGCGCGGCCGCTGAGCTATTTGGAAAAGTTCTTTCGCGCGGAACGAATCGTCGAGTTGTCAAATGTGCTCAACGGACTTCCGGATGATCAGTTCGAACGAAACATGGCCGGACTCTCGCAGCTTCCCGGGATGGAGGGTCTGGACCTCGATCGGGTCTTCGCGGGTTCCAAGGCGGGCGTGAAGGACAGCTTTCTCTCCATGTGCGGCCGGTTCGAGCAGAAGCGCTATCCGCATCAAATCATGATCTCTCCTACCTATCGATGCAACCTGAGCTGTGCGTATTGCTTTACCCACGCCCTGGACCGGACATTCCCCCGAGAGATGACGCCGAACGAGTTCGGAGAGGTGCTCGACTGGGCCGGAGCCCCCGTCCCGCTACGTCGCGTTGGGTTCCTCGGTGGAGAGCCCCTCATCTCGAGTCATATCGAAGAGTATGTGGATGAGATAGAAAAGCGAAATCTGTCGTTCTACTGCGCGACCAATGGACTTGTGTCCACACCCAAATTTCGCGGCATCGTGCGGAGCAACCGACTTGAAGCGGTCACCTTCCATATTGAGAAGGATGGGTTCTATGCACCGGGTCAGCTTGACGTTTTGCTGACCAATATTGCGGCGGTAAACCAAGACCGTGTCGCAGTAACCCTTCGCTATAATCTATCAGATGAGAGCTTCCGGGATTGGAATTTTCTGCAAAAATACCTTCGCGGTCTCGCTCGCCCTGACCTCAGCTTCGCCGTCATATTCCCGTCGCGTGCGGATTCGACAGGCGGAGCTTCGCTCCAGGACTTGGAAGCGTTCCGCCCTAAGATCCTCTCCTTGGTACGCTATCTGGTGGAAGAAACAAACGGGCGCCGATGTGCTATTGCATTCGCAAAGCCGTATCCCCTATGCCTTTTCGGCCCTGAAGAGTTGCAGTTTCTGCTGCGGAACACTCGCGTCAAAAACGTCTGCGAAATCGACAAGAATAAAGGCACCAACAATATTTGTGTAAACCCTGACGGCTCATTTTTCCCCTGCATGGCGCTGAACTCCGAGGAGTTCCGCTTTCCGCGAATAGAAGGAATGGGGGCGCAAGGGGAAAAGTATGAGCAGACAATCCGTTCTGTTGTCAGGACGCCGCTTCTGGACAAATGCAATGACTGTCTCTTGCATGTCCAAGGCGTTTGCCAGGCTGCCTGTTATGCATACCTTTAGGACCCGCGCGTCCTCCGCGCTCCGTCGAGGAGAAGAATCATGAGCTTACGCGACATAGACATCAATCGGCCCCTGCTCAAGGTGACTGAGGAAAGCGAGCGGACAGTCATTCCTTCGATCACGTACCAGACGGCGATGAAAGCCTTGGCGCGCAAGGCGTTCGCTCCGGAATTCCGGGTTCACGATTTCGACGGGACCTTCTGGGTCGCCGATTGCGATGCCGGCTTTCGATCGCGCTTCCCTGATTTCGATTACGCGCTGAGGGTCGGCGGCAAGGGTCCAAGCCGCGATCAATGCCTGGCCAGCGGCTCGATGGAGTTCGTGGAACGCTATTCCCTGCATGAGCGCAATATCTTCAAGGACACAGAGATAGACTGCCTTGATCTTCGAGATGGAGCCATCCTCAAGCTCGACCCCATGCTTGAAATGCGCAATACCAAATGTGTTGCCGCGGGAAACAATTATGAAGAGGCCATACTCCATTGCCTGCATGAGCTGCTCGAAACGCGACTTCCCGGGATGAGTCTTTGGGAGCCCCTCAGAATCATTCCACTCGAGACGCTCTTTCCCGACATTCCGGAATGGGTCGTACGCTCGATTCTCCTCGTCTCTTCTCCCGTGGAAGCGGCAGGTTACAACAAGTTCACCGCCATCTTGTACCCGTTCGATGGTGTCTTTGATGAAGCGGATTACAAGCTCCTTCGAAAGGGAGAGAAATTGATCTTCAGCCCCGGTGCCATGAAGCCTCCCAAATATCATAGCCCCAATTCCGGAGGTGCCGCGGGTCTGAATCCTCAGAAAACGGCGTTTCGCGCCATGTGCGAAATCTTCCAATTTCAACAGAAGATCGAGGGCCATGTCGACAGCCGGAGACGACCCCACCCACAATGCGTTCCGACGGCGGACATTGCCGATTTGCCGAACCGTGAAAGCGAATCGATCACGCAGGACATCAGGACAATTCTCGAAATCTTGGGCGATGACGTATTCGTTGGGGTTGTCGACTTTACCGATCCCGAGCTCGGGCTCCCGGTAGTCAAGCTCATCTCCGATTGTGCGCCGAACCGTTCTCTCGTGTCCCGCGAGAATCTTGGACTGTTTTTCGAGTTCTGAGCTTCAAGCGGATCTTTCTCTTGACAACGCGATACGGCGATCCCACAATGCTCGCACGCTACGAAAGAGACGAGCATGGACGAAGCTGAGGACAGACGACGGGAGTCGCCAAAGGTGTTTTCTCGGCAAGTGCTCTGAACAGGAGGAAGGATCATGTTGGGCTCAACTGAAATTTTGATCATTGGTGTTATCATTCTCGTTCTTTTTGGCGGAGCAGCCATCCCCAAGTTCGCGCGTTCCCTGGGAAAGGCAAAAAAGGAATTCGAAGAAGGACTGAAAGAAGGCGCACAAAGCGTTTCCCAAAAAGAGAGCACGGACAAAAAGATCGAAACAAAGGTTTGATCAGCTCTCGACGCGCTCCACGGAATTCGGTTGTCTGTCCCGGCGGGCAATGAATGCAAGCAAGACTCCCAGAAAGTACAACCCGACCAAGGGCACGGCAACAAGCATCATGTTGAACGGGTCGACAGTTGGCGTGATGATGGCAGCGACGATACAGATGATGACGACGGCGTAACGCCAGCTGTGGAGAAGGAATCGCGCCGTCACGATGCGTAGCTTCGCAAGGAAAAATGCAACGAGCGGAAGCTCAAAACAAACGCCAATCCAAAAGAGCAGAGCGGTGACAAAAGGAACATAACTCTGAGAGGTCCACTCCGTCTTGAAAATTCCAAGGGTAAAGCCTGAGAGAAATCGGATCGCCGCGGGAATCAGCAAAAACCAGGCGAACGCGACCCCCGCGAGAAACATGAGGATCGCCGATGGGACGAGAAAATAGACGTATTTCTTTTCCCGCGGGCGGAGAGCTGGAGAAATGAATCCCCAGATTTCCAACAAAATATAGGGCAATACGAGTATCACGCCACTGACAACCCCGATCCTCAGGTAATTGGCGATTCCTTCGGTCGGACCTATAACCTTCAGCTGATTTCCGTACGGAAGCAACATGAGCTTGAGAATGCGTGGAGTGAAGAAAATCCCTATTCCTGCTCCCCCTATTATGGCGAGCATGACGCGGAGCAGCCTGGCTCGCAATTCGCCGAGGTGCTCCAGAAACCCCATGTTTCTCTCACTGCTCAATGTGAGCTCCTCACCGTTGGCCTGCCAAATGCGCCTCTTGCTGCTCCGGGGCCCAATCGCCTTTTGATGCTTTACTCTAGCCCTTGATCATGGTCCTGTCAATTCCTGGAAATGGCGCAAAAAACTGCGGATTGCTTTCGGTGGATCTCGATTTTCGGCCTGGGACGTGTATAATAATCGAAGATGGATTCGCGCCGCCAGTGGGGAATTTTGATCGGGGAGGAAGGGCATGAAGAAATTTCTGTTTGCAATAATGTCGCTGCTTCTTTTTTCTCCCTTTGTGTTTGGGCTTGATTTCTTCGCACTCGTTCAAAAAGGGACGCCCGAGCAAGTCAGCGCGGCACTAGCGGCTGGCGCGAAAGTCGCGGACCGCGATTCGCATGGCATGACGCCTTTCATGTACGCGGCTCGCTCAAACACGAATCTCAAGGTTATTGAAATACTCCTGACGGCGGGCGCGAAGATGGGCGACCGCGCCGAAAACGGAATGACGGCATTGATGTTCGCGGCGGCTACGAATGCAAACAGTGACATTGTTGCGGCGCTCCTCTCGGCGGGAAGCAAGACGAACGACAAGGACAAGCGCAGCTGGACGCCGTTGATGTTCGCGGCAGCGAGCAATCCAGCGGTCTCAGTCACCGCCGGGCTGCTGAAGGCCGGTGCCAAAATCGACGACAGGGACCAAGACGGCATGCAACCTCTGATGTTTGCAGCGAGATCGAACGCGAACCCCGAAGTCATAGCGGCCCTCCTTGCGGCCGGAGCCAAGATCGAAAGCCAGGATAAACACAAGCGAACGGCTCTGATGTTCGCAGCGGCCAGCAACCCCGTTCCAGCAATTACGGCGAGCCTTCTGAGGAGCGGCGCAAAAATCGGCGACCGTGACGAGGGTGATATGACGGTCTTGATGTTTGCGGCGCGGTCGTCTTCGAGCCCCGAGGTCGTCACCGCCCTCTTGGCTGCTGGGGCCAAAGTCGGCGACCAAGACACGCATAAGCATACAGCCTTGATGTTCGCGTCAGCGGAAAACGCGGTTCCGGGAGTCATAACAGCCCTCTTGAAGGCCGGGGCGAAAATCGAAGACCAAGACGAGACGGGCATGAACGCAATGATGTATGCGGCAAGGTTCAGCGCTAATTCCGACATCCTCGCTGCGCTGATAAAGGCCGGTGCCAAGATTGGCGGCAGGGACAATCGCGGTTGGACTCCGCTTATGTTCGCGGCCGGCTTCAACCAGAATAGGCCGGTAACGGCGTTCTTGCTCACATCAGGTGCAAAAGTCGAAGATCAGGATGAAAGCGGCATGACGCCACTGATGTCAGCAGCCCGCTTCAATCCCAACGCAGCGGTGACAGCGCTCTTGTTGCAGGCTGGATCCAAAGTCGATGACCGGGACAATCGTGGTTGGACAGCTCTCTTGTTTGCCGCAAGGAATAGCCCGACGCCGGAAATCATTACGATTCTCCTGAAGGCCGGTGCGGATGCGAAGCTGCAATCGGATGCGGGAAAGACGGCGTTTGACTATTCCAATAGCAATCCGCAGTTGAAAGGGAGTGATGCGGCTTTGGCATTAGAGAAGGCAACATTCTGATCACACCTTGTCCGCGCTGACGTGTCGACCATTTCGGCCTGCATTCCAAGGGTGCATGAGCTTCCGCGTGCTACCGCCAAGGAGCCCAGCAATAAGCGCGCCGCACCGGCAGCTATTTCATCATCGGGCAAAAGATCGTAGTGTCTCCCCATGAAAAGCCGATTCGTCTTGGCATTCCTTTTCGTATCTCTCGCCATCTCGGGCCAAGAAGTGCGTGTCGCTTCCTACAACATGGAACGTTTGGGCCAGAATCACAAAGACTACGCAACGCTCGCCAAGGTGATAGCCTCCTTCGACGTCGTGGCCGCAGAGGAAGTCATGAACGAATCGGGGGCGTCAAGAGTATTGGCGCGACTCGGCGTGTCATGGTCGGACTATGTAAGCCTGAGAGGTGAAGGGTCGAAGCGCTACCAGGAGCATTTTGGATTCTTCTATGATCACAAGCTCGAGCTTGCTCGCAATCTGGGTGAGTACGCAAAAGCACGAGAGTTCATTCGCCCCCCCTACGGTGTCGAGTTCAGGGTGAAAGCATCCGGCTTCACCTTCAATCTCGTTGCCTGCCATATCATCTATGGCACGAACGAAAAAGACCGCGTGGAGGAGATCAGCCATCTCGAGGAAGTGTATCAATACTTCGAGGGGATGACCGAGAACAAGAGCACGACCGTGATCGTGGGTGACTTCAACGAGGACAAACCCGCGGATTTCGCTCCCCTGACGGCAAACGGAGACTTCGACGCGGTGCCTGACGAAGGCACGACCATTGGCACACGTGGACCGGACCATTTCTACGATCACATTTTCATCCCTTCAAGTCTGCGATCGCGCGTGGAAAAGGCTGACGTGGACTATTGGACCTCAGACTACCGAGGGTCACGAAACAACGAGAGCGACCATTTTCCGGTGTATGTGGTGCTGAATACGCGATAGCCGGCCAGGATGAAGAACCCGCCCGGTCGCAACAGGGGCCATGAATGTGGCTTTGCCGATCGTCCGGGAGAAGGTAATATCCTCGAGGTATGTTGAGGTCGTGAGAGGTGGCTTGATGCGAACCGAATGAGGGATGCTGGCACGCTTGCAGATGCGTCGGAGGCTCGGCCAACATTGGGCCACGGCGGTTTTTTTCAAGGCGCCACCATTGTGATGAATCACTACCCGGAGTATAATTGACGTGAAAGCGGCGGGGCTTGCCGCTCGATTTTCGGTTCCAGCCGCAAGGAGGATTCATGGCCGAAAGAATTGGAGAGTTTCTCGTCAACTTGGGCGCCATGTCCACCTCGCAAGTGACGGTGGTGATCAATCACCAGCAGTCCGGCGATGAAAGGCTCTTTGGAGAGATCGCCATGGAGCTCGGCTACCTTGCGGACAACGAGCCGATTGACAAGTTTTTGGAATTCCAGGAGAAGCAGCTGGGGGATTGAGCTAATCGCTCGACTTTTCCTCTAGCTCACCGATGATCTCGGCATAGCCGCGTACAACCGCCTTTGCACTCACTTCATCGAAGAGCGACTTCCCCTCAGGAGAAAAAAAGCTTCGTGGCACATCTTCGGGTCCGGGCCGCAGAACGACCAGGGACCGGGAGAGCCCGGCGAGGCGCAGGTTGCCGAGATTCCCCGTGCCGATCGGGAATGAGCACAGAATCGTGATGTCGGCCGCCTGGACGAGAGGGGCGGCGCGCTGCACGTCCTCCTCCGTGATCCGGGAAAAAGCCCCGACGGTTTCACACGGGCACCCGAGGCTCCTCCAGAGCTTTTCATCGGAATCGTACTCGTGCGTGATGCCACCCGAAACCTCGAATCCCAGGCGATGAAGCTCCCGGGTGAGGTTCATGGCGCTGCCCGCTCCTCCGATCAGGTGCACACGCGATCTTCTTCCTGCCGAGCGACGTGGAACGACGGAAACCGTCAGGCTCCCCGTCGAAGCGTTGGTGGAGACGACCGTCCGAACTCCGTAGACCGGATCCAGAATCCTGCTGCGCAGGACTTCCTCGGGACGCCCCACCGCGGCGACGCGACCGCGGTCCAGAAGTACCAACCGGGTGCAGTATTGCGCCGCGACACCGAGGGTGTGCACGGATGTCACGAGGGCCTTGTTCTCGCTTGCAAGCTCCAGCGCCATCGAGAATATCTGATCCTGGTGACGAATATCGAGGCTCGAGCTCGGTTCGTCGAGAACCAGGACTTCGGTATCCTGCACAAGGGTCTTGGCGAACAGCACGAGCTGCCGTTCGCCCCCGGAAAGCTCGTTCATGGGACGGTCCTCGATACCGGCAAGCCCGACATAGGAGAGTGTTCGGCGCGCCCGTTCGCGATCCTCGGCGCTCTCCTGCTCGAAACGGCCGAGATGGGGATAGCGTCCCATGAGGAGAACTTCCAGCACGGTAAAGGGGAAAGTTTGGGATATCTCCTGGCTCATGAAGGCCAGCTTTCGCGCGCGGGCACGGCTGTCGAGTGTTCTCATCTCGTGCCCACCGAGCAGGACCTTCCCCTCGCTGGGAGTGAGAAGCCCGGCAAGGAGTCTGAGAAGGGTCGTCTTTCCAGCGCCGTTGGGACCGATGACGCCGAGCAATTCCCCGTGACTCACGCCGATATCGACTCCCTCGAGGATGGTGACGGGGCCTGCTCGCCAGGTAAGGCCTTCGGCGCGAAGCACCGGCCCGCTCACCGCAGCCCCCTTGCTCCACGCCTCTGACTGCGGACGATGAGGCTCAGGAGATAGGGGCTGCCTAGAATCGCCGTTATGATCCCAACGCGTATCTCGTACGGGGGAATGATGGCGCGGCCCACCAGGTCGCAAAGCACGAGGAAGAGTGCCCCTCCGAGAGCGGAGGCGGGTATGAGAACGCGGTGATCCGGCCCAACGATGAAACGGAACAGATGCGGGATGAGAAGACCAATGAAACCAATGGGCCCCGCCACGGAAATGCAGATACCGGTCACCACCGCGGCAATGGCGAGCATCAGGCGTTTCGTGCGCTCGACTTTCACACCCAGGGCGAGCGCACCCTCTTCACCCAATGTGAACAGATTCAGCTCACGCGCGAACAAGCCCAGAACGACCATGCCGGGCACCAGGATCGGCGCGGAGAAAAGCACGTGCCCCCAATCCCGCGCGTCCAGGCCACCCATGGTCCAGAAAATGTATTGGCTGATCTCATACTGCTTGGCGAACAACAAAAAGGCGGACGTCAAACCGTTGAAAAGTGATGAGATAGCCATTCCGGCAATCACGATGTACAAAAGCGATGTGGTGCCGCGCGAGCTGGAAAGGAGGTAGATCGCGGCCGCCGATGCGAGGGCACCGACGATCGTGAAAATCGGCATAGCGAAGCGCGACCACGCGGCCAGCCCGGTCGTGATGGCGATCACCGCCCCGAGACTGCCCCCGGCCGAGACTCCGAGTATTTCAGGACTTGCCATAGGATTGCGGAAGAGCCCCTGCATCACGACACCGCATACGGCAAGCGCGGCTCCCACCAGCAGCGCCACTACCGCACGCGGCAGCCGCAGAAAGACGATGATGGTGATGTCCTGTTGAGACGGTAGCGGGATGGCGCTGAAGCCCATCTGGTGGAGAATGTAATGGAGGAAGGAGACCGGGGCCACGCGAACCGCCCCGATCCCAACGGCGAAAAGGACTGCGACAGCAAGTGAGACACCGAGAACGAGGAATGTGAACGCGTTCCTCTTCTTCACGGCTAATGGCTACTTGAACAAATCGGGATATGCGTACTTGGCAAGGTCCTCGACGCCGAAGACGATGTACTGCGAGGTGGCGGTTTTCAGGGCCTCCGGCATGCGGTGGACGCGACCCAGCTTCACGGCGCGCATGTTCTTGAGGGCGGGATCCGACACGATCCCGCTGTAGAAGCTATCCGAGCCCTTCACATCCCCATAGACCCACGCCGGCAGCATGAGAATGTCGGGATCGAGCTGCAGCAACAGCTCGCGGGAGACGGCGACCGACCCGTACTGGTCCGCCGTGAGGGAGGCCACGGCGCTCTTGAGGCCGGCGAGCCGGACGATCTCGTCCCACGAAGAGCCTGCTCCCATTGAAGTTCCCCAGGTATTATAATCCATTATCGAGAGCTTCTTGTCGGGGGCGAGAGTGGCGATCTTCGCTGCTACGGTCGCTAAACGGCCGTCCATCCAAATATTCAGCTTCTTGGCCGCATCTTCTTCGCCGACCACCGAGCCGATAGCCGTAATCTTCGCCTGGATCGCTTTGACGGTCAGAGGGCTTTTGAATTGGTACACCGTGATGCCGGCGTTTCGCAATTGTTTCACGCCCGCCACGTCCGACCAGTCCGCCACGAAAACCACGTCGGGATTCAGGGAGAGGATCACTTCGGCGTTCAATTGAGCGAGCTTCACTGGTACGTCGAAGACCTGACCGGCGACGTTGGAAACCGTGGGGTCTGCGGCGAACTCTGTGACGGCGGCAATGCGACTTTTGCTCACGAGGGAAAGAAGAATTTCGTCCGTGGGCAAGGTCACGGAGACTATTCTCTGCGGCTTCTGGGCGAGCTTGATTGTCGTTCCCATGTCGTCCAAGACGGTTCGCGGCCAGGTTCCCGCCGATTGCGCCCCCACCGTTGCCGGGAGGAAAAGGGCAAAGGACATAACGAGAAAGACAACGAGACGAGTGAGTTTGGGGTGCATTGCTACCTCCTGCAATAATCTCGCGTGCAGGCACTGCATTGCAGTGTTTGCGAGAGTCCCAATGTTTCCTGACTTCCGGGTCTTCCGCCCGCTTCGCCTTCCCAGGTCACCTGCCCAGTGGCATACAGAAGCGGTTGTCGCCGGTCACAGTGGCGCGTCCGCGACGGATTCTCACCGTCTTCCATTGCAAGACTTCATTGACTATACCGTCGCTCACTTTTTCATGTCAATCAGGGCGCCATTCCCGCCGCTTGCTCTCTGCGCGGGAAACGGGTACATACAACGGATGGCTTGCATTGACGGCGGCGGCACGTGCTCGATCTGATCATTCTTTCTCTCGCGCTCATGCTTCATATGTGGGCTCTTCCCTACACCTTCAAGAACATCCTCATCGACAGCATCGTCCGCGTCGTCCAACTCGCGTTCGGCATCATCATCCTCGTCCATATGAACGCGACGGCATTCGACCCGTCCGCGGTGGGTCTCACCGCGGGAGGGGGCGTTGGACTTGCCTGCCTCGTTTTTCAGCTCTTCTGGAATCGGGGCAACGATCCGACGCGCACTCGGTTGAGCGCAAGGCTGCTCGCCTCACAATCGGTGATCCTCCTCTTCCAGGTTCCCACCGAAGAAATCTTTTATCGAGGGGTATTTTTCGCGTCACTCACGGTGATTTGGGGCGCACCCACCGCGCTCATCATCTCAACCGCCCTCTCCACGATGGTGACCGTGGTATCCTCGCGCAAGCAGCTTTATTGGATTGGATCGGGCATCATGGGCGTGCTCTGCTGCCTCGGGTACTACTGGACTCAGAGTATCTGGGCGCCGGTCCTCATACACGTCCTGAACGACGTCGGATTCATCGCTCTCAACGAAAAACGGGACATCTTCGACTCATGAGATGACGCCTCTGCTCGGAGCGGCAGCCGCCGCGGTTCCGGCGAAAAGCCATTGCACCGCATCCTGGAGCAAGCGTGAAAGCACCACCACCTGCATGTTGCCGCCGGATTTCTCGATACTTTTCTGGAGGCTCGCGGGAGTATGTTTCTTCAAGAGTGCCTCCCTTTTCTCGGCAATCTGCGCTTCCAGCTTGGAATC
>Ga0265316_10001222_pt1 | contig 27661 bp, 23 predicted proteins | sample 4522metaG_FD_202092 | JGI IMG/M metagenome (GOLD analysis project Ga0265316, IMG submission 202092) | Rhizosphere microbial communities from Carex aquatilis grown in University of Washington, Seatle, WA, United States - 4-5-22 metaG | ecosystem: Host-associated > Plants > Roots > Rhizosphere >... | reverse complement strand
GCTTGCTCTGGGACAACCCCTCGAAGACCACCATCGAACCGGGATTCAATGAGCAAACCCGCTGGAGCTCGCAGGTGGGCGACCGGGTTTCATTTTTCGTGATCGCTGGCGAGACGGCGGATGAGATATACGCCGGTTACCGGCTGCTCACCGGCCCAACGCATATGCTGCCCAAGGCCGCCTACGGGTACATCCAGTGCAAGCAGCGCTACGCCAGCCAGAAGGAGCTGTTGGATGTGGCCCAGGGCTACCGCGACCGCCATCTGCCCGCCGACGTGCTGGTGGTGGACTGGTTCTATTTCACAAAGATGGGCCAGTTCGACTTTGACCCCAAGTTCTGGCCCGATCCAGCGGCGATGAACAAGAAGCTCCACGAGCAGGGCTTTGAGACCATGATCAGCGTCTGGCCTCGGTTTATGCCCTCTGACCGCTACTACGACGAGCTGCTGAAGAAGGGTTGGCTGATCCATAAGGCCGATGGCACGCCCATTGACGGGTTACCGTATGACCGCGCCGGATCGGACATTGACACCACCAATCCTGAAGCTGCCGCCTGGTACTGGAAGACATTGCACGAGGACATCATCAGCCAGGGTTTCGACTCCCTGTGGGCCGATGAGACCGAGCCCGACCTACCGCCCAACGGCGCCTACTTCCACATTGGCCCCGGCACCCAGTTCTTCAACGTCTATCCGCTCTTCCACACCGCGGCCCTGTACAACGGCTTCCGCAAGGACGAGCCGGGGCGCCGCGCGCTGATCCTCTCCCGCGACGCTTACCTGGGCGCGCAGCGCAACGGTGCCATCTTCTGGTCCTCGGATATCTATCCCACCTGGGACACGCTCAAGCGGCAGATTCCCACCGGCCTGGACTTCGCGGCCTCGGGGCTGACCTATTGGTCCAACGACACCGGCGGCTGGCAGTATCTGCCCCGCGAGCACCACCCGGCCCACAAGCCGCTGCTGGACCCCTCGGATGCCCGGGCGAATGTGGGCGATTATGACGACTATCCGGAGCTATATACCCGCTGGTTCCAGTACGCCGCATTCCTGCCCATCTTCCGCACCCACGGCAGCCGGCCGGCCAATGAGGTCTGGTCATACGGCAAAGAGGCTGAGCCAATTCTGGAAAAATATTTACGCCTGCGCTACCAGCTCATGCCGTACATCTATTCGCTGGGCTACAAGACCTGGCTGACCGGAGCGCCCTTCATGCGCGCCTTGCCTCTGGATTTTCCTAACGATCCCAAAGTTTCGGACCTGCGTGACGAATATATGTTCGGCCCGGCCTTCCTGGTGGCTCCGGTCACCGAACAGGGCGCGACCAGCCGCCAGGTTTATCTGCCTACCGGGGCTGACTGGTACAACTACTGGACCCTGGAGCGCGTTAAGGGCGGCCAGACGATTACGGTTCAGGCGCCCATCGATACACTGCCGCTGTTTGTGCGGGCCGGTTCGATCGTTCCACTGGGGGCGCCCGTAGAGAGCACGCACCAGGTGCAGGCAATTGCTAAGGTCCTCGTCTTTCCTGGCGCAGACGCGAGCTTCACACTTTTTTCGGACGACGGCAAGACATACGCCTACGAGAAAGGGGCCGGCTCCGTCACCCGGCTGCACTGGGACGAAGCCAAACAGCAGTTGACGCACGAAGGTGACGCAGCCTGGAGCGGTCCGGAGAGCGCAATTGTGGAAGTCGCCGGCCATTGAGTTCCGACCGGCGATGCCGGCTTAACGACAAAGAGAGGCAATCCAGGCCGTTGCAGGCTCGCCTGCCTGGATACCAGAGCCGCTGCAACTGCGTCTAAACAGCTTCAACGGCTTCCGTGGTCTAGCCGCCTGATTTACAATCACGAGGTAAGCAGGAAAGAACTGAATGAGGCTTTTTTCAATGAATTTTGGCTACGCGCGCGCGCGGTTGGTTCAGGCGGGCGCGGTTGTTGCGGCTGTTGCCCTGGTTGCCGGTTGCGGCAATCAATATCGGCCGGTGGTTACGCCTGTTAACCCCAGCGGGCCCGCCGCGCAGCCGACGTCGTATGCGGTGGTTGTTTCGGCGCCTTCGCCCTCCACGCCCGGCATTGCCACGATCATCGATTACGCCGGCGATACGGTTATGGCCCAGGCGCCCATCGGCCCCGGCCCTACAAACTTTACTGTCGACCAAACCGGTACCACAGGCTATACCGTCAATCACGACGGCACAATTACGAATTTCCCGATCTCCACCGGCTTGCAGGCCAAGATGGTGACCTATACCACACTGCTTACAACTTCAAAACCGGTGGGCCTGTTTTCGCCCTCGGCGGGACTTTGGATTGCCGATCTCGATGGAAACGTTGCGGATGTCTTTAACGGGAGCCCCCAGACCTTCAAGCTGGCCATACCGGTAGCGATCACGCCGGTGGCCGTTGTCGGGCCAAGTGTCTACGGCCAGCGCAATTACGTGATCAGCCAGAACTTCGATGCCCCCAGCGGCACAATACCCAATGGCGTGGCGTGCAATCTTTCGCCCACGACGGCTCCGGTAAATGGCGAGGCGGACGCGCTGGAGACCTCGACAAATACGGTTTCGGCCCGCATTCCACTGGGCAAGTGTCCCGTCTTTGCCGTGCAGGGCGCGGATAACAAGCGATTCTTCGTGCTGAACCGGGGAAGCGACACAGTTACGGTGATCAACAGCCAGAACAACACGTTGAACTCCTGCACGCCATTCCTCAACCAGAATGGCCAGACGGTGACCTGCCACCCCGCCCTGCCTCTTTCGACCGCAGCCGTAACCGCAACGGGCATTACCCCTCCTAACGGAACCAGCGGCATGACGGCGCACGCCGGCCCAGTCTATGCCGAGTACAGCGCGGCCACTGCCCAGTTGGTGGTTGCCAACTACGACGGAAATACCATCAGCGTCATCGATGTCAGCCTGGACGAGTATGGGAATGACAGTTCGACTTTTGGAACCACATTCACGATTCCAGTGGGCAATAATCCCGCCAGCGTCACCGTACTGGCCGACGCCACTCGCGCTTACACGGCCAACCAGAGCGACGGAACCGTGACTATCGTAAACCTATCGAGCCACACGGTGGAGAAGACGCTGCCGGTGATCGGCCACCCGCGCACCGTGGTCTCAACGCAGAATTCAAGCTATGGAAAGGTCTACACTGCCTCGCCCGACAGCCCGTATCTCACTATTATTCGCACCGATCAGGACATTGTGGACACCACGGTTCTGGTTGAGGGCAACATCGTAGACGTTCGCGTGACCACGACGAACGCTGTGAGCGGAAACAGCAACAGCATCAGCCGCAGCCCCGGCCATGGCCAGCCCTGCTACCTGCCGGGCTCGACGGCCGCAGCCACGCTGGCCGCATGCCAGACGATGCCATAGTTTTTGCCGGAGCGGACGAAACAGTCAAAGGGCCATTCCTTGCGAGGGGATGGTCCTTTGGCTGTTTTTGCATACGATTCAAAGAACGCCGGGCGGTTTCGTTGGTCGAGTGATGCGATGGAAAAGATGACATGCAGCGGGAAAATTCGTGTGGACCTTCTGTTGGTGGAGCGGGGGCTTGTTCCCAGCCGCGAACGGGCGCGCGCGATTATCCTGGCCGGCCGGGTTCTGGTCAGGGAACAGAAGATCGACAAGCCGGGCGCGACGGTGCCCGCAGATTCTCCCATCCGCCTGCTTGGCGAGGACCCGCCCTATGTGAGCCGCGGCGGACTCAAGCTGGCGGCGGCACTGGAGCACTGGCAGATCGCCGTGCAGGACAGGGCCTGCCTCGATGTGGGCGCCTCCACCGGCGGATTTACCGATTGCCTGCTGCAGCACGGGGCAACGCACGTGACGGCCGTCGATACCGGCTTCGGCCAGATCGCGATGAAGCTGCGCAACGACCCGCGCGTGCGCCTGATGGAGCGCACGAACGCCCGCTTTCTTGAGCCTGGCTCGCTGGCCGCGGAGCAGAGAAGCGCGGAACTTACCCTGCTGACGATGGATGTCTCGTTTATCTCGGCCACGCTGCTGCTGGGGCCGGTACTGGAGGCCGCTCCCTGCCTTGCGGAGGCCGTCATCCTGGTCAAGCCGCAGTTTGAGGCCGGGCGCGGGCACGTGGGCAAGGGCGGCATCGTACGCGATCCTGAGGCGCACAAGCTGGCGGTGGACAGAGTGGCCGGCTACGTTGTTTCGCTGGGATGGAAAGCGGTGGAGAGCATTCCATCGCCCATTACCGGCGCTGAGGGCAACCGGGAGTTCCTGCTCTATGCGCGTCGGGCCGGACACTGAGGCCGATTTGAACCGAAGTTCGGCTTGACTACGGGCCAAATCCGGTACACTGGGACCGCATGATGCGCGTAGCGATTGTTTGCAAACCGCAAAAGAAAGAGCTCGTTAGTCTGGTGCCCGAGCTGATCGGATGGCTGCGCCAGCACAACTTTGAGCCGCTGGTGGATCTGGAGGGTGGCCAATACACCACGGCTGCGCAGGTCGTGGAGCGGGCGCAACTGCCCTCGTGGGAGCCGGGGCTGGTAATCGTATTGGGCGGGGATGGCACACTGCTCTCAGTAGCGCGCATTTTTGCCGCCACGGGTACGCCCATTCTCAGCGTAAATCTGGGTTCTCTAGGCTTTTTGACCGAGGTTCGTCTCGCCGAACTCTATTCGACGCTGGAGGGCTGGTGCAAAGACTGCTACCAGAAGGATGAGCGGTCAATGCTGCACGCCGAACTTTGGCGAGAGGGCAAGGAACACTCTCGCTACCGGGCGTTGAACGACATTGTGGTCACCAAGGGCGACATCGCACGCATGGGGGATTTCGCGGTCGAACTGGAAGGCAAGCTGGTTGCCCGCTTCCGCGCCGACGGCGTCATCGTCTCAACGCCAACCGGTTCCACAGCTTACACGCTGGCCGCCAATGGGCCTATTCTCACTCCTGACGTGGACGCGATGGTGGTGACGCCTATCTGCCCGCACCTGCTTACGCTGCGGCCTATCGTGGTTCGCGGCGACGCCTCGCTCACAATCCGGATCGAGGGCGTCCCGAATCTGGCGCTGCTGACTGTGGATGGACAGCAGGCCGTCGAACTGCATCGGGGCGACGAGGTTCGCTGCCGGCGCTCAAGCCACACCGTCAATCTGGTCCGGCTCAGCGAGGGCAGCTTCTTTGAGGCCTTGCGCAACAAGCTGAGCTGGGGCCAGCAGTAAACATTTCAGTGTTCCGCGGCGAGCGAGAGGATATGCGAATCGCCATAGAGCTTGCGCAGAGCCTCCGCGCGGGCGGTGGAGTCGGCCGGAGCTGAACTGGTCGGAGCGGCCAGAAACCAAGCCCAACCGGGATTCTGCGAGAAGAACTCGGGTGAGGGCAGGTCGCCGGTCAACTCGATGCCGAGAACCTTGCTCACCCCAAACTGCGCCAGAGAGCCGGCGGCGCGAGAGCGCGGATTGGCCTCGCGCAGGCTAACTGCGAGCGCATCGGCGTAGAGCAGGCCGGGGAAGTAGTCGCTGAATGCGCCCGCGCCGCCAGGCCTGAAATCGGGCTGTGCGGCCTGCCAGACCCAGAGCAGATTGCGGAGGCCGTCGTGGTTTACCAGGCGGTCGAAGAGCTGGCGGTAGAGCGCTCCGGAGCCGTGAATGCCCTTGCGCCCTGCCCACCAGAGATCCTTGCCGTTGGACTCAGGATAGGGAATCCAGAGCACCGCGACGCCGGCCTTCTCCAGCTCGCGCAGGCTGCCTGCCACCTCGTCCACCTGCGTACACCAGCGCTGGTTGAGGGTCGTTCCGGGCGTGAGCAGCTCATTCCACTCGAAGTCGGTCAATGAGCCCTTGGCGCTGGCCGGAGCATTGTCCGTGGGGCGCGCGGGACGCCAGCTCAGGCTGACCTCAGCGTGGTTTTTATGCGCTTTTAGAGCCTCTTGCACGATGGCTTGACGAATTTCGGGCGAGCCGTCAAGATCGGCGGCATAGATAGCCGGTTGTTTTCCTGTCGCCAGATTTACCGCGGAGGTTGCGGCGGTGGGCACTGTCGGATCATTCTCCTGGCCGCTCAGCACGACCTTTGCAGAGGCAAGGCGGGTCAGCAGGGCCTGTGTCTCCGCAGTTGCGCCTGGCGTAACGGGCTCGGCTGCGGACTTGCCTTCGGTACGCTCGACGGTAGCCTTGCGGGTGGCCTCCATCGGCCCGGCCAGGCGCAGGTCGTCGCGGTTCAGCATACGCGGGGCGTGGTAAACCGAATTCGACAGCTCCAACGAGTTGGCGGAGTGAATCCACTCACTCCAGACCATGAAGTAGGTCCAGCGCGGCTGGCGGTCGAGCACATCGGGTGTGGGCATAACGCCCACTTCGGCCAGTGCGATGGGCTTGCCGCCGGCCAGCGCGATCATGCTGTCGTAGTACTCCTGCTTGAACTCGCCGTACACGTCCATGGTGACCAGGTCGGCGAAGTTAGGGCCGGGATAGTAGTCCTCAATCGGTCCCGCGTTGCCGCCTGGCGCGTTCACATTCCACACCCAGACCAGGTTGTCGAGATGATGGAGGTTGACGAAGCGGTCGTAGATCATTCGATAGAGCGCCGCCGATCCATCCTTGCCGGGACGGCCCGTCCACCAGAACCAGTTTCCGTTGATCTCGTGGTAGGCGCGGAAGAGCACCGGCACATGCGCATCTCGCAGTTGGCGCAGGTAGCCTGCAACGACGTCTACCTGGGCGCACCAGCGGAGGTTGAGCGGGCTGCCTGGAGTGAGCAGCTCGTGCCACTCGTAATCGGTCAGATGGCCCTGAACGCTGTCGCGGAAGGTGACCGGCTCATCGTCTGTGGGCCTCACCTCGTGCCAGGTGAGCGCGATGACCGCTCCGTTCGCGTACTGCCGCTTGACCTCTTCGACCATGGCAGGCCGCGAGAGCACGGAGTCCTTGTCGTCACCGGCTGAGAAGCCGAAGTCCTGACCGAAGAGCCCCGGATATTTGCCGGTCAGGTCGTAGGCCAGGTCGGTCCAACGCGAACCTACGTTGGGATAGTTGTGCTGGCCGGTGATGGTCGCCTTGCCGGAGATGGAGCTGAGAAAGGCAAGCAAGGCGCGCGCCTCAGGCGTGGCATGAGGGTTGACCGGCTCCGGGGCCGCCTGCGCCAGATGAGAGCAAGCCAGAACGGTTACCAGAATAAGAGTGGCAAATGGTTTCGAGCGCATGACGAGAGCCAATCCCTTCGCGGGGAAATTATAGCGGAGAGCGTTATCGACAAAAAGGCCGCCGCATCTCACGCCGCATTTGACCGCCTCGGGAGCCGGTGATTATATTCGCCTCGTCCTACTTTGCTGCGGATCATCGTCGTCTACGGGATTGTTGCGCGCATGAACCGCCGCGGAGATTGCTCATTAAAGATGAGGGAAATCATGCAAAGACGATTTGTTGTACCGATATCGTGCCTAGTTCTGCTGTTCGCGGCGGCTGTTTCCGCCGAAGTGAAGCCCTCGGCGCTGTTCAGCGACCACATGGTTCTGCAGAGCGGCATGACTGTGCCTGTCTGGGGCAAGGCGGAGCCCGGCGAAACGGTGAAGGTTACGCTGAACGGGCAGAGCCAGTTGGCAACCGCGGGGCCGGACGGGAAGTGGATGGTGCGCCTGAGCAAGTTGAAGGCGGGCGGGCCCTTCGAGATGCAGATCCAGGGCAAGAACACGATTACGGTGAAGGATGTCCTCGTGGGCGAGGTATGGGTTGGCTCCGGCCAGTCAAATATGGCGTTCACGGTCTCGAAAAAGGTGGCTCCGTATGCCGGAATGCTGGACGAAGAGAAGGAGATCGCGGCCGCGAATCACCCGATGATTCGCATGTTCACGGTGAAGGAGCAGAAATCGTACACGCCGCTGGAGAATGTGACCGGCGAGTGGAAGATATGCAGCCCGGAGACCGTTCCCGGCTTCTCGGCGGTGGGCTATTTGTTTGCCCGTGACCTGCAGGAGAAGTTGAATGTGCCGGTCGGGATTGTGACGGTGGCCTATGGCGCCAGCACGGCCGATGCGTGGGTGCCGCGCGAGGCTTTTGTCGCCGATAAGCAGATGAAGCCGATGCTGGACCGTTTTGACGATCTGGAAAACTTCTTCAAGACGCATCCGGGCGTCGCGGCGGCCGATGCGCCTCCTGCGCCTCAGACGATCAATGGCCGGTCGGCGGTTAGGCCTGGGCCGATGCGCGACCCGGTCCAGGACCAGCATGAGCCCACTGTGCTCTTCAACGGAATGTTGCATCCGGTCATTCCCTACGCAATCCGCGGCGCGATCTGGTACCAGGGCGAATCTATCGTCGGCGGGAAAGCCGGGTTGGCGCTCTATCCGCATGTGATGGAGACTATGGTGGCCCAATGGCGCGAGCTATGGGGCGAGGGAGATTTCCAGTTTTATGCGGTGCAACTGCCGGCGCTGAAGAATGTGAGCAACAATCCCCTGGTGCGCGAGGGCCAGGCGCAGATTCTGACGCTGCCGAACTCCGGATTGGCTGTCACCATCGACATCGGCGATCCCGAGAATGTGCATCCAAAGAATAAAGCGCCCCTGGGCGAGCGGCTGACGCTCATCGCGCTGGCCAATGTGTATGGTCGCAGGCTGGAGCACGCTGGGCCGCGCTATAGCTTGATGAAGGTGAAGGGCAACGCGATCCGCCTAGGCTTTACCCACGTAGACGGAGGACTGGTGGCCAAGGATGGGCCGCTGAAGTGGTTTCAGATTGCTGGAGAAGATCAGAAGTTTGTCGACGCGGAGGCAACCATCGTAGGCAAGACGGTCATCGTGAAGAGCGATAAGGTGGCCAAGCCGGTTGCGGTGCGGTATGCGTGGGACAACTATCCCTTCGGCTGCAACCTGTTCAATGCTGCCGGGCTGCCCGCCGCCCCGTTCCGCACCGATGCGTGGGATGCGATGACGAAGATCGCGGAGGAGTTTACGGGGAAGTAGAAACGGACGAAGTCGATCCCTGGCGTGATGTCTTGGATGCTGTGTGCAATCAATTAAGGCCATTGCTGCGCGTAAATCGCAGAAAATGCAGGTCCTTTGACTCCGCTCTTCACCTCAGCGACGAAGACCTCTTGCTCGGGACCCGGGCTGTGCTCCGCTTAGGATGACAGCATTACACACTAAGTGCTATCCCAGATCCCCAAGTCGGGACCTGGGGCACCCGGCTGCGAAAACAACACGCACGGCAGCGTAAAGAACGCTGTAGAATCCTGGCATGAAAAACCTGATCTATGGAACATTGTTTCTGGCATTCTTTGTTGCGCAGCTTGGCGCGCAAAGCGCTGCCCCGGCCACTGCAAAAGGAAGCGGTAAATCAGTAGACAACGCGAATTGCGGGATGCACTACGGTAAATCGCACATCTTCCTGTTTTGCGCTCCCGATGGATGGACTTTGGACAACAGTATTGGCGAGGCACAAGGCATCTTTGCGGCTCTCTATCCCGATGGCTCATCCTGGGAGTTGGCAGCGCAATCGGGCACCATCATGTATATCAATACGTATGATAAGCCGGATGATAATTACACAGTTGCAAAGTCCATGACGTTCGATGCGGACGATACGAAACGGAAGTCGCAGACAGCCGTAGTGAAGAAAGGGGAGCCAATTAAGCTGGACGATCTCGCCGTGCCAGTCCAATTATTTGCCCCAGGCGGTTTCAACCGCTTTGAAGCCGTCGCATATATCGACTCGCCAAAAGTCATTATCACGTTCGTGATGAGTTCCAAGAGCGAAGAGATTTTCAAGCGAGATTACCCGGCCTTTGTTCGATTTATTCAATCTTACAAATTCATGAGTTCCAACGTGACTATCGAGCACAAATAGGACGTGCTAGCGATTTGGGCAGGAGGCAGCTCGCCGGTCTATACTCGCTTTTGTCTGTCTTTGAAGGGAGCTTTTCCATGTCTTCGCCTGCCGTTGCCTACGCCAAAAAGAACCATCCCCGCTTTTTAAGTGAATTGAAGGAGCTGTTGCGCATTCGGTCGATCTCGACCTTGCCCGAGAACAAGGGCGATTGCCGTCGCGCCGCCGAGATGCTGGCCGCCGAACTGAAGCGGATCGGCATGGAGAATGCGCGGCTGATTGAGACCGTGGGCCATCCGCTGGTCTATGCCGACTGGCTGCACGCCAAGGGCAAGCCCACCGTGCTCTGCTACGGCCACTATGACGTGCAGCCGACCGATCCCGAGGAGGAGTGGCTGTCGCCGCCCTTTGAGCCGACGGAGCGCGACGGCAATCTGTATGCACGCGGCTCGGCGGACGACAAGGGGCAGGTGATTGCGCAGGTGAAGGCACTGGAGTCGCTGCTGGCCGCCAACGGCGCTCTACCGCTGAATGTACGCGTTCTGCTGGAGGGCGATGAAGAGGTTGGGGGGGAGGGAATTGCGGAGTATGTCGCCACGAAACCGCTCGAGCTGAAGTCGGATTTTGCCCTGATTTCCGATACTGAATTGTTCGCGCCCGGCCTGCCTACCCTGTGCGTTGGCCTGCGCGGCATGATCTACACCGAGCTTGAGGTGCGCGGCCCCAAGACCGACCTGCACTCCGGTATGTATGGCGGCGCAGCGCCCAATCCGTTCTTTGCACTGGTGGAGATTCTGGCCAAACTCAAGGATGAAAACGGCCACATCCTCATCCCCGGATTTTACGACGGCATTATCCCGCCCAGTCCCGAGGAGCTGAAGGCGTGGAAGAGCCTGCCCTTCGACGAGGAGCATTATCGCAAGACCGAGGTGGGATCGCGCGAGCTGGTCGGCGAGGCGGGCTATAGCGTTTTGGAGCGCACTTGGGCGCGGCCGACGCTGGAGGTGCACGGCATTCCCGGCGGCTTTATCGGAGCGGGCGCCAAGACGGTGATCCCCGCCAAGGCGCTGGCCAAGGTCTCCATGCGGCTGGTACCGGGAATGACAACGGCCAAGGCCTTTGCGCAGTACAAGAGCTATGTGGAGAAGATTGTGCCTGCTGGCGTGGAGGTCGAGGTGCGGCTGATTCACTCCGGCGAACCCAGCCTGATCCGCGTCGACAATCCCTACATCAAGGCGGCCACCAAGGCTTTGCACGAGGTCTGGGGCAAGGAGACGGTCTTCATCCGCTCCGGCGGCTCCATCCCCATCGTGGGTGACTTCGACCGTCACCTGGGCGCGCCCAGCGTGATGATGGGCTTCGGCCTGCCCGACGACAACATCCACGCTCCCAACGAGAAGTTCCATCTGAAGAATTTCGAGCTAGGCATCGAGTCGGTGATTCGCTTCTTGGAGGAAGCCGGACGTTGATCGAGCCGGAGGCCGCTGGCTTTGTCCTGGCCGGGGGACGCTCCAGCCGCATGGGCCGGGAGAAGGCGCTTGTCCTGCTGACGGGCGAGCCACTGGTGGGTCATGCACTTCATGTGTTGCGCGAAGCGGGGCTGACGGCGTCGATTGCAGGCGGGACAGTGTCGCTCAGGGCATTTGCTCCTGTGGTCGAGGACTCAGAGCCTGGCCTGGGCCCATTGGGCGGCATCTGTTCGGCGCTTGCGACGACGTCGGCGCACTGGACGGTTTTTCTTCCTCTTGATTTGCCACTGTTGCCCGCTACATTGGTTATTTATTTATTGGCCCGCGCGCGGATCACCGGCGCAGTGATAACCGTCCCGTCGGTCAACGGATATGCGCAGAGCTTTCCGGCGGTGGTGGACCGGGCAGCTTTGCCGCAGCTGAGGGCCGAACTCGAAGCCGGGCGCAGAGGATGCTTTGCCGCATTTCAAGCCGCCGCGGAGAGCCTGGGTCAACGAGTGACCGTGCTTGCTGTCGAGTTGGCGGTTCAATCCGGCCGGATAGCCCATCCGAAGAGCCTGCCGGCGGCGCGCTGGTTTCTGAATGTGAACGCTGAAGAGGATTTGCGCCTCGCAACGGCTTGCCGGGCGCCCCTCGTCGCGTAATCTGATTGCACGGCAATGTGCGATTCCGTAACCAATCCGGAGTTTCCTGATGCACTGGGCGAAGCACGCGCAGGAGAGCTTGAGCGGCCTGGGCAGACGGCCGGCGAGTCATTCGATCCCATCATCGCCTTCAGCCACGTTTACATCTCTTTCGATGAGCGGCCGGTTCTGGAGGATGTGAGCTTCTCGGTAAATCGCGGTCAGACGCTCTGTATACTTGGCCGCAGCGGCGTGGGTAAGTCAGTGGCCCTGCGTTTGCTGATGGGCTTTCTGAAGCCGGATTCGGGTTCTATACGCGTCGATGGCCAGGAGATTACAGACCTCGGTGAGGAAGGATTGCGAGCCATCCGCGAGCGCGTCACGATGGTTTTTCAGAACGGGGCACTCTTCGATTCGTTGAGCGTACGGGAGAATGTTGCTTTTCCGTTGCGTGAGCGCGGCGGCCTGGATGAAGACCGGATAGAAGAGATCGTGGAGGGACTGATCGGCCAGGTGGGCGCCGAAGATGTGGCGGATGCATTTCCGTCGAGCCTCTCCACGGGACGCAAGCGTGCAGTAGCCATTGCCCGCGCGCTGGCCTCGCAACCCGAGGTGGTGCTCTACGACGAGCCAACCACTATGGTTGATCCCATCATTGCCCGCCGCATGGGAGATCTCATCCAACGGCTCAAGCGCCAGCTTGGATTCACCAGCATTGTGGTTACGCACGATACGCGTTTTGCCGAGCGGCTCGCCGACCGGGTGCTCTTTCTGGATCAGGGCCGGGCAATTTTTTTCGACTCGTTCAAGGCGCTTGTATCGTCGTTAGAGCCTCATATTCTGCAATTTCTTGCACATGACGGCTTTCAGTTACCTTCGGAATAAAATCTTTATCTACTCGTAATCATTAAAAAGCAAATATCGATGCAATTTTATATTGCAATAATCCGGCATATTGGGCGATGCTAATCGTGTTGGTTCACCAAGACTAAGCCTGATTTTATGGGTTAAGAGTGAACAGACGCGGTAAGACGTCGACACGACCGGTTTGGTATCATTGAATTGCTTTAACCTTTCTCATTCCTGTCCGACAGTTGTTTCGCGCATCGGTTATGTTTTTTTAAGAATATTAGGTTGCCTGATGAAGGTGTGGTCGCAACACGTTGTTGCGAGGCAATGAAGGCAAGTTCTTTCGCTTAGTTGTCTGACGCCTGCGACGGGTAACGCAGAATGAGAAATATGTCTTGGCGCAACCTGGCCGGCATGCTCGGATCATGGAACGGGCTGGCTGATCTCGATTGCTCCTCTGGCACGGTTAAGGCAACTCTCAACGACAAGATTCAGCGCGCCAAGCACACACCTGTTTAGACAGCTTGCATGGTTTTTCGGAGAAATAAGATTTTTTATTTTGACGTTTTGCGCTTTTGAGGTCAGCGGAACAGATATGGCGACATCGGAATTCTGGCAAAGAATTTCAAACTCCGCGTCTTCTCCCCTTGATTTGTCGGGAGGACTCGCTGGAGAACAGTCGCGCGACCGGCGGGGCATGGCCACGCTGTGGATGGTTCTGGACGGAGTTACGATATTGGCTGCCGCGGCGCTTGCCACACTTTACAAGTTGCATGCGGGGCCGTTGGTTGGGGCCAAGGACTTCTGGTACGGCACCCTGTTTTATGGCCGTTCAATGGGTATTCTGTTGGCCTTTTTATGCGGATTCGGTTTTGTGCTCATTCTCACCAGCCGGCGGTTGAATCTGTACGCACCCATGCGGCTGGGCAGCTTTCTGAATGAGCAGTGGCTGAGCTTGCAGGCGTGCTTCACATCCGGCCTGCTGCTCACAGGCACGTTATACCTGGTTAAAGCGGAAGATATTCCAAGGAGTATCGTGTTGTCCACGCTAGGGCTGGTCACGATCGCCCTCAGCTTGCGCCGCATGGCATACCGCATGCTGATCTACCGCCAGTTCGACCGAGGCGTGAGCACGCGCAATGCGCTCATCATAGGCACCGGGCCCGAAGCGCATGCGCTTCGCCATCATATGGAGAGCATCCGGCACCTCGGCTACACCTTCAAGGGGTTCATCGACTTTCCGGGTTCGGGTTCGCCCGCCGCGACATTATCCGAGGATGTGGTTTGCACGCTCGATACGCTCTTTCAGCACGCGCGCAAGCATTTTGTGGACGAGATATTCTTCACTACTCCGTGTGAACGCGGGATCATACAGGATGTGTTGATTCAGGCTCGCGCCCACGGCGTGGATCTTCGCGTGGTTCCCGAAATGTACGACGGCCTAACCTGGAACAGCCCTATCGAGTACATTGGCCAATTTCCGACTATTCCCCTGCACTGCGGCCGTGTTCCCGAGGCTCAACTGGCGCTTAAGCGCACGCTAGACATCGTGTTTTCCAGCCTGTTTTCGATTTTTCTTTTGCCGGTGATGCTGGTCATCGCACTCGCCATCAAGCTGGACTCGCGCGGCCCGGTTTTCTACTCCTCGGAGCGCATCGGCAAGAAGGGCCGTGTCTTTCGCTGCATCAAGTTCCGCACCATGGTTCATGACGCGGAGAAGCGCCGGGCCGGCGTAATGCACATGAACGAACGCGAGGGCGTGCTATTCAAGATAACCAACGATCCCCGTACCACCAGGCTGGGTCGTTTCCTGCGCAAGTACTCGTTGGATGAGCTGCCCCAGTTCCTCAATGTTCTGCGCGGCGACATGAGCGTGGTCGGTCCTCGCCCACCCCTGGCGAGCGAAGTGCGGGAATACAAGCTCAGCCACCTGCGCCGCCTCGACGTAACCCCCGGCATCACCGGCCTATGGCAGGTGCAGGCGCGCCAGGATCCCTCGTTCGACAGCTACATCTCGCTGGATGTCACTTACATTGAAAATTGGAGCATCTGGTTGGATATCAATATTATTGCGCGCACAATCGGCGTGGTGTTGTCAGGAACCGGCTCATAGAAGCCTTATCGGCATCACCGGCTATGCGGGCCGCTTCAAGACGAAGCGGCCTATTCCTTTTGGGATTAAACTGGGTGTGTGAAGATCGCACTGGCTCAGATCAACCCCACTATCGGGGATTTTACCGGGAATCTTGAAAAGGTCGTTGACGCCAGTCGGCGCGCGGCTGCTCTGGGCGCGCGACTTACGGTCTTCTCAGAACTGGTTCTCTGCGGCTATCCTCCGGCCGACTTTCTTGAAAAGCCCAGCTTCCTGGCCCGCTGCAGCACGGCAGTAGATGAGCTGGCCGCGGCTACGCGCGAATTGCCTACTGCCGTGCTGGCAGGCGTGGCGCTGCCGGCGGAGGCTGAGACGGGCAAGCCGGCGGTGAATGCGGCGGTTCTGCTGGACGGAGGCCGCCTGCTGCTGGAACAGCACAAGCGGCTGCTGCCGTTTTACGATGTCTTCGACGAGCAGCGCTACTTTGCCCCGTCGCGGCCCCAGCAGGTTGTGGAACTGGACGGTGTAAGACTGGCTATCACCATCTGCGAGGATGCCTGGAACGACAAGAATTTCTGGCCCCAGCGTCTATACTCGGTCGATCCCGTTGAGGAGTTGATGCGCCAGAAGCCAGCCCTGTATATCAATCTCTCTGCGTCGCCCTTCTGGCACGGTAAGCGCGCGATTCGCCGCCGGATGCTGGCGGCCATCGCCCGTCGCGATGGCGTGCCGGTTCTTTTGTGCAACCAGGTTGGCGGCAACGACAGCCTGATCTTCGACGGTTCCTCGATGGCCCTCAATGCGCGTGGAGAGCTGATCGCCCAGGCCGCCTCGTTCGAGGAGGACCTTATAGTACTCGACTTGGTTGCGCCTTATGACGCGCAGGCCCTGCCCGCTGCGGAAGAGGACGATACCGCGGCTGCCTATCGTGCCCTGGTCCTGGGGACGCGCGATTATGTTTGCAAGTGCGGCTTCCGCAAGGTGCTGGTCGGCCTGAGCGGTGGCATCGACTCCGCGCTGGTGGCGGCCATCGCCAAAGACGCACTGGGAGCTGAGAACGTGATCGGCATCGGGATGCCCAGCCCCTATTCCTCCACAGGCTCCATCGACGACAGCCGGCGGTTGGCTGCCAATCTTGGGATTCGATATGAGGTGATCGGCATCAGCGGGCTATTCGAGGAGTACGCCCGCGCGCTCGAGCCGCTCTTTGCCGGGACGAAGCCAGATATCACCGAGGAGAACATTCAGTCTCGGATACGGGGCTGCCTGCTGATGGCTCTGTCCAACAAGTTTTCCGCTCTGGTGCTCACCACCGGGAACAAATCGGAGATGGCCGTGGGCTACTGCACTCTCTATGGCGATATGGTGGGTGCGCTGGCGGTGATCGGCGACCTGGTGAAGACGCGCGTTTATGCCGTCTGCCGCTGGCTCAACCGCAACGGTGAGGTCATCCCCGAAGCCATTCTCACCAAGCCGCCTTCGGCGGAGCTGCGGCCGGACCAGAAGGACACCGACTCGTTGCCGCCCTACGAGATTCTCGACCCCATTCTCGAAGCGTATGTGGAGCGCTATGAGACTCCGGAGCGCATAGCCGAGGCACACGGATTTCCCCTGAAACTGGTCCAACAGGTTGTGCGCCTGGTGGAGCGATCCGAGTACAAGCGCCAGCAGGCCGCGCCGGTCCTGAAGGTGACCTCCAAGTCGTTTGGAATGGGGCGCAGATTTCCCATCGCCGTCAAGGTTCAGGTATAACTCTAGTAGGTGTGTGCTATCCGCCATTCAAGGAGAATCAGCTTGATCCGTCTTTCCGTTCGACTTGCCAGCATTGCCGCGCTGGTTGCATTTTCCCTGTCAGTATTTGAGGCCGCTGCACAGCAGCAGGTGCCTCCCGCGCCCGAACAAACGCCATCTGTGGTTACGGTACCCACGGGACCGGCTCCTACAGCGGCGCCGGTATTTCCCAAGCCCGACCCATTGAATTTCACCGCCGCATCGCCCACGAAGGAGGCGATCGACGCCTTCCTGCAGGCCAGCTGGGGTTACGACGAAAGCCGCATCTGGCAGGTGCAGGGCATCCTGAAGACGCCGGTGGAAGGCATCAGCAAGGTGGTTGTTTTTGTAGGCGACAAGACCGGCAAAATGAAGCCCACGGCGCTGCTGTTCTTTGCCCTCCCCGACGGCAAGCACATCATTGCCGGCGACGATGTTATTCCCTTCGGCGAGCGTCCCTTTGCCGAATACCGCGCGCAGTTGCAGCAGCGCGCCGACGGGCCCTACAGGGGCTCGGCATCAAAGGACCTGGAACTGGTTGAGTTTGCTGATTTCCAATGCCCCCACTGCAAGGAGGCTCAGGCCAATATGGAGAAGCTGGCGGTGGACTTTCCCAAGGCCCGCATCGTCTTCCAGCCCTTCCCGCTGGAGCGGATCCATCCCGCGTCCAAGACGGCGGCTGCCTATGGCGTGTGCGTGACCAAGCAGGGAGGCAGTAACGCCTACTTCCAGTTTGCATCGGCTGTCTTTGACGGCCAGGATGGGCTGGCTACACCGGACGGCGCCACCATGACCCTGAATAGCGCGGTGGCCAAAGCCGGCCTCGATCCGGTCAAGATCAAAGTCTGTTCCATAACGCCGGAGGCTGTCGCCGCGGTGGACGCTTCCATCAAGCTGGCCATGGATCTGAATCTCGTTCAGGTGCCCACGCTGATGGTGAACGGCCGCAATGTTCCCGCCAACGCCCCCTACGAGACCATCAAGCAGATCGTTGTATATCAGGCCAAGCTGGACGGCGTGGTCCAGTAAGCTGCACCTGAGCCGCTTGAGAAAAGGTTGACCCCCAGTCCAGAGCGATTCCGCAGCCAGAAAACGCACTGGATTTGGGGTCTTCTTTGTGTGTACAGATAAATCGGGGAGGCGCAAGTTCTACGGAGCCGGCGTACTCTTCTCCACACGCATCATGGGCGAATGGCCGGCTGCCTGGGTGCCGCGAATCACGTGAGGCGTAATCACGATCAGCAGCGTGGCGTAATTATTCTGGGTGTTGTTGCCGGTCAGGTCGTTCATACCCGGAATTTCGCTGATCCCCGGCGCCCCGCTGATGGCACGGCTCTCCTGCTTGTCCAGATCGCTCAACACCACCACTCCCTCGCCTTCTTTGAGCGTGACCACTCCGGAATACGTTCGATTGTTGAGCACCGGAACTCCGTTGATCGCCTGGCCCGCAAGAGCGTCGATCTTCAAGTCGAGCGTGAGCGCAACCTCGCCGTTGCGCATCACCTTGGGAGTCGCCTTCAGGGTCAGGCCCAGGTCCTGGTACTCAACCTGCGGCACCGATGGCACAGCGCTGCCGAGCGAAGAGAGCAGCGAGGAGAGAGCGCTGGAACTCCCCGCGGAGGTTAGCCCAGGAATGCTCGCAGTGCTGGCCGAAACGCTGGAGAAAGACGAGGTCATGATGGGGTAGCGCACGCCCGTGCGCAGTGTGCCTGCCTCACCGTCGCCGAGGTGCAACTGAATCTGGTCCAGCTCACGCGAGTCAGAGGAGTTCAGGTTAAGATTCCCCGTCACGGGCCCTACCGAGAGCCCTGAGAGCGTGAGCCCGCCCCCAAAGAGGGCGACCCCGTTGGTGAACAGGGAGCTGGAGACCTGGCCGGAGGCCAACAGGATGCCGAGGATCGCCAGAGTGTCGCCGGGGGCAGCCAGCCCAGAGGAGATAATCTGCTGCACAAGGGCCTGGTTCGCGTTCAGGATTGACTGCTCCTCGGAGTAGGCGTTGAAGGCCGTAATCTGCTGCGGCAGATGGGCGCCGGTGTTGCGCTGGTTGGTGTGCGCAATCTGAATCATGCGCACATCAAGCATCACCTGATTGCGCCCGTCCAAGAGCTCGCGCATGGTGGCGTTGAAGGCGTTCAGCGTAATCTGGGGCGCGCGGATGGTCAGCGATCCAGAGGACGGTTCAGCCACCGCTTCTTGAGCGTTAAAAACGTTCTTGGCCAGGTTGACCACCTCGGTCAATTCGGTTCCGGTCAGCCCCGGCAGATAGATGGTCTCCAACACCTGGCGCAGGAACTTCAGGCGGTTGTCGAGGGTGTCGCGAACCACCAGCACACGATGCGCGTCTAGCGGAACGTAGAACGAGTTGGTTGCCAGGCAAAGTACATGCGCGGCCTGCGTAAAGCCGACGGAATCCACATCCAGCCGGACCGGCGTGGAGGGCACGCTATCATCCAGAGTTGTTTCCAGCCCATAGGCTTTGAAGACCTGCTGGATGACCTGGCGCTGGCCGGCGTGCAGATGAAAGCTATGCGCTCCGGCAGCAGGAGAGAGCACGGCTGCCTCTCCGGCCGTACCTGCAGCCCGTTCGTAGATGGGCCTCGGCTTTCCTTGCAGGGCATCGTCGCCCAGTTCGCGGAGATGCTCGGCGACCTGGGCGTTTTTTGGATCGAGTTTCTGGGCGCGAGCGAGGGCAGTACGGGCGGCTGCCGGGTCTCCGCGCAACCGGCTTTTGGCTGCGGCCTGAATCAGCGCCGTCGCCGCATGACTGCGGGCCAGATCGGCCGCCAATGCGTAGTTGGTATTGGAGGGGTCGAGCGCGGCTGCCTGCGCAAAGCCCCGCATCGCCGCTTCAAACTCTTCTTTTTCGAAGAGCTTGCTTGCATCCAGGAAGAGCTTGGCCGCACGATGCCGGTCGCTGCCGGTTGGCGCTTTGGGCTGCTGGCCGGAAATGGGAGCCTGTGAAGCGCTTTGGCCGGCTGGAGCGCTCTGTGCCGGGATTGGCTGGCCAGGTGCCTGGGCTTGCGCGGCACTCGCAGTGAGCGCCAGCAGCAGCCCGGCTGAGGCTACAAAGAAAAGTCGAATCTTGGGCGAATTCCGCGAAAAGCATACCTCAGGGCCTAAAGGCCCCGATGGTTTTACGCGGTCAATGTCAGGGCTGAAGCCCTGACCTACCGCATACGTGAGCATTTCCGCATATGGCAGATTTTCCGCGGCCCGTGTTGCCCATGAGCCCGTCTTGGAGCTTTGCGGTTTCACTGCGCTGTCCGTGTGAGTGCAAGCAGATCGGCCAGAGACGAGGCGCAGACCTCGGGTCGGAGTTGGACCAGCTCGTCGAAGCTGGTGTTGCCGGTGGCGACGGCGATCACGGGCAGGGAGTTGGCGCGCGCCGCCTCGATGTCACGAGGGGTATCGCCGACCACGCAGACGCGCGCACCGTCGCCGGCCAGTTCCCGGGCCTTGCGCGTCGCATGGCCGATCAATTCGGCGCGGACGGGGAAACGGTCACTGAAACCGCCAAAACGGAACCATTCGCGCAAACCGGCCTCCTCAATCTTGATCCAGCCGATCATCTCCAGGTTGCCCGTGGCCACGCCCATCAAGGCGCCGCGCCGCGCCAGGTGGCTCAGGGCGTCTTTCACGCCGGGCATGAGCAGCAGTTTGAACTCATGACGCCGTTCCTGGACCACCTGCCCCATGGCTTCAAGAATGGCGTCGATCTGCGGTTCCAAGATCTCGGCGGGAATAGCGGCCTGATGGCAAGCTTCGCGCAGGATCCCCGTGTCGGTGTTGCCTTGCACAGAGACTCCCTCCAGCGTGACGTCGAATCCCGTAACCCGCCGGATGCCGGTGACGAAGGAATTCATGTGGATACGATCGATGTCGCGCAACAGCGTGCCGTCGATGTCGAAGAGATAGGCGTCCTGACCGTCCCATGCAAAGCCCGGCTGGATTTGGACGCGCGCTTCGCCGGTCTCAGGAGTTATCGGCATTATTAGAGGTGAATCGTCAGCCCTGGCGGTAGAGCTTTTGCGCAGCGCTGAATACAGGACGCTCGCTGCGGGGCGGACGCTTGAGCCCGGCGCGAACCTCGGCCAGGCTCAACCCCAGTTCCGCCATGGTGCGGCTGAGCGTATTACGGTGAACGCCCATCTCATCGGCCGCTTTGCACTGGTTGCCCCGGTGCGCCACCAAAACTTCGCGCAGATACTGCTTTTTGAACTCTCGCACTGCGTCTTCGTAGCGGATGCCGCTGGAGTGCATTTGCGTCACCAGGCTGTCCAGTTCTCGTTTCACGTCCGCCTCTTGCTGATCTCTTAACTTTACCTTACACCGTGCCGCCGTGCGTTATACAACATTACAATCCGCCGCCACCGGGATGCAACCATGGAGGCGACTCCCGCTCAATAATTTTCAGGCCCTCCCGAACGCGCTGGGCCAAGTCGTCCGGGCTTATATGCGTGCTGACATGACAGGCCCCGAAAAAGAGCCTGGCAAGTCTGGACTCGGCCAGCCAGTCTGCTCTGGGAAAGAAGGCCACTGCCACGAGGATGGCCAACATCACCAGCAGGGCTCCCTTCACCAAACCGAAGGCCGCGCCCGCGATCTTGTCCACGAATCCAAGCCCGAGCTGGTGCATGGCCTTCGCCAGAAAGGCGCCAACGATGCTGGCTACCACCATTACCAAGAGGGCAACCAGCAGAAAGCCAATGGCATCGGCGACCCGCTCGATGCGCACCAGGGGCATTAAAAGAGACGCCGCGGAATCATAGTTCCAGGCCGCAATCACCAGGCCCAGAAGCAGGCCGCCCAGCGAGAAGACAGAGCGGAAAAACCCCTCTGAGAGGCCCTCCAGCACTGAAAGCGCCATGAGAATGATGACGGCCCAATCTACCCAGGTCATGTTGCGCTCCGTTCTCGTTACAGACTGAGCGTTCGCCCGGTCAAGCGGCGAAAGGCCTCAAGATACTTGCCCTGTGTGCGCTCCACTACATCGTCCGGCAAACCGGGCGCGGGCGCCTGCTTGTTCCAGCGGACCGATTCAAGATAATCGCGCACGAACTGTTTGTCGAATGAAGGCTGAACGCCCCCCGGCTTCCACGTTGTAGCTTCCCAGAAACGCGAAGAATCCGGCGTCAATACCTCATCGGCAAGAATAATCCCTTCCGGGGTCCTACCGAACTCAAACTTTGTGTCTGCCAGGATTAAACCGCGGGTTTCGGCGTGTTGGGCAGCCTTTTTGTAAAGGGCAAGCGTCAGTCGCTTGAGTTCCGCAGCGTCGGCCGCGCCTACGGCAGCTTCGGTGGCGGCAAAGCTGATGTTTTCGTCGTGGGTTCCGGCCTCGCCCTTGGTAGAGGGAGTGTAGAGCGGCTCCGGCAGCCGCGATCCGTCCAGAAGCCCGCCGGGGAGCGGAATGCCGCATACGGTAGCTTTGGATTGATATTCCTTCCAGCCCGAGCCGGCCAGGTAACCGCGCGCCACGCACTCCACGGGGAACATGCCAGCCCGCTTGACCAGCATGGAGCGGCCCTCCAACTGATCGGAGTAGGGGTGGAGCGAGGCGGGAAACCGGCTGACGTCGGCCGTAATCAGATGGTTGGGCACCACATCCGAGAGCAGATCGAACCAGAAGAGCGAAAGCTGAGTCAGAATCCTGCCCTTGCCCGGAATGCCGGTGGCCAGCACGTGGTCGAAGGCCGAGATGCGATCCGTAGCCACCAGGAGCAACGCGCCGTCCACGGCATAGAGATCGCGCACCTTGCCCCGGCCCAGCAAGGGGGTTGCGCCCAGGTTGGTTGTTAAAAGCGCTGTCAATGGTGAGCCTTTCGTGGCGGAAACTGAACTTCGATTTTCGAGGCAGGGGCGCACTTTGTCAATCCGTTGTTGACTCGCACTAACGCAGTAAAATAACGGCATGAAGGTGCAGATGTATGCGGTTTCTTGGTGTGGGGATTGTAGCAGGGCCAGGGATTTTCTCGACGATCACGGCGTCGAGTACACGGAGATCGACATAGACCGCGATCCGGAGGCAGCGGCGGAGGTGGTACGCCAGGTGGGCAAACGGGCGATTCCGCAACTGGTGATCAATGGCGAGTGGTTTCAGCCGTACGTGCCAGGACGTGGCCTGCTTGTGGACGAGCTGCACCAGCGTTTAGGTATTCCTCGCACCTGAAGGTGTTTTCCTCGTACAATCAAGGGTTGGGGCAGGTGAGCGCAATGCCGCTCCGGCAAGGAGCCCTCCCTTGATCGAACGCTATACACGCCCGGAGATGGGCCGCATCTGGACCGAAGAGAACAAATACCGCTGCTGGCTTGAGGTAGAGTCGGCGGCGAGCGCCGTGCTGGCCGAGGACGGGGTGATTCCCGCCACCGCGGCAGATGCCATCGCCACGAAGGCGAGCTTTTCGGTGGCCCGCATTCAGGAGATTGAGGCGGAGGTGAAGCACGACGTGATCGCCTTCACCACGGCGGTGGCCGAGAGCCTGAACGCGCAGGAGTTGGGGGACGAGTCGCGCTGGCTGCATTATGGCCTTACCTCGAACGACGTTGTGGACACCGCGCTGGCACTACAAGTGAAGGAGGCTTCGGCACAGATTCGAGCCGGACTCCTGGCCCTGCTGGACGTACTCGAGCGGCGCGCCGTCGAGTTCAAGCACACGCCCACCATCGGCCGGACGCACGGGATTCATGCCGAGCCGACGACCTTCGGGCTGAAGCTGCTGAACTGGTACGCCGAGATAGAGCGCAACCTGGCCCGCTTTGATGCAGCGGCAGAGTGCATGCGCGTGGGCAAGTTCTCAGGCGCTGTAGGCACCTTTGGCCATCTGAAGCCGGCGCACGAGGAGCGCATCTGCGCGCGGCTGGGCCTGAAGCCCGCGCCTGTGGCCACGCAGGTCATCCAGCGCGATCGCCATGCCGCGTATATTTCGACTCTGGCGATTGTCGGCAGCTCTCTGGATAAGATTGCCGTCGAGCTGCGCCACCTGCAACGGACCGAGGTGCGCGAGGCGCAGGAGTACTTCAGCGAGAAGCAGAAGGGCTCCTCGGCGATGCCGCATAAGAAGAACCCGATCACCTCGGAACAGATCAGCGGCTTGGCGCGCGTCTTGCGCGGCAATGCACAGGCGGCCTTCGAGAACATTCCGCTGTGGCACGAGCGGGACATCTCACACTCTTCAGTGGAGCGGGTGATCTTCCCCGACTCGACCATCCTGGTGGATTACCTGCTGGCAAAAACCACTGACCTGATTGACCGGCTGCTGGTCTATCCAGAGCGGATGAAGAAGAACCTCGAAAGCACGGGCGGGCTGATCTTCAGCGGGCAGTTGCTGCTGGACCTCGCCGAGGCCGGGATGCTGCGCGAGGACGCCTACCGACTGGTGCAGGAAGTCGCCACGCGGGCCTGGAAAGAGGACCTGGTATTCCGCGACGAGATAGCGCGGAATGTGGAGATTGCCAGGCTGCTGAGCCCGAAGAAGCTCGAGCGGACATTCGATTACACGCGGCAGTTGGGCAATGTGGACGCGGTTTTCAAGAGGGTGCTGGGCGAGTAGGTCTGGGAAAAAAGGAGACCGCACGTGGAAGCCGCAAATCTCACCGTCGCATTGACCGGCGCATCCGGAGCGGTCTTCTGCCGCGAGGCGCTCCGCGCTCTTGAGTCTGACGAGCGCGTGGGGCGCGTCCACTTTGTGGCCTCGGAGAACTCGCTGAGGGTGCTGGCAGAGGAGCTAGGCGTGAGCGGGCGAAACGATCTGCTGGAGAAACTGCTCGGCACGTTGCCCACGAAGACCGTGCAGCACTCCGACACCGACATTGGCGCGGCCATCGCTTCGGGCAGCCACCCCTCCAGCGGAATGATTGTCCTACCCTGTTCGATGGGGACTCTCGCGGCAATTGCCAACGGGCTGGCCAACTCGCTCATTGCGCGCGCCGCCGACGTGACACTCAAGGAGCGCCGTCCGCTGATTCTGTGCGTGCGCGAGACGCCTTTCAATCGTATTCATCTGCGGAATATGACGCTGGCCGCAGAGGCCGGCGCGGTCATCTTTCCGTGCATCCCGGCCTTCTATTTCCGCCCCGTTGATTCGACCGAGATGGCGCGGCAGTTCGTTTGCAGGATGCTGGCGCATATTGGGCTGGCCCAGCCGGGAGCCTACGTATGGAAGGCGGAGGAGTAGGGAGCCGTCCTTCTGGTTTGCATTCCAGCCGCTAATTCGTTATGATTCATAGATAACTCTAGGGAGATCCCTGGGCAGTCAATAGCACCACGGCTTTTGGGCCCGTTCATGTGTTCGCCCGGCACGGAACAACGTTGCCACGGCGGCGAGCCGCGGGTTCCCCGCAAAGCGGGGCTGGCAAAAGTGGTGGGAGACGAGGGAAGAATGGCGAAAACAAGCAAAAATATTGTGAAGGCGCGCGCGGCTGTCTCTAAGCCTGCGTATCCGCTCCCCGAGGCCGTCGGCCTGCTCAAGCAGGTCAAGTACGCCAAGTTCGACGAGACCGTCGATCTGACCCTGCGCTTGGGCGTGGACACGCGCCATGCCGACCAGATGGTGCGCGGAACCGTGGTGCTGCCGCATGGGCTGGGCAAGACCAAGACCGTGGCCGTGATCTGCACCGGCGACCGCCAGAAGGAAGCCACCGAAGCAGGAGCCGACTTTGTGGGCGGCGAAGAGATGGTGGAGAAGATCCAGAAGGAAAACTGGACCGACTTCGACGCGCTGATCGCTACGCCAGACATGATGAAGGTGGTAGGGCGCCTGGGCAAGGTGCTGGGGCCCAAGGGTCTGATGCCCAATCCCAAGACCGGAACGGTGACCATGGATGTGGCCGCCGCAGTGAAAGAGATCAAGGCCGGCAAGGTGGAGTTTCGCGCCGACAAGACCAGCCTGGTCCATGTGCCGGTGGGCAAGCTGAGTTTCGATCCGCAGAAGCTGGTAGACAATACGACGACGGTGATTGGGGCGATTGTGCGCGCCAAGCCTTCGGCGGCCAAGGGCAAGTACATCAAGAGCATCACGCTGAGTTCGACAATGGGCCCCGGAGTGCCGCTGGATTCGGCGGTTGCCGACGCGGCGGGCAAGCACTAAAAGCAGGGAATAGGGAATAGCCGGTGGAGGGGTACACTCCCGGCGCGACCCACAGAGGGAGCAGGACGATGGCGGTTTCAAGAGCGAAGAAGACGGAGAAGGTCCGGTTGCTGGCTAAGGAGCTGGAGAGCTCGACGACGGCGATTATCGGCACATTCAGCAAGCTGACCGTGGCCAAGGACTATGCACTGCGCAAGGTGATCCGCGAGGCGGGCGGCAAGTACCGGGTGGTGAAGAACAAACTGGCCGCGCTCTCCGGCAAGGGCACGCAGATCGAGGCCGCGCTGAAGGGTCTTAGGGGAGTGAACTCGGTAGCGTTTACCTCCGGCGATCCAGTGGCGCTGGCCAAGGTTTTTGCCAAGTGGGCGGGCGAGAACGCGCAGTTCCAGTTCAAGCTGGGCATTGTGGACGGCAAGCTGCTGAGCGCGGAAGAGGTAAAGGCGCTGGCTACGATGCCGGGCAAGGAAGAGCTCTTCTCGAAGCTGCTGTTCCTCATCAATGCGCCGGCGCAGAGGCTGGCGACCGTGATCAACGCCACGGGCCGCGATATGGCGGTGGTTCTGGGCCAGGGCGTGGAGAAAGAAAAGTTTGCCGGAGAGACGGCTGCATAAGGTTTGTGGTTTTCCCACCCTAACCGCAAAAACAAAGACGCGGCGAGGGTGGGGCACCCGGCCCGCTGTATAGGGCGGGATTTGGAATAGGGATTTGGTCGTAAGGCAGGCGGGAAGGGCGCGGGTCTGGCGCATCGGAACCTTCCAGTTTGGGTTTGCGGCCGGGAAAACAACTCAAACGGTTCTGATTGGAGAAGAAAATGGCGGATTTGGTGCAGTTGGAAGAGCAAATTGTGGCCCTGAGCCTGCTGGAAGCGGCGGCTTTGGTGAAGAAGCTAGAAGAGCGGCTTGGCGTTTCAGCGGCAGCGGCGGCCCCGGTAGCGGTGGCGGCAGGCGGCGGCGCGGCGGCTCCTGTGGCTGAGGAGAAGACCGAGTTTGCGGTCATTCTCAAGGATTTCGGCGCCAATAAGATCAATACCATCAAGGCCGTACGCGAGGTTACCTCGCTGGGCCTGAAGGAAGCCAAGGATCTGGTCGATGGCGCTCCCAAGGCGATCAAGGAAAGCGCGACCAAGGACGAGGCCGAGGCGATCCGGAAGAAGTTCGAAGGTATTGCCACGATTGAGATTAAGTAGGGCAAATCACCGTCCAAGCTCTTGCAAACAAAGCCGGGACGCGCTATGATATCCGTTGCGCGTTCTATCGGCTCTCTACGGTTTTTCAGAGAAATAGGGCAGGAGCTGGGCGGCGCGTCTTGTGACTGGCGGAGTGGCACGCGGGGTTTTGCCGGGCAGAGCAGAGTGCTTCGCTCTGAAGGCGGGCGTCGTACAAGATTTAAGTGCTGAGTTGTCAATGGGGTAGCTGGGGGTCAGGCCGGCAGCTTATTGACGTGTGGCGAGTGGCTGGCGAGCGAGCGGCAGAAGCGAGCTTTGGGATCGTCGAGGACATTATTCAGAATCCGGATGGGGGCATAGGCAACAAGCCGCGCTCGTGGGGAATTGCGTCCTTGCGAGCCTTTCGTGTGTTCCGGCCACGGCAGATAGTGCCTCAAAGGCAAAATCTACCGTATGCGCAGGAACATACAAGAACGGAATCCTCCGTTGCGCCTGTTTCCTCGGATTGTGCGCAGTCTAGCGCACTAGCTGGATATGCGGCAATGCCCACAACGCGATTTTGACTCAACTCTCACGATCAGGCTCAACCTGACACTCCCGGCGCATACAGGTTTTGAAGCAGCGATGGATGGACTGGATTTTCGAGGTTTTCCAGTCCGGTTTTTACGAAATCTTACCGTAATCCGCCGGCATCCTCGAGACTCGGGTGCTGGCCCGGCCCAGGCCCCGTCTCGCGGCCCCGGAGCAGGAGCGACGAGCCTCAGGAGTGACAATGCCCAACGAGAAGCGCGCGATTCGCAGCCGGCTCGATTTTTC
>Ga0265316_10001220_pt1 | contig 27686 bp, 21 predicted proteins | sample 4522metaG_FD_202092 | JGI IMG/M metagenome (GOLD analysis project Ga0265316, IMG submission 202092) | Rhizosphere microbial communities from Carex aquatilis grown in University of Washington, Seatle, WA, United States - 4-5-22 metaG | ecosystem: Host-associated > Plants > Roots > Rhizosphere >... | reverse complement strand
ATGCCGTTCTCGCGCGCCACCGCCGCCGATACAAACGGATCGCTGCCGATAATCTCCAGGCCAAACCCCTTGGCCCGCTTGGCCACCTCCAGGCCGATGCGCCCCAGCCCCAGGACGCCCAGCGTCTTGCCGCGTAGCTCCATCCCTTGCAGGTTCTTCTTCTCCCACCGCCCGGCGTGCATCCCCGCATTCGCCGCAGGCACCTTGCGCGCCAGCGCCAGCATCAGCCCAATAGTCAGCTCCGCCACCGCCACCGCGTTCGCCCCCGGCGTATTCATCACCACGATGCCCCGCCGGGTCGCCGCATCGGCGTCGATATTGTCCACGCCCACCCCGGCCCGCCCAATCACCCGCAGCTTGGGCGCGCACGCCATCAGCGCGTCGTCCGCCTGCACTGCGGAGCGCACCACCAGCGCATCGGCGTCGGCCACCGCCGCCGCCAGCCCCTCCGGCAGTTGGTCGTGCGTCAGAACTTCCCATCCCGGCTCGGCCGCGAACACGGCCAGCGTCGCCGGAGAAACCTTCTCCGCCAGAACGATCTTCATTGCCTCTCCCTTTCTTGGCGCGCTTTCATACTCGTCGAAGCGGATGCCTTCCTGCTCGCACAGCAGATCGAAGATCCGCACCACCGCCGTGTGCGGCTTGCCCTCGCCCCGCTCGTACTTGGTCAGCGAGTTGGCATGAACCCCCAGCCGCTCGGCCATCTGGTACTGATAGAGATCCAACTGCTTGCGCGCGATCAGCAGCTTCTCTCCAAAACTCAACTCAGCCATGAAAGCTCCCAGCTCATTGCCAGTGGACAGTGAACAGTGGTCAGCCATTCGCTGTCCACCGTTCACTTCTTCACTTCTTCACTGCTTTACTGCTTCACCACTTCACTGCTTCACCGCCGCCGCATACACCTGCTGTGCCGCCGCCACCGCCTGCCCATAGACCACCGGCAGCCCCAGCATGTCCTTGGCGATGTGCTCGGCCGCCCCCAGAAACGCCACCGTGTCCAGGTAGTCGAAGAAGCCCAGATGCGCCACCCGGAAGATCTTGCCCTGCATCTCCCCCTGGCCGTTGGCGGTCACCAGCGCGAACCGAGCTTTGAGCGCCTTCACCACCGCGCCCGAGTCCATCCCCTCCGGCACCGCCACCGCCGTGGCCGCCGCTGCCGGAGCCGTCGGCGCAAACAACGTGAACCCCAGCGCTACGAGTCCCGCGCGCGTAGCCGCCGCGTTCACCTGCGCATTGTCAATGAGCGCAATCCGTCCCTTTTCCAGGTCCCCGCCCGCCTGCCCGGCAATATAATCCAGCGCCGCACCCAACCCGGCAATCAGAGCGACTGCGGGGGTGTAGGCACTCTCGCCCTTGACGGCGTTCTTGCGCTCTTTGCGCAGGTCGAAGTAGTAGCGCGGATTCTTCGCCGTCTCCATCGCCGCCCACGCCTTTTCACTGACGCTTAAATATGCCAGCCCCGGTGGAATCATCACCGCCTTCTGCGAGCCGCCGATCAGCACGTCAATTCCCCAGTCGTCCACGTCAAAGTGCGTCGTACCCAGGCCGGTAATCCCATCCACCACCAGCAGCGCCTGGCTACCGGCCTCCTTGATGATCTTGGTCACCGCTTCCACGTCGTGCCGCACCGCCGTCGAGGTCTCCGTGGCCTGCATATACACGGCTTTATGCTCCGGCTTCAACCCCTTCTTGATCTCGGCCAGGTCGAAGGTCTGCCCATAAGGGGCCTTCACCACATCCGCCTGACAGCCGAAGGCTTTGGTCAGGTCCATCCAGCGCTCGCCGAACTTGCCGGCGGTGAGCACCAGCACCCGGTCGCCCGGCGAGGTCAGGTTCGAGACCGACGCCTCCATCGCCCCCGTCCCCGAGCACGACAGCAGCAGCACATCATTCTGCGTCCCCACAAAAACCTTCAACTGGGCCAGCACCTTCAAAAACAGGGCGCGAAACTCGGGTGTGCGGTGGTGAATATCCGCCGCCGCCATCGCGAACTGGGCCGCCGGCAACAGCGGAGTCGGGCCGGGTGTATATAAGCGTATCTTGCGAATCATGGTTTTCTCCTCGATTTGGCCTGGGCGGGGCCAGGTTCGACCCCATTCCCATGATCAATAATCACAGAATACACATATTTGTGATTTATGTGGTCAATAATCAGCGAAACCTGTGGAAAACCACAAAATCGGGCCTTTTTAGCAGGCCAAGCTCTCACAGATTACTTTTCAGGCATTTTGGGCCACAAAAAGAGTCAGGGCACGACGAAGGTCGTGCCCTGGCACAAGGCTGAATTTTGAAACACACTCTACGCTACATATTGCTCGTCGCTTACCTGCTCCATCCAATCGACGGTCTTGCCATCGAGCTTTTCCTGAATAGCAATATGGGTCATCGCCGTCGTTTGCGCCGCCCCGTGCCAATGCTTCTCTCCCGGCGCGAACCAGATGACATCGCCCGGCCGGATCTCCTCGATGGGGCCGCCCCAGCGCTGCGCCCGGCCGCAGCCGGAGGTGACGATCAATGTCTGCCCGAGCGGATGCGTGTGCCAGGCGGTGCGTGCGCCGGGCTCGAATGTGACGCTGGCGCCGACTACGCGCGCCGGTTCGGGCGCGTCAAACAATATGTCGACCCGCACCGTGCCCGTGAAATACTCCGCCGGTCCTTTGCCCGAAGGCTCGGAGCCGATTCGCTTGATCTTCATTACTGAATCCCTTCTCCGGCATTATTCCGGTCTGGCTTTCGGATTGCCCAAGCACGCGAAACATGAGCCGAGTTTCAGGCCGTCTACAGCGCCTTGCCCATCTCGTACGCCTGTTTCATGGCGCGGCTGGCCAGGATTTCACCAGCTTCAAATGCGCCCGCGCCGTAGATAACGCCTTTCTCCTTTGCCCTCGTCAGACAGGAGATGAATGCCCGAAAGCCCTCGATGGTCGGCTCCAGGGCTGCCGAGTTGCCGTCCGCTGCGGTCACGATAAAATAGAACTCCTTGTTGGTGATCTTCGTGTATCGCGCTACGGTCCTGTCGATCAAGGTCTTCATCTGGGCGCACATCGTGTAGAAGTAGACGGGCGTTGCCATAACGATCACGTCAGACGCCACCATGCCGTCGAGGATCGACGCCATGTCGTCCTTCTGTGCACATCGTCCATTCTTACTGCATGCATAACAGCCCATGCAGTAGTTGATCTTCTTCTCCGCCAGTACAACTTTCTCGACCTGGTGCCCGGCCTCGACCGCGCCCTCCATGAACCGGTCGCACAAGGCATTCGAGTTGCCCCTCTTTCTGGGGCTCGAGGAAAGGATCAGAACTTTTTTGCTCATTTATTCCCTTCTATCTAGCGACCGGTCATCTTCTCAATGCTATCCGGGTACCGCGCACCTTGCACCTTGATCTTCGCGGCTGCGTTTTCGATCTCGCGCAGGTCATCGGCGGAGAGTTCGATAGCAACGGCTCCCAGGTTCTCTTCCAGGCGATACAGCTTCGTCGTACCGGGAATGGGTACAATCCACGGCTTCTGCGCCAGCAGCCAGGCCAGCGCGATCTGTGCGGGCGTAGTCTTCTTCTGCGCTGCAATCCTGCTCAGCAGATCGACCAGCGCCTGGTTCGCCTTCAAGGCTTCCGGCGTAAAGCGCGGCAGCGTGTTGCGAAAGTCGGTTTTTTCGAAGGTGGTGTTCGCGTCCATCTTTCCCGTCAGGAAGCCCTTACCTAGAGGGCTGTAGGGAACGAAGCCGATGCCGAGTTCTTCGAGGGTTGGGAGCACTTCGGCTTCCGGACCTCGCGTCCACAGCGAGTATTCGCTTTGTACTGCTGTCACCGGCTGGACGGCGTGTGCGCGACGGATCGTCTTCGCGGCTGCTTCGGAGAGACCGAAGTGCTTTACCTTGCCCGCCTGAATCAGCTCCTTCACCGCTCCCGCCACGTCCTCGATGGGCACGTCCAGATCAACGCGATGCTGATAAAACAAATCAATGGCATCGACTTTCAGGCGCTTCAGCGAGGCTTCGGCTACCTGCTTGATGCGTTCCGGCCGGCTGTTGAGGCCCTGCCAACCCGGACTTCCGTCGGGTTTGAGATTGAAACCGAACTTGGTCGCTATCACCACCTGCCCGCAGAAGGGGGAGAGGGCCTCGCCCAGGAGTTCTTCATTCGTGAACGGGCCGTAGACCTCGGCCGTGTCGAAAAAGGTGATGCCGCGCTCGACGGCCGCACGGAGAATTGCGATCATCTCCTGCTTGTCCTTGGGCGGGCCGTAAGAAAAGCTCATGCCCATGCATCCGAGCCCTAGAGCAGATACTTCCAGATTGCTCTTTCCCAATTTGCGCTTTTGCATTGATTCACCTCTCAGTCGGTCAGGTCAAAAGCCTCTCGTCGTTAGATCCAGAACTCATTTTATCGGCTGCTCAGCCAGGTTAAGTGCGAGAGGAACGATCCAGTTCCACATTCTTCCCGCCTCTTGCAGATAATTACGGTGTTTCAGTGCATCATGGTTCTATGCCTTGTCTCCAGCGGAAAGCGCGGCCCTGCCCCCGGTTCAATCTGTCAGGGATCTCCCCGGTCCGTATCACCCATACCCCCTACCCCCTCCGGGGGTATTATTGAATGCCAATGTTCATATAATATATTTATAATCAATAATATATACACAATCGCTCTCGCCATATAGACACAAAAATCAGCCAATATTTCTTTACGCAATCTCTTCGCCTTACCGGCTGGCAGAACAGCTCGAAGCCGTACAATTCTGCATGAGAGCCCTCTCTCTGAAGGCTCCACTCCAGAAGAAAAAGGCAGAACACCATGGACGCAGGCGCACTGGAAACCCTCATCAGCCAGCAGATCATCATCGCCATGAAGGCCCACGACCAGGTGCGCACCGGCACGCTGCGCCTCATCAAGAACGCGCTCAAGAACAAAGCCATCGAGAAGCGCGAGGCTCTTACCCCGGCCGAATCCGAGCAGGCCCTGGCCACCATGATCAAGCAACGCCGCGATTCGATCGAGCAGTTCACCAAAGGCAACCGTCCGGAGTTGGCCGCCATCGAGGCCGCCGAGATTGTGGTGATCGAGGAGTTCCTGCCCAAGGCCCTCGACGAAGCCGGCCTTCTGGCGCTGGTCGCAGAAGCCGTCGCCGAGGTCGCCGCTGCCTCCGGCCAGAAGCCCACCCCAAAAGAGATGGGCACGGTGATCAAGGCCGTCCAGGCCAGGCTATATGCCGCCAGCCTCCGCGCTGAGGGCCGCGTGGTCAGCGAGATGGTAAAGAAGGCGCTGGTTACTTAGTAGATTGCCGGAAACTGATCGCAGAAAGCTCTACACAAGAAAATCGAATTCAATCGCAAAAATACGGGTCCGAACCCTCATCCGCCGCGGCAACGGAAACCGCAGCCTCGACTGCTGCGTCGATGCGCTGCACGGCTTTCCCTTTGATCGCCTTTAAACGTTCAACCTTGCGAACGGGCTTGCGGGACTCGGTCCGGATCTGCTCCTCGCGTATCGTGCCGGCTCTGGGCACCAGCGCGTAGACCAGATCGCACTTCAATGCCTTGGCCACGCTGCGCAGGCTCTTTAGCGTGATGGTGTCGTCGGCCTCTGCCTTCTCGAATTGCAGCGGAAGCTGGCGGCTGGTTCCCAGGATGCGTCCCACATCCCCTGCTGAGACGCCCATCGCCTCCCGGATGGCGCGTATCCAGCCCTTTGTCGGCCGAGGGAGAGCCTGAGCCGCTCGAAAGCTATCCAAAACGCGATCCAGTTTATGGAGTTGCAGATTCCCGGGTTCATCGCGCATTGTGTGCCTGTCCTTTACGACAATATATACATTGTCATATCGACCTTACAACCTCTACCTTCTATTTCTTGCCATCGGCAATTCAATGACGTCCTGTGCTCGCTGTATGGAAGGGGACATCATTTAAGACAGAATAGCCCTGACATTGGAGGATTGCCGTTTGTCTGCTGGCTGCTTATTTGCTTGGCACGGCCGGCGCGGCTGGAGCTGCCGGCGCCGTCTTGTACAGGCCGCGAATGTATATGATGAGGTTCCACACCTCTTCGCTCCTGGCGCGGCCCTCGGGCTCAGCAGGCATCTTGTCCTTGCCGTTGCGAATGGTGTCGAACAACACCGAGTCAGGCTTGGCTGCCAGCGTCTTTGGATCGCTCCAGTCGTCGAGCGTCAATTGCATATCCTTGGCCAAATCGGTCTTGCCGTTGCCGTTCGACCCGTGGCACATCGCGCAGTCTTGCTCAAAGAGCTTCCTGGCCTTATCCTGCGATGCGGCGGTCGGTTTCACCGGATTCTTGACGGCAGGAGCTGCAGGCGCAGGCGGGGCCTCCTGCGGCCGGAATCCAATTGCAAGCGCGGGAGCGAACATCAACAGGGTTGCGGCAGAAAGGACCAGATACGGCTTCATCAAATCAGCCTCCTCAGAAGCAGGTGCCGGGAACGGGCATCTTGCAGTCGAATCATTTTCTGGCGAGAATTATAAGCCCGTCCAGCTGGTTTAGCTTGATTGATATTCTTCGGTGTCCTAAGACCGCACCATTCAACTCGAGAACGATTCCAGCGACAGGCCTCAGAAAACTTCCGTAGGGCCTTCCGGTGGCGGGGCGTGCTTCAGCAGGCCCAGTTCGCCGACCAGCCGTTCTAGCCGAGCGCGGGTAGCAGCAGAGGGCGGCACCAGCGGCAGGCGCACATGGTCCGTAGTGCGGCCCATCAGGTTGAGCACCGTTTTGACGGGGCAGGGATTGGAGTCCCAGAAGTTGGCATCGATCAGCCGCGCGTATCTGCGCTCCAGCTCGCGGGCCTCGACCCAGTTGTTGTTGAGGGCGGCGCGGATCATGCGGCTCATCTCAGCCGGGATTTCGTTGGAAGCCACGCTGATCAGCCCATGTGCGCCCACACCGATGGACCCAAGCGCCATATTGTCGTCTCCGGAAAATATCCTGAAGCCGCGTGGCAGTGCGTGAACCAGCTCGGCGACCTGGGGCAGCTTACCGCTGGACTCCTTGATGGCCTGAATATTCCCGGCGGCAGCCGCCAGCCGCACCACCGTCTCGGGGTCGAGGTTCACACCGGTGCGCCCGGGGATGTTGTAGAGCGTAACCGGCAGCGGGGCAACCGCCTGTGCCAGCGCCAGAAAGTGCTGGAACTGCCCCTCCTGCGAGGGCTTGTTGTAGTAGGGATTGGCCGAGAGCACAGCATTGACGCCGCGAACCTGCCGGAGCCGGCTGGCGTACCGCAGCAGAGTCCGCGTCGAGTTGTGGGTGCATCCGGCCCATACCGGCACGCGGCCGGCCGCGGCATCGGCGACGATGCCCACCGCCATCAGCCACTCTTCTTCGTCCAGAGTGGCCGCCTCGCCCGTTGACCCGCAGGCCACTATAAAGTCGACGCCGGAGTCGATCTGCCAGTTCACCAGCGCCCTGAGCGCCGCCGCATCGACCGACCCATCCGCCCGAAAGGGCGTAACGATAGCTGTGCCGCAACCTGTAGTTTCCATAACAGGTGTGATTATACCGGCAAGATGAGGATGCTGAGCAATGAGTTGCCTGACATTCCCCGGCGAGATGCCGCCTCGGACCCTTATCATTCTGGAATGCGCCGACGGCTTTCCACTGACTATCCTCCAGTGGCATCTTCAACGTTGCCGATGGACGAAACTCTGCTGAAGCCGGGACTGAGGCTGGCGGTGGGAGTCTCAGGGGGAGCTGATTCGGTAGCTATGCTACGCGCTTTGTCAGAGCGGAGCGGCCCGCTGGGCCTAGTATTGCGCGCCGCACATCTGCACCATGGCCTGCGTGGCGCGGAGGCCGACGCTGATCTGGCCTTCGTTCGCGAACTGGCCGCAAAATTGGGCATTCCCTTTCACGTGGCGCGGGTCGATACCACTGCCGAGGCGAAGGCTCAAAGCGAAACCATCGAGGAAGCGGCGCGACGGCTGCGCTACCGCTGGTTCCGGCAACTGATGGCCACGGGCGAGGTAGAGGTCGTGGCCACCGCACACACCCGCGACGACCAAGCCGAGACAGTGCTGGCCAAGTTCCTGCGCGGAGCCTGGACCGAAGGGCTCAGCGGCATCTACCCGGTGGTCGAGTTTCCCGAGGGCCGCATTCTGCGCCCATTTCTGGCAACGACACGGGCTGAGGTGGAGGCTTATCTGAAGAGATTGGGGCAAAGTTGGCGTGAGGACTCTTCGAATCGGCACCTGACCTTTACCCGCAACCGCATCCGGCACGAGTTGCTGCCGCTGCTGGAGGGCTGGAATCCGCAACTGCGTGAGCACCTGTCGCAGATGGCCGCGCTGGCCCGCGATGAGGAGGCCTGGTGGCAGGCCGAGTTGGCCCGGCTAGCGCCGCAGCTCCTGTTGCCGGGTCGGGCGGTACGGGGCGGGAGCCGCACCGGTGGTGAGGGTCTGGCTCTCGAGGTAACGAGGCTGGCCACGCTGGCACCGGCCCTACAGCGTCGACTTATGCGGTATGCCGCCGGTCAGTTGGGCGCGACACTCGATTTTGCATCGACTGAAGTACTGCGCGCGCTGGCCCTGACCGGTCATGCGGGCCAGAAAAGTGAACTGGCCCAGGGGTTGCGTGCCGAGCGAACTCAGCGCGAACTGCGATTGACAGTGGGACCGGTTGCAAAAACAGCGCAAGGAACCGCAGCGGTCGTACCCGAGTACTGCGGGACGATTCCGGGTGAGATCGTGGCTCCAGCTTTCGGTTTACGGCTGCGGATCGAGGTTTCAAGCCCCGCCCAGGCGGCCAATGGCCAAGCCAGCATTTCCCGCCACTCTGCACGGTTGCGCAATTGGAGGCCCGGCGACCAGGTCAAGCTGCGTTACTCCAGCGGGCCACGCAAGGTGAAGGAAGTGCTGGAACGGCTGCGGATTACGGGAAGCCGCCGAGCCGTTTGGCCGGTGCTCGAAGTGGAGGGGCGCCTCGTCTGGATGCAGGGCGCTGAGTTGGATCTGGAGCCGGGTCTTGATATCGCGGCTCATAGCCTGGATAACACAGGCGATGGAGTTAGCGTGTAACTGCCTCAGAATGAACCATTAGAGCAGTGTTAACATCGCGGATTCATGGCTGGGACAGACCTTCGGATTGTTACAAGTTTTCGCGGCTTGGGAGTACAATCGGAGTTACTGCTTACCCAAGTGGCAGGATGTGTGTGTCTGCCGGGGCTTCGCATACTTTCAGCGACTTCAAGGGAGCAGCGTACGTCTAAGATGTAGGGCGGTGCTGGAGTTTCTGTCAGCGGCTTCTCCTGCCGGGGAAAGAGGAATCCTGGTGAATTCGACCGTTAAGACGATCATGTTCTGGGTCTTTATCCTGGTCTGCCTCATGCTTCTTTGGAGCGTGGTGCAGAGAGGCTCCAGCATGGGCAAACCCGCGGATATCGGCTACTCCGATCTATTGGACAAGATCGATGCGCAGCAGGTGCAAAACGTCACCATCCAAGGCACCGAAGTTCACGGTCACCTCAAGGGCTCGAAGGACGAGTTCCATACCACCATCTCCGCGAACAACACGGACAGCCTGACCAAGGAGCTGCGCGCCGCAAAGGTTTCATTCGATATCAAGGAGCCGCAGAACAGCATTCTGCTGCCGCTACTCTTCAACGTAGGCCCGTTCGTTCTGCTGGGGGCCATTTGGTTCTTCATGCTGCGGCAGATGCAGTCGGGCGGCAACAAGGCGCTGTCGTTCGGCAAGAGCCGGGCGCGGCTGCTTTCGATGCAGCAGAAAAAGGTTACCTTCAAGGATGTGGCCGGCGTTGACGAGGCCAAGGAAGAGCTGAAGGAAATCATCGAATATCTGCGCGAGCCGCAGAAGTTCCAGAAGCTGGGCGGGCGCATTCCTAAAGGCGTTCTGCTGGTCGGGCCCCCGGGAACGGGCAAGACGCTGCTGGCGCGGGCCGTGGCTGGCGAAGCGAACGTGCCCTTTTTCTCGATCTCCGGCTCCGACTTCGTGGAGATGTTTGTGGGCGTGGGCGCCAGCCGCGTCCGCGACCTCTTCGAACAGGGCAAGAAGAACGCTCCCTGCATCATCTTCATCGACGAGATAGACGCTGTGGGCCGCCATCGCGGCGCCGGCCTGGGCGGCGGACACGATGAGCGCGAGCAGACCCTGAACCAATTGCTCGTCGAGATGGACGGCTTTGAATCCAACGACGGCGTAATCCTGGTGGCGGCCACCAACCGCCCCGACGTGCTGGACCCGGCGCTCTTGCGTCCCGGACGCTTCGACCGCCGCGTAGTGGTGGGGCTGCCCGATGTGCGCGGACGCGAAGAAATTCTCCGCGTCCATGTCAAGAAGGTCCCAGTCTCCGACGACACCAATCTGAACGTGTTGGCTCGCGGAACGCCGGGCTTCAGCGGAGCAGACCTGGCCAATATGGTCAACGAAGCCGCCCTGAGCGCTGCGCGCATGAATCGCAAGCAGGTCACCATGTACGACTTCGAAGTGGCCAAGGACAAGGTGCTGATGGGCGCCGAGCGCAAGTCGATGCTGCTGACCGACGAAGAGAAGCGGGTGACTGCTTATCACGAGGCGGGTCATGCACTGGTGTCGTTCAAGCACGTCCACTCCGACCCCATTCATAAGGTCACCATCATCCCTCGCGGCATGGCCCTGGGCGTCACCGTCTTTTTGCCCGGCGACCGGCACAATTACACCCGGGAATACCTGGAAGCGAATCTGGCCATCTCCTATGGCGGGCGCGTGGCTGAGGAGATCTTCCTCAACCAGATGTCCACCGGCGCGGGCAGTGACATCGAAAGCGCCACCGATCTGGCCCGGCGCATGGTCTGCGAGTACGGCATGAGCCGCCTGGGTCCGCTCACCTTCGGCAAGAAGGAGGAGCAGATCTTCCTGGGCCGCGAGATCGCGCAGCATCGCGACTTCAGCGAGGAGACGGCACGGCAGATCGATCTCGAAGTACGCCGGCTGATCGACGAAGCCTATCAATCGGCTCATGCGATCGTCGAATCGCACGGGGATGCGATGCACCGCATCGCCGCAGCACTGCTGGAGCGCGAGACCATCGACGCCGAAGAGGTGAAGATGCTGATCGAAGGCCAGGAACTACCGCCCCTGCGCTCGATTCTGGCTACGCCCTCGGACACCGGCAGCGGTGACGTACAACAGGTGCTCAAGCCGGAGAGCCGCGGGGGGCCGAACTACCCTGAGGGCTCGCCTTCGCCAGCATAAAAACGATCAAGAGGATTACACACAACAAAAGCCACTCCAAGCGAGTGGCTTTTGTTTATGCTGGCCCGTATGTAGCCGTGTAAAGAGCGCCTTCAGAAGATTTTGTAGCCGACGCCCACGCTGGCGCCATAGGGTGCCAGCGAGCTGTTCAGCCACTTGGGCCACTGCTGAAATTCGAAGTCGATGGCGCGGACGCTGATCCGCTTGGTCAGCTTGATATCCACGCCGCCGCCATAGGCGATATCGGTAAACCGGCCATGCGCCTCGTTGAACTCGAAGTTCATGTTTCCATAACCGACCAACACCTTGCCATAGGGAGTAGCCCGCCAGAAATGGAGATGCGGGATGGGGAGCCGGGGGCCGATCAGGTAGTTGTCTTGGCTGATGTTAACGTACTGGTTGAAGCGCAGCCAGCGACCCTCTGCCTCAATCTGAACCCAACGGGAAAACCTCACGTCCACATAAGCTCCGATGCCATAGAGGCGGCTGGAGCTTGCTGCCGCGACGCTTCCGCCGGCGTAGTCGGGCTGAAAGGCAGAAGCAAGGCCGCCCGCGGTGATGGAAAGCCCCCGGCCGTTGGCGGAAGGATCTACTTGCGCGTGAGCAAACAACGCTCCGGCCGCAAGCAGGATGCAAAATAGAGCAGTGAAAGATCGTCTCATGGGCACAAAGCACGTCCAGTCAGGGTGAACCAAAGCTACGGCGGGTTGGAATTCAACCGGAACTCAATAAAGAGGCTAAACCGTGACACGCCGTAAGAGTATCCCGGTTAAAGCTTCCCTGCGGGTGCTACTGCTGCGGGTTTGAGGTGCCAGTGAGTTGTTGGGCCGCATCCCCCGTGGGCTGCGGCTGCTGGGTTGCTTCGCCGGTGGCAGATTGGGCCGCAGGCAGGGGCGTGGCAGCAGTTGGCGCAGTCGCATCTGGCGCGGCGGCGGCGGGCTGTACTGCCGGGGGTGCAGCCGCAGCTGGGGCCGTTGGTGTCTCGACGTGAGCAGCTTCGTAGCGCTGCAACCTGTAAAAAATTGGCGTCACTTCCAACGGCATTTTGTCGCGGGGGGTCATGGGCGCATACCGTTTGGCGGTAAGCATATGCATTTTGTCGTCCCAGGGATCGGTCTTTAGCCAACTGCCCAGCGGCAGGGCCGCGCTCTGGGTGAGGTCGTCCCAGTTCAGCTTGGGCGCCATCTTCTGCAGATCGGCCAGCCACGGAATTCCGTCTGCCCTCAGCAGTGAATCGCCCAAGGTGGGAGTGTTGAGAGCCTTCAGCACCTTTTCCCGGTCAATCAACTGCGTGTAGTAGAGGCCCGCGCTGGGCATCTTGTCCTTGTACATGGAGGCCTGCAGGTACTCCATGGCCCTTTTGGCGGCTTCCGCGTTGTCGTGGTCCGAGTGGTTCATCTCGATGCGCTGGAAGGTCGACTCGTCGGGAAAGAGTAGGCGGTCGTTGAAAGCATAGCGGGTGTCGATATGGTGACCCATTGCGATGTGGGCAAGTTCCATGGCCACCACTGAGGCGATAGATTCCTCGTTGGGCAGGCTGTCGATGAGCCCTTTGCTGATCAGAATGGTGTTCCCTACCGTGGTGGCTTCCACCGTAGTGGAGAGCAGGATGCGCGTATGTAACTGGTCGGTAAAAACCAGGTTGTTGGGTACGATCAGGTTCACGACAATCTGATCTAAAACCTTGTTTTCATAGCCTCCTGGATTCAGCGGCGCTACCAGGCCAGCCTCAACCAGGCGGTCAATCACGTTGTTTTCTGCCTGAGTGATCCAGGCGCGGGTGGCTTGCAAGGGGCCGATGTCCTGCGAATCGTCGCTCTTATCGATCGCGTCGTCCACCTTCACGCTGACGTTCTCGCTATCCCTCGTGGGCAGCTTGAGGGAGTAGCCCCAAAGGTGAGTCTGAGCCTTCAGGCCGATCGTCTTATTGCCTTCGATGCGCGTAGTTTCTTCAACGTAGATGGCCACCGGCAGCCATATATCAGGCTGCACGTTCATCCTCCAACTGTCGAAGTGGAAGTAGTATTTCGAGGAATCTTCGGAAACCGGTCCGGTGTAAGTGCCGTTGAAACGGACTACGTTTCCGCCCTCATCCTCGACCCAGACGCGGCCATAGAAACGGCCCATGCCGCTGACCTTGGGATGCACGTCGTAGACCCAGGTGCGGACCGATCCCAGAAACTCCCGGCGCACATAGCTGAAGGCGTAGTGCTGCTGGTCGAACCCGGAGGGGTCGATGAACATCATCTGCATGAAGCCGGTGGAGGAATAGGTGAACTTCTCCAGCCCCAACATTTTGGTGAGCCCGGTGATGGCCGAAAGCGATCCCTTGAAGAAGCTGCGCTTGGCCGCCGTCCTGGGCTGGTATGCCTTGTCGAAGAATCCCCTCCCGAAGTCCACGCGGCTCAGTGTGTACTGGTCTTCGATCGGCACCTGATATAGCTTCTGGTCCGGCCTGGTGTTTTGAATATAGGTCTCAACCAGGGGCGTGCGCAGTTGTATGTTCTTGATCAGCACCTTCTCGCGCGCCACGGCCCTTTCCACCAGTGCGGCCTGCTCAGTGGTAAGTTGGTGCGCCTGCTCGTACTTCGGCTGTTTCTTCGCGTACGCGCAGTCCACACCCAGGGTAAGGATCAGGAAGGTAAGGGATATCTTCCGAAACGTCATGTCAAGCTCCTAGGGCGAGTTCTACAAGGTCTACTCTGACCGCTAGCACCGTTTTACTCTCGCACATATAAGTACAGCCTTCGTCCAAATGGGCCGTATTGATGTTACGCCAATTGAAACGTGATGGTAATATTGGTCGTCATGTCAACCGCTTTTCCGTCACGGGTGGCAGGCCGGAATCGTATCTGCTGAGCCACCCGGCGAGCCTCTTCATCGAGGCCGTGGCCAAGCCCATGCACGACGCTTTGCACCAGCACCTGGCCTGTGGCAGTGAAGGTAACGCGCAGGACGACATCTCCCTGGACTCTCAACTGTTTAGCTTCAGGGGTGTACTGAACGGGCGGCTTGGATAAAACCTCCAGATCGGTAGTGGCCGGCTTGGTAACGGTCTGCTGCGCCGCCACTGGCGTTGCCATGCCGGGGATACCCGCCGAAGCCACTTTGCCGGTAACGCCGGAGTTCGGGGTCCTGACTGCGCCACCGATGCCCGTGGAGCCCACCACGCCATGAGGCGCGCCAACCGGGCCATTCATGCCGCCGTATGGATTGCCGATAGCCGCGATAGTGGCCGGCCCTCTGGCGTTGGGGTTCGGCATGACGCCCTGCAAACTGCCAAAATGAACCGGGGCCGTGGAAGGCTTGGCCTGGGGAACAATTGCCGGAGGAGGCGCTGCGGCAAGGGCCGCCTTGGGCTGGGGAGCCTCAACAACTTTGAGTTGGGGCGCCTTGATGACCGGCATTGTCATTTTGGCTTCCATTTGAATGGGTTTCAGGTCCGGCTTAGGCTCCGGTTTGGGCAACTCGATCTTGGGCGCATCCAACTTCACTTCGGGAGGCTTTGGCGGATCGGGCAACTTGGGCGGCTCGGTCAACTTTTCTTTCTCGGGAGGCTTGTTTTCGGGGATGATCAACTCAGTCTGTTCGAACTTGCTCTCTACGATCACATGCTTGGCCGTTAAGCTGATGATGAGCACCAAGGCCAGAACTACCAGGTTGACTATCGCACTGGTAAAAAACGACGCGGACCGGCCCTCGGGTTCGGGGAGCAAACCAAAGTGGGTCAGTCCAGGGGAGTTTGTCGCCGGCATAGAAACAGTCCTTGTTCGCGGTCATTGAGGCGGCGCTATGCCGCATCGAGAGAGCAGTCCTTGTGTTGGACGGCTATTCTCGGCAAACATGAGTTCACGGGCCTTCCATCTCGCACCGGACACGAATGGAACTCTGAACGCATTTTCTGCCCCTCAGGAGGGGCCTTCGGAACGTGAATTGCTGTGTTGCCTATTGCTCGTTGGGCGGCCAAGCCGCGGTTCACTGCGCTTTGGAATACGATTCGTATTCTGAACCAGAACTGGGTCATTCCAACTGCCCCAATCCACGTCCAGGATATTAACTTAAGCTAATTGAAAATCCCCCGCTTCACGCAAGCATATCCCCCATTGAATCTGCGAATCTGAGCCTAATAGATCAACATGCTCCGCGGGATACAACTTATAGATCATCCTGGAGAAAAACGATATGCGGAAGGCCGCCTTGTCGACGGTCTTTCTAGCCGACGGTCCGGCGCCGTCCCGATTTTGCCGGATGTATTACACTCGATTTTAAACCAGTGTCCTAAGGAAAGTTGCGTTCTTTGTGAAAATCCTTGTTACCGGAGGCGCGGGATACATCGGTGGTACCGTTACCGGGCTACTCGTCGAAAAGGGCCATCAGGCGGTCGTTTTTGACAATCTGAGTCACGGCCGGCGCGATCTGCTGCCTGCAGGCGTGACATTAGTCGAAGGAGAGGTGGCGGACCGGGCTGCGCTTGAAAGCCTTTTCATCGCCGCCAAGAACCAAGGCGAACCCTTCGACGGCGTGCTCCACTTTGCCGCGCTCATTGAAGCCGGCGAGTCCATGCAGCAGCCGGAACTCTACTTCCGCAACAACACAGCTTCCACGCTCTCCCTGCTTGAGGCGATCCTCGCTCACGGTCCGCGCCAGCTGGTTTTTTCCTCCACCGCAGCCGTTTACGGAGAGCCGGAATCGCTGCCAATCAAAGAAAATGCGCGTCTTCTGCCGACGAACGCTTACGGGGAGTCGAAACTGCTGGTGGAGCAGATGCTGGGCTGGCTGAACCGGGTTCATGGGCTACGCTATGCCTCGTTGCGCTACTTCAACGTGGCCGGAGCGCCCGAAGGACCGGAGGGCGTGACGCGCGGCGAGGCTCACGAACCGGAGTCGCATCTGATCCCGTTGGTTCTCGACGTCGCTCTCGGCCGACGTATGTCCATCAAGATCTTCGGCGATGACTACCCCACGCCGGACGGAAGCTGCATACGCGACTACATCCACGTCTCGGACCTTGCGGACGCTCACCTGCTGGCTCTCGACGCGCTCCGAGGCCACGACCGGCTGATCTTCAACCTCGGCAACGGTCATGGCTTCAGCGTACGCGAGGTTATCGATTCAGCCCGCCGCGTGACCGGCCACCCGATTCCGGCTGAGGTCCATCCTCGCCGTGCCGGAGACCCCGCCGTGCTGGTGGCCAGCTCGGAGAAGGCTATCCGCGAACTGGGCTGGAAGCCACGGTACACCCAATTGGATGAGATTGTCCGGACTGCCTGGGCCTGGCACCAGAAGCGGTACGCTTGATTGAGCGGCTTTCGTAGGGATGACTGATCTGCACAAACGGGCGGAACTATTCTGTGAAGAATACAAAAATGTGTTTTTTATTCAGCCTTGTAAGGTCAGCTCTCATCTAAGTTGTAGTGGAGACTTTTCCCGTGGCTGACTTGCCCTTTGTGCGCCTGTCTCCGTAAAGTGTCACCTAAGTGGAACTCTGCGGGAATGTACCTTACGCGCCGCGAACCGTATCGAATCTCCTTCCCCAAAAGGATACAATTCATGTCTTTGTTGCCCGTTTCCCCCGTCGCCAATCAAGACATCGACTCAACGCTGCGCGAAAACCGCGTCTTTCCGCCACCGCCGGAGTTCAGCGCCAAGGCCCACATCAAGAGCCTGGAGGAATACGAGGCCCTCTACAAGCAATCCATCGACGATCCGGAGAGCTTCTGGGCCGGCGTGGCACGCGATCTGCACTGGTTCAAGCCCTGGGACAAAGTCCTGGAGTGGGACCTGCCCTGGGCCAAGTGGTTTGTGGGCGGCAAGCTGAACCTGAGCTACAACTGCCTGGACCGCCATCTGGACGGGCCGCGCCGCGCGAAGACCGCCATCATCTGGGAGGGCGAGCCGGGCGAAATCCGCCGCCTGACCTACGCCGAGCTGCACACCGAGGTGCAGAAGTTCGCCAATGCGCTGAAGTCGCTGGGTATTAAGAAAGGCGACCGCGTGGCCGTCTACATGGGCATGACGCCGGAACTGGCCATCGCGCTATTGGCCTGCGCGCGCATTGGGGCCGTTCACTCGGTCATCTTCGGCGGATTTGCCGCCAATGCCATTGCCGACCGAGTCAACGACTCGGCCTGCGTGGCCATCCTCACCCAAGACACGAGCTACAGGCGTGGCAACGAGATTCAGCTCAAGCGGACGGTGGACGAGGCCATGAACGCCTGCCACACGGTGAAGCATGTGGTGGTCTACCGCCGCACCGGCTCGCCGATCAACATGGTCGAAGGCCGCGACCACTGGTGGCACGACCTGATGGCCGCCGCCGAGCCCCACTGCCCGGCTGAAGAGCTGGATTCCGAAGACCCTCTCTACATCCTTTACACCTCCGGGACTACCGGAAAGCCGAAAGGGCTGGTACACACTACCGGCGGGTACTCCGTACAAACTTATCTCACAACGAAGTACGTCTTCGACCTGCGTGACGAGGATGTTTACTGGTGTACGGCAGACATCGGCTGGGTCACCGGGCATTCTTATGTCGTCTATGGCCCCTTGCAGAATGGCGCTACTGTGCTGATGTATGAAGGCGCGCCCAACTGGCCCGATTATTCCCGCTTTTGGAAGATCGTCGACGACCACCGGGTGACCGTCTTCTACACCGCGCCTACCGCCATCCGTGCCTTCATCAAGTGGGGCGACCGGCACGTGGAAAAGCACTCGCTCTCCTCCCTGCGCCTGCTCGGCACCGTCGGCGAGCCCATCAATCCCGAGGCGTGGATGTGGTACCGCGAGAGGATCGGCCACAATCGCTGCCCTATCGTCGATACCTGGTGGCAGACGGAGACCGGCGCGATCCTGATTGCGCCCATCCCCGGCGCAGTGCCCACCAAGCCCGGCTCGGCCACGCGCCCCTTCTTCGGCATCCAGCCTGAAGTCGTCAACAAGGAGGGCCAGCCCGTGCCCCCCGGCCACGGCGGCCTGCTGGTCATCCGCAAGCCCTGGCCCTCCATGGCGCGGACGGTCTACGGCGATCCCGAGCGCTATCGCAAGACCTATTGGAGCGACGTGCCCGGCAGCTACTTCACCGGCGACGGCGCGCGCCAGGACGCCGACGGCTACTTCTGGCTAATGGGCCGCGTCGACGACGTGATCAACGTCAGCGGCCACCGGCTGGGCACCATGGAGGTCGAGTCGGCCCTGGTCGCCCATCCCAAGGTTGCCGAGGCCGCCGTGGTGGGCCGACCCGACGAGCTGAAGGGCCAGGCCATCTCGGCCTTTGTCTCGCTGGAAAGCGGCAACCAGCCCAGCAATGAACTGAAGGACGAGCTGCGCCGGTGGGTCTCCAAGGAGATCGGCTCGCTGGCCCGCCCCGACGACATCCGCTTTACCGAGGCCCTGCCCAAGACGCGCTCCGGCAAGATCATGCGCCGCCTGCTCAGGGAGCTGGCCACACACGGCGAGATCAAGGGAGACATCACCACGCTGGAAGACTTCACCGTAATCGCCAAGCTGCGCGAGGCGGAAGAGGGGTAGGCAGAAAGCTGCTCACCGCGCTGGTGGATTGATTTTCCCGCACAAGAAGAAAGAGGTGTCCGCCGTGGCGGACGCCTCTATGCGTGAATCGACCTGAACAGGCTCCGAAAAGCTCAGAACTTGTACACGACACCGAACGCGGCGCGGGGATTCCAGGTCTTGTGCGGAGAGTAGCCCAGGCTGGACGAATTTCCGGAAACGGAAAACGATGCGGCAATATAGTCGCCGGAGGCGCGCATGGCCAGGTGCTTGCTCAGGCGATATTCCATGCCGCCGCCCACCCCTCCAGCAAAGGAGATGTTGGGAGTCATGCTCTCGCCGCCTGTGTGTTCGCCGCCCAGCAGCGCATGAACAAATATGCTGGTACGGCCGTAGAGCTCGGCGTGAACTACTGGCCCTATCAGAACCGACTCGACCACCGGATGCCCTGGGTTGCCCGCTTTGATTGCGTACTTGTAATAGGACCCGTCCGCGGTGATTCCAAAGTACTTGCCCCAATCGCGCGTCACGGAGAGGTTCACACCCATCAATCCGCTGCGTGAATTGTTCAACTGGTTGAGGCCAGTATAGCCAAACCCAGCGAAGACCTCGTACTTGTAGGTGGGTTGATCCCCCTCGACGGCGCGTTTACGCTCTGGGGCAATCTTGCCTGCGGCCGCCAAAGGCATGAGTACGACCGGAACCACGGCCAAAATTGTAAGCAATAACTTCCTCTTCAACTTGAGACTCTCCTCGATAACGAGCTGTGGCGCTCCGCTCGTGCGGGCGCCGTGTCTGTAATGCGGTACCTTCATAGACTAACCTTTCGACCCCAGGATGCCGCAAACAAAGGTTTACTTGCCCGCCTTCGGCAGCTTGCTCAGGGCGTCGATCACAATTCCCTGGGTCAGCACCTCCGGCAGAAGCCGGGGACTCTTATCGCCCGGCGCATAGAGCGCGTAAGCCGGAACGCCGCTGCGACCCAGATCCATCAGAGCTTGCGTGATGGCTTCGTCGTGCCGGGTCCAGTCAGCCTTCATCAAAACTACATTCCTGGACTGAAAAGCCCGCACGACCTCCGGTTGCCCCAGCGCCACCCGCTCGTTCACCTGGCAACTGAGACACCAGCTTGCGGTAAAGTCCACAAAAACCGACTGACCGGCTGTAAGCGAACGGTTGACCGCCTCCTCTGACCACGGCTGCCAGATTCCATTCATTTCGGGCGGGGCCAAAGTCTCCGACGCGACGGCCAACCTGCCAGGCGCAAGGAAGCTGATGGCAACCACTCCTAGCAGAATCAGCGCGGCAATAATCACGGCCCAGCGCTTTGCCGGCCAGCGGCCCAGAAACCATCCCGCAATCGCCAGCAACAGCAAGCTCGCCAGCAGCGCAGTCAGCACGCCGGCACCGTAGGCTGCGTCCAGCACCCAGGCCAGCCAGATCACGGTAGCGAAGATGGGCACCGAGACGGCCTGACGCAGCACCTCCATCCAGGCGCCGGGCTTTGGGAGCAGCCGTGTCCAGGCCGGTTGCAGCGTGAGCGCCACATACGGCGCGGCGAGGCCCAACGCAATGGCAGTAAAGACGGCAAAGGTGACCACCGGTGGTGCGCTGAGCGCATAGCCGATGGCCGCTCCCATAAACGGCGCGGTGCAGGGCGTGGCCACCACAACGGCCAGTACTCCGGTGAAAAAGCTGCCCGTATAGCCGTGTTTCTGAGCCAGCGAACCGCCTGCGCTGGTCAGCGTCAGGCCGATCTCGAAGAGCCCAGCCAGCGACAGCCCCAGAAAGAAGAGAAGCCCGGCCATCAACGCTAGAAAGATCGGCGACTGGAACTGGAATCCCCAGCCCAGCGTGGCTCCCGCCGCGCGCAGCCCCAGCAGCACGGCCACGAGCGCCCAGAAGGAGACCAGAATGCCCGCGGCATAGACCAGCCCGTGCACCCTGAGTTTGTGCAACTCCCTGTGGCCGGAGTGAACCAGCGCCAGCCCCTTCAAAAACAGCACCGGAAAGACGCAGGGCATCAGGTTCAGCAGCAGGCCGCCGAGAAAGGCGAGGCCCGTGGTTCGTAGCAGAAGCGCCCATGATAGGTTCGGACCGCCAGACGCAACCGCGCCCGGCAGCGCAGCAATCTCAAACGCCCTTCCGCCTGAAAGTTCCAGAACGCCCTTCAACTGCGCTGGATTCGCGGTCAGGCTTGCGTCCTTCTTCAGTTCGAGAATGAAGCCCTTCGCCGTAGGGGTCAGCTTCTGCGGAGCGGGATTGTCGAGAATGTCCTGGTCAGCGGGAAAAAAGACGGCTTCCGTCTCCCGCTGGCCGGTTTCGACGGAGAGTCGGAAGCCTTGCTTTGACGGCTGAAAGATGGCTTTATCGCTTTCGGGAAGCGGCTTAGGCGAGTTTGCTAGCCGCTTAAAAAGCTCTGTATCCGATTGGGATTCAGATGCCACCATCGGTTCTTCGGGAAAAAGCCTGAGAGTCTCTTCTAACTCCGCCTTGCCCGGAATGCAGACCTCACGGCAAACAAGCCAGTCAACCTTAGCATGAAGAACTGCTGGGCCAAACTTAACTGTTTTGGCTACTTGAAGCCTCAACGGAAATAGAACTTCGCCTTCATACCCGAAGTCCATCAACGGTCCAAGCGGCAGCCGCTTCGGCGCTGGAAACTGTAACGGACCTGCAGTCACTCCATCGGGCAGCGCCCAGTGAATATGTGGTGGCTCGCCAGAATCCCCTGCATTCTTCCAGTAGATATGCCAGCCGGATTCAAGCTTGAAATAAAGTCCGAGATCATTGCTCCCAGTCGGATAGAGGTCTCCCACCGGAGACACCAGTTGCACATGCACATGGGGCACGTCGGCGGAGTTCGACTCCGCCGATACCGGCAGCCCTGCGGCAACCAGGAAGAGCACCACGAAGATGAGGCGAGAGATGCGCATAATAGGGAACAACCCGGCTGTACCTCTTTGACGCAGTGTACCGAAGTCTGTTGGCAAAGGCTCGGAATCGGTTCGCTGGCGAGCGGCTATGTGCGAAGCTGAGCGCTCTGGTCGCCTGCCGATCATGGCATTCTCGACTTCAGCTTGATCGTTTCGCCGTCCACAACAAAACTGCCGAATCCGCGGTGGTGGATGGTCTTCGGATCTTTCTGCGCCGGATCGATCCAGGCCTTGAGTACTTCCAAGATGAAGAGATTGTACTTGTTGACGAGGCGGGTATCGGCTACCTTGCATTCGAGATTGGCAAAACACTCAGCCACCAGAGGCGGCGCCACTCGTGAGGCTGGTATCGCCGACAAGCCGAATCTCTCGAACTTCTTCACATCCCGGCCCGAGCAGTTGCCGATTCCTACCACCTTCGGCGCCAGTTTTAACGCTGGAATAGCGATTACGCACTCTTTCGTCGCACACAGCGCAGCATGACTTAACCCGGCGTTGCTGACGATGCAGGCAATCAACGGCGGCTCAAACTCGACCATCATATGCCACGACATCGCCATCACATTGGCGCGGCCCTTCCGCGCAGTCGTCAACAGGACCACGGGCCCCGGTTCGAGCAACTGGTAAACCTTCGAGAGTGGCAGCTCCTTCATCACCGTCGTAGCTCCTGATTCAGCTTGCCGCTACACCTCCAGATCGTCGTCGGGCGCGGCGGCGACGGCCGTGCCCCGCCGCTTGGCCAGCAGATATCCCCGCAAGAACGGTTCCAGATAGCCATCCAGCACCTTGTCCACGTCGCCCACTTCCACCTTCGTGCGGTGATCCTTGGCGATGCGGTATGGCTGCAGAACGTAAGAGCGAATCTGCGAGCCGAAGTTGATCTCCAGCTTCGAGTCCTCGAGCTTTTTGCTCACCGCCCGTTTTTTTTCGAGTTCGTACTCATAGAGCCGCGAGCGCAGCATCTTCATCGCTTTGTCGCGGTTCTTGTGCTGACTGCGCTCGTTCTGGCATTGCACTACGATACCCGTGGGCAGATGCGTCATGCGCACGGCCGAGTCGGTGGTGTTCACGTGCTGGCCGCCCTTGCCGCCGGAGCGATAGGTGTCAATGCGCAGGTCTTCCAGTTTGAGGTCCACATGGATGGTTTCGTCGATCTCCGGTGAAACGTAGACCGAGGCGAAGGAGGTGTGGCGGCGCTTGGCCTGATCGAAGGGCGAGATGCGCACCAGCCTGTGGACGCCGCTCTCGCCGGCCAGTTGCCCGAAGGCGTACTCGCCGATAATCGTGAAGGTAGCAGATTTAATGCCGGCCTCTTCGCCGTCCTGGGTTTCGTTGATTTCAGTCTTGAAACCCTGCTGTTCGGCCCAGCGCAGGTACATGCGCATCAGCATCTCGGCCCAATCCTGGCTCTCCGTGCCGCCGGCTCCGGGATGCACGGTGACAATGGCATTGAGCGCATCGGCCTCGCCCGATAGCATAGTGCGCGCTTCCAGATCCTCGTTGAAGACGGCCAATGCTTTGATATCGCGTTCCAGATCGGCCAACACATCTTCGCCCTCGCGGGCCAGCTCGAAGTAGGTCTCGATCTCGCCGGAGCGGCGCACCAGCTCCTCATCGTCGGCAACAAGATTTTCCAGGCGTTTGCGGTCGCGCATCAAGGTCTTGCTGCGGGCGGGGTCGGACCACAGAGTCGGGTCGGCCAGTTTAGTTTCCAGAGCGGCTAGTTCCCTGCGGATGCGGGCAGGGTCAAAGATACTCCCGCAGGTCGCGCACTTGATCGCGCACGGGAGCGTAAGCGAATTCGAGATCGTTCAACGACATGGCTTGGCTCTTTAGACCTGACTTGATTTTGAAATTTGAATCTGTGTTCTCTCGACTATTTTCAGAATATCACTGTATTGTTTGGCGGGTTCGGCGGTTTTCGATGCGCAGTGGGAATTCATTCCAAGTCTCAGGAGCGAGACCTGGGGTACCCGCTAATGATCTATCCTTCCCTCCCCATATTCGTGATAGATCAGGGGTGCCAATCTCCGTTCAATCCCCGCCTTATCCGGTCCGTGAATGCCATCGGAAAGTGCCGACTGCACCAGGTTAGGAATCAACTTGGTCTTCTCTAGTTCAAGAAAATCGTGATCGTCGTTCAGCAGAAGCAGACGGTGGTTCGGATACTCCGACGCTAGGGCAATTTGGCTCCGGTAGTCAGCGGTGTGATCATAGCGGCCGGCCACAATGTAAACATCGGCGGTGACTAAATGAGCCGCGCGAAAGTTCATAGACGGGGCAGCGATTTGCTTCTGCGCCAGCAGTTGAAGCAGTGGCTCGGCGAACAGCTTGCCCACTTCCATGTCGGGATCGACTCGCTGCTCCGCGCCGGGTCGCGCGATGGCGAGCACGGGCGCAAACAGCTCAAACATGCGTACACTGATCGTCGGATTTCCGGCTTTCAAGAAATCCAGAATCGGATCGACCTCATAACCCTTGCTCATCTTCGCAATGCTGGTTTCATCCCAGTCGTCGAGTACATGAATCAACTTCGTTCGTTCCGCGGCAATCTGTGCAGCCGGCACAAAGAGATTTTGCCTCTGCAGCAGAAGCATAATCTTGCTGCGATCGGCCGGGTGCCGCGCAACGGCTTTGAGCAGCACTGACTGAAGCGTGGTGCCGGATTGTCCAATTTCGTCCCAAAATGTATCCGAAGAGAGACCAAACTCCGCATCGAGAAACCGATTGACCGAAGCCTGCGTAAATACGGCGACTACGTGCTCCGGATGTTTGCAAAGGTATTGATGAACCAGTAGCGCTCCACCTGAACGCCCGTATAGAGCAACCGTGCCCATGGGGCCCAGCAGGTCCTTGCGCACCGATTCAATGTCCTCGATCCATTCGTCGCTGTTGAGAATCTGGTAAGCATTGAGCCAATCAACAGAACCGCCCTGCTTGACTTCTCGCATCACTTGTTCGTTCACGCCGCGCCCGATGATGCCCACCACATTGAAAGAGTCACCAAAGAGCTTGTCTTGCAGCGGCGTGATGAGTCCTTTGCGCACATAGAACTGCTGCCCGTCGGCAATGACAAATACGGTGCGCTTCGCCGGATCGAATGCTCTTCCCAGTTCGTAATCGAGATCGAACGAACCCTTCTCAGGATGCTCGTACACAAACGGCACGCGCACAGTATGGCCGATGCCGAGTTTCGGATCGATGGAACGGCCCTCCTGACCGTAGATCCGTGGTTGCCATGCTGAAATTGCGAAGAATGCCGAAAAAATGAATAAACAACACCGCATCGACCAACTCCTCCTGTTCGCTTCATGTGTCGAATGTTATGCGCTTCCCGTCTGAACAAAACGCCAACTCTGTGAAGATCGCAAATCCAGCGCTGGCTGAACCGTCCCCCCACGACACCACTTTAGACTCGGAAAATATGCATTAGTCCGGGACAATTCATCTTTTTTCGCCAGGTACCCCAGGTCCGAATTCTCGGTCTTGGGAATGCGCCGCCATGCTATTCCATCCATGCATTGCTACGCCACCTTGACCTCTTCAAGCAGATCAGGATGGCGGGTGGCCCACATCTCGATTTTGAGATAGGTGAGACCACGAACCTCAAATGGTCAGACGGCATCAATACCCATCAGCCCACTTGCAGATAATTTCCCCTCAAGCGAGCACAATCATACTTGGGTGAAAAGAATGTCGAACCGGAAACCGGGCATCGCGAGCTCCTATTCTTTGCTCTCTGTTCCCCTTTTCCTGCCTTACCCCCACCCCCCTACCCGGAAAGTGCCCTAATTCCGAGGCAGTCGCTGCCTGGATTGAAAGGATAAGCACATTAGAATCAAAAATGTATAGACAACGACCGAAGACAGACCCGTTGCCTTAATAGTAAACAGAAACCCCTGAAAAACCCAGTTTTTCGTCGTTTTTGTGCACTTTTTGGCGGCTGATCCGCATCTCAATCGACCACCAATACTTCATTTTGGAATGCCAGAATTCAGGAATCCTCTGATGAAGTCGAGGTTTGAAAGGCACTACTTTACAGGCTACGGAAAAAACTCATGTGTAGCCCTCAGAAGTGTCAGGGCACGACTTCAGTCGTGCCGCAAACGCAGCAAAAAATGCGGGGCTTTAGCCCCTGAGGGAATGTCTCCCATGAACGATGAATCTTTTCAGAGCTTGATCGTGAGCGCTAAAGAGAACGAATCAACTTCCTTCCCGCCCAGCCAACGATCCCCAAACCGACGATGACACAGAGCCACGCGAAGAGGTCGCCGTACGTGGTATAGAAGGTCACATCGTCGCGGAAGCCGTATCCGGCGGGCAGCGCATCCGCCTGACGGCGGGGAATGCTTTGCCGCACCCGCCCATAAGGGTCGATGACCGCGGTGATGCCGTTGTTGGTGTCGCGCAGAATCCAGCGGCGATTTTCAATGGCCCTCATGCGCGCCATATTCAGGTGTTGCCAGGGGGCGCTGGTATCGCCGTACCAGCCGTCGTTGCTCACATTGACCAGCACTTCGGCCCCCAACCGGGCAAACTGCCGCACTTCGTCGGCAAAGACCGACTCGTAGCATATAAAGACACCGTAGCGATGGCCGTTGAGGCGAAAGACACCGCGCTCGTCTCCGCGCGAGAACTCCGAGACGCGCCCCGTGAGCTTGCGGGCAAAGAAGAACAGTTCCTTGTAGGGAATGTACTCACCGAAGGGGACGAGGTGAATCTTGTCGTAGCGGCCCACGCGCGCCCCGTCCGTGCCCACGATTAGCACAGAGTTGTACATTCGCCAGCTCTGCTCATCCGCTGCGAGAGTCATGCCCACGCTGCCCACAATCAGAGGGGCCTGCGCCGTGTGCGCTACCTGCTTCATCGCCTGCTCGAAGCGGGCGTCGTCCTCAAAGAAGGGCGCGGGTGACTCCGGCCATACCACCAGGTCAGGATGGGTTGGAAAGGGCGGGCAAACGATCTCGCCCTTTGGGGCGCCGCTTTGCGGGATTCCGGCGATGTAAATCTTGCACTGCTCGCCGGCCAACCGGGTGAACTCGGCGATATGCTGGTCCCATTCGCCGGGTCGCAACCAGTTGTTTTCTCCAGACACGTCGAGATTGGGCTGGATGAGCACGGCGGTGGCCGTAGCCGCGGGCTTGGGCGGCACCAGGAAGATGCCTGCTGTCCCAGCGATTGCAAAAACAGTGCCGCCGATACCGAAAATACGCTTGGCAGCACAGCGGTCGAGCACCAACCCGCCCGCAATTAGCGCATTGACCCCAACCAGCACAAAGCTGATGCCGTAGACGCCTGTCCAGGGCGCAAGCTGGTTGAGCAAGGTATTGCCTACCTGCGAATAACCGATCTGATCCCATGGAAAGCTGGTGATGCGGGCTGCGGCGAGTTCCATGGCTGCCCAAAGAAAGGGCACAGCGGCCAGTGTCAGCCTCGTACTTCCGCTCGCCCGATGCAGCAGCGCCACGGCCAGGCCGAATAAGCCGAAGTAGATGCCCAAGTAAAAGCTAAATCCCGCCAGTAACAGTGCCGAGACCACTGGCGGCAAGCCCCCGTGCAGATGCATGGTGTCGTAGATCCAGTAGCAGTTGCCGGCGTACCACAGCACTCCGCAGAGATAGGCGAGAAGGAAGCCGCGGCGCAACGGGCGTGAACCGTTCGCGCTACCAGGCGACAGAATCGCCCACAACAACGGGACCAGGGCGAACCACGCGAAGACGCTGCGCCAGGCAGGCATCGGCCCGGCCAGCGGAAAGGGCAACTCCAGCAAGCAGGCCGCGAGACCGGCGGCTGCCCATATCTTCCACGCCCCCCAATGCAATTGACGGTGCATACAGGGCCGAGTTTATAGCATCCGGCTTGAGGGTGTTTCCAAAACCAGCCTTGTGTTGGGGCACAACGCGTGAAACACGCTCTCGATATTTTGATAGACTGTTTTGTACCGGGCGGGAGTAGTTCAGTGGCAGAACGTCAGCTTCCCAAGCTGAATGTCGCCGGTTCGATCCCGGTCTCCCGCTCCATTACTTCGCAGGAACAGCACTGCCCTGTTCCTC
>Ga0265316_10001216_pt1 | contig 27733 bp, 25 predicted proteins | sample 4522metaG_FD_202092 | JGI IMG/M metagenome (GOLD analysis project Ga0265316, IMG submission 202092) | Rhizosphere microbial communities from Carex aquatilis grown in University of Washington, Seatle, WA, United States - 4-5-22 metaG | ecosystem: Host-associated > Plants > Roots > Rhizosphere >... | reverse complement strand
CGCCGCGGAAGAGCTCCGGCAGAGCGTGGCGGCGATCACGCAGCAGTGGGAAGGCTTCGACCAGGTGATGGCTTCTTTCTCGGAGCACACGAAGGCCGCGGCGCAAGCCTTCTCGGATTTGGTCTTCGACGCCGCCCAGTTCGACATTCTGCGGCCAAAGCCTTTAGTGCTCGATCCGCCTCGGCTACGCGATAACTCGCCGGTACGCGTGAGTCGGCCGGTTCGGGGTTTTCAGCGGTAGTCGCCCGCGCCCGTCGACGCCGCACGGCAGCCTTTCGAAATGGCCTTCAACCCAACCTTTGCTGAGGTACGCAACATCGTCACCGGGCCGATGACGACCGCCGACGTCATCGATGCCTTCGAGGCTCGAGGCGCGGTTGACCACGGGGCCAAACAGTACATCGTGCGCGCGCTCGCGCGTCTCGGGGAAGCGGGCTTCCTCATTGAAAACGCGAGTGCGATGACGTGGTCACCCGTGCTCCCGCCCCCGAACGACAACCTGTTCCCTTGGCTGTCGCACGCCATTCGCCAGCCCCCGCCGGCGGCGCCCCCGTAGCCCCATCCGACGCGCCGAGATAGACACAAGGCATGCGAGCCTCTCCTCCCCAAGCGCCCGCGCTACTCGGAGCGGCGGCCCATTGTTGACGGAGTTCCCGGCGTGCGTTTCCCTGCGGACGGCATGAACACCGACCAACGGAAGTTGCTTCGCAACGGATGCTACCTTTTCGCGGGCGCGGCAGGGCTCTTCGTCGTCTTCGCGGCCCTCAGCGTTGACCCTGGACAACTTCTCGCCGGCCTCTTCGCCGTCGTCGTGCTCGTCATCGCCGGCAAGTTCATTTGGGCCGGGAGGATGCGTCGCAACCCTCGGGCGAGTAACGGCCGCGATTACTGCGCGCCCCGTCGAGGCTCCCGCCGCCGCGGAGTGACTATCGTCCCGCGCTCCGTTATCGGCCCATCGGGCGGCCCGGCTTGCCAGTTCAATCGCTCGCCGTCACCCCAATGGACGCGCGCTCTCGGGTACCATTCCCGCTCGCAGCGAACGCGCGGATCGGCCCACGGGTTTATCAGGGCCGTGCACGCGTATTGCGGGTGACCGGCCAAGCGAACATGGTCTAGGAACACGACCGCGCCGACGTGGCGCCACTCGGGCCGAGAGAAGGCCCCAAGCTCGTCGCGGGGGTACACGATCGCGCTGCCGATCTGGTAACTCATGCCGACCAAGCCAAGAAGGGAGAGGTCCGGATCCACGGCGAGGCCGAAGTCTCGTTGGGCGCTGACCACGAGCATTGACGGTTGCTGCGCGCCTTCGAGCTGTAGCCGTCCCTTCTCCAGCGCCTTGCGTACCCGTTCGTTGTCGTGCTGGTCAGGCTGGTCAGGCGCCTTCACCTGCAACGCCACGCGTACCCCCGACGGCGCGACCAATTCGACGTCGACGTCTCGCAAGGCGGTCTTTGGCTCCCACGCTCCGAATTGCCAGCCAGTGCCGACGAAGTAGTGCGTCGCCATGGCGGGGGCGAGTTCCGACGTCATGGCTTGGTGCGCCTTTTCGTTTGCGTGGCGCTGGCCTTTCAACTGCTTGTGAATGCGCTCACCGCTCGCGCGCGCCCGACTGACAAGCGCTTGGACGAAGCCGTGCTTCTCGGCGGTGTGCAGCCAGTGGCCGACTTCCGCCTTCCAGTCGGACTGCGACTCGCGCCCGAGTCGCCATGGGATGAGACCGACTGGCCAAGTCGACGGCGCGCCGAGCAGGCGATCCACGAGGGCACACGCCTCGTCGTCGCTGATCTCGTGCAGATCGGCGACCTCGATCGACGGGCTGGGCGGGCCGAACACCCTTGAATCGTAGCTGAACGTGTGCTCAGGTCAAGACGTCCAGCCATGCCCTACGAACGCCCCTCGCGCGCTCTCGATCTCACGCTCGGCGAGCGCGCCTTCCTCCGCGAGCTGCAAGCCCTCGCCGAAGCGAAGCGCGCCCTCGTGCGCGACGCGCGCGTCGCCGTGAAGCGCAACGCCGCGGGGGATCTCGTCTTCGCGATCATCGTCCCCGCGGTCCGCATCGGGGCGCATTGACTTGGCACGAGGTCGGCGCCCCGCGTGCAGGGTCAGGGGTCGGTCTGAACGGTCGCCGCAACGAACGTGCTTGGCGCGACCTCCGAGCCGACCGTGTAAAAGGCGTAAGTTGCTCTCCAGATCGCCCCGCCGTCTGGCTGTTCACTACAGTTGGCAGGAGTGCCGGTGTAAATCGCGCCCGAATACGCGCCTACGACTTGCAGAACCCGCTCGAAATAGCTTGCACATCCCGGCGTGGCGCTGGCTGGAACAGTCACAAGCGCATAAGGGGGCGAGTTGCAGCCAGTCGCGGGGATATAGGCGAGAGCTTGCGCGCAGCCGGAATCCGAGAAAAAGAGTTGCGTTGTGGCCCCGCTTGGCACGCAACGAGTTGTCCCGTCAGATGCAGGAGAAAAACCGCAATCGACGTTGAGCATCGAGTCATGCCAGCCGGCGAACTGCTTCGATCCGTCCGAGCCGGCGTAGTATTTAGCTTTCAAGCGCGACCCGCTTTGCGTCGTATCGGCGTTCGCTGCCGGGACGGGGTTCGTAAGCGCGTCTAGGAGACCTCCTCCGCCGCTGTCGTCGCCGGTGCTTGCCCCAGACGACCCGGATCCGTCCGATCCGTTGTCTCCCGATGACGAGCCGGACCCGCTGGTCGTGTCGAACGGCGACATCGTCCCGCCGCTCGCGCACGCGGCCATGGCCCCGTAGACGACTACGGACCCGAATAAGAGCTTCAACCCCTCTTTGACGTGCATGCTTGGCCTTCCGTTCTTCGAACCGCTGCGGCACCCCGATCCCGTCACGGCGTTCGCGGCGCCGCCCAACCGCTACCCCCCGGATCGATCGCTTCCGTATCAAAGTCGCAGGCATCGAAGTCTAGGATCCGATTGTCTCCGTAAGTGAGCTTGTTGCAGATGTCGGCGGCCGAACCGCGCGCCCAGGGCACCGAGACTTCGCGCGTCTCGCGCGGGGCCACGCGGCCCGTACAGAGCGGGAAGGATTTCATGATCCCGCCGCCCTTCTTCTGCGCCAAAACGCCAACGAAACAGGCTTCGATGGGTTGGTCGCTTGCGTTGGTGATTACGCACTCGAAACTTTGATTTGTCGCATGGCAATTGTTCGCCGTGTCGCGGGCGCGCACCCACGTCACGGCAGTCGTGGATCGGACGGCCGCGGCGACGTCTATCATCGCCGCGCGGAGCGCGGCCGTGTCGGCTTTGGCGCTAATCGCGTCTTCCTCGTGAACCTTCCAGGCCAGCACTGCGCACGCGACGATGGCGAGCGGGGTGAGCACCGCGCCGATTGCGGTGACCTTGCGCCAAGGGCCGGCGGACGAGGATCGGGGGAGCGGCGGGGCCTTCACCCGCTGCGCATCCGGGGCGTCTACAGCGACCCCGTGTCGCACAAGGAAATCGCGAATCCCCTCCCACTGTTTCGCCCCCTCCGGCGCGACCTTTGAGTCCAAGGGCACCTGCCCCGCCTCGAAGGCGTAGCGCAATTGCTCCAGCGAGAACGGCCCGCGCGTGTCGCCGTTGCGCCTTATGTGAAACTTGTCCTCTTCAACGATCACGGCGTTGGACATGGCGATGCTACCTCCCGTCATTTGGCATACGGACCGGAGGTGCGCGCGCTGAAGAGTTGCCGATGTAGGGCGATGGCGCCCGCGGAAGTTTATTGACCCCCGCACGCGAGGGCGCGCAGCATCGTTGCCATGAGCAGGGGATGGGCGTTCAAGGAGCCCGGAGCGGTGAAGTTTCCTCGCGACGTGTTCCTTCGCCCTGAGCCTCGCCTTCGGCCGGACGGTCAAATTCACGACCTCCACACGAACGACAACTTCGTGATCCTTCGGTTCAAAGGGCAGGTCTACGAGGTAATCGTCTCGGAGGCCGGAACCGAAACCCACGAGCCCGGCGATCTCACCTTCCTCGGTCTCAGCGAGCAAGACTTTGACGCGTTGTGGGACCAGTTCGAGAGATGGCCCCGGTAAACGGCCCGCCTACCGCCGGCCCTTGGCCGGCGCGAGCGCGTCCAGGCCGCGACGTATCGCCATCCGTAGGACGTCCGCGCGGGTGACCACCATGCCGGGGTCACTCTTGGCCGCGGCGATGCGCTCGGCTTCCTCGAGCCGCTCTCCAGAGAGCACGAGCGTCACCTGAGCATCTTTACCGGGGTCCTTCGCTCGGGGCCCGCGATAAGCTCTTCACGCGTAAGGGGCGGTGTCGCCGTAAGGCGCGTGACTACCCGGTGCGGGTCTTCGAGGCGCGCCCATAGGCGGGGGTTGATTGGAGAGCGGCGCCGTCATCGGGCTCGACCTTGCAGCCACCTTGCAAGACTGGGGTCGATTCGGCGGACCTAGTGGACCGAGTGGATCAAGAACCCCGCTGATTTCGTGCGCAGGGGCGGAATCGAACCGCCGACACGGGGATTTTCAGTCCCCTGCTCTACCGACTGAGCTACCTGCGCGAGATCCTCGTCGGGTCCCCGATGGGGGGCCCGCGGCGAGGGGGGCGGAGTCTGTCGCCGGCCGCGGGGGGCTGTCAAGCCCGGCTCGCACCCTTGCAACCGTGAGCTCGTCTGGCGCGTACTTCGGGTATCTATGACAAACGGCCCCGTCATGGCTGCGGGGGGAGGCGACGTGGCGGACGACGATACCCTCAAACTCATCGGCCGCATCATTGCTGAGAAATACGCCGTCGAAAGCGTCGTCGCCGAAGGCGGTTTCGCGATTGTTTACCGGGCCACGCACATCATCTGGAAGCGCCCCGTCGCCCTGAAAGTCTTCAAGGCGCTGACGGGCTTCTCGTCGAAAGATCGGCAGCGGCTGCTCGACGAGTTCATTCAAGAAGGAGCCCTCCTCGCCGATCTTTCGGAGCGGAGCGCGGCCATCGTACAGGCGCGCGATATCGGCATGCTCGACGTGCCGGGCGGCGAGCAAATCCCGTACATGGTGCTCGAGTGGCTCGAGGGCGACACACTCGAGGGAGTCTTGTCCGACGAGGCGGCTCGCGATCTCCCGGTTCGAAGCCTGGAGGAGGCCGTCCGGCTGCTCGATCCGATCGCGGAGGCCCTGGCGCTCGCGCATCGAAAAGGAATCGCGCATCGGGACGTCAAGCCGGGCAACTTCTTCGTTCTCGGCGATCCTCGATGCGACGCCAGCGTGAAGCTGCTCGACTTCGGGATCGCCAAAGTCGTGAGCGATGCGCAAAAGATGGCCGGCACGTTCACCAAGACCAGCGGGCACGTCACGAGCTTCACGCCCGCGTACGGAGCGCCGGAGCAGTTCTCGCGTGGGCACGGGCCGACCGGCCCTTGGACCGACGTGTTCGCGCTTGCGCTAATCATCGTCGAAGTTATCACGGGTCGCGAGGCGCTAGAGGGGGAGGATCTGGTGCAGCTCGCGGTCGCCTCGGCCAACCCCGATCGCCGTCCGACGCCGAAGAGCGCCGGGGCCGCGGTCAACGACGAAGTGGAGGCCGTCTTCGCCAAGGCGCTCGCCGTCAAGCCGACCGAGCGATGGCAGTCGGCCGGCGACTTTTGGAACAGCCTCCGGCGCGCGCTGCATCTGACCCCGATGACCACGATGACCGATCCTTCTCCGGTCTCGGTGGTAGCCAGCAGCGGGCCGGTGGCGCTGGCGCCCACGATTGCGGTGCCGTCGTCTGCGTTGGAGCCCCCCTCCTCCCGTTCCGGTACGCGTAGGGTAGGACTCTTCGGCGTCCTCGGTGCCGCGGCGCTCGCGGGCATCGCTGGCATCGCAGGCGCCGCGCATGTGCTTGGAAAAAAGGAGTCGACCGGGGCCGTCGCACCGATTGCGAGTGCGAGCGCGCCCGCAGCGCCGCTCCCGCTGCCCCCGGCGTTGGCGCCTGTCGACCCCTCCCAATGTCCTCCCACGACGATTCGAATCCCTGGAGGCAGCTTCTTCATGGGGAGCGACGACGGCCTGGCGATCGAGAAGCCGTCGCACCAAGTGACGCTGGGGCCTTATTGCATCGACGAGTTCGAAGTCACGGTCGAACGGTACAAAGCCTGTAGCGACGCCGGGCGCTGCAAGCGCGCGGGCACGACGAACGACTGGTCGGGCATCTCCGAAAAGGAGCGCCGAGCCTTCGATCCGCTCTGCAACGCACGCGATCCGGTCGGTCGCCTGAAACACCCGATCAACTGTGTCGACTGGGAGATGGCCGACAAGTTCTGTCGAGAGCAGGGCGGCCGTCTTCCGACGGAGGCCGAGTGGGAGTTTGCAGCGCGCGGCCCAGATGGTCGCAAGTACCCGTGGGGGGATGAGGATCCCGCGGCCGGTCACTTGAACGCGTGCGGCCGCGAGTGCGTAGCCTGGGGCCTGAAGAACGGCGTCGAGGAGAAGGCGATGTACGAAACCGACGACGGCTTCGCCAATACTGCGCCCGTCGGAAGTTTCCCGAAGGGGGCGTCGCGCTACGGAGTGCAAGACGTCGTCGGCAACGTCTGGGAGTGGGTGGCGGACTGGTATGGTCCGTACGGCAAAGACGAGTTCCGCGATCCGATAGGCGCTCCGGCCGGGGAAGAAAGAGTCATTCGCGGGGGAGCGTGGAACGGATCGTATCCGTCTTGGGTGCGGCCCACGTTCCGATACAAAGATACGCCGGCGAAACGCAGTTACGGGATCGGATTTCGCTGCGCGCGCTGACGACTGGAGTCACGGGTTCGACGGGTTCTTGGACGGCTCGGTGGGCGACGCCGGCGCCGCGTCGTGACGGCCGGTGCGTCGCCAAGACACCCGATCGAGAAGGGTCAGCGCATCGCCGGCCATCTGACTACGGAGGAACTCATGGACGCCGCCGAATCGCCTCGGATCGTATTCGAGAGCGCTGCCGAGTGTACCGACCGCGATCGGGCCGAAGAATCGCTTCGTCGAGCGCTTGCTCAGACAAGCGGCAAAGGATGGGTCGTGACGGTCCGAATTCGGGCCGCGGAGCTCCCCGCCGTGCAAGCCGAAGCGGAGATCACCGACGAGACCGGAGCCCGCCGCGGCTGGCAGGTGACTTCGGGCGTGGCCGCCGACTGCGCCAGTCTCGCCAGCGCCACGGGGACTTGGGCGTCCAGGGTTCTCGCGGTGCGGCTGCAAGATGCAGGAACGCCGGATTCGGCACCGCCCGGAAGCGAACGCGCTCCTCTTCAACCTCTTCCCGCGCCTCCTCCGAGTCCTCCTCTTCCGGCACCCGCCACCTCGGCTCCGGCTCCCGTTGCCTCGGGTCCACCGCTCGCGCCTCCGCCTGCGGCCTCCGCGCCCGCTCCACCGCCGCAGGCTCCGGCACTCTCCGCGCCCGCTCCGCCGCCGCAAGCTCCGGGAGGTTCCGCGCCGGTGCCCGTGCCCGCAGTGCGGACGGTACCTCGCGTTTCCGTGAGCGAAGGGGCTGGGTCCGGCCCGGCTCTCGGTCCAGGGCGCGACGAGGCGGCGCCGCTGGAGCTCGGCGTGGGGACGTTCCTAATGGCCGGCGGAGGCTCGGGCGGTTACGTGGGGGTGACCCCATTTCTCACGGGCGACGTCGGCGAAGCGGTTTTCTTGCGTCCCTCCGTCGCGCTGGGCGGGTCGATCGCCACCAACGTTCCGTCGACCTGGGGCGCGGCGCGCCTCGACACGTGTCTCCGCTTGCCCGAGCGCTACGCGATCCGAGGCGGCCTTCAGCTCGATATTTGCGGCGGCGCCGAGGTAGGCCTTTCCTATGTCGTGTCCGGAACGCTGCCCGGAACCCCGATCTCCGGGCAGACGCTTCCGTTCGTCGAGCTCGGTCCCGGAGTCGACCTCCGCGCCGAGGTTGGCAACGTCGCGGTCACGTTGCGCGGCGTCGGAGGAGTCGACGTTGCACGCGGGGGCTACACCGACGTGATGGGGGCCCGAATCGACGAGCCTTTGTTGTCCTGGCGTGTCGAGGTGGATCTTGCTTGGGTGCTCTACAACGAACGGACACAGTCCCTCCGCGTGGGCTCGAATCCGTTCGACCCGAAGTAGCCGCTTCACTTCGACGCCACGAGAGCGCGCTCACTCCGCGGCGTGCACGTGCGAGGCGCGGGTGGCCGTTTCGGTGGCGATCGCCGCGTTCCAGAACGCTTGCATCCGATCTCCGAGCCTCTCCAGTTCGTCGGCTCGGATCTGCGATTCGACGAGTGGCAGGAGGTCTCGCTCTATCGTGCGCACGTGCCTTTCCATGGCCGTCGCGAGGTCGCGCAAGCGCTCGCCGAAGAGGGCGTCATCTCCCTCGGCAAATACGGCTTGGAGCACCGCGTTACGCACGGCGGCTTGGTCCTCGCGGAATCGCCCCACGCGAATCCCCACTCGGTCGGCGATCGGCGACAGAAAGAAATGGTCTTCGATGGAAAGATGAGTCATCAGCTCTTCGACGAGCTGCAGCACCAAGGGCATCCGCAGATGGCGTTCGCCGCCAAGGCGGGCGACCAGGCGCTCCAGACTCCGATGCTGATCTCGCAGCAGCGTGGTGGCCTTCATGACGACGTTCCGACCGGCGCCCACCCCCCCGCGTTTTCGCGAAGAAACGCGCCGTGCCGATTCCTCGAAGCCCGTCCGTAGCACCGCTCGTGCCGTCCATGATTCGCCGCCAGGCTGTGGACAAATAAGCTCCTTTTCCGGCGCGACTGGGAAGTTGGGTTATGGCCCTTGCGGCATTTGGCCACGATGAGGCGTTCTTGCGGGTCGACGGGCTTCGCTGCCCGGGCGAATGACGGTCCCATTTTTTACGCCCGCTCCAGGGGCGGCCCCATCGGCGCGTCGAAGCGGGATCAGCTGCGGGCGTTGTCGAGGAGCACGCGCGCGACGAACGAAGTATCGGTCTATGTGGGACTTCGTCATCAAGGAAGATCCCAAGGCGATTCCGAGATCTCCCTTTGCACCGGTCCGTCTCGCTCCGTTATACCCTTAAGAAGGATTGGGGCACTTGGAAGTCGGCATGTCCAACGTATTGCCGCACAGCAGCGAACCGCGAGCTGCCGCGAACCTGGCGGGAAAGTATCGCCTCATCGCCGAGCTCGGGCAAGGTGGCATGGCTACCGTGTATTTGGCGGTCGCCATCGGCAAGTCCGGCTTTCGAAAGCTCGCGGTGGTCAAACTGCTGCGTCCGGAGATCGCCGTCGACACCGAGTTCGTCGAGATGTTCCTCGACGAGGCGAAGCTCTGCGCTCGGTTGAGTCATCCGAACATCGTGCACACCTACGACGTCGGCGTGGACGAAGTCGGGCACTTGATGGCGATGGAATACCTCGACGGGGTGTCCTTGCACGCGGCGATCGCCAAGCTGGGGCGCAACGGGGGACCGATGAAATTCCCGATGCAGGCCCGCGTTCTTCTCGACGTCGTCGAGGGCCTGCGGTACGCGCACGAGCTCAAGGACTACGACGGGCGTTCCCTCGAAATCGTGCATCGCGACGTGACCCCCCACAACATCTTTGTCACGTACGACGGGCAAGTGAAGCTTCTCGATTTCGGAATTGCCAAAGCCGCCACGTCGTCGGTCCGCACGGCGACCGGGGTCATCAAAGGCAAGCTCACGTATATGGCCCCCGAGCAGGCACGCGGCGACCGAGTCGATGCGCGCGCCGACCTCTACGCCGTCGGGGTCATGCTCTGGGAGGCCGTCACCGGGAAACGGCGCTGGCCTGCGGGGCTTAGCCAGCCGGCTCTCTTCACCCGGCTCGCGTCGGGAGAGCCCCCCCAGAGCCCGCAGGCAGCCTCGCTGGGCTACCCGGAAGAAATCGACGCCATCGTCCTCCGCGCCCTCGCCGTGAACCCCGACGACCGATATCAAACCGCGGCGGAGCTGAGCGCGGCCCTCGAAGGCGTGCTGCGCAAACTCGAACCAGTGTCGCTTCGTGACCTCGGTACCATGCTGGCGACGGCCTTCGCCGACGGCCGGCATCGCTTGCGAGAAATCATCGAGACGCAGTTCCGGGCCATCGATGCCGGGGAGCGCCCGTCGGAGCGGCATCAGCTGCCGGCCGTTTCACTGCCGACGCTGCCGACGGGGTCCGAAGTTCTGGCGCCCCCGCCCGCGGCTGCCGAACGCCCCAAGACCGATTCGACGTCGATTCGGATGACCGTCCTCGAGAGCACGGCGCCGCCGGCGCAGCGGGCGCGCTCGCGCGGGGCAATCGTCGCGGCCGCGGTCGCGGTCGGAGCCACTGCGATCGGGTTCGCCGTCGTCGGCTCACACGGGCGCCCCGGCGCCCAGACCGCTCCGGCGGCCCAGCCGCCGCCCCTTCGCGAAGAGGTAACCCTGATTGCGGCCCCCACTCCGGTATCCGCCTCTGCAGCGGACGCCCGGGCCGGTACCGGGCTTCCGGCGGCCCCAGGGGCCGCGCCGGCCATGCCGGAGCCCGCCCGGCGCAGCGAGGCCACCGTCGCTTCGGGACCGCCCGCGACGATTCCAATTGCCCGCGGTCCGGCCCTGCGCGGCCCGCCGCCCGTCCAGCCTCCGCCGGTGGCCACGGCCCCTCCTCCGCCCGTGACGCCGGCCCCGTCCGCTTCGGAGAACGGCCCGGGCGAGGCGGTGCCAATCCGCAGACCGGAGAGCAGACCCAAAGTACAACTCGAACGAGACAATCCTTGGCCCTAAAACGGGACAATCGTTGGCTCTAGAGAACGCTCGCTTGCTGCAAGGCGCCCTTCGTCCTAAGCACGAGCATCATGCGAACCGAGTGGGTGACGAGGCGTCGGGGTGACCGGATCAAGACGCAGCTGCATTACGCGCGCAGGGGAATCGTCACCGAGGAGATGGCCTACGTCGCGGCCCGCGAGCGCGTCGAGCCCGAGCAGGTGCGCGAAGAAATCGCGCGCGGTCGCCTGGTCGTCCCGGCAAACGTCGTCCACACCAACCTCGAGCCGATGGGGATCGGCATTGCCCTGTCGTGCAAGGTGAATGCGAACATCGGAAACAGCGCCGTCACGAGCGACATTCACGGCGAGCTACGAAAGCTTCAGGTTGCGCTGAAATACGGCGCCGACACCGTGATGGACCTGTCGACTGGAGGGGATATTCCTCGGATTCGCGGCGCGCTCATTTCGGCATCTCCGGTGCCCATCGGCACGGTTCCCGTCTACCAGGTGCTCACCGAGCGAAAACGAGTCGCGGACATTCGTGTCGACGACTTCTTGGATATGCTCGAAGAGCAGGCGAAGCAGGGCGTCGATTACTTCACGATTCACGCGGGCGTCATCGCGGAGCACCTGCCGCTCGTCCAGCACCGCATCACCGGGATCGTGTCGCGGGGCGGCGCCATCATGGCGCAGTGGATGATCGAGCACAAAAAGCAGAACCCCTACTACACGCACTGGGACAAAGTGCTCGAGATCTGCGCCCGTTACGACGTGACCATCAGCGCAGGCGACGGCCTGCGCCCGGGCTGCCTTGCCGACGCGAGCGACGCAGCGCAGTTCGCCGAGCTGAAGACGCTTGGGGAATTGACCTTGAAGGCGTGGGAAAAAGACGTGCAGGTGATGATCGAAGGGCCGGGCCACGTGCCGTTCGACCAGATCGAGATGAACGTCAAGAAGGAAATGGAGCTCTGCCACGAGGCACCGTTTTACGTGCTCGGCCCTCTCGTCACCGACATCGCTCCCGGATACGACCACATCACGAGCGCCATCGGCGCGACGATGGCCGGGACCGCCGGGGCCGCGATGCTTTGTTATGTCACCCCGAAGGAACACCTCGGACTGCCGGAGGAGGACGACGTTCGGCAGGGGCTCATCGCGTACAAGATTGCCGCGCACGCGGCCGACGTCGCGCGACACCGACCGGGCGCTCGCGATCGGGACGACGCGCTCTCCCGCGCTCGCTACGCGTTCGATTGGAAGGAACAGTTCCGCCTCTCGCTCGATCCGGAAACCGCGCAGTCGATGCACGACCAGACACTTCCCGATTCGTATTTCAAGAGCGCGGAGTTCTGCTCGATGTGCGGTCCGAAGTTTTGCAGCATGCACATGAACCGCGCCGTCGAGGAGTTCAACAAGCAGGTGGAAGACGACAAGAAGGCGGGGCGGCGCACGCTCGACGTGTTCTTGCCCTCGTGACCCGATGGGTCGCTCTCTCCCTTCTCGCCACGATCGGCTGCGGAAAAAGCTCCCGTTCGTCCACGTCCTCCGTCGACGAGGCCCAGACTGAGCCCGACGCCGGCATCTCTCCGATGGACGACCGCGAGTCGGCCCAATGGGCCGCCGCCGAGCAAGGGGACCCCGAGGAGCTGATGCGGGTTGCCGATTTGGTCGGCTGCGAGGGCTTGCGGGATCGGGCGTCGCAGCCCGAACTGCGCGCGACCGCCATTCGTGCGATGCAGTACTGCCCGGACTACTCGGAGCTCCCGTGGCTCGCGGAGCTGGCAAGCGGGAAGGACGAAGCCGAGGCGCTGGCGGCGCTCGACGCGATCGGCGAGCTCGCGGCGCATCCGCGCCGGGCAACCGACCCTGAAGACGCGCAAGAGCTTCACGTCGGGTGCGGAGCGCTCCTCGCTTTCGCGCGTACGACATCCCGGCCGAAGGAGCGACGGGTTCTCGCCCTCCGCGCGCTCCGCATGCTGGCCGAACGCGGTTGCGTGCGCAGGGCGGACATTCCGAGCGACCTCGACGCGAAGTGACGGGTCAAGCCCCGCCGTCGACCAGCCGCCTCGCCGCGAGGACGAGCCTCTGGACCTCGGCATGCGCCTGGTCCCGCAGGTCCGCGGCGCGGGCGTTCGGCGCGACGATCATCGGCTCGCCGACGCAGAGGGCCGCGTCCGACGGCTCCGCCCCTGCCATGCGCGCCAAGTGCGCGCCAAACGTCTCGTTGACGAACGCCGCGCCCGAGCCGGTCGCATAGGCGATCCCGATGGGTACGACATCGGCTCCAGAGCGCAGCGCGGCCACGAACGCACCCGATTGAAAGGGTCGGACGACGTCGTCGGGGAACGTCGTCGCTTCCGGAAAGACGATGACCGTCGATCCGCGCGCCAGCAGCGATCGCATCGCGCGCACAGCGCTGGCGCCGCTCACGGCATCGGCGCGATCGACGAACACCGTTCCGACCGAGCGCGCCGCGAGCCCCAGAAGAGGCCAGCGGGCCACGTCCGCCCGGCTGACCATGTGCCCGCCGAACGCCCGCAAAAGGACCAGGATGTCCGCCGTGGACCGATGGTTGGCTACGATGAGGTGTCCCCGGTCGCGCGGCAAGCCGACGAACGAACGCGAGCGGTCCGCCCGTCTCGGACCTTTCGCGCCTGCAACCTGCACCAGAACGCGCACGCCGAACATTGCGAGTAGGGCCCCGCACCACGCGGCGACCCAGCGTTCCCGCACGCCGTCACGCCGTTTCTCGTCCGCCAACCGCTGGCGCGCCAGGAACGCCGGGAGCATTGCCGCCGTGAGCGCGCCGAGTCCCGCTACACGCGCCAGTCGTCGCAGCGCGCGCCTGGGGTTCATCGCGCTCACCATAGCTTCCTCATCGCGAACGCGGCCCACTCGAATCCTCGACGCGTGAGCGATCGACCGCGCCACGCTGCCAGATCGAGCCGCGTCGCCCCGGCAAGATCGTGCTCGAACCAGGAGCGAACGTGTCGCGCGAAGTCTCGGTCTTCGACCGCGAGGTTGACCTCGAGGTTCTTGCGCCACGACCGTTCGTCGAGGTTGTAGCTGCCGATCGTGGTGAACGACTCGTCGATGATGGCTGTCTTGGCGTGGAGCATCGTCTCCGGCATCGCCCAGATTTCGACACCATGGCGCAGCAGAGTGTCGAATAGCGCCTCGACGGCGAACTGCACGATGGGGACGTCGCTCTTCGAAGGGACGAGCACGCGCACGCGCACCCCTCGCCGTACCGCGCGAAACAGGGCGCTTCGAACGCGTCGATCGGGAACGAAATAGGAGTTGGCGATGTCGACGCGCTCTTTCGCGTGGGCGATACGCACGATGTATTCGCGATGGATGCTCCGGCGCACGCGCCACTGGCTCGCGAGCACCCAGACAGGGCCCGTTCGCTTTCGCGCCAGCGGGCGAACGTCCAAGGGGGGATTCTCGCGCGTGAGCTTGCGCCACGTTCGGTAGAAGAGCGAACGGAGCTCCTGGGTTGTGTTGCCGCGCACTTGGATCACGTCGTCGCGCCAGCCCGCGCCCCCTTCGGCCGCCGTCAACCAGGGTACGGCTAGGTTGATGCCTCCCGTGAACCCATCCGCTCCGTCGATGACGAGCATCTTGCGGTGGTCGCGGCGCTCGACGCGGTCCAGCCGGAAGCGACGATCGAGAGGCGAGATCGAATGAAACTCGACCGCGCGGCCCCCCGCCGCGAAGAGGTCCTGCCACCAGGAGGGGGTCACTCCCATGCTTCCGACGGCGTCATAAATGACGCACACTTTGACCCCCGCGCGCGCCCGCGCCGCGAGCACATCCTGAAAGCGATTGCCGACGGAGTCCGGGGCAATCCAGTACATCTCGAGCAAAACCTCCCGCTGGGCTCGCCCGATCGCGTCGAGCATGGCCGGATAGGCCTGCTCGCCGTCCCGCAGGAGCCGCACCGCGTCGTCCCCGACGGTGAACCAGGGCGAGCGGGCAGGGGGATCGATCCCTTCGGCGCTCGGGACTCGGTCGGTTCGAGCTCGCATCGCGTTTAGGGTCGTTCCGATTGTCGGGTGGCGCCTTTCGATTCTCGTCCCACCGAGGGCGGATCGGTATCGCCGCGGGGGGGACGCGCCGCAACGACGACGAGCGCGTCGTCGCGCAGCTGAGCGGACGCGAAGGCGCGAAGGGCCACCAGAGGAGGGGTGGACGGCCCGACCGTTCGAGTCGCCGGCGGCCCGCGATCGGCGCCGGACGCGGCGTCTCCGCGCCACAGGTCGATTGTCCGCGTGCGCGGGTCGAGCGAAGCCTCGACGGACGCTGCGGCCAAGACAGCTTCGGCGCGAGCGCGATCCTCTTCGCCGAGCGCCCCTTGGTGCAACCGCTCGAGCGCCGCACGTGTTTGCGCGACGGATCCGTCGAGCATGGCGTCGGGAGCGACCAGGCGAACGACGAGCGCCGGAGCCCGTGGGCCTCCGAGCACGGCGCTCCAGGCTCGAGTCGGAGCGGCCCCGGTCGGGTCCCCTCGGGCGGGTCCGCCGAGCGCCCGAGCCAGCAGACCGCCGGGGCCATCGAGAGCCGCCGCCACCCAATTCGCCGCCGTCTTCGCCACGTCGTCGCCGGGTGCCAGCGGAATCGCGAGGAGCGCCTCGGATTGCGCCTTCGCGGGGAGCTCGACGGCGTACGTTCCCGGTCGGACGGTCCCGGACGTCGGGAGCGCAGGACAGCTTCGCGCCTCGCCGGGCCTGCGGGCGACCCAGCGATCGACGGCGCGGACCGCGGCATCCGCCTGCGCCTCGTCGACGTTGGCCAGCACCGCAACGCGCAGGGGCCCCGCGCGGATGGCCGCGGCGCGCATCGCGAGGATCTCGTCCGAGGCGGACCCTAGTCCGGAGCTCGTTCCCCAGGGATCGACCCACGAAGGATGCCCCGGCGCAAGCGCGCTCCCGAGCGCGGCGAGCGCGCGAGCATCGAGCTGGCTCGCGCGGGCTAGGAGCGTCGCCCGCGCGCGCGCCATGCGTCCGGCATCCAGCGCATCGGCCGCAAAGGCGCGCCCCGCCAGATCGGCGAGACGTCGGGCATGGGCTTGCGGCGACTCGCCCGCGCGCGCCGGGCCGTGGGACAAGATACCGACGCCGTCGGTGGCGACGAACGGTTCGATATGCGCGTCTCCCGTCTCGTCGGCCGCGCGCAGGACGGCCGCGGTAGCGACGGCCGCTCCGGAGCCTGCGTCATGGCTCGCCTCTGGCAGAGTCCCGCATGGCGAGGCAAGCAGCACCCACGTCTCTCCCTGTCCGCGCTCGACGCGCGTGCGGGCTTCGAGCACGGTCTTTTGCCAGGCGGCCGTCGCGCGCTCGATCTCGGCGCGGATGGCGTCGGCCATCCCCGATACGGCCGGCGCCGCCGGTCGCGCCTGCGCCTGCGCGCCCCCCACCGGTTCGGACGGGTCTCGCGTGGCGGCCACGCCGACGGCGAGCGCGGACCGGAGCTCGTCTTTCCCCGGCCGCGCACTCGAGACTTCCCACCACGCAGCCGTTTCGGCGGCCTCGCGCGGATCGGGCGCGCGCATCGCCAGCGCGTGCCGGAGATCGGCCGGTGCGGCCACGTCGGCGATTTCGACCGCGACCTCCTGCCGGGCGAGTGCGGCAGCGGTGGCGATCCGCCCGGCGACGTCCCGCACGATGTCTCGGGCGGACAGATCGACGGTCGCCGCCACGCAGCCGCCATCGGTGTGGGCGGTCGCCACCACGGACCGAACGCGGCCCGGCGCGTCCAACCCCGCAAGGCGGGAGGCAAGTGGACCTCGCGGATCGCCCAGAGCCGGCGCCGCCGCGACGGCGCGCTCCGGGGCCGTCGTTCGAACCGTCACGACGATGCGTGCGGCGCCCGGCGCGATCTCGCCCGAAGCATCGTAGACGAGCGGCGGACCGTCGGAGGCGGGCCACGGGATCGCGACGACCGGCGCCCCGGAAGGCCACGCGCGCGAACGGGGCAGCGCCGCCGCGACGGCGTCCGCCAGCGCGCTATCGCCCGCCGTCGCGAACGCGATGCGGTGCAGTCCGTGGGCCGAGCGCCGCCACGCTTCGATCTCGGGAGCGCCCGGCGTCGCTTCGTCACCGCTGCCGTAGGCCTCTCCGGTGCACCGCGCGACACTGGTGAGCGCCCGATCGGGCAGGGGCCGGTGAGCAAGCGCTTCCAGCTTCTTCGCGACTGCGGCCAGCGCGGGGTCCTTGGGGCCGACCGGCTCGAGCATTGCCTCACGTGCGAGCTCGACGAGCTTGGCCGCCGCGGCGGGCGACGAGACCAACGCCCTCAGTCGCCAACCGTCCCATCCCGCCACCGCGCTCGCGTCGGCGACGCCGCGCGAGGCCAGGCGCTCCTCGACGAGGGAAGCGAGCGCCACCGCCACGGCCGCTCCACGCTCCGGCGCGATTCCCTCGGTCGTCACCGCGATGGCCAGCGCGCCGCGGGCATCGCCTTCTCGTTCCACCACCGCGAGCGGTGGCCGCCCCGCCCCGACGGCGACGGACGTGCGGGGAACGGCGGATCCTCCGGGAGGCTTCGCGCCGCTGCACCCGCATGCGGCGATCGAGCAGACGACCATCAGGGCTCGCGGCGTTCGTGCACGACGTCTCATCGGGTCACTTGTTCGGATCGTCCGGCGCGGCCACCTCGGCGGCTTTCGTCCGCACGAACGACGCGACTTTGCGCATGGGGACTCGAACCGGGCACCGCGTCTCGAGTTCGGCGAGCCGCGCATCGCCGATCGCGTCGAAAGAGCGAATCGCGGCGTCGTAGTCGGGCATGCTGCGAGAGCTGGCGAGCATGAGATCCATCACGCCCGCGTAAGCACCGCTCGATGCCGCGATGCGCGCGCCCTCGCCCACGTTGCAGAGGCCGCACCCGATGCATCCGCTCAGCTGTTGCAGATAACGCCGTTCGTCGGCATCCACCGGCGGAAGCCGATCGGCCGCGTAGCTCTCGCGGAAGTCGGACAGCCCACGGCGCGCGCCGACAAACGGGGCCAGCAGGGAGCGAACGAGCGCCCAGGCCAGGATGAGCAGCGCGTGCAGGCGCCCCATGCGAATGACTGGATCGTTAGCACGTGAACGTGGCGGGCGGGGCTCATTGGGCGCCGCTGGGGGCGGCGTACGCCGATGATCTCGGCTGCACCCGAGGAATGCGGACCGTGACCGTCGTGCCGGCCTGCTCGGGCGAGCGGACCTCGATGCTCCCCCGGTGGGCCACGACGATCTCCCGGGTGATGTAGAGACCGAGACCCACGCGCTTTCTGTCGCCGCGTCGAAACGGCTCGAACAAGTCCGGCAAGAGTTCCGGTGGGATTTGCGGACCTTCGTTGTGGACGATGAGGACCGCGTCGGCCCCGGAGGAAAGGAGCTGAACGTCGACGGTCGTGGATTCGGGCGCGTGTTCCACGGCGTTCGCCAGCAGATTCGAGACCACTTGCGCCACCCGTTGCGCGTCGCACTCGACCGCCTCCGCGAGGGTACTCGTGAAGCGCACCCGACCCGGGCGAGCGACCTCCGACTCGTGGACGGCGGCTTGGCACAGCTCGGTCAGTTCGACACGGCCGATGACCACCGGAATTCCGCCGCCCAGCCGCGTTCGGGCGAAGTCGAGGATGTCGCCGATGAGGCGGTCCATCCGGTCGACCGAGCCGAGGACGCGGAGCAGCACACGCTTCTGTGCCGGGTCGCGGACGTCATAGCGAAGAAGGAGCTGGGCGGAGCCGGCGATGGCGTGAAGTGGGGACCGGAGGTCGTGTCCGAGCATCCCGAGGAAGAGGTCGCGAAGTCGCGCAGTCTCCTCCATCGCATCGGCCCGCCTGCGGGCGCCGATGAGCGCCGCGACTCGCTCCGCGAACGCGGAGACGAGAAGCCGGTCCTCGGGGGGAAATTCGTACGAGTGGGTCGAGCCGACGTGTGCCACGCCTACGACTTCGTCCTCGTGTACGAGCGGTACACTGTAAAGCGCGCGCACGTGGTCCGAGGGCAGGAAGTCGTTCTGGACGCGAGGGTCGGAGCAAGCGTCGCGCACGAACACCGGCTCACGCCGCGCGGCGATCGCGCCCGTGTACCCTTCGCCGATGCCGACCGAAAGATCCCGGAGCGCGGCGCCATCGAGCCCGCGCACGGCGCGTTTGCGGAGCGCATTTCCTTCGCGAATGAAGATGACGGCGGCATCCACCTCCGGAGCGACCTTCGAAAGGGCGTCGACGACGTGCTCGAGAAGCGCGCTCATATCGCGCGCGGAGAGTGTCTCCTTCGATATTCGCTCGAGCGCGCGAAGCTTCTTGTCTCGCCACTCGTTCAGGCGGCAGATGACGTCGTTGACCGCGCTGTCGATCGCCAGATCGATGGGGCGCCAGGCCTCGACGGGCATGTCTGGCCAAGCGGCGTGCAGTTCGTCGTAAAGCGCGGACCGCAAGTGCATGTACTCTCGGGTGAGCTCGCCCGCCTCGTAGCCGAGCTCGATGCGCTGCACCGCGTGGGCGGCCGCCGCGATCTTCATGGCTTCGTCTCGATCCTCGCTCTCCGAACCGATCGCGCGGGCCATCTCGTCGATGAACTCAGGCAGGCGGTCCACGAGCGATGGGTCCTTCAGCTTTCGTGCGCCGCTCTCCGGGCGAATCCGTGTCATCCACCGATCGACGATTTGGTCTCGCCGCGCCCGGAGCAATTCACCCATTCGGCTGCGTGGACTCATGGCACCCCGCCGCAATGCCGCTGCGCGCCGCATGCCAACGGGAAAACGCCCCGCGCCCAGTGAGGCTTTCCTGCCGCCCGGCCGGTCCGCGCGGGCCTCGTTTCGCGGGCGGCTCCCCCCGCACCCGCTCGTGGGCTCTGCCTAAACAACCGGTAAAAAATACCGGGCCCGCGCGTAGTGGACGGCCCGGGAGACTCGACGAGGACCCCGACCCTCGATAGCGTGCGCGACTTGAAGAACCGGCCCGAGCCCGAATCAAGGAGAGCTGACCAGATGAACCGCCTTCGCCAAAAGACGCCTCGCTTGGGACGGGTATTGCCCATGGTCCTGCTCGCGATCTCGCTGGCGGCCATCCTCGGCGTCGCGGCCTCCCCGGCGCTCGCCCAAACCGCTCCCGCCGCGAGCGCGGCGGCGCCGGACCTCGCCACACGCGTCGCCGATTTGGAGGCGTACGTGACCAACGGCACGCCGAAGGCACTCTCGTCCTCGGGGCCGGGGCACAACGCCTGGATGATGACGTCGACGGCCCTCGTCCTCTTCATGACGTTGCCCGGCCTGGCCCTTTTCTACGGGGGCTTGGTCCGACGAAAGAACGTGCTCTCCGTCATGGCGCAGTGTCTCGGCTGCGCGGGCGTGATCACGATTCTCTGGTGGCTCGTCGGCTACAGCCTCGTCTTCTCCAGCGGCTCTCCCGTTTTGGGAGACCTGAAGTTCGCCTTCTTGAAGGGAGTCGGCGCTACGCCCAATGCGGATTATGGGGCGTGGGTCTCCCATAGCGTCTTTTCGATGTATCAGCTCATGTTCGCGATCATCACACCGGCGCTCATCGTCGGCGCGATCGCGGAGCGGATGAAGTACGCCGCGATCGGCGCCTTCGTCATCGCCTGGATGTTCATCGTCTACTTTCCTCTCGCCCACATGGTCTGGGGCATCGACGGAATGATGAACGGCGTTTGGAACGCCAAGGCATCGATCAAGGCCATCGACTTTGCCGGCGGGACGGTGGTCCACATGTCCTCCGGCTGGTCGGCGCTCGTCCTCTGCCTCATCGTCGGCAAGCGCGCGGGTTTCGGGCTCAAGGCCTTTTATCCGCACAGCCTGGTGCTCACGATGATCGGTACCGGCATGCTCTGGGTAGGCTGGTACGGATTCAACGCCGGAAGCGCCGTCGCCGCCGACGGCATCGCGGCGGGGGCGTTCATGGCGACGACGCTCGCGACCGCCATCGCGTCGGTGGTGTGGCCCGCAATCGAATGGGTAACCCGCGGCAAGCCGACCGTCCTGGGGTTCTGCTCGGGGGCGGTCGCGGGACTGGTCGTCATCACGCCCGCATCCGGTTTCGTCACGGCGAGTGGAGCCGTGATCATCGGCGTGCTCGCCGGCGCGATCCCCTATCTCGCGTGCACCAAGCTCAAGTCGGCGTTCGGCTACGACGACGCCCTCGACACCTTCGGAGTCCACGGAGTCGGGGGTACGCTCGGCGCCCTGGTCACCGGCTTTCTCGCCACGTCCGAGGCGAACTCCAATCTCAACACGAATCTCTCCGGCATCGTGGGGAGCACGCTCTGGATAGAGCAGCTCAAGGCCATGGGCATCACGGTGGTCATGGCGGTCGCCGGCAGCACGGTCATCGCCTACGCGGTCAAGGCGACGATTGGATTGCGGCCCGACGCCGAAGACGAAGAGGACGGTCTCGATCAACTCGACCACGGGGAGGCGGGCTATCACCTCGAAGAGGAGGGGCACATCGCCGCTTCTCGCAACCGCGAAAGCGCAATCGTCGGCGCCGCTCCGCTCGCGGGAACGCGCCGAGCAGTGGCAGGCGGGCACGCGAACGACGGAGAGCACTCGTGAAGCGAATCGAGGCGGTCATCCGCCCGTCCAAGCTGGACGAGGTCAAAGAGGCCCTTGCCGAAGTCGGGATCAAGGGCATGACCGTGTCCGAGGTCAAAGGGTTCGGCCGAACCGGTGGCCGGCGCGAAGTTTACCGGGGGTCGGCGTACGTGGTCGACTTCACGCCGAAGGTGATGGTCGAAATCGTGGCCAACGACGACCTCGTGACGACGATCCTCGAAGCCATCCAAACGGTGGCCAAGACCGGCAAGATTGGCGACGGAAAGATCTTCGTTTCGGACGTGGTCGAAGTCGTCCGAATTCGCACAGGCGAACGCGGCGAAGACGCCATCTAGAAGCCTCGGCGCTTTTCGCCGATAGCTTCGCGATCCCGGCAGCGAGCGTGCTCGCCTACAGAAGTAGGCTCCGCGCGCTCGCCGCCGGCCTCGCTCGCTCTCGGCGAAAATCGCCGAGGCTTCTGCCACGAGCTCCGATCGTTTGAGAAAGGATGGGGCGCTAGCCTCGGTGAAAATCGCCGAGGCTTCTACCACCAGCTCTGAGCGTTGGCGGTCGTTTGAGATAGGATGGGCGGCGTGAGCTGGCGGTCCCTCGTTCGATCGGAAGTCCAGCGGCTGGCCGGTTATGTTCCCGGCGAGCAGCCGCGTGACCGCGGTTACGTCAAGCTCAACACGAACGAAAACCCCTATCCGCCGTCGCCCCGCGTGCTCGAAGCCATTCGCGCCGCAGCCAACGCGGACCTGCGCCTCTACCCCGATCCGTCGGCGACCGAACTTCGTGCCAAGGCGGGGGAGGTCTACGGGTTCGCCCCGGATTTCATCTTGGCGGGCAACGGCTCCGACGAGCTCTTGTCGATCGTTCTGCGTTCGTGCGCCGGGCCGGGTGACCGAGTCGTCTATCCGACGCCGACGTATAGCCTTTACGAAACGCTCGTCGCCATCCAGGGCGCGAAGACGGTCGCCGTTCCATTCCCGAGCGACTTTCGATTGCCGGTCGACGGCCTCGGCGAACAAGGCCAAGTCCTGACGATCGTCTGCAATCCGAATGCGCCGTCCGGGACGCTCGCTCCTGTTTCGGCCATCGAAGAGATTGCGCGTCGCGTTCGCGGCCTCTTGGTCGTCGACGAGGCTTATGTGGATTTCGCCAGCGATTCGGCCCTGCCGCTCGTCCACCGCTATGGCAACGTGCTCGTCCTGCGCACGTTTTCCAAGTCGTTCTCGCTGTGCGGAATGCGAATCGGACTCGCCTTTGGACACCCGGACCTGCTCGCCGAGCTCGCCAAGGTGAAAGACTCTTACAACATCGGCCGGCTGGGGCTCGTGGCCGCGGCCGCGGCGCTCGACGACCGCGCGTACATGGAGGCGAACGCCGCGCGCGTGCGGGCGACGCGCGCCGTCCTCGCCTCCGGGTTGAGCAACCTCGGTTTCGATGTCCTTCCGAGTGAAACAAATTTCGTCCTCGCGAGGCGACCTGGCGAAGACCTCGCCCCGCTCCAGCGCCGGCTCAAAGAACGGGGCGTCCTGGTCCGGTATTTTGCGGTCCCCGGTCTTCGCGACGCGGTGCGGATCACGGTTGGAACGCCCGAAGAAGTCCGTTCGCTCATCGCGGCGCTCGGGTCTTGACTCGGAGAAATCCACAACTCGGCTGCCTGACGCGAGGGATGCCTCCGGTCTTGACTGCCTCGCCGTTTCGCGGATTGTGACCCCATGACGCTATCGATCGATCTATCGGGCAAACGCGCCTTCGTCGCCGGAGTCGCCGACGACGGCGGCTTCGGCTTTGCCATCGCGAAGTCCCTGGCCGAGGCGGGGGCGACCGTGTGCGCCGGTACGTGGCCGCCCGCGCTCGGGATCTTTCAGACGCTGCTCCGCCGCGGGAAGCTCGACGAATCACGCGTTTTGGCCGACGGACACAAGCTGGAGTTCGAACGCATTCTGCCGCTCGATGCCGAGTACGACACGATGGACGACGTGCCGGCCGACGTGCGCGACAACAAGCGCTACAAGGAAAACGGAGACTTCACGATTCGCGGCTGCGTCGATGCGATGCGACGAGACTTCGGCGAACCGTGCGTCGACATCGTCGTCCATTCGCTCGCCAACGCTCCCGAGGTCTCGAAGGAACTGCTCGCGACCAGCCGGCGAGGGTACCTCTCCGCGGTCAGCGTCAGCGCCTATTCGATGGTGGGCCTGGTCGCGCAGTTCGGGCCCCTCATGCGCCCGGGCGGCGCGTTCGTGAGCCTTTCGTACTTGGCGAGCGAGCGCGTGATACCCGGTTACGGCGGCGGGATGTCCAGCGCGAAGGCCGCGCTCGAGAGCGACACCCGGGTCCTCGCGTGGGAGGCGGGCCGCAAGTGGGGCCATCGCGTGAACTGCATCAGCGCCGGACCCCTTGCTTCCCGCGCGGCCTCGGCGATCGGCAAAGATGCGCCGGCGGATGGCTCCGCAAAAGGCAAGCCCTTCATCGAACAGATGGTCGAGTACGTCAAGGCAGTCTCGCCGCTGACCGAAGCCCTGTCGGCCCGCGAGGTAGGCGCCGCGGCCGCGTTCCTGTGCTCCCCGTTGGCGAGCGGCATCACCGGGTGCGTGATCCACGTGGACAAGGGGTATCACGCGATGGGGAAGGGCCCGTAAAGCGCATCGTCGCGCCTGGTCTTGGCTTAGACTCACGTCATCCCATTGGCTTCCGGCCCACGGGGAGCGGAAGCGGAAAGAGGCCTTCGCGATGACCGAAGCTCGATGTGTCCATTGCGGGGAGGCGCATCCCCCGGGCACGAGGTTCTGCCCTGCCACCGGTCTCGCGTTGCAAGCGAGCCCGCCGGCCCCGGCGCCGCCGCCGTACGGCCAACAGCCGCCGTACGGCCAACAGCCGCCGTACGGCCAGCAGCCGCCGTACGGCCAACAGCCGCCTTATGGCCAGCAGCAGCCTTCCGCCCAGCCCTCGTACGGCCAACAGCCGCCGTACGGCCAGCAGCCGCCGTACGGCCAACAGCCGCCTTATGGCCAGCAGCAGCCTTCCGCCCAGCCGCCGTACCCATCGCCGCCCTATGCGCAGCAACCACCGTACGCTCCACAGCTGCAAGGCCTGCCCGACTATGGCCCTCCCCCCCAGGGCATCGGCGGCGGCGAACCCATAGGCGCCATCATCACCGAGGCCTTCCAGCTCTACCAGAAGCACTTGGTCACACTGCTTGTGACTTGCGCCATTCTGATCGTGCCGGTGTCTCTCGCGAAGTCCGCCGCACTGGCGCTCATGCTCGCGCCCACCGCGGTCGTCGACGTCGTTGCCAAGAACGCGGGACACTTCTCGCAGCAAACCGCCGAGCAGTGGCAGCGCCAACTCCAGGAGGCGCAGCGCGACCCGAAAAAGCTCCAGCAGCTCGCCCAGGAACACCAAAAAGAACTGCAGGATTTCTCCCGCCAGGTGGCCACCACGGGAACGGCGGCGGTGGGCGGCCTGATGGCCTGGCTGCTCGGGTTTCTCGCGATGCTCTTCGGCATCGCCGTGATGTACGGCATCGCCATCCCGCTCGTGACCGGTGCGCTCACGATTCTCGTGGCCGATCGCGCCACGGGAGGCAACGCCGGGCCCGGGGAGGCCTACAAGCTTCTCTTGTCGCGGCTCGGCAAGTACCTGAGCGCGTGGATTCCGGCGTTCTTTCTCGTGCTCATCGGCCTTTGCTTTCTCATCCTCCCCGGGCTGATCGTCGGGTTCCTCTTCACGTTCGTCGCCCCGGTTGTCCTCCTCGAAAACGTGGGAGGTATCGAGGCGCTCAAACGAAGCGTGACCCTCGTCAAAGCGAACGTGCCCCAGGTGGCGGTCGTGGGCCTCGTCTTTCTGGGCATCCGCATCGTCGCCTCATTTCTCACGCACCTGTTCATTCCGGCCCGCGCCTTTTTTCTCGACAGCCTCGTTCAGGACGCGCTCCTCTTGCTCCTCATGCCCGTGCCGATCATCGGCTCCGTGCTCCTCTACCTCGACATTCGGCGCCAGGCCGACGGCTTGGACGAGCAGGGCTTGCGCGCCGGGATCGAGGGTCTAAGGCGCGCCTGAGCCCGACGCTTGTCGGGCCGCGGCGCCGCGTGGTACTCGCTTGCCATGCCTTCGGCGTTCACCCCTCCCGCGCACGGTCAGCCCATCACGATGGGGGCCGAACAGCAGCTCGTCGTTCCCGACCATCCGATCCTGCCGTTCATCGAAGGCGACGGGACTGGGCGCGACATCTGGCGCGCGAGCGTGCGCGTCCTCGACGACGCCGTCGCCAAGGCGTACGGCGGCAAGCGCAAGATCGCCTGGTACGAGGTCTATGCGGGCGAGAAGGCCTTCAAGCTTTTCAACAACTGGCTGCCCGACGAGACGGTCGAGGCGTTCCGGAAGTACCTCGTCGGAATCAAAGGACCGCTGACGACGCCGATCGGAGGGGGAATCCGCTCGCTCAACGTCGCCCTCCGCCAGCTGCTCGACCTCTACGTCTGCCTGCGGCCGGTGCGCTGGTTCAAAGGGGTGCCTAGCCCCGTCAAGCGCCCGCAAGACGTCGACATGGTCATCTTTCGTGAGAACACGGAGGACATCTACGCGGGGATCGAGTTCGAGGCAGAGAGCGACGGGGCGAAGAAAGTTCTTGCCTTCATCGAGAAAGAGTTTCCGAAGGAGTTCAAGAAAATCCGATTCCCCGGTTCGACGGGAATCGGCATCAAGCCGGTCAGCCGCGAGGGAACCGAGCGACTCGTGCGCGCCGCGATTCAGTACACGCTCCAGACTCGGCGAAAGAGCGTGACGTTCGTCCACAAGGGCAACATCATGAAGTTCACCGAGGGCGCGTTCATGCGGTGGGGGTATGCGATCGCCCAGCGCGAGTTCGCCGACGAGGTCTACACCTGGGATCAGTGGGAGAAGACGAAGGCGTCCAAGGGCGAGGACGCGGCGAACGCCGAGCAGAAGACCGCCCTCGAGAAGGGCAAGATCCTGGTCAAAGACGCCATCGCCGACATCACCCTGCAGCAGGTTTTGACGCGCGCGAAGGACTTCGACGTCATCGCGACGCTGAATTTGAACGGGGACTATTTGAGCGACGCGCTCGCGGCTCAGGTGGGCGGAATTGGGATCGCGCCGGGGGGCAACATCAACTACATCAGCGGACACGCGATCTTCGAAGCGACGCACGGTACCGCGCCGAAATACGCCGACCTCGACAAGGTCAACCCGGGCTCGGTCATCTTGAGCGGCGAGATGATGCTGAGGCACATGGGCTGGAGCGAGGCGGCCGATCTCGTCATTCGCGGTATGGACGGGGCGATCGCAAGCAAGCGCGTGACATACGACTTCGCCCGTCTCATGGAAGGGGCGACCGAGATCAAGTGCTCGGAATTCGGGGACAACATCATCGAGCACATGTGAGCCATTCGCGGGAGAGACCCAAATGCCAACGCGCAAGAAAATCGGTTTGATTGGATCGGGCAACATCGGCGGCGAGCTCGCGCGCCTGTGCGCGAACGAAGAGCTCGGGGACGTCTTTCTCTTCGACGTCCCCGCGAAGGAGAACTTCGCAAAAGGCAAGGCCCTCGATCTCGAACAGAACGGGGCGGTGCTGGGCTACGACTCGAACATTCGGGGAACCGGCAACTGGGGGGACCTCGAAGGGGCCGACGTCCTCATCATCACCGCAGGCATCCCCCGCAAACCGGGTCAGTCGCGCGACGACCTCGTGGCCACCAATCTCCCGATCATCCGCGACGTCGCCGGCAACGCGAAGAAGGTTTGTCCCCACGCGTTCGTGATTGTCATCAGCAATCCGCTCGACGCGATGGTCTACGAATACAAGCGAGTCGTCCAAGCACCGAAGAACCTCGTGGTCGGCATGGCCGGAGTGCTCGACAGTGCGCGTTTCCAGCTCTTTCTCGCCCGGGAGCTCGGTGTGAGCGTCAAAGACGTGCGCGCCATGGTCCTCGGCGGGCACGGCGACGACATGGTCCCGGTGCTCTCGATGACGACCGTACACGGCGTCCCGGTCTCGGCGCTCATCGCGAAGGACAAACTCGACAAGATCGTGGACCGAACGCGAAAGGGGGGCGGCGAAATCGTCAATCTGATGGGCACGAGCGCCTACTACGCCCCGGCCACGAGCGCCGTCGCGATGGCCAAGGCCTACCTCCGCGACGAGAAGCGCATGCTCGCGTGCGCCGCCTACCTGGAAGGCGAGTACGGGTACCGCGACCTCTTCATGGGCGTTCCGGTCGTCCTCGGCGGCAAGGGGATCGAAAGAATCGTCGAAATCCCGCTCACCGAAGACGAAAAAGGAATGCTGGCAAAGAGCGCCAAGAGCGTCCAGGCGGTCGTCGACATCTGCAAGAAGGGCTGAGCCGGCCGCCGGCGCCCCCCCGAGAAAAACTTGCCCGAAAGGGCTGCTTCGCGCGAAATCGGGGGGCGATGCATCGCCGCAATCTCCTTGCCGCATTGGCCGGCGCGCCGCTGCTCTCGTACGCGCGCCGCGCACGGGCCGCGGACGTCGCGCCGCGTTTGAAATCCGTGGCG
>Ga0265316_10001215_pt1 | contig 27736 bp, 20 predicted proteins | sample 4522metaG_FD_202092 | JGI IMG/M metagenome (GOLD analysis project Ga0265316, IMG submission 202092) | Rhizosphere microbial communities from Carex aquatilis grown in University of Washington, Seatle, WA, United States - 4-5-22 metaG | ecosystem: Host-associated > Plants > Roots > Rhizosphere >... | reverse complement strand
CTTCTGCCCGCGGGCGTGGGCATGGGACCAGGGACGCAATGGGTTCATCCGCAATTCATGGGCGACGGCACCCACACCGATGCCTGGTGCCAAGACAAGGCAAACGTCGTTCCGCCCGTCTTATCGATGCAGGCGCATTCGGCACCGCTCGATATCAAATTCTACCGGGGTGGCGCCTTTCCAGCGGATATGACCGGAAGTGCGATCGTTACGTTCCATGGTTCATGGGATCGCACCGCTGCCACCGGCTACAAAGTGGTGCGTGTCCCGTTCGGCGCAGACGGCATGCCAAGCGACAATCCGATTCCCTTGCTCGAATACGCGGGTGCGGGCGACACGGGCAGCGGCTGGCCGCATCGCCCCGTTGGCATCGAAACCGGTGTGGATGGCAGGCTCTTCGTCAGCAGCGACGCCTCTGGGATCATCATCGCCATCGGCTACAACGGCGATTAGTTCTCAGCGAGGTTCTCAACCCTTGATACCCAGCACTGCGCAGGAAGCGAGATCCACGACCACCGAGAAGGTCTGGAAATCGCCATCCTCGTTGACGGCATCGTACAGCACGTCGACGCAACGACCGGTCACGCACGCGGGGAAGGCCGGGTCATTGTTCGCGGCGGTCGAACCGAACTCGTAAAAGAACACCGTGGGGCTGTCCGGAACAATGCTCACCGCGGCCGCGACGCGTGCACGCACCGCTTGGTCGGCTTCCGCCAGTTGGATCGCTTCCCAGCCTTCCTCGGCGGACGGCTGCGGGCCCGCCAGGTTGGTGAAGGCAAGCGCGCGCAGAGAAACCAATGCGTCGGTGTCGGCCAGGTAGGTCAGGGCGATGTCCGTCGCGTGGGTGTAGTCGAGGATCTCGATGAGCAGACCGCGCGGTGAGGGCCCGCCCCCGGCTGCCGGATTTCCGCAGTACGAGGAGAACCCAATCACCCGCCAGCGCGCTGCGAACAGGAGTTGCTCGATTTCGGGATGCCCGAGCACTTTCGCCAGCACTCTTTGCAGCTCGGCCGAGCCTTGCGAATAGAGGCAGGCCCAAGTGTCGCAGGCATCGCCCAATCCATTTCCATCGACGTCGGTCTGTTCGGGATTCCATGTCTGCGGGCAATTGTCCACGGCGTCGCAAATCCCGTCGCTGTCACTGTCTTGGCCGCCCGCACAGAAATCGCAGGCATCTCCCAGACCGTCGCCATCCCCGTCAGACTGGTCGGCGTTCTTCACCGCCGGGCAATTGTCCTGGCCATCCAGGATGCCATCCTCGTCGAAGTCCAATCTCGTCACGCCGCCAAAGACATAGCTCGGCGCTGATGGGTTCACCACGCACGCCCCCATGAACAGAACATTCTCCGTGTCCACGGGCGTGACTTCGACCGCTGTCGGTTCGTCAGGTTCACTGGCGAAGAGCAAGTCCGCCGTGACGATGCCATCGCTTGTCGCGATGTCGGTCACAGCGACGGTGTTGTCGGTGCGGCCGTCGTCATTGTTCGTCGCCGCGAAGTCGGCGGCGGCACCGTCTCTCTTGACGGTCAGGGCGTGGTTCCGTGCGCACGCGGTGGCAACGATTGAGATACAAAGAAGGGCGCATATCGCCAAGAGCGAGCTTCGCTTCATACGGTCTCCTGGCCCAAGGCTAGCAGGCACGCCCGCTAAGTCCTGGCGCGGCCGCCCAGGGCGCAAAAATCGTCGCACGCAAGGCTTGAGTGAATGTCGGCGAATGATTAGCCTGCGGGTCGGAGGCGTCCATGGCCGATAGATCGCGTGCTGGCATCGAGATGAATTTCACTTTTGGCAAAGGCCGGAAGCCCAAGACCGATCGAAGTCCGGACGCGCCGATGCGCATGCTGGTGCTGGGCGACTTCGGCGGGCACGCGAGCCGCGCGGAGGTGCGGCCGGGGGCCGAGCTGCGACCGCAGCGAGTTGACCTGGACAGCTTTGCGTCCCTGCTCGGGAAGATCGCGCCGCGCATCCAGATCCAGCTGGGCGACCAAGCGCCGTTCACGATTCCCATTCGCGATCTCGAGGATTTTCACCCAGATCGCCTGTTCACCTCGCTGGACTTCTTCGCGCCCATGCGCGAGCTGCGCCGACAGCTGCAGGATCCGAAGACCTTTGCGCTGGCGGCGGCCGTGATCGGAAGCGTGGGCGGCGCAACACCCGCCGAGGCCGCGCCCACGCCGAGCGAGATGGCGGCGCACGGCGAGGACTTGCAGCGGCTGCTTGGCAAACCTTCGACCGCGCAGGCGCCAGCCGTGCAACCAGCCTCGGCGGTCGATGCCATGATCCGCGAAGCGGTCGCGCCTCATGTCGTGGGCAAGTCCGACCCACGGCAGGCGGATCTGATCGCCGCGGTCGACGGCATGACCGGCGAGCTCATGCGCGGGGTGTTGCACGATCCCGGCTTTCAAGCCGTGGAAGCGGCCTGGCGCGGCCTCGACCGACTGGTTCGCGCGCTGGAGCTCGACGAAACGCTGCAAATCTTCGTGCTCGACATCAGCCGCGCGGAGCTGGCCGAGGATTTCGCGGCCGCGCCCAGCCTGGCAGAAACGGCCATGTACGGCATCGTCGTCGACCGCGTGGGCGACAAGCCCTGGTCGCTGCTCGTTGACTGCAATGCCTACGGCCGCGGACAGGAGGATGCGGCTTTGCTCGCCCGGCTGGGCACGCTGGTGCAAGAGGTGGGCGCGGCGGTGGTGGCAGGCTTGAACTGGGCGGCTTTTTCCGCGGGATTCGCTTCGCGTGAGGACGAGCGGGCGTGGACGGCTCTGCGCAACAGCACAGCGGCGACTTCCATCGCGGTGGCGGTGCCGAGCCTTCTTCTACGGTTGCCCTACGGCAAGGGCACCGATCCGGTGGAGCGCTTCGCGTTCACGGAGCAGACCTTGCCGCCCACGCCGGGCCGGTACTTGTGGGGCTCGTCGGCCCTGGCCGTGGCGCAGCTGGTGGCGCAAGCGTTCGTGGCCGCTGGTGGATGGGATTTCGCCCCTGGGGACGAGTCGTCGATCGACGATTTGCCCACCCACATCACCAAGCAAGACGGCGAATCGGTCCCGACGCCCTGCGCGGAAACCTGGTTGCCAGAGTCGAAGATCGACGTGCTGATTAAGGAGGGCCTCATGCCCATGGTTTCCGCCCAAGGTCGTGGCCAGGTGCGCGTGCCGCGGTTTCAGAGCATCGCCCTGCCGCCAGCGGCCTTGGCCGGGCGCTGGCGCAACGACTGAGCGGCGGAAGTCTCGGGTCTTCGCGACATTCATGTCAGGATCCAGTCGCGTGGGCATGCCCCAAGCGACGGACTTGTTGGGGCTGGGGGTTGGAACGCGCCTTGCTATCGATATCGAAAGGGTATCGAGATGCAGGACGTGCTTCGCGCAACGACATTTGTGGTAGCGTTCCATTCGTGGGTCGCTCGCCACGCGCATGTCTCGCCTTCACCGCGGCGCTCGGATTGTCCGGGTGCCTTCTCTTCACCGATCCGATCAATAAGGCGCCAGTGGTGACCATCGTGCAGGTCACCGATCCCGTGTTTCGCGGCAGCCCTGCTGAGTTCACGGCAAGCGTGACGGATGACAAAGACAGCCAAGCGTCCCTTTCCCTGGAGTGGGCTGAGTTCGATTCCCAGCTGCCGAACTGCAAGTGGGTTACACCGGACACCTGGGCACTGCACTACAAGTCGACCAACCAGGATAGCTTCGGACCCTACGAGTTCACTGCGGACTCTTCGGCCAAGGTTTGCGTGTGCGCTCGGACCACTGACCACAACGGCGCCACAGGAATAGGCTGCAGCAACGCGATCACGCCGACCAATTCCAAGCCGGTTGCCACGATCGTAGATGTCTCTGGCGTTGCCTCCGGACAGCCACGTCCACTCTGCTCGCAAGTGCATCTTTCCGCAGAAAACCCGAACCTCCCCACCGGCGATCAGCTCCAGTTCAACTGGACTCTCCAGTACACGGGAAGCGATTCCAGGGGCAAGTCTGTCCAACTTTCCTCCTGCGCCGGCGTCGTGGCCGCCAAGGACGCCCAGCACCGATGTTTCAACGCCGCCGGGCCCGGAGACTACGCGGTGACTTTGTTGATCACGGATTCCACGACCTCCCTGACGAGCGACCTCGCCAATTTCGATGTCCCAGTCAGCGTGGATACCCCGCCGTGCCTTCAGCGAACCGATCCCGATGTGTACGCGCAGCGGATCCTGCTTTCGCGCAGTGCCGACCTGGGCGGAACCTACCAGAGCCGCACCTTCAGGGTTCTGAGCGTCGCTGACGACTGCGAGCCCTACCCGCTGCCCGCGGGTTCGACCGGTACTCCCAGCCAGTTTGTCTGGTCGGTCCTCGACAATACGCAGGCCTCGCCGGCTTGGACCTACCAAACCAACACCTCTGACTCCTTCACGGTCAGTCAGTCGCTGTTCCCCAACGTGCGGCCGGGCGACACCATCGAGCTGCGGGTCGAGGTGCGGGACACGGTTGTGCAGCAGAAACTCAAGGTGTCGGGTGGCCTGTCCCAGGCATGCACGTCGGACATCGACATTTGCTGTGGAGGCGTTGCCTGCGGCACGACCAACGACCTATGCGTCCGCTGGACCACTTGGACGGTGCAATTCCAGCCATGACCGCTCCACGCCTGATATTCGCGCTTGTGGCTGCCCTAGCGGGCTGCTCTACCGGCAGCGGGGGCGTAGGTGGGGGCTACGGATCCGGCGGCAGCGGAGGATTCTATGTGTCCGGAATGGGTGGAAGTATCGGCAGCGCAGGCGCGCCAGGCGGCTCGGATGCGGGAGTCGCGCGGGATGGCGGCAATCCAAAGTCGGATGCCAGTCGTGGCGAAACCTTGCAGCCCAACCTCTCGGCCGATGCGCCGACCTTCTGTTGGGGGTCGGGCACGGGGTCGTGCGCGAGCCTAGGCGGTAGCAGTGGCACGGGCGGTCGCAGCGGGAGCGGCGGTAGCACGGGCACCTCGGGCGCGGGCGGTTTGGCAGGCTTTGGCGGTTCAGTAGGTTCGGGCGGTACCACCGCAGCCCGCATGGGGGGCGCACCAAGCACCGGCGGCCAAACAAGCATAGGCGGAGCCACCAGCATGGGCGGCTTCTTGGGCTCGGGCGGAGCTCGTGCTTCGGGCGGTGCATCGGGGGGCCGGGGCGGGAGTATAGGAAGCGGAGGCGTTGCCTCTATCGACGCGGGAACCGCAAGCGATGCTTCACCGCTTTTCACCGACGCCTCCGCAGATTTTGGCTCCCGCGATGCTGGTCCTGATACCAGCGCATCGCCCGATGCGCTGGCCGGCGATCTCAGACCCGCGGACAGCCTGCCGGCTGACACATCGACCCGCTGTGTGGTGCAGATCGCGGCCGTGCTTCCCGTGACGGATTCGTTCGAGACCTTCCACTTGACGGCAGGAAGCAACGTTCAGGTCGTTCTGCGCGCCAGTGTGGTGTCGGGCGGGCCGCCGGCCGGCGTGAGTTGGTCCTGGCAAGCAAACCGGGATGGCACGCCACTCGCGTCGACCCTTGGCACGCAAGATCCGGCGGCGGCGGCATTTCCCATCACAAGCGCTGGGAACTACTCGTTCACCGCCTACGACAAGACCACCGGGGCGTGCTCGAAGACGGTCCAGGTATCTGCGGTGGCGGCCAATGCCTGCGCCGCTTGCGACAGCTCGGTGATCCTCCGGGCGGCACCGCCTGCTTCCTCGGACACATCCACGGACATTCCCGTGCAGTCGGGGGCGCGTTCCTTGAGTGGCAGTTCGCCCTTCAGCCAGACCAACATCATTCTGGACCGTGGCGTGGCAGTGCAGGTTTCCCCGAGAGTCGGGAGCAATTTGCAAAAGTCCTACGTACGCATCAGCAGCGTTAGCGGTGAGTTGACCGTCGACGGTCTGGCCGATCCCCAGACCGGCGGATTCTCTTCGCGGCTTCTCGCCGTAAACAGCAGTCTTGCCGTACTCAAGTACGATGTGTTGATCGTGCCCATCGATGACCTAAGCGGCGGAACGGTGGCGGCCACGGCACCTCAGCTGTTTCAGGGTCTGACCGCCAACAGTATCAACGACACCAACACTGCCTTCATCCTAGCCGGCGGTGTCAAGGTGACCGGCACCACGGTTGCCTCGACTGGCCCGGTGTCCGACGTGCGCGTGATGTTGACCAACCAGGATCCCTCCGCTACCCAGCCGAACAAGCTCATCTTTTCGTCTGTGGGGAGCAGCGACGCCAGCAACGGGGGCAGCTACCTGCTTCATGTCCAGCCTGGAACCTACTGGGTTTCGATCTCGCCGCCCGATGGGAGCGGCTTGCCTGATGCGCTCTCCCCTACGGCCGTTACGCTCACTGGCGACACCACGATTGATTTCAAGTGGAACGCGGTCAATACGGCCACGCTGGTCCTCAACGTGACGGATGCGGCCGGAAATCCCAGCGTCGGTACGCGCGTCCGGCTCACCTCGGCGCAGGCGAATGTGGTGGGCACCCTGACCGTGGGCACCAACCCGCAATTCGCCAACGGCAACGTTCAAGTCGAGAACACTACATCCACCTCGGGGACCGTGACTTTCGCCAACCTGCCCGACGGCGTGAGCTACAGCGCCTTGCTGGTGCCAGCGACCTTGGGACCCTACTCGGCCACGACGGCGATTTCCGTGGCGCTGCCCCAGGGTGGCGGCACGCAGACCGTCGGCCTTCTGGCACAGGGGAGAATCAATGGGCGACTCGTGGCGGGTTCGAAATCCACGGTCGACTGGTCCACCGTGGACGTCATCGCCTACGACCGCAGCACCGATACGCCTGAGGCACCCCTGAGCGTGGTCGCACAGAAGGATGGCACTTTCTCCCTGGCCGTGAGCCCGGGCCGCCCCTATGTCGTGTTGGTAGCACCGGACGTGAGCAGCGGACTTGCGCGGACCTTCATTGCTCCGGGCCCGATCCAGGCCAGCGAATTCACTCTCACGCAGAATGTGCAATCCTCGATGCCGTGGTCCGCGACGGTGATGGACGGATCCCAGGTCGGCGTGCCGGGAACCGCGCTCCAGGTCTTCTGCGACGTGAGCTGGCCGGGTTGCGTCGACCCAACCGTCCCGCTCGCGGAAACGACGTCAGATGACAGCGGCGCTTTCCAGCTCGCGCTGCCCGACCCGGCCACGCGGTAGCGACTATTTCCCTTGGTAGCGCGGGGGGCGTTTCTCGGCGAAGGCGCGCAGTCCTTCGTTGCGGTCCTGGCTGACGAGCACGCCCTCGTAGCAGGCGCGCTCGATGGCCAGGGCCTCGTGCATCGGTTTGCCGAAACCGGCGTCGATGGCGCGCTTGGCGGCTGCCAAGGCCAGGGGGCCGGCGGCAGCCAGCTCGGAGCACAGCGATGCCACCGCCGCGCGAAGCTCCGGTTTTACTACTACCCGCGAGACCAGGCCCAGACCGAGCGCCGTGTTCGCGTCGATGCGCCGGCCAGTCAGGATGAGCTCTTTGGCGACCGCGATGCCGCACATGCGGGACAGGCGCTGCGTGCCTCCGGCGCCGGGTATGATGCCGAGGCGCACTTCGGAGAGGCCCATGGTTGCGCTTTCGTCCGCCAGTCGCAGGTCGCAGGCGAGCGCGATTTCCAGGCCGCCGCCGAACGCCGCGCCCGAGAGAGCGGCGATGACCGGACGGGGAAAGTTCTCGATGGTTTGCACCAGGGCGCCGAGTTCGTCGAGGAACGTGCGCGTCTCATCGAGGGTCATGCCCAGCCGTTCCTTCAGATCCGCACCCGCGCAGAAGGCCTTGTCCGCCGCGCCCGCGAGCACGACCGCGGTCAATTCGGGCTGTCCGGCGAGCGCGGCCAGCTCGGCGCGCAAGGCGGCGACCAGCGCGCGCGATAGGGCATTGGCGGCCTCGGGCCGGTTCAGAATGAGCCAGGCAATAGCGCCCTGGCGCTCGACCAGAACAAGAGTTTTGGCCGAGACTTTTGCGTTCTTGGTTTCACCCATCGCGCTGCCTCGCTGTCTGCTCAGGTTTGCCACAGCTTCTCAAGTAGGTCGTCGCTGACCTGTTCCAACGTGTCCACGATGACGTCGGCGGCCGACTGGTCGTAGCCCATGAAATTCGCCCGTCTGACCGCAATGACGTGCGCTTGCGCCGCCTTGCCGGCCAGAATACCCGGCTCGGCGTCCTCGATGACGATGCACCCCCGCGGTTCGACCCCAAGCAGGCGCATGGCGGATTGGTAGCCTTCGGGATGGGGTTTGCCTTGGCTGTAGTCCTCGGCTCCGAGCAAGTGCCGGAAACACTCGGTGAGCCCAATGCCGGCGATGGTTTCGCGCACCTCAACCCGGCTTGACCCTGAAACGATCGCCAGGCCAGCGCGCCCGCATAGGCGGTGCACGAGCGCCAGCGCACCCGGCAGCGCTTGATAGCCTTGGGTGGCGAACAGGACGCGCTTTTCTTCGACCGCGGCGGCGATGAGGACGCCCATGTCGACTTGCAGTCCGTAGTCGCGCTGGATTCTCGCGTGGATCTCGTTCCACGAGTGCCCAACGATGAACTTGCGCATGTCGGCGTCGAGCTCTACATGCCAGCGACGGGCGGCCAGCACCACGGATTCGACGTTTTCACGCTCGGTATCGACCAAGGTGCCGTCGAGGTCGAAGAGAACGGCTCTGTCTGGTTGCATAAGTGGGCGGATTATACGGAGACAAGTTGGCGAGACCGACGGTTTTTGCTAGAACCTTTTCTCGAGGAAGTCGATTGGGCTTCAAACGCGATGGAATCGCAGTCCAACATCGCAGAGTTACAACGTGAAAATGAGAGCTTGCGGCGGGAAATCGCGAAGCTCGAGGATCTGCGTGCCCTAACTTACCGGGATGGTTTGACCGGGCTATGGAATCGGCGCTATTTCGCCGAACGGCTTGGCGCCGAGCTCAGCCGCGCGCGCCGGGCCTCGGGCCGGCCGTTCACGGTGCTGATCCTCGACGTGAACGACTTTCACCTCATCAACAAGTCGCACGGCCCTGGCGAGGGCGATCTGGTTCTGCGTTGGGTCGCCGAATTCCTGGAAAAGTCGGTGCGCGCCCACGACGTGTGCTGCCGCATCGAGGCCGACGAGTTCGCGGTCATTTTTCCCGACATGGTTCGGGCCTCCTGCCAATTCCTCGTCCGGCGGCTGCGCGACAAGCTCGCCACCCTCAGCCTGCGCGCGCCATTCTCATTTGGCCTCAGCATGGGTACCGCCAGCTATCCCGACCATGGCACGACGTTCGACGCCTTGGTGCGCGTGGCCGAGGAAGGCCGCATCGAGGACAAGCGCCACAAGGAGCCAGGGGTGCAGGATCCGGTTTTGGGCAATGATTCCGGCGATGAAACGGGCCGGATCCCGCCCGTGCGGCGCCCGACCGACGGTTAGGACCCGCTGGTTTTTCCGAAATTCCGACCTGGCGGTTCATTTACGGGGGTACCGCACCGGGGTACACTAGGCGCGGGTATGTCTGACCTAGCGTTCAAGTGGCATAAGGTTGCGGGGCACGTCCTCGTGTTAGTGCTGGCGGGAAGCGGCTGCGCGAAACGCACGACGCAGCTTCTCCTGCCTACGGAGCAAACCACGGTGGATGGTGGGTCGGCAATCACCATCAAGCTCGACGCGCGCCCCGGTCAAAGCGAGGCCGGATCGGGGGTCAGCTACGACGGCTCGACCGGCTGCACGGGCACGCCCGAGCTGTGCAACGGCATCGACGATGACTGCGATGGTGTCATCGACAACGGCTTTGACCTGCAGACCGACTCATTCAATTGCGGCGCCTGCGGCATCGTGTGCAGCGCGCCGACCGCGACCACGGCCTGTGCCTTTGGGCAGTGTGTGATTTCCGCGTGCACGCCAGGCTACGTCGATGCGGACAAGAACCCGATCAACGGTTGCGAGTGCATGTTGACCAACGGGGGCAAGGAGATCTGCGACGGGGCCGACAACGACTGCGACGGGGTTGTCGACAACGGCTTTGACTTGCAGAACGACCCCTTGAACTGCGGCGCGTGCGGGGTCGTCTGCGAGGCCGCCAATGCGAATTCCTCGTGCCAGAAGGGTGTGTGCGGGTACACGTGCAAGCCCGGCTTCTATGACGCCGACAAGAAGACGAGCGACGGTTGCGAGTACGCGTGCAAACCCACCGCAGATCCCACCGAGGTGTGCGATGGCGTGGACAACGACTGCAACGGCCTCATCGACGGCGACGATCCCGGCCTGGTGTACACGCCCGCGGATCGAACCTGCTACAGCAGCGCGGCTGGCTCGTGCCAGGCGGGGCTCACGACCTGCGTCGCGGGCAAGCTGGTCTGCGTGGGCGCGGGACCGCCTTCCGAGGAAATCTGCGACGGCCGCGACAACAATTGCAACGGCCTCATCGACGAAGCCGACCCCAACCTGGGCAAGTCCTGCTACGCCGCCGGGGTCGCGGGTTGCGACGCCACCACCTGCGTCGGCGAGTGCAAGCGCGGCGCCTACGTTTGCACCAAGGGCAGCCTGGTGTGCGGTGGCATGGTCACGCCGCAAGTCGAGATCTGCGACGGCAAGGACAACGACTGCGACGGCGTGGTCGACAACGGCTTCGACACCGACACCGATCCGAACAACTGCGGCGGTTGCGGACACAAGTGCAGCTTCGCGCACGCCATCGCGGCCTGCGTTGGGGGCGTCTGCGTCTTCGATCCCAAAGATCGAGAAGGCGCTTGCGTCGACGGTTGGGTAGACGCGAACCACAATCCGACCGACGGCTGCGAATACCAGTGCACGCCCAGCGGCCCCGAGGTGTGCGACGGCAAGGACAACGATTGCAATGGTCTGGTCGACACCGCCGATCCTGGGTTGGTTTACCCGGCCAACTTCTGCCTGCAGGGAGGCGAATGTGGCAAAGGGCCGGGCGGGTCGACCCACCCAGGCTGGGAGGCGAGCGCATCCTTCCCGGTGTGCACGGTCCCAGCCACCGCTCCGGCGGGCACGGCACCTTCGTGGGTGTGCAATTATCCCGCGACCGTGCAGACCTCGGCCCTGGGGCAGATCGTTGCGCAAGAGACTTGGTGCGACGGCAAGGACAACGACTGCAATGGTGTGGTGGACGATGCCTACGCGAAGCTGATCGGCACCCCGTGCACCGATCCCGCAAGCACCGCGGTGGGCGCGTGCGTGCGCACAGGGATCTGGCACTGCCAGGCGGAAAAGACCTTGCCCGCATCCTGCGACTTCACCGGCGTTGCGCCCGCAGCCACACCCACGGATGAGATCTGCGATGGCATCGACAACGACTGCGATGGCCTGGTGGACGAATCCTGGGACAACCCGCCCGGCCTCACCCAGTGCAGCGGCCACGACTGCCTGGGCGTGCGCGACGATAGGGTGCACGTGAACGCCTCGGGCGCGCCAGGCGGCAGCTACTACGTCTACAAGTTCGAATCCAGTCGTGTGGACGCCAGCGCGGCATCGCAAGGGACATCGACCGCGCGAGCGTGTTCGCGCGCCCAGGACGGAAAAGGCGGCTTGGTCTTGCCATGGAGTTCGGCCACCTGGAATCAGGCCGATGCCGCCTGTCGGTCCGCTGGCATGCGCCTGTGCAAGGTCACGCGCACCGCGGGCAACATCGTGACCGACGAATGGGGTTTTGCCTGCCAAGCTGCCCAGTCCTGCGCCAGTGGCTTCTACCCCTATGCGTGCAGCTACAATTCCGCTGCTTGCAACGGGGCGGACATGAATCTTGGCAAGGCCGTCGCCTGTGGTTCGCTTGCAAGTTGCATCACCTCGGGCGACTTGGACACGGCCAGCACCAGCGACCAGGTTTTCGACATGAGCGGCAATGTGGCCGAGTGGACCGACGACCGGCGCGACATCCTCGACACCACGGGATCGCCGGCCGGCGCGGGTGGCGACACCACGATCTACACCACGCGCGGCGGAGCGTTCGACAGCTTCTTCCGGGGCATGGCCTGCGATTTCACCGGCACCCAGCTGCACCCGACGTTCTCCTACCCCGATACGGGCTTCCGCTGCTGCTCGTCGTGCCCGCCCGGCCAGGCGGACTGCGCGGGGTCCTGTAAGAACCTGGGCACCGACAGTGCCAACTGTGGCACCTGCGGTGGCGCCTGCGCCGCGGGCACGACTTGCCAGAACGGCGCGTGCAAGTAGTCCTAACCCGGATCGCGTACGAAGTGGGGCAGGGTTTCGGGCAGCACGAAGCTCAGTTCCACCACGCCGGAAAAGACGCCGTCCTTGTACCAGGGGATCTGGTGGACAAGCTTTCGGATGCCCGATTTTTCGATGGTGTAGCTGTTCGGCGCTGGCGTGGCCAGTTGGGCCGCGAAACGTGCGCGCGCTGGCTCCGGGTGGCAGTCGAGTAGGTTTCGGCCGATGAGCGCACGCCCGCCGTCCCTGGCGAAGACTTGGGCGGCCCGCTCGTTCAGGTACACGCATACGCCCTGGCGGTTGCAAACCGTGACTGCCACCTCGAGGCCGTCGAGCCAGGCGAAGGCTGCTGTCTCGTCGTTGGGTGAGAGAACCATCCCGCATTTCTACAACGCTTTGAAAAAGAAAAGGGCGAACCCGGCAAGGTTCGCCCTTCGACTTGGCCCCGGCGGGGAGGCTCTTTTTCCCGCCGGTCAAGCCAGGCGTTGCTACTTGTGTACGTCCGCGATGGCCGCGACGGTTCCGGGGCCGTGGCACATCATGCACAGCTCGGACTGGCCCTTGGCGGCCAGGCGTGTTCCGTAGAACGTGCCGCCCATCTGTTCTATGTGGGCGATCTCATTCGTCGAGTCGTGGCAAGCGGAACAGGCGGCCGCGATCGGCGACTTCACGAGGGTCGTGGGGTCCGCATCGCAAGGGGCCGCCAGCGTACAAACGCACGGGGCAGCGGTTGTGCAGGCGACTCCGCCCTTGGTTCCCGTGGTGATGCTGCTGGTCGTGTAGCCCAGACCGTAGTCGGTTCCTGGCGTCACGTAGGGAGACGTGCCGATGTCAGCAGTGACGAAAGTGGTCGAGCTGGGGTTGACCCCGACCGTGCTCATCAGCAGATTGGGTAATGCCGCCGCCGAGGCCGTGGCACTGAAGTCGTAGGTTCCTGCCAAGTGGCACTGCTGGCAGTTATTGAGAATGCCGGGGTAGGTGACCTTGGCGTAGGAATCCGCGTTGTCCGTCGTGCAAGTTCCATCGGCGAAGGTGGTCCCGGTCGGGCAAGTCGCCTGCCAGGTGTAGGGCACGGTGCGCTTGGACGCCCCGTGAATGCCGTGGATGAACGTCGAGGAAGATACCGACCATCCGGCGTTGGCTCGATTGGGGTTGTGGCAGAACGCGCAGGTGGCGGCGTCGTTGCGCTGGCCCGCGTGGAAGCTTGGGTTGGCGCCAAGCTGCTCGTGGCACTTGATGCACGTGCTGCTGGCAACGATGGGACGGCGAGCGGTGTAGGCCTTCTTGGTGGTCGCATCGGTGGCAACCATGGGCACGTCAGGAGCCGCGACGATGAGACCGCCACACATCTTGCCAGCGATGCAACCTTTGATGACCGTGGCGTCGCCGTATGGGTAAGCCGGCAGGTTGATCTGGGTGAGTGGTGGAGTCGACGAGAGGCTGTAGGTGTAGCCGACGCCGCCGGTGAGCATGGTCGCAGTGTCTGGGACGACGACGCCCGTGAGCGTGATGGTGTAGTAGCCCGTCGTCGCATCGAAGGTCATCGTTCCAGCGCCAGCGCCTGTCGCCGTGCCGTTCCAGATGCTCTTGATGTAGCCGCTGGCCGAGGCGTTGAAGTCCGCCGGTGCTTTGATGCCGTCCTGGGGCAGGGCAAAGGCGAAGTACACGCTAGGCGATTGCACGAAGCCGTCCATCATCTCGGCGCTAACCGTGCCGCCGTCGGGGCTCGCACCGCCATCGATACCCGCGCCGGCAACGTAGGCATTGAATACCACCGGCGTCCCATCCTTGATGAAACGGAACACGATGCTTGGGTGCTTGGCGGCATCGCGGCTGACGGACTTGACGTCGTAGGCGATCTTGGCTGCTCCAGCCGGCAGCGCGCCCGCTGCTGGGAGATAGCCGGCATTGGTGTTGGCGTTGGTTCCGCCGAGCCAAGTGGCCGTCGGATTTGGCACGTCGAACGGAGTGTGCGAATCCAGAACGCCGTAAATGAGTGTGCCCTGGGCACCCGCCGGTGGGTGGCAGGTCGAACAGAGCGTATCGTCGACCATGGGGCCACCTTTGTGCGCTGTGCGGCCAGCGGGCACCGCAGCGACGGCTGCGAAGCTGATGCCGTCGTGGCAAGAGCCGCAGGCGCGCCGAGTTGGCTTGGTCGCGAAGTTTGCGGCTTGGGGCGCCGGAACACGGTGGCACTTGTCGCAGTTGCGCACGTCCTGTGGGTAGGTGATCTCGTAGGGCGCGGTGATCGCCGTGTAGGAACCGCCGGAGAGCGTGAGCTCGTCGCCCATGTGTAGCTTGTGAATGAAGACCGGGAAATTGATGAAGGCTTCGCCATTCACCAAGGTCGCATTGCCGGTCCACGCAGAAGTACCATCTGGATTTGCCGTGACGACGCCCGGGGCATCCAGATCGACGGCCAGGGGCGTCGTTGTCGGGCCTGTCGGCGTGAATCGTCGCTGATCGTTGTGGCAGGCCACGCAGAATCGGATGTCGTAGCGAGATCCGCCGTGGAAGGCGCCGGTGCCGCCCGCCTTGGCGCGGAACGAGCTGTGGCATTCCAGGCAGGCAGCGCCGTCCACGTTGTCAGACTTGCCCGTGGCATCGGCGCCCGTGGCCGGGATGAAGTCCTTCACCGCGTTGACGGGCGCGAAGACTTGCAACCCGTTGGCGGACTGAGAGATCTGCATGGCAAAGCGGTGGGTTGCGGCGGCATCGTACGTCGTGCCTGCGTTGGTCGCATCGGTGACGACCTTGGCGAACGTGTACACATAGGATCCGTCGCCGTTGTCCACCAGCACGCCACTGACGGCGGGTGGCGTGGCGACCGCGCTCTCGGTGCTGGCAACGCTGGTTGCATTGGCGGCCATGTAGCTGACCCAGGTGTCGTTGCTGCCCTTGGTGCCTGGCACCAACTTCAGCAAGGCGAAGCGCATGTCCGCCGCGGGCAGGCCCGAGATGGCATCGCCGCTCTTGCTGTCCATCGCCTTGAAGGCAACCACGGGCTGGCCGGTGGCGGTGGGAATCGTCACGCTTGCGACCGTGACCTTGAGGTCGAGCGCCGCGATCTCGTCAGCGCTCATGCTTGCGAAATTCGACAGGGCGCTCTTGATCGTGGTTGTGAACGTGCCCCCATCGAGACCGGGGCAGGTCATCGTGCTGGTTCCGTCGCCATTGCCGACCACGGTGCACGACGAGCCGGTCGTCCCACCGCTGCTCGTTGCGACGCTGGTCGGAATCACGACCTCCGTGCCATCAGGACAGACGATCTTCTTGGCGCCGCCGTCAGCGGCGACAATGGTGCAGTTCGTGGCACCGCCGTCGTTCTTGGGAATGGTCACGGAACTGCTCAGGGTGGCGGTGGTGCCATCCGGGCAGCGCATGATTTGCGCACCAGCATCGTTCAGCGTGATGGTGCAGGATTGGCCGTTCTTGCCGTCCGAGCCCGAACAGGCCGCGAGACAAAGCGCGAGACCGGCGGGAATAAAGCTGCGCACTAGGACCCTTCGATTCATTTCTTCCTCTCCTTGCCGAAGCAGTTGCCGACTAGAAAAGTAGCATGCGATCATGAAGGTTGTAACGAATAATGACCTATGAGGTCCGAAATACCCCGAACCCCAACGTGTCTTCGCCGCAGCAAAGCGATGGGCATTGTCGGGATCAGTCGCGCCAGGAGATGTATCGCGGAATGCAGAGCAGAGGAATACAAATGGTGCAAAAGTCCGGGTGAAATGCCCAAAAACTGGGGCTTATGCCCGGTGGCGCGTCTGGCCGAACTCGTGTGAATGTCGGAGTGATTCGCGGGCGAAGTCCGATTCCTGACCCTGGCGGACGAAAAGCTGGTCGGGACGAAGCGGACAGAGTGTAGAAGTCGGATGGGTGCGGTAGTTTTTCAAACGCGAAGGGTCGAACTGCCGCCGGGGAATCTTGCTAGGGACAGTTCGAGGTGTTTACCGTCGGCCCTGGCCCCTGCTGGTCACTGGCACGCCGTGCCTGGATTCCAGCTTGCCAAGAACGCGGGGTCGTCCGAGGTCGTGATGAGAAGAGTCGTACCGTTCTGGACCACGTGTACTTGATTCGAGACAGACAATGTTGTCAGAAGGTCGGAGCCTAGAGGACTAGCCAGCTCGATCCGCCACGCTGTTGCCGTCTTCTGCGTCGTCTGGTTGAAGTAGACAAAGATGTAGTCATTGCGCCACAACAAGGCGCGATCGCGAGCTACATCGCTCGCGACACCCCACGCAAAGAGATAGGCGTAGAACTCGCTAGCGCCGAAACGGTCGAGGCCATAGGGCTGGTCTCCGTCCATGAACTCACTTGGCATACTCGGTTCGCACTGGATTGGCACCGTGGCGGGCGGCGTGACGCCGTTGCCAGCCATGAAATCGAGCATTCGTGTTGGGCTCTGGCCGTAGCCGTGCCTGACCGCCGCGTTTCCGCCCTGCTTCCATAGGGTTGCCTGCCAGAGGCCACCCAAGGGATAGACCATCCAATGCGCGGCAAAGAACGGCGCGCCGAGTGTTGCGAACTCATTGGTGAAGAAGTCGTCCCGCCATTGCGAGAAGTAGGTCACGGGATCGCCGAGATCCTTGTAGCGGTATCCGGCCGGCAACGAAATCTCGTAGTCGAACAACCGTTGGTAGAACGCAGCGTCCCCTTCCACCATGGCTTCGTAGGCCCGGCTCTCGTCGGTGCCATGCTGAACCTTGCGCAGGTCGAGCTCGCGATCTTGAAGCGCGTGCACGAGTTCATGAGCCAATGTGCTCATGTTTTGCACCATGCCTTGCCAGTCGGAGGTCTGATTGGGGTGCTGGATGATCGTCACAGCGCGGGTGTCCCACGAGTAGAAAGCCGCGGTATTGGTGACCTGATCATCGATACTCGTGGCCACTGTGTTCTGCGCAGGTGGAATGAGCTTGAGCAGGGCCAGCGTGGCGTCCCACCACGGCTGCGGCGCTGGGTCGCTCGCCGCCGCCTGCGCTGCAGCTGTTTCCAGATCCTGGCGATACTGGTCCTCGGTCTTGGTCTGGATCGGCGGGATGCCGCCGAATGGATCATAGCCGTCGCCGCGAATCCTCAAGTCCACATAGTAGATGTCCTCCTGGCAGGCGGGGTTCACGATGTCACACGGCTTGAGGGCTCGGTCCGCACAGCCCGCCAACACGAGCAACACGAGAACGATCAGTAGGGAAGTCCGGCTCATAGGTCCAGCTCCTTGCCGAGGTGAATGCCCCACGCCTGCGTGCCACGACCGAAAACGCCCAGGGGTTCGTCCAAATTGACCAGGATGCCCAGGAACAGTCGCCCGATCGCCGAGGCCCATTCGGCGCGAAGAACCGCTGCGGTCTGCAAACGGTCAACACTGACCGAAGGCAGCAGGACGGTCTGCGCGCCTGGTGTGATCGAAAAACTGCTTGCCAACCTGAATCGGATGCCCACCGCGACTTGTGCCAGCAGATCTGTGCCATTCTCACCGCTGCGCACGCCAAAGATGGAGCCGACAGAAGCATCGGCGAGCAGTGCCACCGCGCCGTCGAGATCATAACACAAGGAGCCCGAGAAGGGGATCGCCATGCGGCCCGTGACCCAGCGCCAGTCGTCCCACATGCCCCAGGCAGCGGCACCTTGGCTATACAGTTGCCGCTGCAAACGTCCGTCGTAGCCGAGGTTGACCGTTGCAATAGGTGCTGTGATGGCCATGCCAACGCGCCATCGGGTGCTTCCACTCTCGCGGCGATACCAGGCACCGAGGTGCGGATTTCCCGACCGCGCCGTGGCCGAACCGAAGCCTTCACTGTCCAGCATCAGAGCGAACGGCCATTCAACCTCGATACCGACGTAGGGACTCGGCGCAAAGAAGGCTTGCAGAATAGGTGTGGCCACGGTCTCGGACGAGCCGGTCTCGGAAACATGGGAAATCGCCATGGCCGCCCCCAGCGACAACCTTCGGACGGGCACCGGTTCTGATGTGCCCTGGCTGGCCGGACCCGCAGATGGTGGCGTAGCCACCGAGGAACTACCGAGCTCCATGGCTGGCACCTCGGAGCCTGTCGGCGGCACAGCAACTGTCGGCGGCGAGGTCGGCGATGGTTCCGACGGTGGCGGCGGTGCGCTTGGGTCGGACGTGCGGGCGGATTCATCGGGAACTGCCGGCGCGGAATTGGGTGCGGACGTCGGCTTGGCTTGCGCCTTGTCCTCGGCGGGTTGCGCGAGCAGCGGTCGCGACACGGTGGCGAGTAGAAAGAGGGCGAGCAGACCCGGGCGACTGCGCGCTAGACCCCCAATTTTTCGACGGGCTTGGGAAGGCATGGGAAGCCGCAGTGTATCAGCCGCCGGGAATTTTGCGAACCGGCGCCTGGCCGCCGGGCGCATGGGACACGGAGGGCGAGCTAGGATTTCACACCGGCCTTGGCGGCGCGGATCAGGGGCAGCTCCAGGGCATCGCGCAGAGCCTCGCAGCTGGCCTCGATCATGTTCTGCGACACGCCGATAGTGCTCCAGCTTTCGCCGCGCATCTGCGACTCGATGAGCACGCGGGTCTTGGCCGCGGTGGCGGCCTCGGGATCGAGGATGCGCATCTTGAAGTCGGTCAAGTGGACTTCGCGCAGAAGCGGAAAGTGATGGTCTAGCGCCTTGTGGAAGGCATGATCCATGGCGTCCACCGGGCCCGCGCCCTCGGCGACCACGTGCGAGACCTCGCTTCCGACTTTCAGCTTGACCGTGGCTTCCACGAACACTTCGCTGCCGCGCCTCTGCTCGGAAATCACGACCAGATCCAGCACCTCGAACGGCTCGGCGTAGCCGGGCTGCGCGCGGCGAACCATCAGTTCAAAAGATCCCTCGGCGGCCTCGAACTGGTAGCCCTGGTTTTCCAGCTCTTTCACGCGGGCGAGCAAGGCCGGCTCGTAGCCGCGCATGTCCACGCCCAAGTCGCGCGCCACCATGCGCACGTTGCCACGGCCGGAAAGCTCGGACACCACGACCTTGCGCTGGTTGCCCACGGCCTCGGGCGTGACGTGCTCGTAGGAGGCGGCCAGCTTCTCCACCGCGGCCACGTGGGCGCCGCCTTTGTGCGCGAAGGCGGACGAGCCGACGTAGGGCGCGTGGGCGCGCGGGCGAATGTTGGCCAGCTCGCTGGCCGTGCGCGACAGCTCGGTCAGGTGCTTGAGGTGGCCCTCGGGCACGCAGGTGTGGCCCATCTTGAGCTGCAGGGCTGGAATTATGGAGATCAGGTTGGCGTTGCCACAGCGTTCGCCCCAGCCGTTGAGCGTGCCCTGCACCATGGTGGCGCCGGCCTCGACCGCGGCCAACGAATTGGCCACCGCCATGTCGCCGTCGTTGTGGGCATGGATGCCGATGGCGGTCTTGGTGACCTTGCGCAGCTCGCGCACGGCTTCGGCGATGAAACTGGGCAGGCTGCCGCCGTTAGTATCACACAGGGCCAGCCAGTCCGCGCCCGCGTCGGCGGCGGCGCGGGCGGCCGCCAGCGCGTAGGCGCGGTCGGCGCGGAAGCCGTCGAAGAAGTGTTCGGCGTCGAAAATGACTTCCTTGCCGTTCTTTTTCAGGAACGCCACGCTGTCGGCGATCATGGCCAGGTTGTTTTCCGCCGTGGTGCCGAGCACGTGGGTCACGTGCAGAAGCCAGGTCTTGCCGAAGATGGATACTGCCGGCGTACCCGCCGCCACCAGCGCTTGCATGTTGTCGTCGTCGGCCGCGGCTTTCTTCGCATGGCGGGTGCTGCCGAAAGCGGTCAGCTTGGCCTGCTTGAGCCCCAGCTCGGGCGCGCGGCGAAAGAACTCCACGTCCTTGGGGTTCGAGCCGGGATAGCCGCCCTCGATGTATTGGATGCCAAACCCGTCGAGCAGCCGGGAAATCTTGATCTTGTCCTCGACCGAGAGGGATAGCCCTTCGCTTTGGGTTCCGTCCCTAAGCGTCGTGTCGAAGAGTGCGATCTGCATGATGGTGCCCAGCTTTCTTGGTTGAGCCATGCAATCTACAAAATCGCTGGCGCCGGCGCAAAGGCTGCGTCGACGAAGAACTACTTGTCCAGCAGCCTGCGCACCTGGTCGCGCACTTCTTTGTAGTCGTTGGGCAGGTTGATGGGCGTGTTGGCGAACTTGCACACCGGCACGTCGGCCAGCTTGGACTCGTGGTAGCCGACCTTGAAGTCGGTGAATTTGAGCCCGCTGGCGGTGCTGATCACCACGGCCCGCTCGGATTTCTTGATGGTGCCGGCCGCGATGAGCTTTTCGAGAGCGGCCAAGGCCACGCCGGTGTGCGGGCAGTTGAACATGCCGGTCTTGTCGGCGCGGGCAGCGGCGTCGGCCAGCTCGGCCTCACTGGCCTGTTCCACCACGCCGTCGTATTCCTTCAAGGTGCGGATGGCTTTCGCCACGCTGATGGGATTGCCGATTTGGATGGCGGATGCCAGCGTGGCCTTGGGCACCACGGGCTCGAACACATCGTAGCCCTTCTTGTAGGCAGTGTAGAGCGGGTTGGCGTGCTCGGCCTGGGCCACGCAGATGCGCGGGCGCTTGGTGACCAGGCCCAGCTCGCGCATCATGCTTAGGCCGGCGCCCAGCGCGCTGACGTTGCCCAGGTTGCCGCCTGGAATGATGATCCAGTCCGGCACTTCCCAGTCGAACTGCTGCACGATTTCGATGCCCACGGTCTTCTGACCCTCGACGCGCAGGGAATTCATGCTGTTGGCCAGGTACACGCCCTCTTCGTTGGCCAGTCGCTGCACCACGGCCATGCAGTCGTCGAAGTTGCCATCGAGTGCCAGCACGGAGGCACCGTTGGCCAGCGGCTGCACGAGCTGCGCGGTCGAAATCTTGCCGCGCGGAAGGATGACCATGGCTCTGATGCCGGCCGCCGCCGCGTAGGCGGCCAGCGACGCCGAGGTGTCGCCTGTCGAGGCGCAGGCCACGGCCGAGATCTTCTTGCCGTCGGTCATCATCTGTTTGACCGCCGACACCAGCACGGTCATGCCCAGATCCTTGAACGAGCCGGTGTGCGAGTTGCCGCACATCTTGATCCACAGTTCCTCGACGCCGAGCTCCCTGCCGTAGCGCTGGGCCCAGAATAGGTTGGTGCCACCCTCGAACATGGACACCACATTCTCGTCGCGAATGCCGGGGTGGACCCACTCGCGCTTGCCCCAGATGCCCGAGCCGAGGGGCCACTTGGTGCTCATGAAGCGGCCCTCGAAGACCTCTTTCCAAACCTCGGCGGTGTGCCGCTTGAGGGCCTCCATGTCGTGGATGACTTCGAGCAGGTTGCCGCACTTGGGGCAGCGGTAGATGACTTCGTCGAGCGGGTACTCGCCGTCACAGCGGGCGATACAACTGAAGTGGGCGCGGTACGGAATCATGGGCCCACGATAGCACCAGCGTGGGCTCGGATGGGAGCCCGAAGAAGCTACGAAACGATGGCATCCCCGGCTACTGACAAGTCCCGAGGTTGGGCTCGACGGAGGCGCCTGGCGGGACCGTGCAGGTCGTTCCCCCCGAGCAACCGGGTGTCCCGCCGCTTGCGGTCGAACAGAAGGAATAGCAGGTTCCTATTCCGTTGATGGTGATACAGGTGGTGCCCTCGGCGCAGTCGTTGGCATGGACACACGTGCTGCCTGGCTGTGCGCTCCCAGGGGGCGCGCAGATCGACCCCTTCTGATCGACAAAGAAGCAGGCCTGATCCGTGGGACACCCGGTCTGGTCGAGCGCGTGGCAGGGGATGGTACCCTGGCAGAATAGTAGGCCGGCTCCCACCAAGTTGTTCACCCCGACGCTGCAGGTTTCGGTTCCGGGACAGGTGTCCGTTCCGCTCAATGCACAGATGCGATGGCAGGTTGTTTGGCCTCCGAGGTTGAAGCACGCAAGCCCATCAGAGCAGTCATCGCCTGTCTGCGTGCCAGAAGTCACCGTCTGTTTGCAGGTTGCGCCTTCGGTATTGGTTCCCTTGTCACCGCAGCCCAGCGCCAGGGTCTTGTCGCTTTGTTGAAGTGCAGCGCATTTCTGGCCGCTTGCGCAGCCCGCGTTCGAGAACGGGTCGCATGGGCCGTACGAAGGTGCCCCGTCGTTCTTGCCATTCGGACCGGAACCATCCTTGCCATTCGCGACCGAGCCGGCATCGCCAGTCCCGCCGTCCGGGCGCGGGCCTTCAACTCCCACCTTCGCACTTGCGCATCCCAGGATCTGAAAACCCAGCGCAGTGGCCAGAATGCAAAGCAAGTGCATCGTGCTCGCGCCGCTTTTCACAGCGGGTGCGTTCCATGGGTGGATCGGCATGGCGGTACTTCCTTTCAAGCCTGTTCTTGCCGCGTCGAGTTTGTCCGAACTTGGCGACAATTGCACGCATATTGCTTTTGTTCGCCCCATGGAGAGCAAGTGCCTGGACACCGCCACCATGCCGACGACCATCACCAGCGCTGGCTGCAACAGCTGCCACGTCTCGACCATGCGAATTCACCTGCCCTAGTCTGGTTCCGGGGGCGCGGAATCCTCTTCGCTGCGCCCCAGTTTCCGACTATCGTCCCAGGTCATGCCAACCGAGACGAATCCGTATGCGGCTCCGCGCGCGGACGTGAATTCCGGTGCTGGCGGCCAGTACGCAGATCCGGGCGCCTTCTGGCGGTCGGGTCCCATCCTCGTGACTCGCCCCAGAGCGGTCCTTCCTGCCCGCTGTGTGAAGTGCAATGCCGAGGTGCAAGGATCCTTGAAGAAGCAGAAATTCTACTGGCACCACCCGGCCTGGTTTGCATTGGTCCTAGTCAACATCATCATCTACGCCGTGGTTGCCATGATCGTGCGGCGGAGCGCCGAAGTCAGCTATGGGCTCTGCGCAACCCACAAGCGGCAACGCAGGCGCGGGGTCTTCATCGTCGTGGGCGGGTTGTTCCTGTCCTTCGGACTGATCGTCGTTGGCATTGCAAGCGACCTGGCGCTCCTGATCCCGATCGCGATTCTTGGCTTCTTGGTTTCAATCCTGATTGGCATCGTGAGGGGTCGCACCCTCCTGCCCGTGCGCATCGACAAATCGGGCGCCCGGTTCAGAGGGTGCGGCGAGGCCTACCTAACGAGTCTGCCAAGTTCGTAGGCCGATCATCGACGCGGGAATACTCGACGGTTGGCTTTCGTTCGTCCCGCGTGATAGGCAAGCTGGATTTCGAGTCGTCACGTGACTAGCAGAGAGCCAAATTCCGCCGAGAACGTCGTCATCCTGGGCGGGGGTTTGACCGGAATCGCCGCTGCCTTGCATTTGCGGGTGCCGTGGCTGCTTTTCGAGCGGGAAGGAAACCTGGGCGGCCTGGCGATCACGCGCGAGCGCGAGGGCTTCAGGTTCGATCGAACTGGCCACTGGTTGCACTTGCGCGATCCAGGCATGCAGAAGCTGGTCGCCGAGACCTTGCCTGGTCAGATGGTCCAGGTCGAGCGCAAGGCTCGCGTCTTCTCGCACGGCGCGACCACGCTCTATCCCTTCCAAGCGAATCTCTATGGTTTGCCGCCCGAGGTGGTCAAAGAATGCCTTCTCGGCGTGATCGAGGCCAAGGTGCAACCGCCTGGCGCCGTCGACCCCAAGAATTTCGAGGAATACTGCCTGCGCCACTTTGGCGCCGGGATCTCCAAGCACTTCATGATTCCCTACAACGAGCGGCTGTGGGGCGTGTCGCCGCGTGAGATCACCGCGGACTGGTGTTCCCGCTTCGTGCCTCTCCCTAACTTGGAGCAGGTCGTGGCGGGCGCCGTGGGAGCGAACGCGGGTGACCTGGGCTACAACGCTTCGTTCCTGTACCCCAAGCAGGGCGGCATTCAAACCTTCGCGGCGGCCTTGGCCGGACGCTTGGACCCGGCCCGGGTGCACACCTCGGCCAGCCTGGACGAGCTCGATTTCCAGCGTCGCGAGGCCGTGTTTGGCGGCGAACATGTGCCGTACTCTGCGGTGGTGGCGACGCTGCCGCTGCCCGAGCTGCTCAGGCGCATGCCCGGTCTGCCCAAGGACATCGAGGGGCACGCGAGTCGTCTGCGCTGCACCACCTTGCGCTACCTGGATTTGGCCACCCGCTCGCGACCGTCGGCGGACTGGCACTGGGTGTATGTGCCCGAGAAACGCTTTCCCTTCTACCGCGTGGGCATCTTCAGCAACGCCATGGCCAGCATGGCGCCGCCCGGAGGTGGATCGTTCTACGTCGAGCTGGCGAATCGCGGTCCGGTCAGCGAAGCCACCATGCGCGAATCGGTCCAGGGACTCGTCGAAATGGGCGCCATCGCTTCGCCCGAGGACGTGCTGTTCGCAGACGCGCGCGAGATCGATTACGCCTATGTCGTTTTCGACGACCACTACTACGCCGCCACCAGCGCCATCTTCGCGTTTCTCGAATCGCACGCCATCTATCCGCGCGGCCGCTATGGTGCGTGGACCTACAATTCCATGGAGGACGCCCTCATCGCTGGACGCGAGGTCGCCGCCACCATAGAGGCCAAGAACGGAGAATCCAAGCGATGAGCCAAGCCCACGCCGACCCGAACCCCGACGTTTCCATCGTGATTCCGATCTACAACGAGGAAGGGATCCTGCGCGGGTCGGTGCTCGAATTGCGCGAGAAACTTCGCCCCTTCGGATTTAGCTATGAGCTGCTCTTGTGCGAGAACGGCTCGCGCGACCGCACCGTCGAGATCGGCAAAGAGCTGGAAGCCGAGCATTCGGTGGTGCGGCTGATCTCCATCGGCGAGCCCAACTACGGCTTGGCCATGAAAACCGGCATCCTCGAAGCGCGTGGCAAGATCGTGATCTGCGACGAGATCGATCTGTGCGATACGACATTCTACGCGCGGGCCTTGGCCCTGCTCGAACGCACGGACACCGATTTCGTCGTCGGTTCGAAGGCCATGGTGGGCTCGAACGACCAGCGGCCCATGGTGCGCCGGCTAGGCACGCAGGTCTACAACGGCCTTTTGCGCGCGGTCTGCCACTACCGCGGCACCGACACGCACGGGCTCAAGGCCTTCAAGCGCGAAGAGCTGCTCGAAACCGCCAAGCGCTGCATGCTCGACCGCGACGTCTTCGCCAGCGAATTCGTGATCCGCGCCCACCGCGAGAAGAAGAAGGTGGTGGAAATCCCGTTCGCCGTGCACGAGAAGCGACCGCCCTCGATCAACCTGCTCAAGCGCGTGCCCCACGTGCTCAAGAGCGTGGCCCGCCTGGCGATTTCCGTTCGAAAAAGCGGCGACTAAATCCCCCAGCCGCCGCTGACGTGGATGTTGGCGCCGTTGACGTAGCCGGCTTCTTCGGAAAGCAGGAAGAGGGCGGCGGCGACGACATCGTCCACCGAGCCGACGTTGCCGGCCGGGATCGTCTTCACCATTTGCGCCAGCTCGGCCAAATCCGCGGAGCCCGAGTCGATGAAGCCCGGCGAGATCGCATTGACCGTGATCTGGTGCGGAGCCAGGGCCTTGGCCAGGCTGCGCACGAGCCCAAGCACCGAGACCTTGGCCAGGTAGTGCGCGGTGATCTGGGTTTGCGCGATGATGCGGTCGGCATTGGCCATGCTGAAGGCGAGAATGCGTCCCCACCGCCTTTCCATCATGCCGGGCGCTACCAGGCGCGCCAAGAAGAACAGACTGTCCAGGTTGTTCGCGAACATGGCTCGCCAGCCCTCCGCGGTTTCGTCGAGGATGTCGACCCGGTGGAACGGTCCCGCGCAATGCACGAGGGCATCGATCTGACCGCGCCAGGCCAGCACTTGGTCGAAGAGCTCCATGCAGGCGTCGGGCTGGGATACGTCCACGCACAAGGCGAGAGCGGCGCCACCGCACGCCTCGATGGCCTTGATGGCGACCTGGGCATCGTCTTCGCTGGTGCGGTAACAGACCGCGACGTCCCATTCGCGTTCGGCCAGGGCCTGCGCGATGGCGCGACCGATCCCGCGCGCGCCGCCTGGAATAAGAGCTACCCGACGCACGACTACTTGCCCAGGGCGATGGCCAGCGCGACCGCCGCGGCTACGATGATGGCGAAGGCGAGGAAGCGTGGCCAGGCACGTTCCTTGGTCGCGCGATGGGCGGAAACCTCGCTGACGCTGGCCATCGATTCCGATGAAACCAGGAACAGCTGGCGCGTGACCCTTGGCAATTCCCCACCCAGGCGATCCGCGATGCGGGCGAGCAGCCGCGCGACCTCGTCGAAGGTCGGCCGCTTGCTGCGATCCTTCGTCATCATGGTCGCGATGGCCCCCACCAATTCCGCATCGGCGTTTGGGGCATCCGCGCGTGGGTCGGGAATCGGCGCCGCAAGGTGCATGCGCATCACCTCGAGATACTCCTTCACCGACGGCCCCTGCTGGGCGCGAAAGGGCGGATGGCCGGTGAGAAGGTGGAAGAGAGTGCACCCGAGGGAATAGACGTCGGCGCGCTCGTCGAGATCCTCGCCCCGCGCCTGCTCGGGCGCGATGTAGTCCGCGGTGCCCACGACCATGCCTCGCGCGGTCAGGCTCTTGTCCGCGGCGTAGGATTTGGCCAGGCCGAAATCCGTGACTTTCAGGACGCCGTGGCGGGAGATGCCAAGATTCGCAGGCTTGACGTCGCGGTGGATGATACCCGCGTGCGCAGCCTCGCCGAGGCCAGTGGCGGCTTCCGCCCCGATGAGCGCGACCACGGGACTTGGCAGGGGGCCGCGTTCTTCGAGCAGCTTCTGCGTGTCGCCGCCTTCGAGCAGCTCCATCGCGTAGTAAGGTCGTGGCGGGTCGCCGGTCTGCCCGGCCTCGAACACCGGGATCAGGTTGGGATGGGACAGCCGGGCCAGGGCGCGTGCCTCGCGCAGGAAGCGCTCGGTGATGGTGGCATTGTTGACCTGGCCAGTGCCGAGAACCTTGATGGCGGCTCGCCGGTTCAAGGAATCGTCGGTGGCGAGATAGACCTCGCTCATCGCTCCGATGCCGAGTCTCTGCTCGACCCGGTAACGTCCGACACGCGCACCGGGGGCCAGGAAGGAAATAGGCTCGTGCCCGCGCCTGCTGCGCGAAAGCCCGGCGTCGTCACCCGGCGTTGGCATGGCTAGCCCGGCACCTCCTCATCCTCGGCGGCATAGCTCTCAAATCTGGTGTACTCGCGAATAAAGGTCAAATCCACCTCACCTGTCGGTCCCGCGCGGTTCTTTCCTATTTTGAGCAGTGCCTTGCCGCGCCCGGAAGGGTCAGCATTGTACATCTCATCGCGGTGGATGAAGAGGATGATGTCGGCGTCCTGTTCGATGGCCCCGGATTCGCGTAAATCGGACAGTTGCGGTGTCTTATCCTCGCGTTTCTCCACGCTGCGGTTGAGCTGCGAGACCGCGATGATGGGGATGTGCAGTTCTTTGGCCAGGGCCTTGAGCCCGCGCGAGATGTCGGCGATCTCGCGCTCGCGCGATTCCTCGCGGCGGCCACCCAAACCTTGCGCGAGTTGCAGGTAGTCGATCACAATCAATCCAAGGGGGGGCGGACCATCCTTTTGGGCCGGAAAGAATCTCGGGTCGCTGCGAAAGCGCCGCGCCTTGGCGCGCAGTTCAAGGATGTTCACGCCCGGTGAATCGTCGATGAGGATGGGCGCTTGCGAGATGCGATTGCCGGCCGGGTAGAT
>Ga0265316_10001213_pt1 | contig 27772 bp, 18 predicted proteins | sample 4522metaG_FD_202092 | JGI IMG/M metagenome (GOLD analysis project Ga0265316, IMG submission 202092) | Rhizosphere microbial communities from Carex aquatilis grown in University of Washington, Seatle, WA, United States - 4-5-22 metaG | ecosystem: Host-associated > Plants > Roots > Rhizosphere >... | reverse complement strand
TGGTAAAAACATACTTTTAAATAATTAATTACAATTATGCATGAATTATACCAAAGAAAGAATGGCAGGTACTAAATAATAGATGTTGGTGTATTGCGGAAAGCAAAATATTAACAATATTAATGTATTATGAAATTAATAAATTATCTTTCTGTCTATTCCGGAATCAGGACTTTCTCAATTCTTTCAAGTTTGTATTTTAGCAATTTTTTTAATTTTATTCGTAATTCATTACTCCTTACTCACCCGTAAAATTTCCTTGCTCACCGGTTTTCTTAATGATAATTTATTCCTGAAAACTAATTTTATTATCAACAATAACAAATTTTTTATTCACATGGCAAAAAAAGTAATTATTATCGGAGGTGGAATTGCTGGCTTGTCCACCGGGATTTACGGGCAAATGAATGGCTATGATACTGAAATCATTGAAATGCATAAAATTCCGGGAGGACAATGTACTGCATGGGACAGGAAAGGTTACCGTTTCGATTATTGCCTTCACTGGCTTGTAGGTACTTCAAAAGGTGGTTTTAATCAAATCTGGAAAGAACTTAATGTCATAAACAGTCAAACCGAAATAGTTGATCATGAAGTTTTTCTTAAAATAACTGGTGAAAAGGGCGAAGAATTTATCATTTATACAAATATAGATCGCTGGGAAAAGTATTTGTTAAAAATGGCTCCTGAAGATTTTAAAAGTATCCGGAAAATGTGTGGCGATATGCGAAAGGCTGCTTCATTTGATTTTCCTGAACCGATGCAGGGCTTAAAAAATTTAGGTAAAAAAATAAAATTTCTCTTGCATTTGCTCCCTGTAATACCTCTATTTATTAAATATGGGAAAAAGGATTTTAATTCATATTTCAGGGAACTCAATTTTAAAAACCAGAAGCTTATCTATTTTTTAGGAAAAATGTATGGCGAACATGATTTTTCAGCTATAGCATATATTTTGATGCTTGGCTGGTTTGATCAAAAAAATGCAGGATATTTAATAGGTGGTTCTAAGCCAATCATTGAGAGAATGGTTGAACGTTATCTATCACTTGGTGGAAAACTTACACTTACCAAAAAGGTCTCAAAAATAATTGTTGAAAACAATATTGCTGCAGGTATTATATTATCCGACAAAACAACTTTAAGAGCAGACTATATAGTAAGTGCAGCCGATGGCTATGATACCATATTCAATATGCTTGATGGCAAATACATTTCAAAACAAATAAAAGAAGCGTATGATATATGGGAAGTTTTTACGCCGCTTGTTCAGGTTTCAATTGGGATAAATGATGAAATTAAATCGGAATACTTCGCACAAAGTTTTTTAAATGAAAATATAAAAATTGGTTCTACCCTTTTAAAGCAAGGATATTCAATTATAAATTATTCCTTTGACCCGACTATGGCACCAAAAGATAAAACTACCCTGGTTTTGCGATATGAAAGTGAATGGAATAATTGGATGGATATGAAAGATGAAGTCTATAAAGCTGAGAAGGAATGTATAAAAACTGATGCAATTGCATTGTTGGAAATTCATTTTCCCGGTATAGCAAATAAGATTGAAATTGTTGATGTTGCGACTCCATTAACAGACGTGCGTTATACCGGAGTGTGGAAAGCTTCTTATGAAGGTTTCATGCCATCGTCAAAAAACATAACCAAAGTATTGAAAAATACCTTGCCAAATCTTAAAAATTTTTATATGGCAGGACAATGGCTCTCGCCGGGCGGAGGATTACCGCCATCAGCTCGGTCTGGCAAAAAAGCAATACAGCAGATTTGTGAAAATGATAAGAAGGGATTTGTTGTTAAATAAAATCGATAGCCTTATTTGAACTCTTAAATTTATTTCAGAACAAGGAATGCGGATTTTTGATTTTAGAAGTGAAAAAAATATGATTTTCCACAAATGCAAAACAAGTAGAATTAGATATACAAAAAAAGACGGTTCTGCATTTATAAGCTTTACCGTCTTTTTGATTATTTAATTATACCGATTACTGTTTCATCGATCCGGCCATACTGCCGGCAATACCGCTAATTATCCTGCCTCCAGCAAAAGAGGCAAGTCCAATTGCGGTAAGCTCACTACTTAAGGTATAATGCATAATTGCACCACCAATAACTCCTCCGATTATAGAAGAGATTACCGATAACCACCATGGATCAGGATCAGGTGGTCCTGGTTTTTTATGCCAAAACCAGCCCGGATAGGGCGTTCCACACCAGCCCATAGCTGCGGAGAATAAAATTGCTCCAATCATATGAGTAAGATTTTAATTAATAATAACCTGTTTGTCGTAACAGGTTTACGACTTATTGGTTATTCCAATAAGAATGTTTGTGTTAGCAATTTAATAGGAATTTTTTAAAAAAACAAAAATTATCAGTTATGGATAGAATTTTTATTATTATCAGGAAGCTATTTTATTGAAAAGAAAAATGCCTGATTTACTAAAGAATAATATCTTTAAATTAGTTTTTATTATTGTTCGCATAAGTAATTTTAAATATTCTTAAATTCTATACAATCATGCTGAGTATGGTCGAAGCATTTTTATAAGAATATCCCCCAACTCCTCTCGGGATGACGCTTTTGAAGTCTTTGTGGTTATATTGACTGATACTCAAATAAAACTATATTCCTGCAAGCAGGGAATAATAATTAAAAATAAGATAAAAGAATTTTACAGAAAACAGCTCGGGGATAAAATATGTAAAGAGAAGAATTTAGCTTGCTTCTTTTTTCTTCCTTAGCCCAAAATAGTCCAGTGTTGCAATTAACATTTCATCATTTTCACCCTTAACAACATAACTCTTGTCCCCGTTCCTCTTATGAATTACTATAACAGAACCATTTCGTTCGTCAAAAGATAATTGATAAGCACCCTTCTCTATTTGCAGCTTCGAGGCTTCTACCAGATTTTTAAACATATAAAATAATTTAATCTATTTCTAACCCACCATTTCAAAAACAACAATTAATAAACGCAACTAGTTTATGATTGTTACAAATATGAAGTTATTTTTTATAAAACACAAATTATCATTGTACAAATAACGTTAAAGTTATGATAAAGATTATTAACAGAGATGTTCTATAACATTTTGATAGTATATGTGTTATAATTATGAAAATTCAAGGATTATTTATTAAGAAAATTTGAAATATGAAATTTCCATGGTTCAAAAGTATTGGCATTTTATATGTACCTGCATCTTTAACAGGATGGATAATTATGTTGGCATGTATAGTTCTTGCAGTTCATGTTTTTCTTCACATCGACAGCAGGTCCCATTCTGTTAGTGATACGTTAATTAATTTTGTATTCTGGCTTATTATTATCGTGGCTGTGTATTCGTTTATTGGTTTTTTAACTAGCAGAACGATGAGGAAATAATGACACTAGTGTCAAGTCAACCTAATAATGACGCATTATGTTTAGAAGTTCGTAAATAAACAAACGGTTGTATTATTGCGGATTTCGGATTTAGTGGCCTATGAAATAAAGAAAGTTACAGCAATTTTCACGGTGTCTGGCAAAACAGCCAGGCAAAACAATCCGAAATCCCCAATCCGAAATCCGAAATCATCATAATTGCGACATAATATGCTTGACATGACAATAGTTACTTTATAGTTGCCATAATATATTAGATTATGTATTACTCTGAATTTATTTCCATTTCCACAAATGACAAGATAATTTTTTATTTATTCGAATCCACTTATTCAAAATCATTCATCTTATGCAATCAGGCATAAAAAGACATGTTAACCATGTAAATTGAATTTGCAGTTCCTATGGTAACAGAATGAAGTTGTATGTTTCGTCATTTTTCTTTAGTTTTATCCCGCATCAATAAGAATATAAATTATGGAACAAAATGAATTTAAAATATACAATTACAGATGGGTGGTAATTTCTGCTTTTATGTTAATTGTGCTTATGAACCAGGTTCTTTGGATCACGTTTGCTTCAATTACCAGCACAGCTACAAGCTTTTATAAAGTTTCGGACATGAGCATAGGAATGCTTTCATTAAGTTTCATGCTTGTTTACATTGTTATTTCTGTGCCAGCCTCCTGGGTTATAGATACGTACGGGATTCATGTAGCAGTTGGGATTGGCGCAGCTTTGACTGGTATTTTCGGTATATTGAGAGGTGTTTTTGCTGCAAATTATAACCTTGTTCTTTTAATGCAGATTGGTATTGCAGTTGGACAGCCTTTCATAGTAAATGCAATGACTACGATTGCTGCCCATTGGTTCCCAATAAGGGAACGTGCAACTGCAACAGGTCTCGGTTCATTATCTGTGTATCTTGGAATAATTTTTGGGTTAGCTTTGACTCCCTGGTTAACTGCTCATTTTGGTCTTGTACATATGCTCTTGCAATATGGGATTGCTTCATTAATAGCAGCAATTCTTTTTTTGATTTTAGTAAGAGAACGGCCTCAAACTCCGCCTTGTCCGCCGGACCAGGCAGAACGTTCACTTGCACTGGATGGCCTTAAAAATATTATTCGTCAGCGAAATTTTATCCTTCTTATGGTAGTTTTTTTCATAGGATTAGGTGTTTTCAATGCAGTCACTACATGGATTGAAGATATTATTAAACCAAGGCATTTTTCAAGCATACAGGCAGGAATTATAGGTGGCATAATGGTTGTTGGAGGTGTTGTAGGCGCCATATTGATACCACCAATTTCTGACCGTTTGCGTAAGCGTGTACCATTTATCTTTTTTGCTTTAGCGGGCACAATACCCGGACTCATTGGTATAACTTACGCTACAAGTTATTGGTTGTTATTAGCTTCAGCGTTTTTATTAGGATTTTGCCTGTTAAGCGCAGGTCCGGTGGGATTCCAGTATGGCGCAGAAATTACCTACCCGGCTCCTGAAGGCATATCAAATGGTATGGTCATGCTAATGGGACAAATTGCAGGAATCATTTTTATTTTTGGAATGGATTGGCTTAGATTACCCGTTTCAGGTTCTATGACATATTCATTACTTATTTTAATCGGGCTGGTATTTATAAGTATGTTTGTTTGTACCAGGTTAAAAGAATCGAAAATGCTTACTGATAATTCCTCAAATAATTATTTATAAAGCATTGAAAATTATAATTTTAATGTGTTACCGGTTTTATCCAAAACCATAACAAGGCAGCAATAATGGCCAGAACTGCTGCTACATGCAATGCATTTTCCCAGCCAATATAATATGCAATTATTGGTGTTAAGGCAGGTGAAATAAATCCACCTATGTTACTTCCCATATTCATGATACCTCCTGCCGTTCCACTTTTTGATCCTGAAATTCTCAGCATCATAGTCCAGAATGGGCTCTCGACACATAAAATGAATGCAGTAGCGAATGCAAGCGAAATAGCTGCCATGATTGCACTTGATGTATGTGCCCCAATAGAAATTAAAATACCGGACATTGCCAAGCCAAAAATTGGAACTATCCGGTGCCCTAAAGTTTTTCCGAATTTTCCCTTGGATAAATTATCAGAGATAAGTCCGCCCAAAGGGATTGAAATAATTGAAAGTATCCAGGGCATACTGCTCATCCAAGCTCCGCTTAGTAAACTAAAATGACGTACCTGGACAAGATATAAATAAAACCAGGTTACAAATATATAACCTACATATCCCTGGAGTGTATAACTGATAGTCAGAAGTATATAACTGCGATTAAACAGTTTGAATTTGCCAGGAAGATTCTGATTTTCATCCTTTCCAAAGGAATCTGAAATAGTGTTCGCAATTGTTTGAGGTGCTTTCACATATCGCCAGATAATCGCGACAGCAAACGCCGGTAAAGCAGATGCGATAAGAGCTAACCTCCATCCCGAGTGAACCATAATATTGGAAACAATAATTGGAGCGAGGGCTGAACCGATCCCGATTGATGCAATTACAATGCCATTTGCACGACCCTGGAATTGCGGTATAATCCAGCGTGATACTCCATGTGCGGAAGCAGGATATGTAGGTGATTCAGCAATTCCAAGTGAAAATCTTATTACCATAAATGAAATAAGTGCAACTGCTGTTGTAGTGTGAAACGGTCCCCAATTAACAAATATTTGCAAAATTGTGATGGCCACCCAAAACCATGCAAAAATCATTAATATTCGGCGTGCACCCCAATGATCCGCGAGCGCTCCTGCCGGGGCCTGAAATAATGCATAACCTAAAATCAGGGCACTGAAGATTCGACCCATTTCAGGTTGAGAAAGGTGAAATTCTTTCATCAGCAAGGGAGCAGCTGTAGATATATTTACACGACAAATATAGCTTGCAGTTGCTGTGGCACATAACATGATTACAATGTTCCAGGGTACCTGTTCCTTTCTCATTTCAACTGCTTATACATTAATAATTCAGATGCACCATCAATAATAAAATCTTTAAATTCTCCTGTCTGGATATAGCCTAGTTGCTTATAAAATGCCTGTGCGTTTATATTGAATGAAGAAACGCAAAGAAATATGTGCCGGGATTCTTTCCTAAAATAGTTCTCAACATAATCCATCAATTTTGCTCCTATTCCTAAACTACGGTATTCTTTGGCAACGAAAACTGACCTTAAATATGGAGAACTTGCAACTCCGCGATGATGTGCCACTATTGAACCAACAGGTAAATTTCCAATTCGGGCAACAAATATTAAATATTCAGAATCATGGCAGGTTCTGAGGCACTGTTCCAAAGTAGCGCCAAGGGTAATCCAGGGTTCCGAGTTTGATAACATCTCAGCTACAACATCACGTTCTTCCTCCTTAACAGATGATATATCTAGTTTTTCCATATAGATGGTTTATCGGATTAAAAGTAAAGAAAAAAAATAAAATAAAATGCCTGAGAACTACTTGGAAGCTGTTTTGGAATTTCTGAAATTTAACACAGAATGATTTACGTTTCTTTGTCACCACATCCCGAAAACGTCGGGACAGGCACCGAAAAGGTAACAAAATAAAAGTCTCCACGAATGCGAACTTGAACTTGCTCTTTACCCATAAGCCAAAGCTTACTAATGCCGAGCAAGTTCGAGTTCGCACCATTCGTGGACGTCCCCCCGCACGGCGATTCATGGGTATTTGTAGGATGGGTGTGAATTGAAATATTCTTGTATTAAAAAATATTATTTTTCATTGAAAATATATTTTTTTGAACGACTTTCAGGTCAATTGCGAAGTTACAGAGTACATAGAGTGCAAAATCGCAAGCGATATTTTAAACTTAATGCCATACTTTTCTTTCATTTTAAAAAGTAACAAAATAAATCAATTAGCTTAAAACTTTTGGGATTGAAATATTTATACACATAAAAGTTTGCACTTTTTAATTAATTTTGTTTCGATTTCGCAAATCAGGAAATTTAAATTTATTTAAAAGATATTTATTTTATTGACCTTTTATGAGCAAGGAATACATTTCAGAATTACAATTGGATTTTGGTAAGGATGGAAATACCTTAATTCCTGTAGTTACCCAGGACTATAAAACAAAAGATGTACTAATTCTGGCTTTTGCCAATAGGGAAGCTTTTGAAGAAACAGTAAAAAGCGGTTATGCAACTTATTTCAGCAGAACCAGGAATGAATTATGGAAAAAGGGCTTGACCTCCGGGGATATGTTGAAAATAGAAGAAATACGAATAAATTGCGAACAAAATTCATTGCTATATCTTGTTACACCTATGGGCAAGGGTGCTTGCCATGCAAAAAAAGAAAATGGGATGCCTTATTCATCGTGTTATTACAGAAAAATATCTGGTAATAAATTAGAGACAATAGAAAAATAAATTTTCAAGATGACTACAGAAATATTAAAAATAGGTATGCCATCAGGTTCGCTCGCAGATCCTAAAAGAGGAGGCAACCTGGTTTCGTTATTGGAAAATTCGGGTTTTAAAACTTCGGGTTATGAATCGGGTGGTCCAAGTAAATTCAGTACCATAAATTATTTATTCGGTTGGGATGGACGGCCCCAGGAATTCGGTTCTCAGCTTGGCATTAACGAACTGGACGTGGCCATAGCAGGAAATGATTGGATTAAAGAAAGAATTCTTGAATTTAAAATAGAATATAGCACAAATATAAAGCTTGAAAATGTTCTTTCTCTTAACCGCGGAAATGTTAAGATTGTGGGTATTATCAAAAATGAATTTGAATCTGCCACTGCCGAAGAATATTTGAAATTAATTTGTCCGGGTAAAGATATAATTAATGTTGTAGCAGAAATGCCTTATATTGCATTGGATTGGTTGCAGAACAAACTTCAAAATGCAGGCCTGCTCGAAGCGTTTTCTTCCTTCAGTGTTCAAAAATATAAATCGCCGGCTAAAATAAAAAAAGGTATAGTTATTTACGAAACGTGGGGAAAAACTGAAGCGAAGGTTAAGAATGAAGGAGCAGATATTGGGATAGAAATAACTCAATCGGGGAGTGCTTTGAAAAATTATGGTTTAAAAATTATTGATACCATAATGGAATCGGAAACCAGTATTTGGATTAACCCGGAGTTGAAAAAAAATAAAGCAAAAAAAGATCTTCTGGATATGTTTCTTCTGAATTTAAATGGAACAGTAAATGCTGAAAATAAGGTAATGGTTGTTTTTAATGTGTCTAATTCTGAAATTAAAACAATTGAAAAATATTTATCGGACAATAAACTTTTTGCCGATGAACCAACCATGAATATTGGAAAAACATTTACTGAAATCAGTATTCAGGTTGCTAAAGACGACAAGAGTTTACCTTTGGCGAAAATTCGATATGAGCTTGCAAAACTAGGCGCAGTGAATATTGATACAATTCCAATAATTTCCTCCATTAAAGGAATAGACGCAATTAATCCTAAATAAGTAAGAGACTGTTTTGGAATTTATGTTTCTTAGTGTTTTTGCTCCTACGCTGAAGCTTTCTCCGGCGGCCGAAGCCTCTGGCGAAGAACTCGGCGCAAGCGTAGTGCCTTTGTGGCAAAAAATATAAAAAAATATAGCCACCAAGACACCAAATCACAAAGATTTCACCAAGAAGAATTAAAGAAATGTCTTAAATCAAAAATCCAAAACAGCTTCAAGACTATTTGGATTCTTAATTATTTTAATAATTTTTCGGATTGTTGAGCATTACTTAAGATCTATTAAAATAATTTATGAACCTTAATTTCAATTAGTTTTTTCTACCTTTTGTCTTGAAACAAAACGCATTTGGTTTATGAATAATGGCCGGAAATAAAAAAATTCATGTTACTTTTTGAGCGACATGAATTTTTTCAAGCACCTTACTTTAAGGTAAACAGGGTTTCCAATTTACGTTTTTGTCAGCAGCTAAATTAATACTGACAAGGATATCATTTTATTTTACTGATGTCTGATACCAAAATAAACAACTGTCGCCACAAGCATTTCATCATTTTCACCAGACACAACATAGCTTAGTTTGCCATTTCTTTTGTTCATAACTGAAACGGTTTCTGTTCTTTCATTGAATTGTAGTTGGTATGCACCTTTTTGTATTTGCCGCTTCGACGCTTCAATCAGTTTTACAAACATAGTTTTAAAATTAAGATTAACTAATGTCAGTCTTTATAAGTACGATGTAAAGTAACAGTAAACATTAATGATTATTTTTAACTGTGGTTATTAAGTTATTAACCGCAATTTTGAGGTTATTAACTTTTATTCGGCCAAAAATAACGGAAATGAATTTATGTTTTAAGCATGATTTTACTAAACTCTATAAGGATATTCTTTTGTGTTTATTGGTATTACAAATTATTGTAATTGAAAAAATAAAATGTTTAATGAACTATTATATTGACATTAAGTCATCATTTGTTATTTAGACTTAATTTTGCAGAGTTCAATTTTTAGACGATAATTTCATGGTCACTGAAAAACAATTTTCTTCACTTAAACTTAGTTTTCGCAGGTCAAAACCATTTCGTACACTGCTCAAAATTTTCGATTCCGAAAAAAGGAATGTTACAATTGCTCTTATCGTATTAACCATAAAACATTCACCTGCTCTTTTCCTGCCTTTAATAATTGGGAATGTCATAAATGCTGTTATTTCGCATGGTCCAAATACTTTGAATAGCATACTTCTGAATTCCATATTTATTATGGTGTTACTTTTTCAGAATATTTTTACCCACACACTTTTTATTAAATATCTGAGTAAAGCAAACAGATCTGTGGAGCATAACTTAAGGTATGCACTGGTTAACCAAATGCAGGAATTGTCCATTTCATTTCATGACAATTTCGAATCCGGTAAATTACAAACAAAGGTTTTAAGGGATGCTGAATCTGTTGAAATACTTTCCAGGCAACTTGTGAATGTAGTTTTTATAGGATTACTTAATGTTTCGTTTGCACTCGTTACTTCTATATTTTATGATTGGTTGGTGGCAGTCTTCTTTCTTTTTACAATTCCTTTAGCTATTATAATTGCTAAATTTTTCCAGGGCCGGATGGCTCAAACCAATAAAGAGTATAGGAGGCAGTTGGAAACAATGTCAGCACGGGTAAGCGAGATGGTTCACATGATTCCGATAGCTCGTGCACACGCCGTTGAGGATATAGAACTTATGCACATGGGCAGGCACCTGCAGAAAGTTAAAGAAAAGGGAATTAAGCTGGATGTTTTAAATGCGATATTCGGAGCTTCATCCTGGGTTACTTTTCAAACATTTCAATTTATATGTCTTTTGGTAACTGCTTATATGGCTTATAAAGGACGAATTCAAGTTGGGTACGTGGTTATGTTTCAGGGATTTTTCTCGATGATTGTGAACTCGGTAAACGCCATTATTACTATTTCACCAGAGATAAACAGGGGCTTGGATTCCATCAATTCCCTGGGCGAAATTCTTGAAAGTCCCGATATAGAATTGAATGAAGGCAAAAGGAGGGTGGATACTGTTAAGGGTCATTTTTTATTCGAGAATTTAAGTTTTAATTATAACGATGAAAATCATGCTTTAATAGATTTTTCTCTGGAAGTAAATCCTGGTGAAAGTATTGCAGTAATTGGTGAATCGGGTTCCGGCAAATCTACATTAATGAATCTTATTATTGGGTACAGGAGACCAACCGGCGGGAAAATATGGCTTGATAATATAAATATGCAGGAAATTGATTTAAGAACCTTCAGAAAACATCTGGCCGTAGTTCCACAAAATATTGTTCTGTTCTCAGGATCAGTTCGGGAAAATATTCTTTATGGCATCGAACATTTTAATGTACCTGAAGAAAAAATTCTTGAAATAATTCAAATGGCTAAATTAAATGAACTTATTGAACAGTTGCCTGAGGGTTTGGAAACTTTAATTGGTGAACATGGCGACAAGCTTTCAGGTGGTCAGAAACAAAGAATTGCAATTGCACGAGCCCTTATACGCGATCCCAGGGTTATTATTTTTGATGAAGCTACTTCGGCATTAGATGTGGAATCTGAAAAATATATCCAGGATTCAATTGGTGAAATGATTAAAGGAAGAACTACTTTTATCGTTGCACACAGGCTTTCGACTATCAGAAAAGCTAATCGTATTGTGGTGCTTCATAAAGGCAGGATTGTAGAAACCGGAAGTCATTCTGAACTTATTGCTAAACAAGGCGAATATTCAAAGCTCGTTGCCATGCAGTCTTGAAATTTGAAATAATTAAATTTATTTTAGATATTTTTAGGTGTAATTCAAACTAAATATTTAATAAAATCAGTTATATAGTTTGAACTGGTTAAGCTTAACCGATATTTACTGATGCCAACAAAATATTTTATTGATGAAAAATAAATATATCAGACTGTTTCCTGTAATATTATTTGTCGGGGTTATCGTTTCGTGCGGAACACCTTTAAAAACTGAACGTCCGGAGATTAGTCATGAATTGTTCGAGGTGCCTGCTGCTGAGTCTTATATGAATGTTCCCATTCAGGTTAATCTTAGCAATTTAAGTTTTGATGCAAATTCAAATATACCTAAGCAGCTTTATAAGCAAGATAGTATTGATATAGGGTCAAATGTCAAAATAGATTTAGATATCAAACGCAGGGGAACAATTTCTATCACAACTTCCAATGGCAAGATAAATACTTCGATACCTATTCATGTGCATGGGAAAGCTTCATTTTCAGCCAAAGCCTGCGGCATTTGCCCGAGGATTGAGCATAGTCAACCATTTGATGCCGACCTGACCATTATCACATCTACCAAACTTGCTATTGATAATGATTGGAATATTAAAACACAAACAAGCGCAGATTTTATTGTTGACAAGGCTCCCTGTATTAACTTTATTGGAATGTCTATTTGTTTTGAATCCCTTACAAGAGAAAATCTTAAAAAATTACTTCCTCAAATTAATACCTTTGTCGATGAAAAAATTAATAAAACATATAATTTAAAAGCTGAAGCTGAAAGGTACTGGGAACAATTTACAAAACCTATGCAAATTTTAAACAGTCCGGTCAATATCTGGATTGTGTTTCAGCCAACGGAATTTAATTTTGCCCCACCTGTATCTATTGACTATAATAATATTTTATTAACCTTAGGTTTGAAATCGAAAATCAAGACAATTGTAGGTGACAAACCCGAAACTATGGATCCCGGTACACTCCCTGTTATTCATAATGTTCCGGCAAAAGACAACCATTTTGAGATAAACTTACCTGTTGCAATAGATTTAAAAGAAGTAAATAAAGTTACAAAACAGGAGATCAGTGGAAAAACTTTTACTATCCCATCGTTGAAACGAGATGTTAAAATAAGGGATATTGATATAATAGGATCAGGAAAAACGGTGATAATTAGAACCAATATCGAATCAAAAAAAATCAAGGGGGATGTCTATATCCTTGCCGATCCGCTATTCGATGATTCAACGAGATGCATTAAAGTCGAAAATTTACGGTTTGATGCAAAAACCAATAATGTATTGGCCAATAAAGCAGATTGGTTGTTAAACAGTTTTTTTACTAAATCCATTCAAAAAAAAATAGTATTTAACTTAGGAAAGAACATAGATAATATGCGCACCCAATTGGAGAAAAGCGTTTCGGCTTTACCTTTCAACAACAGGGTAACACTTATGGCCAACATACAGAATTTTACCGTTCATGAAATTTCATTTGATCCTGGATATGCTTTCCTGAATATTAAAGTAAGTGGAGGTTTAGCAGTTAATATTAAATAATTTAATATGAGCGTCTGTCCAAATAACTACAAAGATTTTAAAAGCGTCATCCCGAGGGGAGTCGAGGGATATTCATTAAAAAAATGCTTCAACTACACTTAACATAACCGCACAGAATTTAAAAATTTCCATTGTTATAAATGCGGAAAATCATATTATTATTTGTTTTTAATTTTTGCCATTACTTTTTCCCAGGTAGGTGTTATTAAAAAACTTTCTTCCATATAATCTATCATTTTCACAAACTTTTTCATAGGAACTGCAAATGAAAGCCAATCAACAGGTACACATGGACGGGCAGAAGGATCGAACATGCCCAGCACTGCTCTTGGTCTATCTGATTGTTGTTCTACTCTTGGATAATGAATGATACTTCCGCAACCAGCACAAAAAGGTGAAATTACACCGTTAGGCTCAACCTGGTCAAAAATAGCGAGTGTGAACAACCCAGACAATACTTCACCACGGGCAAAGAAAATTACTACTTCAGGATTGTCCTTTTCTTCAAGTTTGTCCCAGCGTTTGAATATCATGAACTTGCCGGCAGCAGGAATAATCTTCATATTCCCTAACATTTCTTCTACCATTTCAGGCGTTCTGATATATCGTTCACCTTCCATTTTACCAGGTATGCCGCAGGATAAAAAATATTCAAAATTTGGCCGCAGTTTATTTGTAAAACCGGTATATCGTTTACCCCCGCCACATTTTATCTCTTCTTCTCCAAACAATAGAGACTTACCTTTACGAACTTTTGCCAATTCACATATCAGACAGCTCCTACCTTGTCCAGGTTTTGCATGTGGAATGGTCCCCTCATCATCACCAAAATAAAATGTAATTGGTAATTCTGATTTACCAAAATATTTCTCCCATAATGTTTTGAATTTTTCACGAACTGAAATATCCATAATATTAATTTATTAAAACAATAAAATATTAACTTCTGTAATGTCATTATTAAAAATGAAACTTACCTATAATATTCTTCAAATATTTTTTTAAGTTCAAATTATTGAGCAGTTGAAATATAAAACTTTTTCATGTTTTAATAAAAAAATTATCATTAAAAATAAAAAAAATGTCCCGATATAAAACCGGGACATAAATTATTTGAATATTTCTCCAAATTCAAGAAATCAAAACGGAATTTCTATTTGATTATCTTGTAAAATAGTTAGTTACTTTTATATTTTAATAAACCTGATAATTTTAACATCCGCTTTGGAATGAGCACGAATTAAGTAAATTCCTCCTTTAAGAGTATCAATTTGAATCTCAGTTTTTAAACCAGGATTATTAATGGTTTTTAATACTTTTCCATCAATATACAAAATTTCATAATATTGAACAGGAAATTCATTTTCAATTATGAGGTTATTTCTTGCCGGATTAGGATAAGCTTTGAGCCCGCTTAGTTCAGAAAGTGTTATTCCTGTTGATTGACCTGAGATATAAACTATCAAAGTCTTTCTAAAATTACCATCATGTGTAACACAGGTTACTGTATCGCGGCCATTTTTTTTGGCAGTAACCAATCCTGCATTATTGATTACAGCAATACTTGTATCACTTATACTCCAGGTGACGATTGTATCTTCTGCATAGGAAGGAGTAATCACTGACGTTACCTTTAATGTTCCGCCTGGAGTTTTAATTAATGTATTACTACCGGAAACAATCAATTTTAAACTAGTGACCTCATATCGTTGATTTGACACTGTAATTGTTAAACTATCTTTAAATCCACCATCCGATGATATAGCTTTAATTTTTACTGTTCCATTATATATTGCTTTTATCATACCATATTGGTCTACTATAGCAATAGAAGTATCGCTGCTACTCCAAAGAACACTGTTATCAGTTGCGTTTGCAGGAGTTATATTGGCATTAATTTGCAAAGTACCATTATCTATATTTATAGAAGTAATGTTATTTTTAGTCGAAACAGATAAACCTGCAACATTCACCAGACTCAAAGTATTACTCCCTGCATCTAATAAAATATATTGAACTGAAAGTCTTGGGGAATGGATTTTAACAGGATAAGCCAAAGTATCTGATCTAGATATCAGGCTGTCTAGTTTGGCCAGGGGACCCCATCTTGTAGGTTCGGGTGCTGAATCATTTACATAGACATATTTTGAAAAATTCGGATCATCAGTTCCTCCTGTAAATGAATAATAATAATAACGATTTCCATAGCCGGAATTTTGCAAATTAATGCCTACCGTTTGGTCAGTGTTACCCATATTAACCAATACAATACCTACACGGCTGGAATCAAAAAGCGTAGTATATGCTTTTATATTAGTAGATCCGGTAACTGTAGATCCCAAAAAATAACTACCAACATACTTTTGTAAATAAGTAAGATAATAATAATCGGGACGCGGATTCCATGCTGGAATAATTGAACTGGCCCCATGATAAAACATTCCATCAGTTTCCCAGTTAGCAATAAGCCAGCGACATGACAAGCCATACCCTAATTTTGCCATTTCACTCATTGTCAATACACCTTGCATTCCGTTGACAATAGAAGTTTTAGCATTGCCCGCGTCATCGCTTATATTCCACTCTGTTAAAGCTACTGGTAGTTGCGCAGCACTTTTGTTCGCAATATCCTGCGTTATAAAGTTGTGCATGCCATCTATTGAGTTAAGTGCAGTATTAAAATAAGATTGAGGAGTTCCACTACCCCCAAAATAATTATGCACAACATAAAAATCAGCTGTATCCCCAACTTCACTGAAGACTCCTGCATTCCAGGATTTGTTCGGTTCAACATCGGTATGCGCATCAAATTGAATTATTATAGCACCTATATAAATCTGTGATCCTACTTCTGCAGCAGCTTTTCTCATAGAATCAGCAAATATTTTAAAATGCTGGCCATATAATTTTCCGCTTATAATTAAAGGTTGATCATCTTTATTTGCTGCTGTATCAATTCGCCAACCTGCCTCCCAATTTCCAGCAACTTCATTACCGATTTCCCAAAATTTGGTATGACCATTATCATGTCGCACCCAATTGGCAGCATAATGTGCAGCTTGTTCTGCAGGCTTAGTACTTTTACCATAACGGGCATAAGCATAATTAACAGTTACTAGTCCTTGTGTGCCAATTTGATCACGCATATTCAAATAACTGTCAAAAGTAGGAGTTTGATTTTGTCCAAATACCGGACCTAAAGGAACAAGAGTGCCACCGCTATTTGGAATAGATGAAGGCAAATCGCCAGGATTTCCATTCCAGAAATAGACATCCGACCAACTGCCCCCTGGAAAACGGATCAATGATGGTTTTAATTTTTTAAGATATCCAACCAACAGGGGATTGTTAACAGATGGTGATACCCAGACAGCAAGGGCATTTCCAAAAATATAATTTGATACTTTTGATACTGTATCAGCAAAATCTATATTAACAGTTGTTGACGTAACACCGGTAGTTCTGGAATAATTTGTATAAGGTGGAGTAACAGCTTTTTTAATTGTGAAATCATTTAAAAAACAATTATTCGTTCCCTGCCCAGAAATGTTAATGACATTTATAATTGCCATCAATAAGATCCAGGTAATTCTTATTGCTTTCATAGTATGAATTTTATTTAGTATTTAATATACTCAAATTAAATTATTTCATAGTTTAATTGTATAATATCCTATCATAGTTTTTTTACCACATTTAGTAAAAACTGCAAATCACCTGAAACAGGTTTAATTATAAAACCATACTTATATTGCTTTTCAAGAAGTCTGTATTTGTCATGAACAGGATCGCCCCAGCTATTATCGCCGCCAACACCTTGTTGGTGTAAATCAATACATAATTCGGTAATGTTCTGAAAAGGAACATCTATCGTATGTATTGTATGTTCATTAAAATAGCTTTCGATATAATTATGTGCATTAATTTCGAGCAATTGCTTACCAATAATTAAGAGGCCAATCCCATTTGTGTCCTGTAGTGCAACCCAACGAACATCTGTTTTATTACCGTTTTCCATAGGTGTAATGTAAGGAGTATATTGTTCCATTACCGTACCCGAATAAAGGCCAACAAATGCCCCGGTTTTTCTATCCCAATAACTTTCCTGCGGACCACGGCCAAACCATGTCATTCGATTGAGACTACCTATAGCGGCTAATTTCATTCCAAACCGGGGTAATTCCGGCGCACTTTTTGTGTTGATGGTCAAACTTGCCTGAACTTCTATACTACCATCGTTATGTACAATATATAAATTTTTGTAATCCGATTCCCCGGACTTAAGTTTTGAGGTTACTTCCAGTACTATCGAATCAGCAGTTTCACTCAATACTTTTACTTCTTTTATGGACTGTTTAGATTTTATATTTTCCCACATGGCACATCTTGCAGGCATTCCATTACCTTTGTCGTTGTCAGTTGGAATTCGCCAGAAATTAGGTTCAAGGTTGCGTCTTAGGAGCGAAACACTTTTATATATATATTCTTTCAGTTCGCCCGAATGGCTGTCAAAAATAATTGTAAAATCACCTTTATGAATGGTTATGCCTTCATAAGTTGTATTTAATTTAAGTGCTTGTTTATCGTCAGAAGGATTATTTTGAATCACGAACTTCTTGTTTAATGGTAATTTAAACTGCTCCGAAGCTATTATATGATCGCTTGATAGCCCTTTGATATCTATTTTAGGCTTTACATAAAAATTAATAAAATATTCAATTCCAGGTTCAGTAGCAATATCATCAATTTCAACTTTAAATTCCGAGGTCAATTGAGGCTCCAGGCCTTTCTTAAGATCAACATTACCATGCTTAATTACTTTGCCTGTTCCTGCAATTTCATACGTTATGTTAAACTCAGAAATATTGGAAAAGAAGAATTTATTTTTAATACTGAAAATACCTTTTTGTAAATCAATTGCCTTAAAACCCAAATTTTGATATACTTTTTTTACTTCCCATAAGGCAGGTTTAGGAGTGAGATCCGGAAAATTGAGGCCGTTTATGCAACCATTACCATCACTGGGAATATCGCTTCGGCCAAAATCACCACCGTGTGCCCAATATTTTTGGCCATTGCTGTTTATCTGAACTACGCCACCATCAATCCAGTCCCAAATAAATCCTCCCTGTAAATTTGAATATTGTTCTATTACATCCCAATAGTCCTGGAGGTTTCCATTACTATTGTTCATGGAATGTGAGTATTCGCTCATTATAAGTGGCCTGGGATCATTTTTTTTAAGAAACCCCATTAATTGCCCTTCAACATAATACATAGGAACTACAATGTCGGTATATTTGTCAAGGTAACAAGGTTCATATTGCACTGGTCTTGAAGGGTCATATGATTTCAACCAGTGAGACATACTTTCGAAATTTGGCCCGCCGCCGGTTTCATTTCCCATGGACCAAATAACAACACTGGGATGATTTCTGTCCCTGTCCACCATATTTTTTATCCTGAATTGAAGCGAACCTTTCCATAACGAATCGCTTGCTACAGGTGAAATGGCCTTGTGAAAATAGTCCGGTGCCGGAGTATAGGTAATCACTCCATGTGCTTCTATATTTGCTTCGTCAACAACATACAAACCATATTCGTCGCACAATTCGTACCAGTATGTATTGTTTGGATAGTGTGAAGTACGTACAGCATTAACATTGAATTTCTTCATTTGAATCACCTCTCGCTCCATTTGTTCATGGCTCAGTGCCCTGCCAGTGTATTGGTTATGTTCATGCCTGTTTACACCTTTAACGAGCACAGGTTTACCATTAACCAGAAATTGCTTGTTCTTAATTTCAATTTTGCGAAAACCGGTTTTTTGTGCAATTGTTTGAGAAGCATTATCAGTTTTCAGCGTTGCAGTAAGGTCATAAAGATTGGGTTTCTCAGAACTCCATTGAGAAACAGAAGGTATTTTTGAATTGAAAGTAACAGATTGATCGCTGTTTTTGGCAAGTTCAATTGTCTTATTTTCAGTGTAAACTGATTTTCCGGAAATACGTTCAGCAAGATTTATTGTCAGATTTACAGATTTATCAGAAGAACTATAATTCTTCAAAAGAACTTTTGCAGTAAAAACGCCATTTTTATAATTATCATCTAAAGTGGAAATAAGTTCGATATTTCGGATAGCTGCTTTTTCAGCTGCATAAAGGTAAACGTCTCGCTCAATACCGCTGAAGCGCCAGAAATCCTGATCTTCAAGATAGCTTCCGTCGCACCACCTGAAATCCTGGACAGCTATGGTATTTTTGCCTTCTTTCATATACGCGCTAATGTCAAATTCCCTGTCTGTTCTTGAGTCTTCTGAATATCCAACATAATTGCCATTTATCCAAACATAATATGCAGAACTAACTCCGCCAAAATGCAAAAAGATTTGTTTTTCTTTCCAATCAATTGGAAGTTCAAATTCCCTCAAATAAGAGCCAACAGGATTAAAATTTTCCGGAGCTTTTGGAAATCTATTCTCAAATCCAAAACCATTATTCACATCAATGGGGACATCAAAACCTTGTAACTGCCATTCTCCAGGCACTTTTATTTCGGGCCATTTGCTTGCGTCAAAACCAACTTTATAAAAATCAACCGAACGATCGGAAGGCTTACGGCACCAGGAAAATTTCCAGGTACCATCCAGAGATTTGTAAAAAGGTGAAGCAACAGGTACATTTTTAATTGCAGATTGATCATCTGAATAATATATAAAACTCGTGTGTCCCGGAAGTGCATGTACCTCATTGACTGATGGATCATTCCATTCGTTTCCCTGAGAAATCGCCAAAGTTGGGAAAACAAAAACGGATATCAATAAAAAAAACAGGTTTGTTAAAGAGGGTTTAAGAGTTTTCATATTATACAGATTATATTAATAAATAAATAGCATTATATATCAATAATACTAATTAACTAAGGGAAAAACAAATAATTTGCAATGAAATAATTCTGATAGTTTTGTTTATTTTTTGAATAATGGTGCTTTATAAATATTTTAAAGTCAAGTAATATTTTAAAATATAACTGAAAATTATTTTCATAGGCTTTGAAAAAATGCTGCAAAACATAACATTAAAAAATGCAGATTCATGAGTATGAGAAATAAATCTGAGAATAGAGATTGCAGAAAATAATCATTTTCAAAAATTATGTTATAAAAAATATATATCAATCTTTTTTAATGAGTGTTTGAGTTTTAAGTAAAATTCATGTAAGTTTGAACAAAATGATATAAAAAATCAGATGAAACGGATAATAGGAATTGGCAATGCGCTTGTTGACGTTTTAATAAAACTGGAGAGCGATCATTTTCTGGATGAATACAATATTCCAAAAGGCTCAATGCAACTGGTTGATAAGGATTTTGTGAAATTGCTTACAATTGTCACAAATAGTATACAACCCCAACTTGCTTCTGGTGGTTCGGCATCAAATACAATTCATGGGCTTGCCAGACTTGGAGTTCAAACGTCATATATTGGGAAGATTGGAAATGATGATTTTGGCAAAATATTTTCCGAGGACCTTAAGAAAAATAACATTTCCCCTATATTATTTTATGGCAATGATGAAACAGGTCGCGCGATTACGTTTATAAGTCCTGATTCAGAACGTACTTTTGCAACTTATTTGGGAGCAGCAGTTGAACTTAACGCTGATGATCTGAATTCGTCACAATTTGACGGTTATGACTTATTACACCTTGAAGGCTACCTGGTATTTAATCACGACCTTATAGAAAGAGCATTAAAGATAGCAAAAGGCAAAGGAATGCTCATTTCAATTGATTTGGCTAGTTATAATGTTGTTGATTCAAATAAGGATTTTCTACAAAGAATTATAAAAGAATATGTTGATATAGTATTCGCAAATGAAGACGAGGCAAAATCTTTAACAGGTCTTGAACCGGAATGGGCACTTAGAGCAATTGCCAGACTTTGTGAAATAGTAGTTGTAAAGTTTGGTGCAAAAGGGTCGGCTGTGAAACGGGGAAATGAACTTGCCCGGGCATCTGCTATTAAAGCTAACGCAGTTGATACAACAGGAGCCGGGGATTTATATGCATCCGGTTTTCTTTATGGGTTAATAAACGGATGGAATTTGGATAAATGCGTTAAATTTGGTTCAATTACAGCAGGGAAAGTAGTTGAAACAATAGGAGCGAAGATAAGCGATCAGGGGTGGAAGGAAATTATTGATTTAATGGAACCATTTAAAAATTAAAGTGGTTTTCTTCTTTTTATCCATATTCTTAAATACTTGCTTATGAACTTTACCTTTCATGATTTTCTAGCAAGCATTCCTAAAGAATTTATCAACTTTATTATTGTCACAATATTTTCTTTAATAATTGGACTTTCTCAAAGAAAACTACATCATTCCACAGAGGAGCATAAGTTGTTTGGTACCGATCGCACTTTTACGTTCATCGGTATTCTTGGATATATTCTTTTAATAGCCGATCCGGTATTTAAAAATTTATACATGGCCGGTGGTTTCATAATAGCAACTCTTTTAACAGTAAATTATATTTTCAAAATAAAAAATTTTAATGATTTTGGTATTACAACTATCATAATAGCGTTGCTTACATATTGTATTCCTCTATTGTTAATTACTCAACCTTTTTGGCTTTTTCTGCTCATAATAGTTACAATAATAATTTTTACAGAATCGAAAGAAACTTTTTCAAGTTTTACCGAGAAATTTGACAGGCACGAATTTGTGACACTTGCGAAATTTATAATTATGGCCGGACTTATTCTGCCAATCGTACCTGATAATATTGTAATTCCAGGTCTACCTATAACTCCATTTAAAATTTGGCTTGCTGTTGTAGCAATATCTTCTATTTCGTATGTAAGTTATTTGTTGAAGAAATTTGTTTTTAAAGAGGCCGGAATATTATTGTCAGGTATTTTGGGAGGATTATACTCCAGCACTGCAACTACAGTAGTATTGTCACGAAAACTTAAAGAACAGGAAAGTGGTAAATTTCAGTATATTGCTGCTATAATTATGGCCACGTCCATGATGTATTTGCGAATCCTAATTCTTGTATTAATATTTAACAAAGCCCTCTTTACAAAAACAATCTTGTCATTTATAATTTTAATTATCATAACACTGGCAATAGCAATAATAACTTTGTTTCGAGCTCGTAAAAATGTGATAAAAGAAGAAGTTATTCTAAGCAACGATCGTAACCCTCTTGAGTTTAAAGCTGCATTAATTTTTACATTAATTTTCGTGTTATTTACTTTTCTAACTCAATTTACAATAAAACATTATGGTAATACCGGCCTAAGTGCCTTATCATTTATAGTAGGAATTTCGGACATCGATCCATTTTTACTTAACATTTTCCAGGTAAAATATGATGTGACAATTCACTTGATTTCTATATTAACATTTCAGGCAATTATTAGCAATAATTTAGCTAAAATGTGCTATGCATGCTTCTTTTCGGGTAGAAAAAACTGGAAGATTATAGCTATGCTTTTTTTTATTATAATATTAGCAAACGTAGTTGTACTTTTTTTTCAGTAATATATGAAAAAATTTATTCTTGAAATATATTGTAAAATTTAGCAATTCCTATTATTTTCGCAGCGCAAATAAATATTCCTCCTTAGCTCAGTTGGTTAGAGCATCTGACTGTTAATCAGAGGGTCCAAGGTTCAAGTCCTTGAGGGGGAGCAAATCGGGCCGGAATTTCCGGCTTTTTTGTATTAAAACCTGTTAAGCCACCTATATCTTTTTGCAGAATCGCCAAATTTTAGGGCAAGATTTATTTCATGAGTTCCAAAAGTGTAACTTTGTAGACCATTAAAACTATAATCGAATGCATAACTTAAAAAGAATTTGTTTTTTCTTACTCCTAAAAAGAATATCATTGTATTGGCAGTTCTATATGAAAGACCCATCCAGTAATTTTCATACAAATATGTTTTGAACGAGAAATCAACCTGCGGAAAAAATTGTTCAGTAGTTTTAAATAAAATGGTTGGTTCATAAACAACATTAACCTGATTATCAAAACGGTATCCTGCCAAAATAAAATAAGTCCTTTTTTGCTGGTAAGCATCCATAAGATCAGTGCCTAATTTTATTGAAGATTGAGTCAATTCATCAGCAGATAAACCTGCATAAAATTGACGGTTGGAATAAAAAACACCAACATTGACATCTGGTGAATAAGATGGTACCCTGTCGAAGGCTAAGGTATTGTCACCGGGTTCTCTAAAATCACTGTTATTTAAATTTACTTTAATTTGAGAAATTGATCCTGATACTCCCAGCGATAGCTGTGCATTTTGAAAAGGAATATGATAAGCATAGGACATGGTAATACCTGTATTGCTGAAAGAACCATTATGATCACTATAAATATTTAAGCCTAAGCCCACACGACCACTCCTTGCTGGTATAAATTTGTTTTCCTGTTTTAATTGTTGGCGTTTAATGATGTAGCTTCTCTTAAGGATTCGGGTTTGAAACGAAATTGAGATAGTTCTGGGAGCATCAGTTATGCCTAGCCATTGTTGACGGCTGGTTAGATTAAAAGTAGTAAATCCATCATATCCTGCCATTGCAGAATTAATTGTAAATCCATTTATCATATACTGACTATTTAGGGAAAATGGTTGAGCAATGGCATTATAAGCAAATAAATTTGCAATTAAAAATATGACTAATTTTTTTGTCATCCTATAATTTGTATTCCTCCAAAATACTATTATAATTAAACGTTTCAATTTACCTGACAATTGAAACAATACCAATTAATTTATCTGATCCATTTTTTAAATCAATTACATAATAATATGAATCCATTGGTAATGTTCTGCCTTTATAAGTTCCGTCCCATTCGGGAACATATCCTTTGTTTGATACATAAACAACTTCACCCCAACGATTATACACTTCAATAATAGCATTCGGATATACCATGCCAATAGGCATTTTACTTTCAGGACTTCCAACCAAAATGTTCCAGGTTTGGTTTTTATTATCCCCATTTGGTGAAAATGCTTTTGGAATATCCAGGCATGCATGTTTTGGATCTGCCTTAAGAATAATAGTGTCTATCGCAATACAACTGTTAGAATCAGTGACAGTAAGTATATAATCTCCTTGGTGCAAATCAGTTAAAGTTGTTTGATCAATAACTCCATTGGACCATTCAAAATGATATGGCTTTATTCCGCCTATTGCATTAATACTAATATTGCCATCATGTGTATCCGCACAATAGGGTTGTTTTACTAAATTAGGCTGTACTTCCAAAACTTCTGGTTGTGAAATTTTTGTAGACACAGAAGTGTGACATCTGTTTTTATCATATATCTCAACGGAATAGTTGTTTATTACCAGGTTAATAGCAATACTGTCTGTTTGACTATCACTCCAATTGTATGAATAAGGCCTTGTCCCACCAATAACATTTGCAATAGCCCGTCCGTCACTATTACCAAAGCATTTTACAGGTACTGGAACAATATGGGCAATTAATGAATCAGGTTCTTTAATATTTACCGAATCGTGTCCGACACAATTCGAGGGATCTGTTACAGTTACCTGGTAATATCCTGCAGGCTGGCCCGATTTGATAGAATCGTTAATTATCCCCTGAGATTGATTCCATGAGAACGTAAACGGTGCTGTTCCACCTGAGACACGAGCCAGAATAGTTGCATTTGATTCATTGTGGCAACTGATTACCCTACCGTTATATACTGAATCGGGTATTAATTTAACAGTTAGTTCACCAGGTGAAGTAATATCAAAAGAGACAGTGTCATGACATTGATTTGTATCAGTTAAAAACAAATAATATGTATCAATAGCAAGCATACCTATGCTATCAATATCTTTAATATTGTTATGCGACCAGGTATATGAATAAGGGGTCACCCCGCCATTAATCTTAACTAGTTTGGCAGTGCCATTATTTGCCTGTCTGCAAGTTAAATTGGTAGTTTTTATTATTGCACTTAAACCATCAGGTTCCTTCAGAGTTACAATTTGCAGTTTGCTGCAACCATTTGTATCTGTAATATTTAAATTATAGCTTGTCCCTTTTAAAGTATTTGGATAAGGCAAATTGTTAACAAGAGTCGTTGGATTACTAGATAAATACCAGGAGTATGAGTAAGGGGCAACGCCTCCTGAAACATATGGAATATTCAAAACTTCTCCATTGGCTGAACCTTTGCAGGAAACATTCACGCCATTATACGACCTGAGTATTGGATTTATTTTTATTGTATCGGGTTTTGTTAATATAAAATTCCATGATGTATCGCATTTCATGGTACTATCTGTAACAATAAGTGTATAGGTGCCAGCGCTCAAATTACTTATATGGTTGGTATTTGATTGACCAAAATCATTACCGTTTTTCTTCCATTGGTAACTGTAAGGGCGAATTCCTCCTGTTATTGAATCTACTTTTATTGAACCATCTGTTTTATAAAAACATGAAACATTATAACCATTAAGATCAGATAATGAATCATGAACAAGAGAAAAAGGAAGAGGAGCTGTCAAATTGAATGTTGTATCAAATGGACAATAACGGGGATCTTTTGTTCCATTATCCAGTAATAAATAGGTTGTATCATAAATTGTAAAAGGATGAGAACCTTTAATCAGATTATTTATAACTAAGGTATCTGCTGATGCATTACTATTTTTCGAACTGGCAATTAAGGTATCTGGGTTTGTCCACTGATATTTATAGGTTTTATGACCACCTGAAGTTATTATTCTGATTTTTCCATCATCACTGTTATTACACGTCAAATTGTAAAGATCTTTAAAATATACTTTGGCATTTACAATAAATGCGGGTGGATCTCCCAACCATTTTTTGTAAACTGTAGGCTTACAACCTCCAGTAGTGTACCCTACTGTTAATGTGTAATTAAGGCCCCCAGGTAAACTATCTATGTCGCCATTGTTAATCTCCGGTAATCCTAATGGTATACTATCATGTATAAACCATCTATATTCTAGTTGCATCCCTGTTTTTATATCCGGTACATCAGGACTGAAAAATCCATCGCTTGCCCCATGACAACTTACGCCATAATTACCGTATTTTGAAATTCCCAGCATTGTGTCGATTGGAATGGATTGACCGCTAAGTTGGATCTTGGAAGGGTTGCTAAAATTTGAACAATTGTTAGTATCAACAATATAGAAATAATAAGTGCCTTCAATACAATTATGAATTATTGAGTCTTTTACTATTAGATCAGCAGGTTTTCCCCTGTCCCATTCAAATTTGTAGGGTAGAGTACCGCCTGTAACTGTTGCACTCAGGGTGCCTTTTGCAGCAATATCACATTTAAGAGAATCTTTTATATGTGTTTTAATAGTCACTGCCAGTGGCTCTATCAGGGTAATACTTTTTGCAGTTCTGCATAATTTTTTATCAGTAACTGCGGCTATATAAGTACCTTGCTTCAAATTAATTATTTTCCTTGTACTAGCTCCATTTGACCATCTATATTTACACGAATCCACTGGTTGTCCCATAGCTAAGTAACCGCCATGAATACTCGAAATATTTATTTCTCCATCGGATTTACCTTTACATGATATGTTTTTCCCACCATAATAAGTCTTTGGAAGGAACGTAATATTTAGTGCAGGAAGCGAATAAACAACTATTGTTGTGTCTGACCCCGAATCGCAATAATCTGATCCATGACCGGGACGTGTATCGTGTATGCGGGCTTTAAAGTGATACGTCACTGTTTGGAAGGTATCGGTAGTGTTTATAAGGTTGTCAGAGATACCGCTGCCTACATTATATTCGCCAGTAGTTCTGGCACCTGTAATACCGCCTGTGACAGATGTTGTCAGCTGGTATACCCTATTTCCAATTACACTGCCATTACCATCGTGTATGGTAATGTTGATGGCACTGGAATCACAAATGACAGAATCAGGAATGCTCACACTCATTTTTGGGGTTGGATTAACCCATATAACTATCGTTGTGTCTTTATAAGTACAAGAAGTTACAGCACCATCGTCATTGAATATGTTTGGTTTGAAGTAATAAACAACTTTATGTACTGAATTGTCATGATTAGTCAAAGTATTACTGATAACCGCTGTGGTAATTTTGTTAGCATTTGCAATAGCTCCGGAGATCTTGGCATCCGGGGAGACAATTAAATTGTAGTTCCATGTGCCACGAACAGGATTGTTCGGGTTGCGGATATTCAAAGTTACATTGTCACCACTGCAGATAACCGTATCGGGAGCGCTGACCCTGATGCGTGCTTTCGGGTTCACCCAAACGATTATGGTAGTGTCTTTAAAGTTACAGGATACTCCTGCACCATCATCATTAAATATGTTTGGCTTGAAGTAATAAATTACTTTATGAACAATGGTATCAGAGTTGGTTAAAGTATTACTGATAACCGCTGTGGTTATCTTAGTAGCATTTGCAACAGCACCAGAGATTTTGGCATCCGGGGAGACAATTAAATTATAGTTCCATGTGCCAC